>ERZ1023261.33-NODE-33-length-85124-cov-7.704557_pt1 | contig 85124 bp, 84 predicted proteins | sample MGYA00521234_ERZ1023261 | MGnify/ENA primary metagenome ERZ1023261 (study PRJEB32759, sample SAMN07749871) | skin metagenome | biome: transportation; feature: city; material: polyester macromolecule | host: Homo sapiens | place: Hong Kong:TC line | collected...
CCCATCTAGGGGACCACCACGATACCGTCAAACGGTTTTTGCAGAAAAGTTGCAGGCACCACGAAAAAAGCTTCGCCGACACCTCCAGAGCACCCCAGACACCACACGTTTACCCAAACGTAGCCCCGCATCAGGCAGACGAGAACCATGACCGTCGGTACGTAGGTCACACAGCCGGGAGCAGGACGGATTGATCTCGGTATCGCGGCTACTTGGTTGTGCGGTCATTCTGGTGGGCGCCGGACGCAACCGCACTCCGAGCGTGAGCCGTCCCACCTCACTCAGCCGCGTGCCGTAAAACAATCGGGATAAGCCGTCGACTGGGCCGGAGATTGCGCCGCATGCGGCGGGATGGACGATGGTCGCCGCCATACCCGCGCACCAGATGGCACAGGGCCGTGCAAGGACATACCAGACGGTAGCCGGCTGCTTTGATGGCTGGGGCCAGTTGGTGATTGAGTAAAGGCGAACCATGGCGGAGAGGGTGGGATTCGAACCCACGGTACCCGTGAGGGCACGCCGCATTTCGAGTGCGGTACATTCGACCACTCTGCCACCTCTCCGCGAGGTCCTTCGAGCCCGGCTATCAACCGGTGAAGTGGTCGGAGCGCGGCCTCTAGCGACGTGATCGGGAGCGTGCAAGCGTTTCGTGCGGTCGACTGTCACGCGCCGATCAGCAGGCCAATAACACCAGCGTTGTGCGCCTGCGCACGGCCACTATCTATATAGGCATGAACGACACCGTGTCCGCGCTTACCGACCCCACCCCCAATCACCCCGTCGCCCCTCCCGTCTCACACGCGCGTTTCTCGATCGGTGACGTTGTCCGCCATCGCATGCTCGATTTCCGCGGTGTGGTGTTCGACGTTGATCCGGTCTTTGCCAATACCGACGAATGGTATGACGCGATCCCCGAGAGCTTCCGCCCGCGCAAGGATCAGCCATTCTACCATTTGCTGGCCGAAAATGCCGAGTCGAGCTACGTCGCTTATGTCAGTCAGCAGAACCTGGTGCACGACGACAGCGATGAACCCGTGGAGCATCCCGCCATCGCCGGACTGTTCGACCGATTGGCCGACGGTCGCTACGGATTGAAGCGTCAACACCGACACTGAGCATTGAAATGCCGCTCCACGGTTGACACACCGGCGGCCTTTAATTAGCTGCGCGCTTTCTTCCGCGGGGTGTGCCCCGGCGGGCATAGACATTTGGGAAGTGAAAAGAGCCATGTTCGCTATCGTGCGCACGGGCGGCAAGCAGTACCGCGTTGCCGCTGGAGACAAGATCGTCGTCGACAAGATCGACGGTGATGCCGGAGCGTCGATCACGCTTGGCGACGTGCTGCTGGCGGGCGAGGGTTCGGAGCTGAAGCCGACCGATGGTCTGTCGGTTGCAGCAGAGATCATCGCGCAGGCGAAGGCCGATAAGGTCATCGTCTTCAAGAAGCGCCGCCGTCACAATTATCGTCGCCGCAACGGCCACCGCCAGCAGCACACGATCCTCAAGATCGTGTCGATCGGCGCGTAACGAACAGCGGCTCGCAGGAGGTTATTCGAAATGGCACATAAGAAAGCAGGCGGTTCGTCGCGCAACGGTCGTGATTCGGCCGGTCGTCGCCTTGGCGTGAAGAAGTTCGGCGGTCAGGAAGCGATCGCGGGCAACATTCTCGTGCGTCAGCGCGGGACGAAGTTCTACCCGGGCCGTAACGTCGGCATCGGCAAGGACCATACCCTGTTCGCGCTCATCGACGGCCGCGTGGTGTTTCACGACGGCAAGCTCGGCCGCAAATTCTGTTCGGTCGACTCGATGCCGATGGCGGCCGAGTAACATCGGGTAACCTGACGGGTTGCCCACCAGGGCGACCCGAGTGCCACGCGGCACCGAACCAACAAGGGAGGCGGGTCACCCCGGCTCCCTTTTTTCGTGCTCCCTCCAATCCTGTCGCAGGCGCGTCATCAGCACGTGCTTGGGGCGTTGCACGAGGAGAGCGAGACCGTGTTCGCGCTGACGAGAAGATTGACGCTACGGCCCGGCTGGCCCGAGGACGCCCCTGCTCTGTCGCTCGCGATCGGGCACGAGGCGGTGGTTCGCAACCTGTCGCGCGCGCCATGGCCCTACACACTCGGTGATGCGGAGAGTTTCCTATCGCTTCCGCGCGCGCCGCATCAGCCGCGCTTCCAGATCATGACGCGAGGCGAGAACCGTCTGATCGGCGGCACCGAGTTGATCGCACTGGGCGGTCGGGTGCACGAACTCGGCTATTGGCTGACCCCGGATAGCTGGGGCAAGGGCTACGCGACCGAGGCGGGCCGCGCGGTGATCGAGATGGCGCGCCACACGCTCGGCAGCGAACGTCTGATCGGGCGGCATATGGTCGACAACCCTGCATCCGGGCGCGTGCTGCGCAAGCTCGGCTTCGTTGAAACGGGGTCGAGCCGCTTGTTCTCGCTCGCGCGGGGCGCCGAGGTCGATTGCGTCGACCTGGCGCTCGATCTGGTCGAGCCGTGCTCGGAACCGCTGCCGATTGCGGCGTAGCGCACCGTGACATTGCCTTCACGCGCGTGATCGCGGATCATGGCGCGATGACCGTCACGCCGCTACGCCGTCGCCTAAGCCCGGAAGAATCGCGCGAGGCGGCGCTCGAGGCCGCGCGCGCGCTGCTGGTCGAGGTCGGGCCACAGGCGGTGACGCTGAAGGCGGTCGCGGGGCGGATCGGTCGCACGCACGCGAACCTGCTGCATCACTTCGGCTCGGCAGATGGGCTGCAGAAGGCGCTGATCGAGCGCATGGCGGGTCGTATCGTCGGCACGATCAAGTCGGCCGTTCTGCGTGCGCGCGAACGCGAGGATCCGGCCGAGGTGGTCGACCTGACCTTTGACGCGTTCGGCAACAATGGTGCCGGCGCACTTGCGAGTTGGATGATCCTGTCGGGGAACGAAGATGCGCTCGACCCGATACTGACGGCGATCCACGATCTGGTCGAGGAGCTGGCGCAGGACAATGATCCGGGTGCGCCGATCCATGAAGAAACGTTGCAACTCGTTCTGATGGCACTCGGCGACGCGCTACTCGGTGCGCCGATGGCGCGCGCGCTCGGGCTGCCGCGCGACAAAGCGCGCGAGCTCGCCCGCGCGATGCTGCTGGCCGACCGCGGCAAGCTGCCGGTCGCCTGAGCCGCGACTCGCACCGGGTCGCTTTAACAGCACGGACGCGCTAGGCAGCGCGCCATGCATTTCCTCGACCAGGCAAAGATCTTCGTCCGTTCGGGCGCCGGTGGTCCCGGCGCCGTCAGTTTCCGGCGTGAAAAGTTCATCGAATATGGCGGTCCCGACGGGGGCAACGGCGGCAAGGGCGGCGACATCGTGTTCGAGGCCGTTGCCGGACTCAACACGCTGATCGACTTTCGCTACACGCAGCATTTCCGCGCGCCGCGCGGCCAGGGTGGATCGGGCAGCAACCGCACCGGCGGTGGCGGCGACGACCTCGTCATCAAGGTGCCGGTCGGGACCCAAATACTCGCCGATGACGACGAGCGCACGCTGCTCGCCGATCTGACACGAGTCGGTGAGCGCGTCGTGTTCCTGCGCGGCGGCGACGGCGGGCGCGGCAATGCGAGCTACAAGACCTCGACCAACCGCGCACCGCGCCAGCACGGCACCGGCTGGCCGAGCGAGGAAGCCTGGGTATGGCTACGCCTCAAGCTGCTGGCCGACGCAGGGCTCGTTGGGCTGCCCAATGCGGGCAAATCGACCTTCATCAACCAGGTGACCAACGCGCAGGCGAAGGTCGGCGAGTACGCCTTCACCACGACGCGTCCGCAATTGGGCGTCGTGCGGCACAAGAACCGCGAGTTCGTGCTCGCCGACATCCCCGGCCTGATCGAGGGGGCGGCCGAGGGTGCCGGGATCGGCGACCGGTTCCTCGGCCACATCGAGCGCTGCCGCGTACTGCTCCACCTGATCGATGCCAACGACGAGGATGTCGGCGAGAGTTACCGGATCGTGCGCGAGGAGCTGTCGGCGTACGGCGGCGGACTAGACGAGAAGCCGGTCGTGGTCGCACTCAACAAGATCGACACGCTCGACGACGAGTTGATCGAAGCGCTGTCTGCCGAACTCGAAGACGCGAGCGGGGCTGAGGTGATCCCGATCTCGGGTGTTAGCGGCACCGGCGTCGATTGGATCCTCGACAAGCTGCTGGAGGCGATCCCGTCGACCGATAGCCCGGTCGACGACGATGGCGACGAAGACGCGGTTGTCTGGTCACCGCTCTGAGCGGCGGCATGACGAGCTTCCGGTGGCCCCGGATCGGGATGCCGGACCTAACGCACGTGCTTGCCTGAGCCTACGCGTGCGCTAACGATTGGGCCGAATGATGCTCTTTCCCGCCTCCTCCTGTGCTCGCCTGATCGTGAAGATCGGGTCGGCGCTGCTCGTCGCGCCCGACGGCAGCGTCCGGCGCGAGTGGCTGGCGAGCGTCGCCGCCGACGTCGCGGCGCGGCATGCAGCAGGGCAGCAGGTGGCGATCGTGTCCTCGGGGGCGATCGCGCTAGGTGCGCGGCGACTCGGGTTGGCGAAAGGTGGCCGCGCGAGCCTGGAAGATGCGCAGGCCGCCGCCGCGACCGGACAGATCGCACTTGCGGGCGTGTGGTCGGAACTGCTGGGCGCGGTCGGGCTGACCGCGGCGCAGATGCTGGTTACGCTCGGCGATCTGGAGGAGCGGCGCCGCTATCTGAACGCTGCCGCCACGCTCGACCGGCTGCTGACCCTCGGCGTCATACCCGTCATCAACGAGAACGACTCGGTCGCGACCGAGGAGATACGCTTCGGCGACAATGATCGCCTTGCCGCGCGCGTGGCGCAGGCGGCGGGTGCGAATGCGGTGATCCTGCTGTCCGACGTCGACGGTTTGTACGACCGCAACCCTGCCCTTCCCGGCGCCCGCCACATCGCGAGGGTCGAGCAGATCGATGCCGTGATTGAAGCAATGGCGGATACCGGCTCGTCGTCGGGCATGGGATCGGGCGGGATGATCAGCAAGATCGCGGCAGCGCGGATCGCCAGCGCTGCGGGCGCGCACCTCGCGATCGCGAGCGGCCGGATCGACTCTCCGCTCTCTACCCCCGCCCGCCACACGCTCTTCGTCGCACCCACCGGCGCCCCTGCGCGCAAGGCGTGGCTCGCAGGAGGGTTGACCGCCGCGGGCACAATCCACGTCGACGCCGGTGCGGCACGCGCGCTGGCGGACGGGGCGAGCCTGCTTGCCGCGGGCGTGACGCGGATCGAGGGGCGTTTCGCGCGCGGCGATCTGGTCACGATCGACGACGAGCACGGCACGATCGCGCGCGGCTTGAGCGAATATGACGCCACCGACGCTGCGCGCCTCGTCGGTCGCCGCAGGGACGAGCATGCCGCGTTGCTGGGCTACGCACCGCGCGCCGCGCTCGTCCACCGCAACCACATGGCCTATCTCGGAGCACCAGCGCGATGATCCTCGCCATCACCGGCGCCACCGGCTTCGTCGGCAGCCATCTCGTCGATCAGGCACTCGCCGCCGGGCATCAGGTGCGTGCGCTGACGCGGCGCGAGCAACCAGCACGCGACGGCGTCACCTGGGTCGCGGGCAATCTCGCCGGACCCGGCACGCTGGTCGAGGGTGCGGACGCGGTGATTCACGTCGCGGGCATCGTCAATGCCGCCGACCGCGCCGGTTTCGTCAGCGGCAACATCGACGGCACGCGCAGCATGATCTCGGCTGCGGGCGCCGCGGGCGTGCAGCGCTTCGTCCACGTCTCATCGCTCGCTGCGCGCGAGCCGCATCTGTCCGATTATGGCTGGTCCAAATCGCAGTCGGAGCGGCTCGTGCAGTTGAGCGGGCTCGACTGGACGATCGTCCGGCCGCCCGCGGTGTTCGGCCCGCGCGACCACGAAATGCTGGAGTTATTTCGCTTCGCGTCACGCGGGATCGTGCCGCTGCCGCCGCGCGGCAACCGGCTGTCGGTGATCGCAGCGGAGGATCTTGCCCGGCTGCTGCTCACGCTCGCGACCGGCGATGGCGCACGCCACATGATGCTCGAACCCGACGACGGACGCCCCGGCGGCTGGGATCACCGCGATTTCGCGCGCGCGCTCGCCAAGGCCGTCGGGCGCCGCGCATTGCCCGTGTCGCTGCCCGGTGCCGTTCTGTCAGGAGCCGCGCGGCTTGATCGCATGTTCCGCGGACAACGCGCCAAGCTGACACCCGACCGCGTTGGCTATTTCCGCCATCCCGACTGGATCGCGCACGCGCTGCCCTCTCCTGCCTTGTGGCGCGCCGAGCACGACACCGCTGCCGCGCTGGCGCGCACCGCCGAGTGGTATCGCGCCCACGACTTGCTATAGCATCGCCGCACCCCGGCCTTAATCATCACGCACCGAAAGCGACCATGAGCGACCGCGACCACATCTTCGACATCGTCCAGGCACAGATCGAGCCGTTCAACAAAAAGGGCGTGGCCGTCACCGATTCGACGACGTTCCAGGGTGATCTGGAATGGGATTCGCTGACCGTGATGGATTTCGTCGCCGCGATCGAGGACGAGTTCGACATCATCATCACGATGAACATGCAGGCCGAGATCGAGAATGTCGGCCAGTTGGTTGACGCCGTTGCGCGGTTGAAGGCCTGACCATGACCGAAACCGGCCTGCAGCCCGAGGCATCGCCCCTTGACCCCGCGCCGGTCGCGCCGGAGCGCGACCTGTTCTCGAAGTTCGATGCGCTGATCGCGGAGCGGCAGGCGCTCCTTGACACCGGCGTCCGCGATCCGTTCGGAATCGTGATGGAGGAGGTGCGCTCGCCGACCGAGGCAGTGATCAAGGGCCGCGACACCATCCTGCTCGGCACCTACAATTACATGGGCATGACGTTCGATGCCGATGTGATTGCGGCGGGCAAGCAGGCGCTCGACCGATTTGGCAGCGGCACCAACGGCAGCCGGATGCTGAACGGCACCTTCCGCGACCATGTCGATGCCGAGGATGCGCTGCGCGAATTCTACGGCGCCGATCACGCGATGGTGTTCTCCACCGGCTATCAGGCGAATCTCGGCACGATCTCGACCATCGCCGCCAGGGGCGAGTATGTCATCCTCGACGCCGACAGCCACGCCTCGATCTACGATGGCTGCAAGATGGGCGACGCGGAAGTCGTGCGTTTCCGCCACAATTCGGTCGAGGACCTCGACAAAAGGCTCGGCCGACTGCCGAAGGAGCCGGGCAAGCTCGTCGTGCTCGAAGGCGTCTATTCGATGCTCGGCGACATCGCTCCGCTCAAGGAAATGGTCGCGGTCGCGAAGAAGCACGGCGCGATGGTGCTGGTCGACGAGGCGCACTCGATGGGCTTCTTCGGTACGCACGGTCGCGGCGTGTACGAGGATCAGGGTCTGGTCCTTGGCGAGGATGTCGACTTCGTTATCGGCACCTTTTCCAAATCGGTCGGCACCGTTGGCGGTTTCTGCGTCTCCAATCACCCGAAATTCGAGGCGATGCGCCTTGCCTGCCGTCCCTACATCTTCACCGCGAGCCTGCCGCCGTCGGTGGTCGCGACCGCGGCGACCTCGATCCGCAAGCTGATGCACGCCGATGCAAAGCGTGCGCAACTGTGGCGCAACGCCCGCCGTCTCCACGCGAACCTGCGTGAGCTAGGCTTCACGCTTGGCACGCAAGCCGCCGACTCGGCGATCATCGCGGTGATGCTGGAGGATCAGGAGCGCGCCGTCGGCATGTGGCAATCGCTGCTCGACCAGGGTTTATACGTGAACGTCGCGCGCCCGCCCGCGACACCATCGGGCACCTTCCTGCTGCGCTGCTCGCTTTCGGCCGACCATAGCGACGCGCAGATCGACCGCATCACGACGATGTTCGCCGACGCAGGCCGCGCCACCGGCGAGATCGGCTGAGCGCACCCGCCGGGTTTGCACCCCGGCGGCGCTTGGGTACAAGTCACGGCCGTGAGCGGCGACGACGTGGACATCCCGCGAGGGCTGGTTTCGGCTTGGCGTACCATCGCGCTGGTGGCGATGGCAGTCGCGGGCGTCGTCGTGCTCACCGCCATCGTCCTGACGCTGGGCGAGGCAAACAGGCAGCGCGATCGCGCACTTGCCGCGCAGAGCCACAGCTACGACGTGATGAATCTCGCGCGCGCGTTGCAGGGTACGATGGCGAAATCGGAAGCTTCGCTCGGTCGCTACGTTATTTCGGGCGATCAACCGCTCGGGCAATCCTATTTCGACGATTGGCGCCGCGCGGGGGAGAATGTCGCCCAGCTTCAACGGCTGACCTACGACAACGCCGGACAACAGCGCCGACTCGCCGCGGTGCGTCGCGCGTTCCGCGCCCGCGGTGACGAACTCGCCGCGACCGCGCTCGCCACCAATTATGGCAAGAACAGCCAGGCATTGGCGCGCTTCTATCGTGCGAGCACCTCGCCCTCGCTCCAGGCGATCAATCGCGCGCTCGACGGCCTGATCGCGGACGAGCGCGCGCTGCTCGATCGCCGAACCTCGCTGGCGATGGCATCGGTGCGCCGATCAACCGGCGCGGCCAAAATCTTGTCGGTGTTCGGCGTGCTGCTGCTGCTCGGCATGATTGCGCTCGCCTGGCTGACGATGCGTGCGCTCGCCGATCGCGCGGTCGCGCAGGCCGAGGCGGCATCGCAGCGCGAGCGCGCCGACGAACTCGCCAGCGCGGTTGCGACCGCCACCGACGAGCTGCGCGTGCAGGAAGCGCGGCTGCGCCAGGTGCAAAAGATGGAAGCGGTCGGCCAGTTGACCGGCGGAATCGCGCACGACTTCAACAACATGCTCGCGGTCGTGATCGGCGGACTGGAACTCGCCCGCCGCGGCATCGCTGCGGGTAGTCGGGACGTGCTGCGGCATGTCGAGAGCGCGAGCGAAGGCGCGACGCGTGCCGCCGCGCTCACCCGCCGCCTGCTCGCCTTCGCACGCGAAACCGCGATCAATCCCGAATGTATCGACGCGGCGAGCCTTTTTTCGGGGTTGAAGGACCTGCTCGACCGCACGCTCGGCGATGGGGTGACGATCGTGATCGATGACCGCAGCGACGGCTGGTGCGCACGCGTCGACCGCGTCCAGCTCGAGAACACGCTGGTCAACCTCGCAGTCAACGCACGCGACGCGATGGACGGACGTGGCACGCTGACGATCACCGCCGCAACGCAGACGCTCGACCAGCCAAGCACGCACGGCTGTGCCGCCGGCGACTATCTCGCGCTCGCCGTGACCGATACGGGTCATGGCATGTCGGCGGAGGTGCTGGAACGCGCGTTCGAGCCGTTCTTCACCACCAAGCCGGTCGGCAAGGGCACCGGTCTGGGACTCAGCCAGATTTTCTCGTTCGCCAAGCAAGTCAGTGGCGACGTGACGATCGTTTCCGAACCCGGCCGCGGCACCACCGTGACCCTGTTCCTGCCGCGCGAGGCAGACGAAGCGTCGACTGTTCCCACGCCTTCGCCGGCAGAGCAGGTCACGTCGGACGAGGAAAACGACGCCGCGCTGGCCATCCTGGTCGTCGAGGATGATCCCCGCGTGCTCGCCGCGACGGTGGGGGCGTTGGAGGAACTCGGTCACCGCGTCACCGCCTGCGATGATCCTACCCGCACCGCGCAGACGTTGGCGCAGATGCCCGCGCCCGACCTGATCCTGTCCGACGTGCTGATGCCGGGGCTGACCGGGCCGGAGATGATCGCCGGGCTGGACGCACGTCATCGTGGCATCCCCGTGCTGTTCGTGACCGGGTTCGCCGGGGATGCGGCGACCGTCGACCTCGGCAATCGTCCGGTGCTGCGCAAGCCCTTCACGCTTGCGGCGCTCGAACAGGCGGTCGCCGCCGCGGCGCGGCGCGAGCGCGCGCACGCCATCGCAGCGGAATGACGATCCGAGAACAGGTGACGCGTGACGCAGCCCTGCCTATAGCCGAAGCCTTTCCGTCGTTCTTGCGAGGCCGCGTCGCGCGCACATGAAATCGATCGACCGCTACATGGCCCGGCTGATCGCGCTGCCATTGTTCTCTACCCTGTTCATCGCCGCGATGCTGCTGATCCTGGATCGCATTCGGCGCTTGTTCGACTTCGTCGCAACGCAGGGCGGACCGGTGAGCGTGGTGTGGAAGATGCTTGCCAACCTGCTGCCCGAATATCTCGGGCTCGGCATTCCGATCGGCCTGATGCTGGGGGTCCTGCTCGCCTTTCGCCGCATCGCGACGTCGAGCGAGCTCGACGTGATGCGCGGCGTCGGTATGAGCTACGCGCGCCTGCTGCGCGTGCCGTACATGTACGCGATCGTGCTGGCGGCGGCGAACATCGCGATCGTCGGCTACGTCCAGCCGATCGCGCGCTACAATTACGAGAAACTGCGCTTCGAACTGCGCACCGGCGCGCTCGGCGCCTCGGTCAAGGTGGGAGAATTCACCCATCTGGGCGACCGCATGACGATGCGGATAGAGGGCAGCCGCGACAAGGGACGCAAGCTTTCGGGCATCTTCGTCCATGCGCAGACGCCCAAGGGCGACTGGGTCGGGGTGACCGCGGAGGGCGGACAGTTCCTCGCCACCGACGATCCGAACGTCATCATCTTCCGACTGACCAACGGTACCCTCATCCACAACCGCGCCGACTTCCCGACGCCGCGCACCTTGTCCTTCTCGTCGCACGACCTGCCGATCGACCTGCCCAAGTTCGAGAGCTTCCGCAGCCGCGGCGGCAAGAACCTGGAATATACGCTGCCGCAGCTCGCCAAACTGGGTCACGCAGGCGGTACCGAGGAGCAGCGCGACAGTAGCCGGTCGGAATTCCACTTCCGCCTGGCCGAGGTCGTGTCGATGTTCCTGCTGCCGCTACTCGCGGTGGCGCTGGGTGTCCCACCCAAACGATCCAGCTCCGCGCTGGGCGTCTTCCTGTCGATCGTGATGGTCGTGACCTATCACAAGGTGAACCAATATGCCGCAAGCGTCGGGGAGCGCGGCGCGATCGATCCGCTGATCGCCTTGTGGGTGCCGTTCCTCGTTTTCGCCGGGCTGATCTTCTGGATGTACTACACCATCGCCTACGTCCCCGGCGGCCAGCCGATCGGTGCGCTGGAGCGCTTCTTCGCCAAGACCTGGAAGCTGATCGTGCGCTACCTGCCGGGCCGCAATCGTACCGGAGCGGCGGCATGAAGGGTTTTTTTCCCTCGCGCACCGTTGCGCTCTACATGGCGCGGCTGTTCCTTACGCGCACCTTCGGCATTCTCGCGGGGCTGGTGCTGGTGCTCCAGGCACTCGATCTGCTGAGCGAATCGGGCAAGATCCTGTCGGTCGCGGGCAACGGCGATGCCGAAGTGTGGCGCTACGTCGGACTGCGGCTGCCGCAGATCGTCTCGACCTTTCTGCCCTTCTCCGTGTTGCTCGGCACGATCCTGACGCTGATCACCATGAACGCGAACAGCGAGGTCATCGCACTCAAGGCGGCGGGGTTGTCCGCCCACCAACTGCTCGCGCCATTGATCCTCGCCAGCCTGGGCGTCGCCGCCGTCACCTTTGTCTTCACCGATCGCGTCGTCAGCCGATCGACCGCGACCCTGTCGCAGTGGCAGAAGGTCAATTACGGCCCCCTGCCCGTCGACCGCGGCGAACGCTCCAACGTGTGGGTGTTGTCAGGCGAGGATCTGATCCAGGTCGATCAGATCAAAGGCCGCGGCGATCAGGCGCAACTGGGCGGCGTCACCGTCTACCTTCGCTCGCCGACCGGCGGTTTGCGCGGGTTGCTGACCGCGCCCAACGGGCGCCGCTCGGGGGATGGCTGGCGCATCTGGCCGACCAAGCGATTCGAAGTGGCGAGCGGGCGTGTCCAGATGGTCGGCGAACAGATCATCGGCCGCGGGGTACGGACCGATCAGTTCACGCTCGCGACCGTCGATGCCGACAGCCTGTCGTTCGGCGCGCTACGCAGTGCGATCAACGATCTGGAAGAAGCCGGACGCCCGGTGAAAGCGCTGGAGGGATCGCTGTGGCACAAGCTGTCGGCGCCGCTTTCGTCGGTGCTGATGCCGTTGCTCGGAGCAGTCGCCGCGTTCGGTATCGCGCGCTCGGGACAGTTGTTCGTCCGCGCGGTGATCGGGATGGCGTTGGGCTTCGCTTATTTCGTCGCCGACAATTTCGCGCTCGCGATGGGCAATCTCGGCGCCTATCCGCCCTTCCTCGCTGCCTGGGCGCCGTTCCTGCTGTTCCTGCTGATCGGCGAGGCGGTGCTGCTGCGGACCGAAGAATAGAAAAAAGGGCGGCGTCTTGATCGAAACGCCGTCCCTTCTGGTCCTCTGCTTACTTCGTCAGCGCGGCCGGATCGTCGCCACTGCCAACTTACCGACAAGGCCGGGCAGTCCCTTGTAGCTCGCCTTGTGATAGGGCGATGCGGGCTCCAGCACCTTTGACAAACGGCGGTGCGCCTCTGCCAGCGAGTGGTAGGGCAGACCCGGCAGCAAATGGTGGAGCGCGTGGTAGCGCAGCCCCACCGGCGCCCACAGCACCGGCAGCAGCGCGGGCGGCGGCACGTTGACGGTGTCGAGATACTGCGCGGTGACGCTCATCGCCTCGCCCTCATTCTCCCACAGATGCGCAACAAGTGTGCGGACCTGATTGATCAGCGCGACACCCGCCCCCACCACCATGAAGACCGCGAACGCCTTGAACGGGATCACGCCAGTCGCCGTCAGCACGATCAACGCGAGCGCCCACACGGCCGTCGCTGCCTCAAGCCGGACCCAGCGCGCGCGCTCCTCGCCTTCGGGCATGCGGCGGCGGAACGAGGGGTTGATCGACAGCGCCGAATAACGCGACACCACGGCGGTGCGCAGCCGCGGCGACACGGCAGACAACGGCGCGAGAATCGCGTAGCGGATCAGTAGGCCGACCGGCGCGAGCAGCGACACGATCACGAACACCGGCAACGTCCACGGCTTCATCAGCGCAAGCGGCAGATACTCGGGATCCTCCGACGTTCCGTAACGCGTCTTGGCGTGGTGCAGGTTATGCACGCCCTCGTACATGAACGACGGAATCATCATCGGCACGCCGATCAGTGCGTTCCAACCGGTGCGGAAACCGCGCATGTTGGCGTGCTTCATGTGCGTCAGCTCATGGATCATGCTCATGCCGCGGTACAGCGCGAGCATCGACACCAGACCAGCCGCGATCATCACTGCGGTCGACGCGGTGAGAACAGCGAGCGCGAGTGCGGCATAGCCGACGACCGACGATGCGATCAGGTCGGCCCAGTAGATGCCGGCCCGCGGCTGGACGAGATCGCGCGTCAACTCGGCGGCCGTGCGCAGCATCGCCTTGTCGTCGGGAATGCGCGTGCGGACGCTCGCTGCCTCGGCAGGCACGCGGTCGAGGGTCATGCTGGTCATGGCTTGGTCCATTACCTGAATATAGTGGCGACACGGTGACGCGAACAGGCGACCACCGCCACGATGCGCCGCAAATGCTCACTCGCCATGATCGATTATGCCGTCTATTTCCCGATCATGTCTGAGGCCATCCGCATCACCCCGGTCACGAGCAAGCGCGACCGCAAGACCTTCGTCGACCTGCCGTTCCGGTTATACCGCGACGATCCGAATTGGGTGCCGCCGTTGAAGGGCGAGGCGCTGGGGTTGATCACGCCGGAGAAGAACGGCTGGTACAGCCACGCCGAGGTGCAACTATTTCTCGCCTACCGCGGCGAACAGGTCGTCGGGCGCATGTCCGCGCATATCGATACGCTGGCCCTCACCATGCCCGCGGCGCAGGGCTTCGGACCCGGCGTCGGGCAATGGGGGCTGATGGAGGCCGAGGACGAGGGCGTGTTCCAAACGCTGCTCGCCGCGGCCGAGGACTGGCTGCGCAGCAAGGGCATGACGCGCGCGCTCGGCCCGATCTCGCAGTCGATCTGGGAGGAACCCGGCTTGTTGGTCCAGGGCTACGATCACCCGCCGACGATCATGATGGGGCACGCGAAGGCCGAATACCGCGGCTGGATCGAACGCGCGGGCTACCGGCCGGTCAAGCAGCTCATCACCTACGACCTCGACATCACGCAGGAGTTCCCAAAGCTCGTCAAGCGGATCATCAAGTCGGGCGAGTCGAACCCTAGCATCGTCGTACGCGAGGTCGACAAGCGTCGCTTCGAGGAAGAGGCCGCGATCATCCTCGACATCCTGAACGATGCGTGGTCGGATAATTGGGGCTTCGTCCCCCTCACCCCGCCCGAGATCAAGGATGTCGGGGTCAAGTTGAAGCCGATCGTGTTCAACGATCTGATCCGCATCGCCGAGCTCGACGGCAAGCCCGTTGCGTTCATGATCACGCTTCCCGACCTGAACGAAGCGATCAAGCCGCTGAATGGCTCGCTGCTGCCGTTCGGCTGGGCCAAGCTGCTGCTGTGGTTGCGTAAGCCGAAGGTTCGCACGATGCGGGTGCCCTTGATGGGGGTGCGCAAGGAACTGCAATCCTCGCGCCTCGCCAGCCAGCTCGCCTTCATGATGATCGAGGCGATCCGAAAGGCTTCGGTCGAGCATTATGGTGCCAGCCGCGGCGAGATCGGTTGGGTGCTCGACGACAATCAGGGCATGAACTCGATCGCCACCGCGATCGAGAGCAAGGTCAACAAGATCTATCAGGTGTACGAGCGCACGCTGTAACGGCCATGCCGACGCAGCATCAACCGCTACGTCGGCGCGGCCATCGTCACCGCTTCGCTAGCGCGAGCACGTCGACGTCACGGGCCTTCCACTGCTCGGCGGTTCGGCACTCGTGCCGAAGGATCATCGATCCCGGAACCTCCATCTTCAGGCAATAGCGCGGACCAGGCGTAACAGCCTGCACAGGGGCGGTGAGTTCGGTAGCAGGCGGCGGTGGGGCCTTCGGCTCGGCATTGGCGGCGGTGCCGGCGATCGAGGCGAACAGCACGGCGATGACAGCAGTCGATTTCATGGTAGCTCTCCCAACGGCTCCGTGCCGTTGCGAAAGGCTTTGCACTGGTCGTGCCAGTCTTCGCTTACTGGATTATCAACAACTTACCAGGTGTAGCGTCACAACAATACACCAGTGTTTGGCAGATTGCGCCGGCAGTTGGCGTCAGAACACGAACGCACCGCCGAGCGCGAGGCGCAGGTCGGGCGTGTTGCGGTTGAGCCCGGCGACGGCAAGCACGTCGAATTGCGTCCGCTTGGTCGGTTGCCACGCCAGCGAGCCCGCGAGCTGGGCCATGGTGACGTGCTGCGCGGGATCATTGTCACGCTCGAGCAGGAAGTCACCGAAGGCGGTCACGCTGCTAGAGATCGTATAGCCGACTTCAACGATCCCGCTCGCGTCGAAGTGGCGGCCGTGGCGATCCTCGTCCGCCTGCGCCGCCGCCTGCCCCGTGAAGCCGAGGCTCCACGTGTCGTTGACCTCGTAAACGACCGGGACCACTGCGCCGGCCGACCAAGTGCCGTCGCTGATCTCTCCGCGTCCAGTCGGCAGCGTCACGAACGGCTGCACCGCGGTCGAAAGCCCGTGTCCGTCAGAATGGGTGATGTTCTGTCGCACCGCGAGCATGACGTCGCTGATCCCCGACACGCGCGACACCGCACCACTTGCCTTATCGCGCGTGCGCTGCACCACCTGCGGGCTCCAGCCGATCTGGAACTCCGTTTTCGGCCCCACGCCGATCCGCGCGAGCGTGTCGACGAAGCGTATCGCGTCGACGCGCTCGTCGGCGTTATCGTCGACCTGCCAGTCGACGCCGGACATTTCGACCTGCACCTGACCCGGCAAGGTCGTGCATCCGCTCGAGCCCAGGCTGGGGCGATTGGGGCAGAACCGCTCATCGTCGCGCTGTTGCGCCGCGGCTGGTGACACCAGCGCGGCCGCACCCACGCACGCGGCAAACAGCAGCGCGCGATGCCGCTTCACGACAGCCGCACCCAGGTCGGCGCGTGGTCGCTCGCCTTTTCGCGCCCACGATAGGCCTTGTCGACGTTCGCGTCCTGCAAGCGGTCGGCGACCGCCGGACTGAGCAGCAGATGGTCGATGCGGAAGCCCGCGTCGCGCTGCCACGCACCGGCCTGATAGTCCCAGAACGTCCACACGCCGCCGCGCGGATGGCGGCTGCGTAGCGCGTCGGTCCAGCCTTGCGCGACGAGCGCGCGGTAGCCCTGCCGGCTCTCCGGTTGCATCAACGCGTCGCTCGCCATCGCCGACACGGAGAAGGTGTCGTCATCATTGGGGATGACGTTGTAGTCACCCGCGATCACCGCCGGCACCTCGGCGTCGAGCAGCACCTGCGCGCGCGCGCGGAGCCGATCGATCCAGCGCAGCTTGTAGTCGAACTTCGGCCCAGGCTGGGGATTGCCGTTGGGCAGGTAGATCGAGGCGACCACCAGACTGTCGACCTCGCATTCGAGATAGCGGCTGTGATCGTCCTCGGGCTCACCCTCCAGCCCGCGCTGGCGCTCGACCGGGTCGCGCCCGCGCGCGAGCACGGCGACGCCGTTGAAGCCTTTCTGCCCGTGCCACACCGCGCCGTAGCCGGCGTCGCGGATCGCGGCCTCGGGAAAGGTTTCGTCCGACGATTTCAGTTCCTGCAGGCACACCACGTCGGGCTGCTGCTCGGCGAGATATTCGACCAGCCGCTCGAGCCGCGCCTTGATCCCGTTGACGTTGTAGGTGACGATCTTCACGTCACGCAGCCTTACACCGCGAAGCTGGTCCCGCAACCACAGCCTGATGCGGCATTCGGATTGCTTACCTGAAACGATGCGCCACCGAGCGACTCGACGTAATCGACCGCGCAGCCGCGCACGAGGTCGAGGCTCACGTCGTCGACGACCAAGCGCACGCCATCCGTTTCCGCCACCGCGTCACTCGGGTCGGCAGCGTCGGCGAAACCGAACTTGTATTGAAACCCCGAGCAGCCGCCGCCTTCAACCGACAAACGCAGGATCGCGGGCCGGCCCTGCTTGGCGGCGATGCTGGAAACGCGTGCCGCCGCGGCGGGCGTCAGCGCGATGTCGGGTGCGAGCGTAGCCATGCGCATCATGTAAGCGGGGCCGGCTGCACCCGCAACCGACCCCGTCACAGCCTCGTTCCGGAGGCGAAGTTGAGAAAGTTGAGGTTCGCTCAATCCTGCGGTGCGGGGCCGCCGGTCGAGACCGGGATCACGCCGACAGCGCGATCCTGCGCGGCCAGCAGATAGTCGGCGGTGGTCAGGAACGGCACCGGATTGACCGCGTGGCCGTCGATGCGGACCTCGTAATGGAGGTGCGAGCCGGTGGAACGCCCGGTTGAGCCCATCATGGCGATCAGCTGCCCGCGCTTCACGCGCGCATTGTCGGCGACGATGATGCGCGACAGGTGGCCGTAGCGCGTCGCGATGCCCTTGCCGTGGTTAATCTCGACCAGGTTGCCGTAACCACCCTGGCGGCCGGCGTGGCTGACGATGCCATCGGCGGTGGCGTAGATCGGCGTGCCGATCGGACCCGGGATATCGACGCCCGCGTGCATCGCGGCGGTGCCGCGGAACGGATCGGAGCGAATACCGAAATTGCTGGTAAACTTCAGGTTGGAGACCGGCTGGACCGAGGGGATCGCGATCGCCCCGGTGTTGCCGCCGTCGAGCTTCTTCCAGCTCATGAACAGCGACCGGAATTGTGCGTCGGCGGCGATGTCGCCGCGCGCCTCCGAGCTGGTGGCACTGATCAGCGGGCCGCCCGCGGGCACGTGATGCGTGGTCGTGGACACCTGGGTCGTCTCGGGCGCTTCCGCGCTGGCACCACCCGAAATCATCACACCGGCCGCGGCCATCATCGTCGCGGCGGACGTCAAAGCGAGCTTAATCATCAAACCCCATCGTCGATCGACCAGCCGCGCGCCCGCCCGAAGGGTCAGCGCCCGCCCGCGTGAAATGAACCTGGATCGGTAGGGACCCCCGCCCGTCCTGATGGCAGCTTTGTGGCGCAATGTGTCATTCCGAGGCAAGCCCACCCCAATATTCGCGCGTCAAACCGGCCAAGGTGCGCGCCGAGTCGTTGAACGGCGGCCGAACGAGCCCGCGAAAGTGCCGCTCGATCAGCGCGCGCCAGTGCGTCGGCGGGTTCAGACCCTGCTCGGCGCACGCCCACTCGAACCAATTCGTGCCGAATCGAACATGGCGGATTTCGTCGGTGTAGATGCGCTGGAGGATGCGCGCGCCCGCTTCGTCGCCGCTCTGGCGAAAGCGCGTGATCGTCGTCGGCGTCACGTCGAGCCCGCGTGCTTCGAGCACCATCGGCACCACCGCGAGGCGGGCGAGCGGGTCATGGGCGGTGCGCGCGGCCGTTTCCCACAACCCGGCATGCGCGGGCAGCGCGCCATAGGACGAGCCGAGCGCACGCAGTCGCCGGTCGAGCAGCGCGAAATGCATCGCCTCGTCCGCCCCGACCGAGATCCAATCGTCGACGAAGCCGCGCGGAAATGCCGCGCCGAACCGGCCCGCCATGTCGAATGCGAGATCGACGGCGACGAACTCGATATGGGCCAGCGCGTGGAGCAACGCGATCCGGCCGCGCTCGGACCCCGCCTTGCCGCGCTTCGGCATCTTGCCGGGTGGCAGCAGGTCGGGTCGCGGCGGCCAAGCGGGCTTCGCCGGCATCGGCTGGTCGAAGTCGTGGCGCAGCGCACCTTGTCGCCACGCGCGCGCGACACGGCGTGCCGCCTTCAACTTGGCCACCGGCGCTGGCGTGGTCAGCACCTCGCGACATGCCTCAGCGATGCTGGTCGAGGACGGATGCGTCAAAGCGCGCGCGCCGCCTCCAGCACCTCGGCGGCGTGATCGGGCACCTTCACCTTGCGCCATTCACGCGCCAACCGCCCGTCGCGGTCGAACAGGAACGTCGCGCGCTCGATTCCCATATAGGTCCGGCCATACATCTGCCGCTCGCCCCAGACGCCGAAGGTTTCGGTCACCTGTCCGTCGAGATCGCTGGCGAGCGCCACGCGCAGATCGTGTTTGGCGGTGAACTTCGCGTGCTTGGCCACCGTATCACGCGAGACACCGAGGACATGCACGCCCGCGGCGGCGAAATCGTCGGCGAGCGCGGAAAAATCCTGCGCTTCGCGCGTGCAGCCCGGCGTGTCGTCCTTCGGATAGAAATAGACCACCAGCGGGCGCGGCAGGTCACGGAGGCGCAGCGGCTGACCATCGGCACCAGTCGCCGTCACGTCGGGTAATTCATTCATCAACCAACTCCCGCCAGAAACGCGCGACCTCCTCGCGTACCGCGTTGAAGCTGGCAAGCACCGCATCCCAATCGGCCAATTGAACCGCCTCCGCGATCAATGCGCGGCTGGCGGCAGCGGGCGGCTCGGCCGCGTCGGGCGCAACCAGTCGCGCGGTGACGAGCAGCCGCGTCAGCAGATCGTGCGCGCCGCGCAAGCGCGGCGGCATGCGCCCGGCAGCGATCAGGCGATCGATCGCTTCGCCCAGATCAGGCGTGAACCCAGCTCGGGTCAGCAGTTGAATGACGTGGGTGGCGAACTCCAGATCGACCAGGCCGCCCGGGAGCAGCTTGGCATCGAGCGGCCCTTGTGGCGGCTTGTGCGCCGCCATCTCCCCCCGCATCGCACGCGCATCGGCGACGATGTCACGGGCCATGCGGTCGCCTTTCAGGACTGTCGCGATCACGCCATCGAGCGCGGCGCGAGCGTCCGCGGAGCCGAACACCGCACGCGCGCGCGTCAGCGCCATGTGCTCCCACGTCCATGCCGACTCGCGCTGGTAGCGCGCGAACGACTCGAGTGTCACTGCGAGCGGGCCGTGCGTCCCCGATGGTCGCAGTCGGGTATCGACCTTGTAGAGCGGCCCGGCGGCCGTGGGGACGGAGAGCGCCGCCGCGACGCGCTGAGCCAGGCGGTTGTAGTAGAGCGTCGCACCGAGCGGCTTGGCGCCATCCGACTCGGCGAGGAAATCGCCGGTGAAGACAAAGATCAGGTCGAGGTCCGACGCATGCGTCAGCGCCGCGCCGCCGAACCGGCCGAGCGCGAGGATCAGCAACTCGCTGCCCGGCACACGACCGTGGACGCGCGCGAACTCGGCGACGGTCGCCTCGGTGAGCACGCACAAGGCAGCCTCCGCAACGCAGGAATAATCGCGCGCGATCTGCAACGGATCGGCCGCGGCCGCGACCAGCTGTACGCCGAGCGCGAAGCGCTGTTCCCCGACGACGCGGCGGACGTGATCGAGCAGCGCCTGGTAATCGCCCCCCACCTCGATCCGCCGCATCGCGCGCATCACATCGGCGATCGAACCGACAGGTTCGAGCGCGCTGGCGTCCAGCAGACCGTCGAGCAGATCGGTTCGTCGCGCCAGTTCCTCCGCCAGCGTCGGCGCGTGGCTGAGTATCCGCGCGACAAGAGTGGTGAGTGCGGGCTGCGCTTCGAGCAGGCGGAAGAAGTTGATCGCGCTGGGCAGCCGCTCGATCACGCGATCGAGCCGCTCGACCGCTGCAGCGGGCACAGGCGCCGCCGCAAAGGCAGTGACGAGATCGGGCAGCACGGCTTCCAGCGCCGACTGCGCCGCCTGGCTCCTGAGCGCGGGGTAGCGCCGGTCACGCCACGCCTTGATCCGTGCGGCCACACCCGCCGCATCGGTGAAGCCGGCTTCTCCCAACCGATCGGCGAGCGCGTGCGCGTCGTGCGGCAACTCGCCACGCGGCGCGGGTGCGAGCCGGTCGAAGATCGCGGCGACGCGCGCGACATGCGGGCCCAGCAGGTCGAGCAATGCCGCGCCGTCCGCCATGCCATGCAGCCGCGCGACCCGGTCGAGCGCCTCACCCGCCGGGAGCATATGGGTCTGGCGGTCGTCGATCATCTGCACGCGGTGCTCGATCGTGCGCAGCAGCTTGTAGGCCTTGGTCAGGTGATCGGCGTCGGCGCGGCTGATCCGCCCGGCGGCCGCGAGCGCGGCGAGTGCGTCGCGGGTGGCGGGGGCGCGTAGGGTGGCGTCGCGTCCGCCGTGGATCAGCTGATGGATCTGGGCGAAGAACTCGACCTCGCGGATACCGCCGCGACCGCGCTTCAGGTCGAAACCGGGACCGAACGCTTGCCCCTGCGCGTGATGGTCGCGGATGCGACGCGTGATGTCGAGGATCTCGCCCACCGCGCCGAAGTCGAGGCTGCGGCGCCAGATAAAGGGGCGGATCGTGTCGAGAAACCGCTGCCCGAGTGCCAGATCGCCCGCTGCGGCGCGCGCGCGGATAAAGGCGGCCCGCTCCCACGGCAGTGCTTGCGACTCGTAATAGGCGATTGCGGCATCGACCGGAACCGCGAGCGGAGTGATCTCAGGCGACGGACGCAGCCGCAGGTCGACACGCAGGACATAGCCGTCGGCATCGCGCGTCTGGAGCAGCTCGAGCACGCGGCGCGCGATCCGCACCGCGGCGTCGCCCGGCTCCTCGCGCGCGCGACACGGCAGGGTGGCGGGATCGTAGATCAAGATCGGATCGATATCGGACGAATAATTGAGCTCGAAGCTGCCCTGCTTGCCGAGTGCCAAGGCGGCGAAGCCGATTGCCGCAGCGCCGGGCGTTCGTTCGGCAATGGCGGTACGGATCGCGGTGTCGAGGCTCGCATCGGCGAAGCGGGTTAGGCGCTGGGTTACGGCGGTCAGGTCGAGCGCGCCCGACAGGTCGCCGAGCGCGACCTCGCGCGCGACATGGCGACGCTCGATCCGGAGCCGACGAGCGACCGGCAGCGCGCCACCGTCGGCGAGCAAGGCCTCATCCGCGAACTCGCGCGCGATCAGGCCGGCGAGGAAGGGCGCGTTGGCGGTCGCGCGGGCACGTACATCTTGAGCGGCAACGATCATGGGTTCTGCATAGCCGGTCGCCTTGGGGTGACGCGCCTATTTATGTGCGGTCGCAGCTCTGCGTGCTGGATTACTCAGCACCTTCCACTGGTCAGAGCCGGCCCAGACTTCGGTGCGGTCCGTATGCCGAGCCCCCTCAGCGCCGATGAGCAGACAGGCGCGCTCGTGATCGCTCGCTGCCCATTCTGTGCCAGCCGCGGTCGCGATCGTGGCGCGCAGGCTATAACGAGCTGCGAGCGGCAGGTATTTATCGCAGGTCGGGACGTCGCAAACCAACGGCGAAGCCGCACATGAGCGATTGCATCATCGAAGGCAGTAAAGCGCCGACCAGCGACGGACTCGCTCAGCGCTCGCGCGCGAGTTCGTCCACCTCACCCATGATCGAGTCGAGCGTCGAGCGACCATTGTCGCTCTCATGATCACGACGCGACTTGAGCGTACCGTCGCTGAGCAGCGCCTCGAGCGCGACACGACCACGCGCGACGCGGCTCTTGATCGTGCCCACCGCGACGTTGCAGATTTCCGCCGCTTCTTCGTAGGCGAAACCGCCTGCCCCGACCAGGATCAACGCCTCACGCTGCGGCTGCGGCAGATGCATCAGCGCACGCTGCATGTCGGCGAGTTCCACGTGCTTGTCCTGACTAGCCGGCGCCGCGAGCACGCGGTCGGCAACGAGATCGTCCCACTCGCCCTTGAAGCGCGCGCGGCGCATTTGCGAGAGGAACAGGTTGCGCAGGATGATGAAGGTCCATGCACGCATGTTGGTGCCGGCCTGGAACCGCTTGCGCGCGGCCCACGCCTTCAACAGCGTTTCCTGAACCAGATCGTCGGCCAGATCACGGTTGCCCGAGAGCGAACGACCGAACGCGCGCAGGTGTGGAATGACCTGCGCCAGTTGCGCCTTGAACTCTGGATCGGAGAGCGACACGTGCTCGACCGGCACCCCGCCGTCCGTGCTCTGCGCACTCACTGAGGACTGGGTCATGCCGCTCCGTTGCATAGGCTTCGCCCCGCCACCGGGCACGTTGTCGTCGCCAAGATAGTTACCGCCGACCGGCTTTGCCACCCCTACCAGCACCGATTGCGTCCGTTCAGAACAGAAGCAATGCGGCGAAGATCACGATGATCAGCACCAAGGAGGCACCGAGGACATAGCGCCCGACGCCGGGGGTCGATGCGGCGCGCGCTTGATCCGTTTCCACGTGCACGCGTTGATTGTCGTTCGTCATGGTCGCTCAACCCCCCTGAACCGTTTTGGGTCCGTACCGAACGAACGAACCATGACGATGTTGCGTGCCGGCGTTACGCCGGGATGGTGCTCTGGTCGAAGAACAAGGCCTGGCTGATCGCCGCCTTGACGGTCGACCGCTGGAACGGCTTGGTGATTAAGAAGGTCGGCTCGGGCCGTTCACCCGTCAGCAGACGCTCGGGGAAGGCGGTGATGAAAATCACGGGCACCTGGAATTCGGCCAGGATGTCCTTGACCGCGTCGATCCCGGAACTGTCGTCGGCAAGCTGGATGTCGGCGAGCACCAGTCCGGGGCGATCCTCCATCGCCAGCGCGACCGCCTCGTCGCGCGTCACCGCGACACCGGTCAGGTCGTGGCCGAGGTCACGCACGATGCTCTCGATATCCATCGCGATGATCGGCTCGTCCTCGATGATCATCACGCGCGCGCGGGTCTGCTTCTCGATCTCCGCCAGCGCCTCGTTGACGAGTTCCTCGACGCGCTGCGTGTCGGTGTCGATCAGATATGCGGCGTCCTCGGGCGTGAAGCCCTCCATCGCGGTGAGGAGCAGCGCCTGGCGCGACAGCGGGCTCATGCGCGCCAGACGAGCGCGCGCGATCGCCTCGGAATCCTCGACGCTGCCGGCATCGGGCTGGTCTTCGATGTGGGCGGAATTCCAGATCGCCTGAAATGTGCGGTAGAGTCCCAGGCGAGGATCGACGTCGCGCGGAAATTCCTCGGGTGCCGCGACGATCGCCTCCAGCGTGGCGCGAACGTAGCGGTCGCCCTGCACCTGGCTGCCGGTGAGCGCGCGTCCGTAGCGTCGCAGGAACGGCAGGTGCGGAGCGAGTTGTTGACCCAACGACATGTGTAGAAAACCCTCCCTTGGGCGACAGCGCCGAAGGACGCTTGCCCGTTTCAATCACGCGACTTAATCGGCCGAGACGCTGGCCCCCCGGTTCGAGTTTTTCGTCACTCGGAGCGGGAACCATCGAGATGCTGTTTGGTTTCATCGCTCCAGCGTGGGCAAACACACGCGAAAAGGGTCATGGTTGTTCATCTGTCCTGCCTCCGTCGTTGAGGCTTTTGGGGGGCCTGCGTTGACGTCCGAGAAGAAGCTGCCGGATAAGCCGAGAAAGGGTACGGCGGCGCAATCGAAGGTTCGCGACATGGGGTCGGCGCTGCGCTCCGTTTACCAGAAAACCGTCGACGAGACGGTTCCCGACGACCTGCTGGCACTCCTCGGCAAGCTCGACTGACGTGCAATGACCGATGATGCTGCCGTGAGCGTCCCGCACGACGCGCGGCAAGACTATCTGGCGCGCTGGCCGACTGGCGCCAAGCTGTTCCTCATCCTCAGCCTCGCATTGTTGCCGCTCGCGCTGATCGCGGCATTCGCAACGCTGCGCGTGACGCAAATCGCCGACACCGAACTACGCTCTCATCTCCGGGTCGCGGCCGCGGAGAGCAGTCGATCAATCTCGATCGAACTCGTCGGCGACATGACCGCGCTGAGGGTCGCCACCGACGCGCTGACGCTCGACTCGCGTGATGCGCCCAGTTGCGCGCGCGTCCAGGGCGTGTTCGCGCAGCAAGCGGTCGCGGGTGCTGCCTTCGCGATCTTCGATCGTGCCGGCCGCCTGGTGTGCGGTCGTGGTTTTCCTGGCGCACGTCGACCGCGAACGGAACCGGTAGCCACGACGCTTTCCGCGTCAGTGATCGACCAGCAGGGGCTGGTGCTGCGCCTGGGTGATGGAGGAAGTGGCGCCACGGCCGCGGCGTTTTTCCCACGCAATTTTCTCGCAAAGATCGGGCGACCCAATGGCTTCTCGTCGGAATATGGCGCGACGATCACGATCGAGGATCAGCATCTCGAATTGATCGCGCTCAAGCGGGAGCGCGCGCTTGAGCGGCGCGAGGCGATCCGCGAGGATTTGGGCATCGCCGACCTGGTGCTCGAGATGCAGGTCCGCAGTGCCCCGATCGGTTCTCCCCTGATCCTCGCGCTCGCGCTGCCGTTGCTGATGTGGGCGGCGGCGGCGGCCATCGCATGGTTCGTGGTTGACCGGCTGCTCATCAACCCGCTGCGCACGCTCAGGACCAGCATCGCGGCCTATGCACCGGGCGATCAGCCCGACGCCGCGCTTTACCGCGCACTGCCCGCGCAAGAACTGCGCGATCTGGGCGAAACGTTTCGCGCGCTCAGCCGCACGGTGGCGATTCATGAGGCGGGCCTCGCCGAAGGACTGGTGCGTCAGACCAAGTTGACGCGCGAGGTCCACCACCGCGTCAAGAACAACCTGCAGGTGATCTCGAGCCTGATCAATTTCCACGCGCGCGGTGCCAAGTCGCCCGAAGCGTCGCAGGCGTATAATTCGATCCAGCGGCGCGTCGATGCGCTCGCCGTCGTCCACCGTTACCATTTCGCGGAGATGGAAGAGAATCGCGGCGTCAGCATGCGATCGGTGTGCGGCGAACTCGCATCCAACCTGCGCGCAACCGCGCCCGAGCACACGCATATCGGGATCGGGCTAGAGATCGATCCGCTGTACGTGACGCAGGATGTGGCAGTGCCGGTCGCATTCCTTCTCACCGAGTTGGTGGAGTTGGCAATGACCTGCGATGCCTCGGCGCAACTCAGGATCACGCTGCGCGCCGGGCCCGAGCCAGACCGGGCGGTGTTGCGGATCTCCTCGCGCGCGCTGGTCGACAGCGACTGCCTCCGCGACGGGCTCACCAACCGGTTCGGCCGGGTGATCGAGGGGCTGACTCGCCAGTTGCGCTCCAGCTTGCAGCATGATCCGCTGACCGGCGCGTACGAGGTCAAGATCACCACGATCAACAGCGACTGACGCGTTCTGTCGGGGCGGACATAGCGACACCACTCGGACGCATCGGACCGATCAATGCTCGGCACTGATCTTTAACTTCGGCTTCGAACAAAATGCTCGTCGACGTGGGAACCCGTCCCGAAAGGTGACGTTCTACATCCCGGACCGCGACTAAACGCCCCCCCGCTCTCGCGGTCCACGACATAGGCCCGGAAGCGTCAACCCCCCCCCCCCGGTGACGCTTTCGGGCCTTATTTCTTGCATCACCGTTCGACACGCAGGCGGAACGAAGCCGGAGCGTGAACATTGAACGCCCAGGCATCCAGCCTGAGCAGGAGATGTTTGAATGCGTAAGATCGTGGCAGCCGCAACCCTCGCCAGTGCGCTTATCCTCAGCGCGTGCAACACCATCGAGGGTGCGGGCAAGGACGTGTCGTCGGCCGGCAACACCGTTGCCAAGACCGCGAACGACGCCAAGTAAGCGCGTTCCTCGACGCTTGGGTCGAAAAGGCGGTCGGCGCGTACCGGCCGCCTTTTTCATGATCGATGCGGCCCAGCCCAAGTGGGGGACGCTTGTGGGCTGAACGAACGATGCTGGTAGATGCGACGGCACGACCGCCCATCATCGTGACGATCGTCCCAAGCGGCTACTCTGCCGCCTCCGCTTCGACCTCTCGGGCACGTCGCCGTTCGGTGAACCAGATACCCAGGATGGCCAGTTCGTAGAGAATGACGAGCGGGATCGCGAGCAGCAGCTGCGATCCGACGTCTGGGGGGGTCAGCACCGCCGCAATCGCGAAGGCACCGACGATGGCGTACCGACGTGCCGCGATCAACTGCGTGCGCGTCACCACGCCGGCCCGCTCCAGCAACATCAACAACACCGGCAGCAGGAACGCCGCGCCGAAGCCGAACAGGAATTGCATGATGAACGATAAATAATTGCCAACCGCCGGCAACGCCTGCTGCTGCACGCCGCCGATCATCCCGGTGTACCCGAGCAGGAAATGCAGCGCCATCGGGACGGCGACGTAATAAGCCATCGCTGCGCCCAGGATGAACAAGACCGGCGTGGCGAGCAGGAACGGCAGGAGCGCGCGCTTTTCTTTCCGGTAGAGACCCGGCGCGACGAATTGCCACAATTGATTGGCGATGACAGGAAAGGACAACATCATCGCCGAGAAAAAGGCGACCTTCACCTGAACGAAAAAGGCTTCGAAGATCTGCGTGTAGATCACCGTCTTCTGCCCGGCGTGCAGCAACGGCTGCACGAGGAAGGCGAAGATATTCTCAGCGAAATACCAACAGACGAAGAAAGCGATCGCGATCGCTGCGATGCAGTAAAGCAGCCGTCGACGCAGCTCGAGCAGATGATCGAGCAGCGGCGCGCGCGATTCGTCCAGATCCTCGCTCACGATGCTGCCTTGTCGCTGACCATCGGGTGATGAACACCGGTAGCCGCGTCGGGCGCACCCGACCGGCGATCACGCTCCTCCGCTTCGCCGGTCGCCACGACCGCACCCGCGTCGCGCGCGACCACGTGCGGGTGCTCGATCATCTGCGGCTGCGCGGTCATTACCGGCGGCGGATCGTCATGCGCCGGTGCGGGAAGCGCCGGCTCATCAGACGACCCGACCGCGGGCGCGGCATGTTCGCGCATGATCCGCTCATTCTCCGCCTTCCACTTCTTCTCCATCTCGGCGAGCTCGGCCTCGCGGACCATCTCGTCGAACCCGGAGCGGAACTGCCGCCCGACGGCGCGGGCGCGCCCAACCCAATAGCCGATGACGCGCATCGCCTTGGGCAAGTCCTTGGGACCGATCACCACCAGCGCGATGAACGCGACCAGCAGGAATTCGGACGGAGCGATATCGAACATTCAGCGCGACCGAGCCGGATCAGATAGCGTCAGCGATCCTCGCGCACGCGGTCGGCATCGCGGTCATAGGCCGGCTGCGCGGCCGATTGTGCCTCGATGCGCGGCTTGGGACGCGCGACAACATCGTCGTCCTCCTCGGCCATACCCTTCTTGAAGCTTTTCACGCCCTTGGCGACGTCGCCCATCATGGCGGAGAATCGCCCCCCGCCGAGCAGCAGGATCGCGATCACCGCGAGGACGAGGATATGCGGAAGGCTGAAGCTGCCCATGACGTGGTCTCCTATTCGCAGCCCATCTAATCGTCCTCGGCGCGCTTTGCTACCTCCACCTGCCCGACGACCTGTTCCGCGGCGAGGTCGACCGGATCGAGCAGCCCGGCAGCGCGCAGATCGGCGATCCCCGGCAGGTCGCGGCGCGTGGATAGGCCGAAATGCACCAGGAACTCGGGCGTCGTCGCGTAGGTGAGCGGCCGGCCGGGCACTTCGCGGCGGCCCGCCGGGCGCACCCAGCCTGCCTCCATGAGCACATCAAGCGTCCCGCGCGATATCTGCACGCCGCGGATCGCCTCGATTTCGGGGCGGCTGACGGGTTCGTGGTAGGCGATGATCGCCAGCGTCTCGATGGCGGCGCGGCTCAGCCGCCGCTGCTCCGCGCGTTCGCGGCGGAGCAGATGCGCCAGATCGGGCGCGGTCTGGAACTGCCAGCGCCCGCCGCGCTCGACCAGCTCGACACCGCGGCCGGCGTAATCGGCGGCGAGCTGCTGGAGCGCTGCGGCGACGTCAACGGGTCCGACGTGCGCGCGAATGACGTCCGTCGACAAGGGTTCGGTCGCGGCGAACAGCACCGCTTCGACCGCGCGCACGGTGTCGCCGGGCGGGGTCACGCGAGCGCCCGCAGGTAGAGCGGCGCGAACGCCTCGCGCTGGCGAAGCTCGACGCGCCCTTGTCGCGCGAGTTCGAGCGCCGCGAGAAAGGAGGACGCGAGCGCGGATCGCCGCAACTGCTCCGATGCCACCTCGGGCAGGAAGCGCTCGATCGCCTGCCACTCGACCGCCGAGCCGACCATGGCGGTGACCCGTGCGAGTGCGGTGTCGAGCGTCATCACCTCGCGGTCGGGCACGACGTGCATGACCGGGCGGGTGCGGGCGCTGACCTGGCCGTAGGCGGCGATCAACTGATAGAGATCGACCGTCCAACGGTGGTGGCGGACGCTGCGCAGCCCCTCGGGTGCACCGCGCGTGAACACGTCGCGCCCGATCCGGTCGCGCGCCATCAATCGCGCGCCGGCGTCGCGCATCGCGTCGAGCCGTTCGAGACGGAGTTGAAGGCGTAGCGCCAGTTCTTCGGGATCGGGCTCGATCGCGGGATCGCGCGGCAGCAGCAGCGCACTTTTCAGATACGCGAGCCACGCTGCCATGACGAGGTAATCGGCGGCGAGTTCGAGCTTCGTGCGCCGCGCGCGGTCGATGTACGCGAGATATTGCTCGACCAGCGCGAGGATCGATATCTGCTTTAGATCGACCTTCTGCGCGCGCGCGAGCGACAGCAGCACGTCGAGCGGCCCTTCCCAGCCATCGAGATCGAGCAGCAACTGCTCGGGCGCGGCCACGCAGCAATGCTCAGGCGAGCGCCAGCAACGCGTCGCGCTTGGCCGTTAGCGCAGCCACATCGCCGGCCGTCGCCGTCACGCTCGTCATGGCGGCGTCGAGCCGCTCGCGCCCTCGACTGGTGATGTCGGGCAGCGCGGCGGCGATCGCCTGCATCTCGTCCATCCGCGCCCAGCAATCGAGCACCACGTCGCACCCGGCGGCGATTGCGCCCGCCGCCTTGTCGGCCGGGGTGCCCGACAATGCCTTCATATCGATGTCGTCGGTCATCAGCAGCCCGTCGAAGCCGATGCGACCGCGTATCACCTCCTCGATCACGATCGGTGACAGCGTGGCGGGACGTTCGTCGTCCCATGCCCGATAGACGATGTGGCTGGTCATCCCCATCGGCGCACCCGCGAGCGCGCGGAACGGGGCCAGATCGTCCTCCAGTTCCGCCACCGAGGCAGTGACCGTCGGCAGGTGATAATGCGAGTCGGCGAGCGCGCGTCCGTGGCCGGGCATGTGCTTGACGACGCCGACGACCCCGCCCGCGCGCAGCCCCTCCAGCGTCGCACGCCCCATCGCCGCAACGCGCATCGGCTCGCGACCATAAGCGCGGGTGGCGATCGCCTCGGTCGTCTCCCGCCTGGCCACGTCGAGCAGCGGCAGGCAGTTCACCGTGATGCCGACCTCAGACAGCATCAGGCCGAGCGCGTGCGCGTTGGCGCGCGCGGCCTCGATCCCCGACATCGGCGCGCGCTCGTACAAGGCATCGAAGGCAGGGCCCGCGGGGAAGGCGGGCCATTCGGGCGGTCCGAGCCGCGCAACCCGCCCGCCCTCCTGATCGACCAGGATCGCGACGTCGTCGCGGCCTTCGAGCGCGCGCAGGCTGTCGGTCAAGGCACGGAGTTGCACGCGCGTCTCGACGTTGCGCTTGAACAGGATGTAGCCGGCCGGGCGCGCGTCGGCGAAAAAGGCGCGCTCGTCCGCGGTAAGGACCGGCCCCGACAGGCCGAAGATGACGGGCTTCATGGCGGCGTGGTTACGTCAAAGCGACGGATCGGGAAAGTCGCGAGCCTGTCTGGTCCGCCAGCTCCCATCACGACTGCTCCAAGGCCTCGGCCGTGCTAATCCCATTCTGATGACCGCTAGCGGCTCCACCTGACCACGAATGGAAAAGGGATCCCGGATCAAGTCCGGGATGACGGTCGGTAAGGGACGATCGGCCTTCTGGCCGACCGAGCCAGATCAGCTGGTGACGAAGCAGCTCTCGCCCGCGACCTTCAATCGGCCGCAGATGTCGGCCGCGGCGTTGGCGCTGCCGGCGTTGACGCGCAGGCGATAGACGGTGCGGCCGTTGACGTCCGCCTTCTGCACGTCCTTGCCGAGCGGCGCGACGTAGCTGAACCGCTTGGCGACCGCGCTCCAGGCGCTGTTCGCCGCCGATTCGGTCGGGAACGCGCCGAGCTGCACCAGGCTGCCGCCCGAACCCGCGCCTGGTACGGGCGCGACCGGCGCGGTCATCGGGCGCTGCGCCCGCAGCGGCGCGGTTGCCGCCGGCACCGCGACGCTGGCGGAGGTGCTTCCCGCGCGTGCGCCGGGCTGCGCGGTCGCACGCCGCGTGCCGCTGATCGGTGCTTCGGGTACTGCCTTCAGGTCGATCGAGCCGTTCGGATTGGCGCCCGCACTGGTCGCGATCGCGGTGTCGCCTTCGCCCTCGACCTTTAGCCCGCCGGGATCGTCGGGCTTGATCTTGTAATCGCCTTCCTGCGCCGCGATCAGCGCGCCCGAGCCATCCGCGCCGCGACCGGCCTGCAACCGGTACAAGCCCGCGATCACCCCGCCGAGCACCAGCAGGCCGAGTAGGACCAGCAGCACGATGCGACCCCCGCCCGAACGCCGCGGCTCGTCCGGTTCGACCGTCTCCAGCCACGGCAGCCGGTCCTCGTCGCGCTCGAACTGATCCGAGGTCGCCATCAGTGCATCTCCGAAACCGCCTCCACGCCCATGATGGAGAGGCCATTGCGAATAATCTGTCCGATGCCCGCCGCCAAGGACAGGCGTGCGGCCGTCACCGCATGGTCATCCGCGATCAGGTAGCGGCGATCGGGCCGGTCGTTGCCGACGTTCCACGCGGCATGAAATTCCGCGGACAAGTCGTAGAGATAAAAGGCGATCCGGTGCGGCTCGCGCGCCGCGGCAGCGGTTTCGACAATGCGCGGGAATTGCGCCGCGAGCTTCACGAGCGCGAGTTCCTCCGTGTCAAGCCGGGACAGGTCGGCACCCTGTGCGCTGATCCCGGCCTCGGCCGCGCGGCGGTGGAGCGAGGCAACGCGGGCATGGGCATATTGAACGTAGAAGACCGGGTTGTCCTTCGACGCCTCGACCACCTTCGCGAAGTCGAAATCCATCTGCGCGTCGGCGCGGCGCGTGAGCATGGTAAAACGCACCACATCCTTGCCGACCTCGCGCACCACGTCGGCGAGCGTGACGAAATTGCCCGCGCGCTTGCTCATCTTGACCGGCTCTCCGGCGCGCAGCAGGCGGACCATCTGGACGAGCTTGACGTCGAAACGCGTCTTGCCCTCGGTCAGCGCGGCGACCGCGGCCTGGATGCGCTTCACCGTGCCGGCATGGTCCGCGCCCCAGATGTCGATCAATTGATCGGCCGATTGCGCCTTCTGGAAATGATAGGCCATGTCGGCGCCGAAATAGGTCCAGCTACCGTTCGACTTCTTGATCGGGCGGTCCTGGTCGTCGCCGAAGCGGGTCGAGCGGAACAGCGGCAGCTCGACCGGCTCCCAATCCTCGGGCGTCTCGCCCTTCGGTGCCTCGAGCACGCCGTCGTAGACGAGGTCGCGCGCGCGCAGCCATGCCTCGGCCTCTTCCGGCTTGCCCGCAGCTTGCAGCGCCGCCTCGGAGGCGAACACGTCGTGGTGGATGCCGAGCAGCGCGAGATCGGCCTTGATGAGCGCCATCATCGCGTCGACCGCACGGGTGCGGAACGGGATCAGCCAATCGCCCTCGGGCGCCGACACGTAGCGGTCGCCGAACTCGGCGGCGAGCGCCTGGCCGACCGGAACGAGATAATCGCCGGGGTAGAGCCCCTCCGGGATCGCGCCGACCTCCTCACCCAATGCCTCGCGGTAGCGGATGTGCGCCGAGCGCGCGAGCACGTCGACCTGGCTGCCGGCATCGTTGATGACATATTCGCGGATGACACGGTGCCCGGCGAAGGCAAGCAGGTTGGCGAGCGAATCGCCCACCACCGCGCCGCGGCAATGGCCCATGTGCATCGGGCCCGTCGGGTTGGCCGAGACATATTCGACGTTGACGCTGACGCCCTCGCCCACGCGCGACCGTCCATAATCGGCGCCTGCCGCCGCAACCGCGCGCAATTCATCGCGCCAGGTGTCGTCGGACAGGCGCAGGTTGATGAAGCCCGGCCCGGCGACCTCGGCGGCGGTGACGCTGGGCAGCGCGGACAGATGCGCGGCGATCTTCTCGGCGAGCTGACGCGGGTTGGTCTTGGCGGGTTTGGCAAGCACCATCGCGGCGTTGGTGGCGAGGTCGCCGTGGCTGGCGTCGCGCGGCGGCTCGACCGTCACGTTGCGGCGGTCGAGATCGGCGGGCAGCGCGCCTTCGGCAACGAGCGCGTCGAGGGCGTCACCCACATGGGCGGCGAAACGGGTGTACAATGTCATAGCGGCGCGGCCTTAGACGAAGGCGGACCCGCACGCAAAAGCCGGCTGCTTCTGCTTGGGAAGGGCCAACCCGGCCGCGATTGCACTCACTGCAATCATAGACGCACACAAGTCATTTGCCCATGCTGCGCTGCACCAAATATGTTGCACTGCACAGTCCGAGAACGGGCAAACCACCGGGAGCCTTTCCATGCGCACAATCAGTTTCATCGCCGCCGCCGCTGCCGCCGCGCTCATCTCGACCGTCGGCATCGCCGCCGAGCCGGCGCAGCAGAGCTTCACGCACGAGGGCCGCACCTATGTCTACACGCAGACGGTGCGCGACAATGGCAAGACGCTGATCGAGGGCCACGAGGTCGGCAGCCGCGAGAAGTTCCGCCTGCTGGTCGATGGCGACCGCGTGCGTGGCACGACCAACGGTTACCCGGTGTCGTTCCGCGCCAAGGGCAACGTCGTGGCGAGCGCTGCCGCGGCGAACTGAGCCGCCCACCGGGACGATCGAACGGCGTCCGCTCTCCCGAGCGGGCGCCGTTGTCATATGCGTCAGAAGCCCTCGGGCAGATCGATCGGCCCGACGACCTCCCGATAGCGTGACACGGCGTAGCGATCGGTCATGCCCGCGATGAAATCGGCGATGTGGCGGCTGAGCTGCGGCTCATCGCTTGGCAGGCGCACGCGCCATTCCTCCGGCAAGAGCGACGGGTCGGCATGGTAAGCGGCAAAGAGGCCGTCGATGACGTGATCCGCCGCGGCGGCGGCGTCGAGTTGGCGTGGATGGTGGTACAGATTGGCGTACATGAACGCCTTTAACTGCCGCTCGTCCGCCGCCATCGCATCGGAGAAGCCGACCAGCGCGCAGCCCGCGGCGCGCACGTCGTCGACGCTCGTCACCCCGGACGCCGCGATGCGCCGGGTGGTCTCGGCGATCAGATCGTTGACCATCGCGCCGATCTGACTGCGGATCACCTCGCCGTGCAGCCGGTCGTCGGCGAGATCGGCGAAGCCTCTGCGCGCCGCGTCCCAGCCGCGCGCGACCAGCGGCACCGCGCAGAGTTGGTCGATCGACAGCAGCCCCGCGCGCAGCCCGTCGTCGATGTCGTGATTGTCGTAGGCGATGTCGTCGGCAAGCGCGGCGACCTGCGCCTCGAGCGACGCGTAGCTGGTCAGATCGAGCCGCGCCTCCGCGTCCGCCTCGGCCAGCGCCCAATTGGGCGCAAAGATCGGGCCGTTGTGCTTGGCGAGGCCTTCGAGCGTTTCCCACGTCAGGTTGAGCCCGGCGTGACGCGGATACGGCCGCTCCAGCATCATCAGCGTGCGCAGTGTTTGGCCGTTGTGATCGAACCCGCCCTTCCCCGCCAGCGCGCGCTCCAGCGCCTCCTCGCCGGCGTGGCCGAACGGCGGGTGGCCGATGTCGTGCGCGAGGCAGAGCGCCTCCGTCAGATCCTCGTTGAGGCCGAGCGCGCGCGCGATCGTGCGGCCGATCTGCGCCACCTCGATACTGTGCGTCAGACGGACGCGGAAATGGTCGCCATCGGGTGCCATGAACACCTGCGTCTTGTGACGCAGGCGACGGAAGCTGATCGAGTGGATCACGCGGTCACGGTCGCGCTGGAACGCGTCGCGGGGGCCGCGTTCGGCCGCGCCGGGTTCGTCGTGCAGGCGGCCGCGGCTCCGGTCGGGTCGCGAGGCCCAGGGTGCGAGCGCGGTCACGCGGCGCGTGTCTCGGGCGGGCGGATCACTTCTCGCCCAGCTTGGTCATCTTCTGCCCGGCCTCGCTGGTGAAGGTAAAGGCGGAAACGCCGTCCTTCGACAGCTTGTTGACCATTGCCTGCGCCTCGTCCTGCGTCTTGAACGGGCCGGTCACGACGCGGTTGGTCGCGCGCAGCGGTGTCGTATAGCCCGTGCGGCTGGCGAGCAGCGACGATCTGGTCCGCACGTTTTTCCACGCCTTGTGCAGATCGCCCTGCGTCGCGCCGCCCGCGACCTGAACCCAGTAACGCTCCGGCTCCGCGCGCGCGGCTTTCTTCTCCGCCGCTGCTGCCTTCTTCTCGGCGGCTGCCGCCTTTGCATTGGCGAGTGCCTTCGCGTCCGCTTTCGCCTTGGCCGCTGCCTGCCTGGGGGTCAGTTTGGGCTCGACCGCGTCATTGTTCTTGGCGCTACCGCGACGCTTGCCGGTGGGAGCGTCGTCGGTGTCGACCTGCGCCACCTCCTCCTTGCTCGCGGTCGTGCGGCGCCCGTCGCGCGACGGGGTCGCTGCAGCGCGCTTGCGCGAGACAGAGCTGGTCGCCTCGGTTTCCTCCTTCACGGCCGCGGTTTCGACCGGCGCGGTGTGGCGCGCGCGCGGCGTCGGGGCGGGTGCCGTGGCGACCGCACGATCGCGGCGGCGTTCCACCGCGGCAGCATTACGCTCTGCCGCGACTGCCGCATCGTCGATCGTTGCGGTGGAGCCCGGCGCCGGCGTCGCACCCGGCATCGGGGCGACGCCGAGTTCGGAGGCAGGTATGGAGATGTTGGCGACGATACGCGCGAGGATCGTGTCCTCGTTCTCAAGCCGCGCCGGTGTGGTCGGGCGCGGCGGCAGCGAAGGCGCAGCCGTGGTCGCGGCGGCGAGTTGCACCGGTGCCGGCGTGGCGACGCCGCTCGCCGGGGGACGGTTGGAAATAGAGGTCGACGATGCCGCGGTAGCGGCGAGTGCGACCGGCGTGTTCGCCTGCCCGATGCCGGACACGGGCGCGGGTGCGGCGGACGCCGTCGGGCGGGCCGCGACGAGCGCTGCGGGGCTCTGGCTACGGACGGCGTTGTTGGCCTGCGCGGCGGAACTCGCCGGCGATCCGGCCGCGGCGACGACCGCGGTGGACGACGGCACAATGGTGCGCGCCTCGGCCGCTGCCGCGAGGTTAACTGGCTGCCCGGCAGGCTGAGCGGCGTAGCTGGGCTGCGGGGCATTGAGCGCGTTCGCCGTTCGGGTCGGCGCGGGCGCCGGCTGCGCGGCGACGGCAACCGGCCCCGGCGACGGCGAGTAGATCGGACGCGCGGGCAGCAGCGTCTGCGCCACCTGCGTCGGTGACGAAGCGGCGGGTGCAGGCAGAGACGCCGCGCCGCCAAACGCCGGTGCAGTCGTTGCCGCGACCTGCGTCGACGCCGAAGGCTGCGTCATCGTCACCTGCGGAGCATAAGCCGAGCGCGACGGGGCGGACGCCTGCGTCACCTGCGACGTCGATTGCGGCAGCGTTGCCGATGGCACCGCGGTTGCGACCTGCGCGGGCACGCTCGAGCGGCCACGCGATGCGGCGGCGACCTGGCGCGCCTCGCGACCGCGACTGCTCCCACGGGTGGATACCGTCGGCGCAGCGACGGTCCGAGCCGCGAGCTGAGCGCCGGCCGGACGCGCATAGGGATCGGGCGCGAGTGCGGGTAGCAGTGGCACGAGCCGCGCGTCGGCGATCCGTTCAGGCGTCGGGGCGACTTCGCCGAAATGCACCGCGAACGCGCGATCGGCGGGCGACAGCGTCGGCAGGCGGGTGAAAAAGGCAGCGAGCCCGGTCGCCATGCCCGCGGGCATCATCGTGGAGGCGATGTGATTCGCCCCGCTCGCGTCGCCGTTCATCGCCAGGATGAACGCGCGCGCGCGCCATGCGCCGCGGTCACTCTTGCGCAGCAGCGCGTCAATCTGCTGCAACGCCTCGTCCTTGCGTCCCGAGATGCCGAGCGACAGCGCGTAGCGGCGGCGCACCTCGTCCTCATTATCCTGTCCCTGCTGCGCCAGTGCCAGACGGTAATCGCGCTGCGCCCGCTCCTGCTCGCCGATCAGGTCGTAGGCGAGGCCACGGTCATCGGCGAACATCGCCGCCGACAGCCCGGCACGCTCCGCCTGGTTGAAATAGCGCAGCGCCTCACCCGGATGCTCGCCGTTGACGAGAATGCGCGCGATACCCGCCTGAACGCGCGCGTTGTTCGGATCGACCTGCGACGCGCGCTTGTAGAGCGACGCCGCGGCGGTGGTGTCGCCGAGCTTTGCCGACAGGTCGCCCGCATCGACCAGCGCGCCGACGTCGCGCGGATTGCGCCCGATCTGGCGCACGAGATCGGCGAGCTTGTCGGCATCAGTCGTGCCCGGCAGCGGCTGCACCACCGCCTGCGCGGCGAGCGGAAGCGGGAGCGCGACGCCGGCGAGCAGCAGCGACGCGGAGTAAAGCATCGGTAAACGCATGTCGTGAAATGCTAAAGCCGCTGGAGCCCACCACGGCAATGACACGCGTCGAGCCGTGCGGCGAAGCGAGCCACGCCGGCGACGAATATCGCGCATCGATGAGGAAGAACCGAACGGCCGCGTCGGTGGGCGACGCGGCCGTGTGCGGCGCGTTACTGGTTGTTCTGCCGGTGCAGGAAGCGCGGCAGGTCGGTGCCGGGCGTGTCGGCCGGCGCATCGCCCGCGCGCGGCGCGCCGCGGGTGGCATTCTGCATCCGCTCGAACAGCGTGCCGCCGAGCTTCACGCGCGGCTGCGGCGGCGTTTCCTCATTGCCCTCGGGCGCGAGGAACCGACGGCGCGGCGCACCCTGATCACCGCCGTCCTGCGCGGGTGTCGACTGCGCCGGTGCCGAATGGGGCGTGCCATTCTGCTCGGGCAGGATCGCCTCGGAGCCGAGCAGCAGTTCGTCGTCGCTTGCGTTCGTCGCGGTGTCGACCTGGGCTTGCGGAACGACACCCTGCGCCAACGCGTCGCTCTGCGGCGCGGGCTGGGCCTGCTCGTAACCGGCGTAGCCGCGCGGTGCTTGGCCCTGCGGTGCTGCAGGGGTCGGTGCCGGCTGCGGCGCTGCCTGATAGTTCGGCTGCGGAGCGGGGGCGTAGCTCTGCTGCGGCGCGACCGGAGCCGGAGCCGGCGTGGGCGCGGGGGCGGCGGCCGGCTCGGCGCGGCGCGGCGCGGAGAAGCTGAACGGGCGCGCGGGCTCGCTCTGGCTCGGTGCAGCGGCGGCGCTGCCCGGCTTGTCGGACGCGCCCGCGCTCTCGATGCCGGTCGCGACCACCGAGACGCGGATCTTGCCTTCCAGGTCGGGGTTGAACGCCGAGCCCCAGATGATGTTGGCGTCGGGATCGACCAGCTCGCGGATGTGGTTCGCCGCCTCGTCGACCTCGAGCAGGCGCATGTCCTCGCCGCCGGTGATGGAGACGATGACGCCCTTCGCGCCCTGCATCGACACGCCGTCGAGCAGCGGGTTGGCGATCGCCTTCTGCGCCGCGATGATCGCGCGGTCGTCGCCATCGGCTTCGCCCGTGCCCATCATCGCCTTGCCCATCTCCTGCATCACCGAGCGGACGTCGGCGAAGTCGAGGTTGATGAGGCCGGGCATGACCATCAGGTCGGTGATGCCGCGCACGCCCTGCTGCAGCACTTCGTCCGCCATCTCGAACGCTTGCTTGAACGTCGTGTTGGCGTTGGCGACCAGGAACAGGTTCTGGTTGGGGATGACGATCAGCGTGTCGACGAACTTCTGCAGTTCCTCGATACCCGCCTCGGCCGACTTGCCACGGCGGTTGCCCTCGAAGCTGAACGGCTTGGTGACGACGCCGACGGTCAGGATACCCATGTCGCGCGCCGCCTTGGCGATGACGGGCGCTGCACCGGTGCCGGTGCCGCCGCCCATGCCGGCCGCGATGAAGCACATGTGGCTGCCCTCGAGCAGCCGCGACAGTTCATCGATCGACTCCTCGGCCGCGGCGCGCCCGATCTCGGGCCGCGCGCCTGCGCCCAGGCCGCCGGTGATCTTGGTGCCAAGCTGGATCTTCTGCTCCGCCTCCGACGAGCGCAGCGCCTGCGCGTCGGTGTTGGCGACGAGAAAGTTCACGCCCTGCACGTCCGCGCGCATCATGTTCGCGATCGCGTTGCCGCCCGCGCCGCCCACGCCGACGACGGTGATGCGCGGCGTCAGATCGTCGACGTCGGGCGCAATGAATTCGATGCTCATCGCCTGTTTACTCCGGTCACAAGCCCCCGCTTTTTTGATTGTGAACGGGGCGTTGGCTTATTTTTCACATGGATGGTCAACGCACCAGCGAAAACCCACCCGATTCGGCAAACTTGTCAATAATTCGCTTTCGCGGCCTGGATCAGCCGGCGCAATCCCCGCCAGCCCTTGCTGCGGTGAACCGTCTGCTGTTTCGGCGCGACCCCGCGCAGGTCGATCGGATCGGCGGCCGCGAAATAAGCGAGCCCGGCAAGCGTCGCAAATCCCGGCCCCGAATGCGCCTCGGGCAGGTTGGTGAGCCCGCGCGGACGCCCAACGCGGACCGAGCGGCCGAGGAGTTGCTGCGCGTAATCGGCAATACCCTTCAACTCCGCCCCACCGCCGGTGATGACGACCTGCCGCCCGACCGGACCCTCGAAACGCAGTTCCTTGAGCGCAGCCTGCACCTCGCCCATCAGCACCTCGAGCCGCTGGCGGATGACCGCGATCAGCGCTGCCTTGGTGATCTGAAGCGAATCATTGTCCTCGACCTCGCTGCGCTCGCGAATCGTCACCATTTCGTGATTGTCGCGCGGGGACGCATTGGCGGAGCCGTGGAAGCATTTGATCCGCTCGGCCTGCAACCGCGTGGTACCGAAGGCGGAGGCGATGTCGTCGGTAATGTCCGCGCCGCCGATCGCGATCGATTTCAACCCCACCAGCATCTCGCCCGCGAACAGCGACACGTTGGTGATGCCCGCCCCGATCTCGACCAGCGCGACGCCCAAATCGCGCTCCTCTTGTGTCAGACAGGCAAGGCCGGTCGCGACCGGCGCGGCGATGATCGACTTGACCTCCAGATGCGCCGAGCGGACGCACAAATCGAGGTTGCGGACCGGCGAACCGTCGGCGGCGATGACGTGGATGTGGACGCCCAGCCGATCGGCGTGGAGCCCGAGCGGCTTCTTGACGCCGTTCAACCCATCGAGCGTGTAGAGCGCGGGCTGCGCGTGGAGCACCATGCGCCCTTGCGGGTCGATCGCCTGGCGGCCCTCCTGCAACAAGGCGTCGATATCGGCCTGCTCGATCCGCGTGCCGCCGAGTTCGGCCTCGATGAACGCTTCGTCGCTGACGAGGCCGCCGGCCGAGAAACCCGCCCAAACGTTCTCGATCGCGACCCCCGCGATCCGCTCCGCCTGCTCAACCGCCTCGCGCACCGCCACTTCGGTCGCCTGCATGTCCGCAATATAGCCGCGTTTGACACCCCGACTCTCGCGCTGGCCGGTGCCGAGCACGACCAGTTCGCCGCCATCTCCCTTCTGCGCGATCATTGCGGACACCTTCGACGACCCGATGTCGAGCGCGGTGATCAATCCTTCCGGTGCCGGTTTCGCCATCTGCCCTGCCCCCTGTTGCCCCCGCCTCAGACGTCGCCGGCGCCGAGCGGGCGTACCGCGCGTGCTTCGGACGTCTCGGGCGTGTCGCTCGGCGCGCTCCCCTGCGCCTCCTGCCCCGGCTTGCGCGCGACGAGCTTCGCCGGATCGCGCATGTCGAACCGCAGCCAGCCCTTACCGAGCAGCGGGCTGGCGCGTTCCATCGACGCGAACTTGACCAGCGCCTCGCGCGCGCCGTCCTGCGGCAGCGCCAGCGTCTCGCCGGTATCGAAGGTCAGGTCCCAGCGGCGATTGCCAACCCAGGCGGCGGCCTTGATCCGGCGGCGCAAGCCCGGCGTCGCGGCGAGCAGCGCCTGATAGGCGGGCTCCTGCCGGTCGGCGCCGGGGCCGATCACCAGCGGCAGATTGGGCATGTTGGCACGGTCGACCGGCGCGAGCAGGCGTCCCCCGGCATCGATCAGCGTCAATTGCCCGTTATCCTGCCACACCGCGGCGGGCTCGCGCTCGGTGACGTGGATGAGCAGTCGGTCGGGCAGCCGGCGCGAGACGTACGCATCCTCGATCCAGCCATAAGCGAGCAGCCGCTGGCGTACCGCCTTCAGATCGAGTCGCAGCATCGCGCGCGAGGGCTGTTCGAGCGCCACCGCGTAGACCGTCTCTCGGTCCATCCGCTTCAATCCGGTAATATCGACCTGCTCGACGCGCAGCCCCGCGTTCGCCGCGGTCTCGGCGATGCCGATGCCGATCGCGGAGGGGATACCGATCCACGTCGCGACCGCGATTGCCGCCGCCCCGCCCGCGCCGAGCAGCGACCAGGTGACCGCGCGACGCACGAATGCCTCACTGATCGGCAATTTCGCCATGACGCGTTGCCCAAACGTCTTCTTCGGCGCGGGTTTGCGGCGATTAACGGTGCGGCGCGGCGCGCTGGCGGGCTCGCGACGGATCGTGCGCGTCATGGCGCGCGCTTGCCCGATCGCCCGGCCACTCGCTCGGCGGCATCGCGCAGCGCCTCGTCGACGATCGCCTGGACGAGTTCGGGGTAGCTCATGCCGGTGTGGCGCGCCTGTTCGGGCACGAGGCTCAAGGGCGTCATGCCGGGCTGGGTGTTAACCTCGAGCAGGAACAGCCCATCGACGCCGCGCTCGTCATCCCAGCGGAAATCGGACCGGCTCGCCCCGCGGCAACCGAGCAGGCGGTGCGCGTCGACCGCCAACGCCATGCAGGCCTGCGTGATCTCGTCGGGGATCGGCGCGGGGAACAGGTGCTCGGTCATGCCGTCGGTGTATTTGGCGTCGTAATCGTACCAGCCCGACTTCGGGCGCAGCTCGGTGACGCCCAGCGCGCGCGGGCCATCCGCGCCGCCCAGCACCGCCGTCGTCAGCTCGCGCCCGCGCACGTACGGTTCGGCGAGCAGCTCCTCGAACTCGGCCCACGGACCCTTGGCATCGCGCGCGATCGGGTTGCCGTAATTTCCCTGATCGGTGACGATCGCGACGCCGACCGACGAGCCTTCATTGACGGGTTTGAGCACATAGGGCCGCGCGAGCGGATCGGCCTCGAACACGTCGGCCGACTTGACGATCCGCCCACCCGGCATCGGGATGCCGTGCGGCACGAGCGCCTGCTTCGTCAGCACCTTGTCGATCGCGATCACCGAGGTGGCCATGCCGCTATGCGTGTAGGTCAGGCCCATCAAGTCCATCAGCCCCTGGACGCTGCCGTCCTCGCCGGGGGTGCCGTGGAGCGCGTTGAAGACGAGATCGGCATTCGCCTCCGCCAGCCGCGCCGCGATGTCGCGCCCCATGTCGATGCGGGTGACACGGTGGCCGAGCGATTCGAGCGCCTCCGCGACGCCCGCCCCCGACGATAGCGACACCTCGCGCTCCGCCGACCAGCCGCCCATCAGCACCGCGATGTGCAACGCCCCGTTCATGCCTGCACGCCCACTCCCACGCCCACTCTCTGTATCTCCCATTCGAGCGTCACGCCGCTCGTCGCCTTCACCGCCGCGCGCACCTCCTCGCCCAGCGCCTCGATATCGGCGCTGGTCGCCTGCCCGACGTTGAGGAGGAAGTTGGTATGCTTGTCGCTGACCTGCGCATCGCCCAGGCGCTTGCCGCGACAGCCGGCCTGATCGACCAGCGCCCAGGCCTTGTGCCCATCGGGGTTCTTGAAGGTAGAGCCGCCGGTCTTCGAACGCAGCGGCTGCGATGCCTCGCGCGCGGCGGCGATGCGGTCCATCTCCGCTTGGATCGCGGCCGGCTCGCCGCGCGTGCCGCGGAAGGTCGCGGCGATCACCACCGCTCCGTCGGGCAATTCGGAATGCCGGTAGGTGTAACCGAGCTCATCCAGCGACAGCGTCCGCCGCTCACCCGAGCGCAGCACCACCTCGGCCTCGACCAGCACGTCCTTGACCTCGCGCCCATAGGCGCCGCCGTTCATCCGCACGAAGCCGCCGACGGTGCCGGGGATCGAGCGCAGGAACTCGACGCCCGCGATTCCCGCGTCGCGCGCGGTCGAGGACACGAGAATGCCGCTCGCCCCGCCGCCGCAGCGAAGCGTCGTCGCGTCCACCGCCTCGACGCGAGCGAACGGCTTGCCGAGCCGGATGACGACGCCGGGCACCCCGCCGTCGCGCACGATCAGGTTGCTGCCGAGCCCGAGCGCCATCACCGGCACCGCGGGGTCGAGGTCGCGCAGGAACGCGGCGAGGTCGTCGGCGTCGGCGGGTTCGAACAACCACTCCGCCGCGCCGCCGGCCTTGAACCAGACGAGCGGCGCGAGCGGGGCGTTCGGGGTCAGGCGACCGCGGACTTCGCTATCCTCCCCATTTTGGGGAGGGGGACCGCCAGCCGCAGGCTGGTGGTGGAGGGGGACTGCCGCGGGCGATGCCCCCACAGGCGATCCCCCTCCATCAGCTTCGCTGGTCCCCCTCCCTACGCCGGGAAGGATATCGTCGGCTGCCATCACCGGCGTGCCTCGATCGCCGGCGCGAGTCCCGCGGCCCACTTCGTGATGTCGCCCGCGCCCAGGCAGATCACCTGATCGCCGCCGCGCACCTCGCTCGCCAGCGCGTCCGCCAGCGCATCGGCGTCCCTGACCGTGTGCACGTCGCGGTGCCCGCGTCGGCGCAGTCCGGCGACCAGCGCCTCGGCGTCGACGCCCTCGACCGGTACCTCGCCCGCGGCATAGACCGGCGTCACGTACACCGCGTCGGCGTCGTTGAACGCGCCCTGGAAGTCGTCCATCAGATTGCCGAGCCGCGAGTAGCGGTGCGGTTGCACCACCGCGATGACGCGTCCCTGTGCCGATTCGCGCGCGGCCGCGAGCACGGCGCGGATCTCGACCGGGTGGTGGCCGTAATCGTCGATAATAGTGGCGCCGGCGACTTCGCCAACCTTGGTGAAGCGCCGCTTGACCCCGCCGAACTTCTCGAACCCGCGCCCAATCGTCGCGTCGTCGATGCCGAGTTCGAGCGCGACGCCGATCGCGGCGAGCGCGTTCTGGACGTTGTGGCGGCCGGGCATCGGCAGGTCGATCCCCTCGATCGAGCGGGTCGCGCCGTCGCGTGAGCGGATCAGCGCCTCGAAGCGATTGCCGCCGGGATAAGGCGACACGTTGACGCCGCGCACGTCGGCCGAGGCCGCGAAACCGTAGGTGACGATGCGGCGATCGCGCACGCGCGGGATCAGCGCCTGCACCTCCGGATGATCTAGGCAGAGCAGCGCCGCGCCGTAGAAGGGCACGTTCTCGACGAACTCGACGTACGCGTCCTTGGCGCGCTCGAAGCTGCCGTAATGGTCGAGGTGCTCGGGATCGATGTTGGTGACGACCGCGATCGTGCCGTCCAGCCGCAGGAAGCTACCGTCGCTCTCGTCCGCCTCGACCACCATCCAGTCCGACGCGCCCAGCCGCGCGTTCGAGCCGTAGCTGTTGATGATCCCGCCGTTGATCACGGTCGGGTCAACCCCGCCCGCGTCGAGCAGCGCGGCGACCATCGAGGTCGTCGTCGTCTTGCCGTGCGTGCCCGCGACCGCAACGGTGGATTTGAGCCGCATCAGCTCGGCGAGCATTTCCGCGCGGCGCACCACGGGCACGCGGCGGTCGAGCGCGGCCTCCACTTCCGGGTTGCCGCGCTTCACCGCGGTCGAGGTGACGACCACCGCCGCGTCCGCGACATTCGCCGCCGAGTGGCCGATCGTCACCGGGATCCCGCGCGCGCGCAGTCCCTCGACCACGTATCCTTCCGCCACGTCGCTGCCCTGCACCGAATAGCCGAGGTTATGCATGACCTCGGCGATGCCAGACATGCCGATGCCGCCAATCCCGACGAAGTGGATCGTGCCGATGTCGGTCGCGACGCCCTTCACGCAAATGCTTCCTTCTGCTGCACCCGCGCGACGTGGACCGGCGCGCGCGGCGCGTCGAGGCTCTCGACCAGATCGGCGAGGTCGCTGACCGCGTCGGGCATCCCGCAGGCGCGCGCGCGGCCGGCGGCATTCTCCAGCGCGGCAGGATCGAGCCCGAGCTTCTGCATCTGCTTGGCGAGCTCGGTCGGGGTAAATTGCGGCTGCGGGATCGTGCGCGCGCCGCCCGCAGCGGTGATCGCGCGCGCATTCGCGGTCTGGTGGTCGTCGGTCGCGCCGGGCAGCGGCACGAGGATCGCGGGGCGCCCGGCGGCGGTCAGTTCGGCGATCGTCGACGCGCCCGCGCGCGCGATGACGAGGTGCGCCCAGGCCAGCTGCTCGGGAATGTCGGGCAGATAGGTGGCGAGGTCGGCGGCGATCTCCAGGCTCGCATATTTCTCGCGCGCGGCGTCGATGTCCTCGATGCGCGCCTGGTGCGTCACCTGCAACCGGCGGCGAAACGCGACCGGCAGCATCGCGAGACCGTCGGGCACGACCTGGCTAAGCACACTCGCACCCTGGCTACCGCCGGTGACGAGCACGCGAAAGATGCCGTCCTCCTCCAGCAACGGATAAGGGCGACTGCGCAAGTTCAGCACCGCCTCGCGCACCGGATTGCCGACGAGGTGGACCTTGTTCGCGTAGGCCGGCTTCAATCGCTCGGTGTTGGGATAGCTGGTCGCGATCGCGTCGACGCGGCGCGCGACCAGGCGGTTGACGCGGCCGAGCACGGCGTTCTGCTCGTGCACCGCGGTCGGAATGCCGGCTGCGAAAGCGGCGGAGAGTGCCGGGAACGCCGGATAACCGCCGAAGCCGATCACGGCGGCGGGCTTGAGCGAGCGGTAGAGCTCGCGCGCGACGCGGCGACCCTCGACCATCTGCCGCGCGGCCTTTGCCCAGCCGAGCGGCCCGCCGGCGAAGCGTCCGGCGGGAATGACGTGCGTCTCGACGCCGTCGAACAACCCGGGGAAGCGCACACCGCGCGCGTCGCTGACCAGCGCGACGCGGTGCCCGCGCCGCATCAGCTCGGCGCCGAGCGCCGCGGCGGGAACCATGTGACCGCCGGTACCCCCGGCAGCGAGGACGAACGAGCGCGCACGCGTCATGCAGCGTTCCAGCGGTTGATATAAGGACTACGCATCAGGAACGGGTTGCGCCGGGTGAACGCCAGGAGCAACCCCATCCCGATCGACAACGCCACCATCGACGATCCGCCGTAGCTGATGAACGGCAGCGTCATGCCCTTCGACGGGGCGAGCCCGGTGTTGACCGCCATCGAGACGAGCGCTTGCGCGCCGAACTGCACCGCCAGCCCGGATGCCGCGAGCAGCTTGAAGCTGTCCTGCTCGTCGAGCAGCTTGACGAACACACGCACGACGATCGCCAGAAAGACCAGCGCGACGATCATGCACGCGATCAGCCCGAATTCCTCACCGATCACCGAGAAGATATAATCGGTATGCGCCTCGGGCAGGCCGAACTTCGCGCTGCCGCCACCGGGACCGGTGCCGAACCAGCCGCCCGCGGTCAGCGTGTTATGTGCGGCGTTGGTCTGGAAATGGTCGCTCGCGCCCTCCCCCTCTATGCCGGGGAACAAGAACGCGTCGATGCGCGCACGCGCAGTGCCGTAGAACACATAGGCTGCGACCAGTCCGACCGGCACCATCGCGAGCAACCCCAAGATCGTGCGCGTCGGCGTGCCCGCGATCACGATCAGCGCGAGCCAGATCGAGCAGAAGATGATCGTCTGACCGAAATCGGGTTGGAGCATCAGCAGGACCGCGACCATCGCGGTCATCGCCGCGGTGATGACGGTCGCGGGCAATTCCTCGTCGCGCGCCTTCAACGAAAGCAAATAGGCGACGGTGACGACGAAGAAGGGTTTGAGGAACTCCGACGGCTGGAATTGCGCGAAGCCGAACCCGATCCAGCGCCGCGCGCCGTTGACGGTGACGCCAAGGACCGGCGTGATTGCCAGCAACGCGACGCACACCCCTGCCCCGACCAGCGACATGCGCCGGGCAAGCGTGACCGGCAGCATCGAGACACCGAACAGCACGGGCAGCGCGACCGCGACCCACATCACCTGTCGCCAGAAATAATGCAGCGGCGTGAACTTCACGTGCTCGCCCGAGTAGCGCACCGCGGTCGCCGGAGAGCCGGCCGCCACCGCGATCAGCCCGATCGCGATCAGGAACAAGGCGAGCAGCAGCAGCACGCGGTCAATGTCCCAGAACCACGTGCCGAGCGGCGACGGATCGCCGCGCCCGCCGCGTCCCTGCAACCGCCCGCGACGGATCGCCTGCATGTCGTTCATGGCTGTACCCCTACGCCGTACACAGTCTCGCCGCGCGCCGTCATGCCAGCGCCTCGACCGCCTCGCGGAAAGCGCGCCCGCGATGTTCGTAGTCGCGGAACTGGTCGAACGAAGCGGCGGCGGGTGACAGCAGCACCACCTCGCCGCGCGCGGCCTCCTGCGCGGCGAGCTTCACCGCACGCTCCAGCGTCTCGACCTCGGCCACGGGAACGTGCGGGCGCAGCACCTCGGCGAAACGGGGCCCCGCCTCGCCGATCGTGTATGCACGCGCGACGTGGCCCAGATGCGGCAGACAGGCGTCGAGGTCGTCACCCTTGGCGCGCCCGCCGACGATCCAGTGGACGCGCGGAAAGGCCGCGAGCGCGGGCGCGGTGCTTTCCGGGTTGGTCGCCTTGCTGTCGTCGTACCAGGTGACCCCGCCGAGCGTCGCGACACGCTCCATCCGGTGCGGCAGGCCGGTGAAGCTCGCGAGCGCCTGCTCAATCACATCGTCGGCGATGCCGAGCGCGCGCGCGACGGCAATCGCGGCGGCGGCATTCTGCGCGTTGTGCGGTCCCTGTAGGGCTGGCCAGCGCGCCTGATCGAAATCCGGCCCCTCGGCGAGGCGAGTGGCGCGATCACCGACCTCGGCCGCGACGCGTGCAGAGGCCGCGTCACCCGTCCCGATGATCGCGTCATGCGCTGCCGACTGCATCGCGAACAGCCGCGCCTTTGACGCGGCATAGGCATCGAACCCGTCATAGCGGTCGAGGTGGTCGGGCGTGATGTTGAGCAGCACCGCCACGTCGCAGTCGAGCGTCTGCGTCAGGTCGATCTGGTAGCTCGACAATTCGAGCACGTAGACACCGCCTTCGGCCAACGGCTCCTGGCCCAGGATCGGCAGCCCGATGTTGCCGCCCATCAACACCGGCAGCTCTGCTACCGCGCAGATGTGACGGGTGAGCGCGGTGGTGGTCGACTTGCCGTTGGTGCCGGTGATGCCGACGACCTTGTGCGGCGGCAGCTCGGCCCGGGCTTGCGCGAATAATTCGATGTCGCCGATGATCGGCACGCCAGCCGCACGCGCGCGGGCGGCGAGCGGGTGCGTGTTGAGCGGCACGCCGGGCGAGACGACCAGCGCGTCGAAGCTCGCGAGGTCGAGCGTGTCGAGGTCGGCAATCTGCGCACCCGTCACGCCGTCCCGCCGCGCCGGATCGCTGTCCCACGCCACCACCTCGGCGCCCGCCGCCACCAGCGCAGCGACCGTCGCCGCGCCCGAGCGCGCGAGCCCCAACACCGCGTAGCGCTTCCCCGCCCAGGCGCGCGCGACAATCATCTGAGCTTCAGCGTCGAAAGACCGGCGAGCGCCAGCACGAGGCTGATGATCCAGAAACGGATCACCACCGTCGGCTCGCTCCAGCCGAGCTGCTCGAAGTGGTGGTGGATCGGCGCCATGCGGAACACGCGCTTGCCCGTCCGCTTGTACACGAACACCTGAATGATGACGGAGAGCGCCTCGACCACGAACAGCCCGCCGATGATACCGAGCACGATCTCGTGGTGCGCGACCACCGCCATCGTGCCGAGCGCGCCGCCGAGCGCGAGGCTGCCGGTGTCGCCCATGAAGACGGCAGCGGGCGGCGCATTGTACCACAGGAAGGCGAGCCCTGCGCCCACCACCGCGCCGCAGAAGATGGCGAGTTCACCCGCGCGGGGCACGTGCGGGATACCGAGATAGTCGGCGAACTTCACGTTGCCCGCCAGATACACGATCACCATGAATGCGACCGAGGCGATAATCACCGGCATGGTCGCCAGCCCGTCTAGGCCGTCGGTCAGGTTCACCGCATTGCCGAACGAGACGATCACGAACGCGGCGAAGATCGGGTAAAAATAGCCCAGATCGATGTAATAGCGGTTGGTGAACGGCAGGAAGAGCCCGGAGCCGTTTTCCTGCATGATGATCCACGCCGCGATCCCGGCGATGGCGAATTCGAGCAACAGGCGCACCCGACCCGGCACGCCCGCGGTGCTCGCCTTTCGCACCTTGTCGTAATCGTCGAGGAAGCCGATCGCGCCGAAGCCGAGCGTCACGAACGCGCACGCCCAGACGAAGGGGTTGCGCAGATCCATCCACAACAACATCGCCAGCGACACGCTGGTCAGGATCATCAACCCGCCCATCGTCGGCGTGCCGCGTTTGGCGAGATGCGTCTGCGGACCGTCGGCGCGGATCGGCTGACCCTTGCCCTGGCGTACACGCAGCCAGCCGATAAAACGTGGTCCGATGATCAGCCCGATTAGCAGCGCGGTCGCGACCGCCGCGCCGGTGCGGAACGACTGGTAACGGATGAGATTGAGCACGCTCGGGAAGCCGAGATGCTGCGCGATCCAATAAAGCACTTACCTGTTCCCGCCCGGCAGGCCAGCGACGACCCGCGCCAGCCCCACCCCGTTCGACCCCTTTACGAGCACCGCATCGCCCGGCGCGATCACACGTGTCACGTGGTCCAGCGCGGCGGCGGCGTCGGGCACATGAACGAAATCGACCCGCCCCTCAAGCGCTTGCGCGAGCGCGCCCATCGCTTCACCGACGAGCACGGCCAGCTCGACGCGTGCGGCGATGACGGCTGGCGCGAGACCGGCGTGATAGTCGGCGCTTTTGTCACCGAGCTCGCGCATTTCGCCCAGCACGGCGACGTGGCGCCCCGGCTGTTCGGCGAGAACCGCGAGCGTCGCCGCGACCGAGGCGGGGTTGGCGTTGTAGCTCTCGTCGATCAGCAGCGCGTGTCCGTCACCCACCGCGATCTCGCTGCGCGCGCCGCGCCCGGCGAGCCCGCCGAGTTCGGCCAGCGCGAGCCCGGCGAGCGCCAGATCGCCCCCGACCGCGTCGACCGCCGCGAGCACCGCCAGCGCGTTCGACACCCAGTGCGCGCCGGCTTGTGCGACGGTCAGGCTTAGTTCGTGCTCGCCGACGCGCGCGGTGACGAAGGTGCCGCCGTGGCTCGCGCGCGCCATCTCGATCGCGTGCACGTCCGCCGCGCGGTCGAGCCCGAAGGTGACGATGCGGGCCGCATAAGGCTCGGCCGCGGCGATCAGGCGGTCGCGGTGCGGGCTGTCGTGCGGCACGATCGCAACCCCGCCCGGCTCCAGCCCGCGGAAAATCTCACCCTTCGCGTCGGCAATCGCGGCCTCGTGCGGGAAAAATTCGGTGTGCGCGGGCGCGATCGCGGTGATCAGCGCGACGTGCGGGCGCACCAGCGTGGTCAGGTGCGCGAGCTCGCCGGGATGGTTCATTCCCATTTCGAGCACCGCAAAATCGCTGCCCTGCGGCATGCGCGCGAGGCTCAAGGGCACGCCGGTGTGATTGTTGTAGCTCTTCACCGATCGATGCGCGCTGACCGACGGCGAGCGATCGAGCGCGGCGAACAGGGCCTCCTTGGTCGATGTCTTGCCGACCGACCCCGTGACGCCGATCACCTTGCCTTTAACCCGCGCGCGCGCGGCGCGACCGAGGTCTTCCAGCGCCGCGAACGTGTCGGCGACTTCTACCGTGGGGTGGTTGATCACGCGCGAGACGAGCGCGCCGGCCGCGCCCTGCGTGAATGCCTGATCGAGAAAGCGGTGACCGTCGGTCGTCTCACCGGTCAACGCGACGAACAGGTCGCCCGGCCCCACCTCGCGCGAGTCGAATGCGACGCCCTCGACCGCGAAGTCGGCGCTCGTGCGTCCCTGCGTCGCGGCGGCGATCTCGGCGGCGGTCCAAAGGCTCATGCCGCCACCTCGCGCGCAACCGCGACATCGTCGAACGGGAGCACCATGTCGCCGACGATCTGTCCCTGTTCATGCCCCTTACCCGCGACGAGCACGATGTCGTCGGCGCGCGCGATCTCGACCGCGTGCGCGATCGCGGCGCGACGGTCGCCGATCTCGGTCGCGCCCGGCGCGCCCTCCAGCACGTCGCGCCGGATCGCCGCCGCATCCTCGCCGCGCGGATTGTCGTCGGTGACGATCACGACGTCTGCCTGATTGGCTGCCACCTTCCCCATCGGCGCGCGCTTACCCTGGTCACGGTCACCGCCCGCACCGAAGACGAGAATCAGTCGTCCGGCGACGTGGGGACGCAGTGCGGCGACCGCCGCCTCCAGCGCGTCGGGGGTATGCGCGTAATCGACGTAGATCGGCGCGCCCGACGTGGCGATCGCCGCGCGCTCCAGCCGCCCGCGCACCGGCTGCAACCGCGCGAGCCCGGCGAGTGTCGCGCCGGACTCGCCTCCCGTCGCAATGACAAGCGCGGCCGACAGCAGCGCGTTCGCCGCCTGATAACCGCCGATCAGCGGCAGGTTGACGCGGTGCTCGGTCCCGTCCGACGTGGCGACCACCAACCCCTGCCCAAGCAAGGTCGGCGCGCGCGAGACGAGCCGCAGGTCGTCGCCGTGTTCGCCCACCGTCAGCACCCGATTGCCACGCTCGCGCGCGAGATCGATGACGCGTTCGGATTGCGGATCGTCGGCCCAGACGACCGCCGTGCCATCGTCGGCGAGGACTTCGGAGAACAGCCGCAGCTTGGCGGTGAAATAGGCCGCCATGTCACCGTGATAGTCGAGGTGGTCGCGGCTGAGATTGGTGAACGCCGCCGCCGCCACGCGCAGCCCCTCAGTGCGGTATTGGCTGAGCCCGTGGCTGGACGCCTCGAACGCCAGATGCGTCACGCCCTCGCGCGCCAGCCCCGCGACGTTCGACAGAAAGGTGACGACGTCGGGCGTGGTCAGGCCGGTCACGACGCGCTCGTCGGCGGTGGTGACCCCCAGCGTGCCGATCGAGGCGGCGTGATGCCCTGCCATCCGCCACAATTGGCGCGTCATCTCGACGGTCGAAGTCTTGCCGTTGGTGCCCGTGACCGCGACCGTCTTGGCGGGGAACGGCGCGAAGAAGCGCGCCGCGAGCTTGGCGAAACGCTCGCGCGGGGAATAGTCGGCGATGTGGAGGGCGCCCTCGACCCGCGCCTCGGGACGCGCCACCACCGCGACCGCGCCAGCCTCAATCGCGGCGGGGATGAAGTCCTCGCCGTTGACGCGCGCGCCCTCGAACGCGCCGAAGATCGTTCCCGGCGCAACCTTGCGGTGATCAATCGCGAAGCCGGTGACGATCGCCTCGTCTGCGCCGCCGCTGGTATCGGTCAGGGCCGACAACCTCATTCGCCCTGCCCTTTCACTCGTTCAACTCCGTTCAAGGCGAGGCTCCCGTCCTCCCGAGACTTTCCTGCTCACTGCCCGCCGCTGGTCGGCGCGCGCGAGGGGTCCTGCCACAATGTCGGCAGAATGTCAGACACGTCAACGTCGCGGCGATCGTCGGGCGTCACGCCCAGCATCGCGCCGATCCGCGCGATCGTGCGTCCGACAACGGGCGCCGCGTTCCACGCCGCGGTCTTCCAGCCGTAGGTGTCCTTGGTGCCGAGCGGCGAGTCGAGCATCGCGACGACGACGTAGCGCGGCGCGTCCATCGGGAAGGCGGCGGCGAACGTCGCGACGTTGCGCGACCGGTCGTAGCCGCCCGCGACCGCGGCCTCGGCGGTACCCGTCTTGCCGCCGACGCGGTAGCCGGGTGCGTCACCCTTGCGCCCGGTGCCACGCAGCACGACGAGGCGCAGCATCTGTCGCATCCGCGCGCTGGTCTGTTCGCTGATCACGCGGCGCCCCGCGACCTGATGCCCCGGCGCGACCTTCAACAGCGTCGCCGGCCGCCACGTACCGCCGTTGACGAGTGCCGCATAGGCGCTGGCGAGATGGAGCGGGGTCACCGCAATGCCGTGGCCGTAGGCGGTTGTCATCGTCGTGGTGCGTGCCCAGTAGCTCGGCAGCAGCGGGCGGCCCTTCTCGCGCAATTCGATGTCGGGCGGGGTGTCGAAGCCGAGCTTCTTGAACATCGCCTGCATGCGCGCCGGTCCGACCTCGTCCGCGACGCGCGCGGTCGCGACATTCGAGGAATAGATCAGCGTTTCCGCCATGTTGAGCCAGCGCTTCGGATCGCCACGCTCGTCGTGGATCGTGAACCGGCCGACCTGCAGCGGGTGGGTCGCATCGAAGCGGCGCTGCATCGAAGTGACGACGCCGTTGTCGATCGCGGTCGCCATGGTGATCGGCTTGAAGGTGGAGCCGAGCTCGAACACGCTCTGCGTCGTCACGTTGCGCAACTCGTCGAGCCCCGCGCGGCCGACGCGGTTGGGGTTGAACGTCGGCAGCGACACCATCGCGATCACCTCGCCGGTCGCGACGTCGAGCACGATGCCGCCGCCGCCGCGCGCCGAGAAGGTCGTCATCGCGCGGCCGAGCTCGCTCTCCATCGCCGCCTGCGCGCGGCTGTCGATCGACAATTGCACAGGCTTCGCTTCGGTCGCCGGATTGGTCAGCCGGTCGTTCAGCGCGCGCTCGATCCCGCTCATGCCGGTGCCGTTGCTGATGAAGCCCAGCACGTGCGCCGCGAGCGAGCTCTGCGGGTACAGTCGCTGCGTCTCGCGCTCGAACACGATGCCGGGTTCACCGATCGCATTCACCGCCTCGACCAGCGCGGGGCTGGCGCGACGGTTCAGGTAGACGAAGCTCGATGACTTGGTGATCTGCTGGTAGAACCATGCCTGATTGCCGCGATCGGGCATCAGGTCGGCTAGCCGCTGCGCAATCTCGGTCGGGTCGCCGATCAACTTGCGCGGGTGCACCGCTATCGTCCACGCGTCGATCGTGCGTGCGAGCGGTTGCCCGTTGCGATCGACGATGTCGCCGCGCGGCGCGGTCAGACGGTTGGACAGGGCCTCCTCGCCGCCCGACAATATTCCGAGCAGCGCGAGCCGCGCGATGATCGCCAACACACCCGCCGCGAACAGCAGCATCAGCACCATCAGACGCATGTGCTGCGTCGCAACCAAGGCGTGGCGCTGATCGACGTTCCGGGTCTGGCGAATAGGACGCGCGACCAGCGTGGTCACCGCAGGCGGCTCCGTTCCGCGCGCGCGCCGCTTGCCAGATCGCCGAGCGTGCCGGCGCTGAGCAGCGAATTGTCGATCATCGCGACCGAGCGGACGTTGCGGTCGGCGTGGGGACGATCACTCGCATGCGCGATCGCCTGGCGGATCAGCACGCGCGCCGTCGCGACCGCGGGCGCAGGCAACGACGCGGGCCGCGCCGCCGGCGCCGGCGTCGCTGCGACGACATGCGCGACGCGAACCGCGTCGTAGCGCGGTGCCGTCACCGGCTTGGTCACGACCGCCTTGACGATCACCGGTGCCGCGGCGGGCGTGGTGGCAGGCGGCGCGACGGTCATCGGCGAGGACGGCACGATCAGCGAGGCGGTCTGCACCGCGCCCTCGCCCCCAGGCTGGAGCGGGACCATGTCGCGCGGCGAAAGCCCGGCGAGCGCGGTCTCGTCGCGCACGAACTGCTGGGTCGTGGGAACGGTCAACGCCAGCGTGTTACCGTTCCAGCGTTCGAGCTGCGCGAGGTTGGAGCGAACGTCGAACTCGGTCTCGAGCGCGCGTATGTCGCGCTCGGCGCTCGCGATTTTGACGTCGACCATCTGCAACCGCTTTCGCTCGGCAGCGACCTGCGAGGAGACGAGATAGAAACCGATCGCGACCAGCGCGCAGCTCGACAGCCAGCCGAGCCCTTTCAATCGGTACAATGCCACCACGTTACGCCTCCACAGGAACAGATGCCGCGCTACGCCGTGCGGCACGAAGGGTCGCGGAGCGCGCGCGCGGGTTCGCCGCCAGCTCCGCCTCACCCGCGCGGATCGCGCGGGACAGATTCTCGAACGCCGCCGGCGCTGCCGCCGCGGCCACGGGCAGGTGGCGCGATCCCGAAGGCGCGGCGCCGCCGCGCTCGCGCAGGAAACGCTTCACCATGCGATCCTCCAGACTGTGGAAGGTGACCACCGCCAAGCGCCCGCCCGGTGCCAGCACGCGCTCGGCCGCGGCGAGCCCGTCCGCCAGTTCGTCGAGCTCGCGGTTGACGTGGATTCGCACCGCCTGAAACGCGCGCGTCGCGGGATCCTTCTTCTCGTGCGGGCGATGCCCCAGCGCGCGGCGTACGACGCTCGCGAATTGCGCCGTGGTCGTCAGCGGACGCGCCGCGACCACGAAACGCGCGACACGCCGCGATTTGGGCTCGTCGCCGTAACGGTAGAGCACGTCGGCGATCTCTTGCTCATCGGCGGTGTTGAGGAAATCGGCCGCGCTCGGCCCGTCCTGGCTCATCCGCATGTCGAGCGGACCGTCAGCCTGGAACGAGAAGCCACGCTCGGCCTGGTCGAGCTGCATGGAGGAAACACCGATGTCCATCGTCACGCCGTCGACTGGCAGCTTGCCGCGGTCCGCCAGCGCCTGCTCCATCGTCGAGAAGTCGCCGGCGACCAATGTCAGTCGCGGCTCCGCCGCCTCGAGCGCGCGGCCGGCCGCAATCGCGTCGGGGTCGCGGTCAAACGCGATCACTTCCGCCCCCGCTGCGAGCAGCGCGCGCGTGTAACCGCCGGCGCCAAAGGTCGCGTCGACATGACGCTCGCCGGGCGCGGGCGCGAGCGCGGCGATCACCTCGTCGAGCAGTACGGGGATATGCGGGGATTGGCTCACAGCGCGATCCCCTTTTCCTCGCAGGTGAATTCCACGAACTCGCGGATGAACGGGTCGACGTCCGACGTGTCGAGCAGCAGCGCGGGCGACCAGATCGTGATCCAGTTGAACGAACCCAGGAACACCGCCGCGCCGGCGATCCGCGCGTAGCGGCGTTCGAACGCGGGCATGATGAAGCGGCCCGAGCCGTCGAACGGCAGCGGCTCGGCCGCGCCGGCGCGATCAAGGATGTTCCAGTCGGTGCGACCTTCCTTTAACTCGTCCGCGGCCTCGCGCGCCTCGAGCTTTGCCTTGTGAATCGGCACGAAACCGGGATCATAGGCGATCAGGCAGCGGTAGTGCGGATGCGCGGCGATGATCACGGTGCCGCCGTCCTTGCCATCGTCGCGCGGGCTGTTCTTCGCCAAGGCGGCGCGCAGGGTGTTGGGAATAGCAACACGGCCCTTGTCATCGACAAGACCGAGCCCCTTTCCCTGATAGTCCACCCGTTCGGCCACGCCCACCTCGCACTCGGGGTACAAGACCGCGCTGCCCATCGAACGACCATCGTCGCCCCACGCTCAAGCCTGCCTGTTTACAACGTTGGTGCTGCCCCCAATGTCGAAGCTGATGTAGCGCAAAGCTTCTGGGAGCGGAAGGGATTTCCGGGGAATTCCGGGGAAATCGCGTAACCGATTGGTTTAATGTGATCGTCGTGCAACAGCTTCTTTACAGTTCCTTTTTTGTTCCGAATTACGGCCGCTAACTTACGTTGTTTGCTGGTTATTTAGGTCAGAAATCACACCCATTTCACGCGGTCGGACAGCGTTTACCCACCGGCGGGCGCGCCTAACCTAACGGTCGTCGGCGGGTGCCGCATTGTTGGCGATACTGGGCGCCACGCCGAGTTCGGCGAGCGGCTCGTTCCCCGCGGTCGTCGATGCGCCGGCCGCGCCCGCACGCGCCACCATTTCACCCCGTGCCACCGATGCAGGCGAGGCCGGACGATCGCGCGTGACCGTCGAGAATATCGCACTGGCAAGCCCGATCAGCAGCACCACTGCGGCAAGCCCGATCATGCCGACCTTGACGCGTTGCCGCGCCTGCTCCGCGACGTAACGGGGATTGGATTGCTGCTTCATGCGACCGCGCGATGATAACGGATCATCGCGCAGGTGTCGAACCGTGTCACGCTGCGCGGCGCAACCCCTTTGCCGCAAGCCAGGCCGGGTCGTAGAGCGTGGAAAGATAACGGAATCCGGTGTCGCACAGGATCGTGGCGATCCGCTTGCCCGGGCCCAGGTGACGCGCCAGCCGGACTGCGCCTGCAACGTTGATCCCCGACGACAGCCCGAGGCACAACCCCTCCTCGCGCAGCAGCCGGTCGACCCAGTCGAGTCCCTCCTGATCCGAGATGCGGAACTGCGTGTCGATCGGCGCGCCTTCCAGATTGGCGGTGATCCGCCCCTGCCCGATCCCTTCCGCCACTGACGAACCCTCCGACCGCAGCTCGCCGTGGGCGTAATATTCGTACAGCGCGGCGCCATGCGGATCGCTGAGCGCGATGCACACGCGCTCGTCCTTGGCCTTCAGCCCCAGACCGACGCCCGCGATCGTGCCGCCGGTGCCCGCCGCACAGGTGAAGCCATCGACGCGCCCGTCCATTTGCGCCCAGATTTCCTCCGCGGTGCCGGTGATGTGCGCGCGGCGGTTGGCGATGTTGTCGAACTGGTTGGCCCAGACGGCGCCCGGCGTCTCCTCGGCGATCCGACGCGAAGTATGTACGAAATGACAGGGTGATGAGTAAGGTGCGGCGGGGACCGTGACCAGCTCGGCGCCGAGCGCACGCAGCGTGTCCATCTTCTCCTTAGACTGCGTGTCGGGCATGACGATGATCGTGCGGTAGCCCTTGGCGTTCGCGACCAGCGCGAGCCCGATGCCGGTGTTGCCCGCCGTTCCTTCAACGATCGTGCCGCCGGGCGCGAGCAGACCGCGCTCTTCCGCATCCTCGACGATCGACAGCGCGGCGCGATCCTTGACGCTGGCGCCGGGATTGGTGAACTCGCACTTGCCGAAGATGTCGCAGCCGGTCGCCTCACTCGGCCCGGCGAGGCGGACGAGCGGAGTGTTGCCGATCAGGGCGAGCGTGTCGCGGGTCGTTTCCATCGCAACCACATAGGTGCTGCGTTACCTCGCCTGCAAGCAAGCGTGACTTGCCGCGGTCCAAGCACCGTCTCGCGCCGGGCAGCGATCGCGTGCGCACGAGCCGCAACGTGCGACTTATTATGTCGCGGCGCGGCACGAAGCTTGACCTATTTTGCCGCATGCGCGAAGCGCCGCCGCGCTATGAAAACCCGCTTCCTCCCCCTCGCCGCCGTCGCTTCGCTGTTCGCGCTTGCGGCATGCAATTCGCAGTCAACCCCCGAAGTGGTCGACTCCAACCCCGATCCGATGGCCGCCAACCTCGCCAAGGCAGCGCCGGTCGAGCTGCCGCCCGCGATCAAGGCGGACAAGACGATGCGCTGCAAGGACGGCAGCCTGGTTTACGTCACCTTCTTCCAGGGCGACAAGCAGGCGGTGGTCCGCACCAAGAAGGACGGTCAGCCGACGACGCTGAAGACCGCCGAAGCGGGCAAGCCGCTGACTGCGGACGGCGGCTGGTCGATGACGGGCGACACCACCGAAGTGACGTTGACCCAGCCGGGCAAGTCGGCCCTGTCCTGCCACGCCTGACGGCGTCTCGGCGATTGCTTGCCATCGCGCGGTGCCGGGCTTAGCCTCTTGCATCGATGGCGACGATCGCGATCTACAGCCTTAAAGGCGGCGTCGGTAAGTCGACGCTTGCCGTCAACCTCGCCTGGTGCGCCGCGACTCTCTCGTCGCGGCGCACCTTGTTGTGGGACCTTGATCCGCAGGCGGCGTCGAGTTGGATGCTGGGCGAGAACGGCGGCGGCGAGCGCGCGCACGCTGTCTTTTCACGCCACGTTCCGCCATCGCGACTGATCCGCGTCACCGCGGTCGACCGGCTGGACCTGCTGCCCGCGGACGCGTCGCTGCGCGACCTCAACCATCTGTTCCGCGTGCTGGCGAAGAAACGGCGGCTCGCACGCTTGCTCGGCGACCTGGGCGAGCATGACCGGGTGGTGCTCGATTGTCCGCCGGGCTTGACCGAAACTGCCGATCAGGTCGCGCGCGCGGCCGACCTGATCGTCGTGCCCGTCGTGCCCTCCGCGCTGTCGGAGCGCGCCTGGGGCGAGGTCGACCGGCACCTGGGCGGACGCACCGCGACGCTGCCGGTCCACGTCATGGTCGATCGCCGCCGCGCGCTGCACGGCGACGCGCTGGCGCGGCATCCCGATTGGCCAGTTATCCCGATGGCGAGCGCGGTGGAAAGCGCAGCCACCAACCGCCGCTGCCTGGGCGAGATCGCGCCGCGCTCGCCCGCGGCACTCGCCTTTGCCGATTTATGGAAGAGGATCGAGAAACGTCTCGCTTGATGTTCGAGCCGCTGGACCCCGCATTGGTGCTCGGCGCCTATTCGGTCGGAGTGTTCCCGATGGCGGACAGCCGCGATGCGGCGACCGTCTATTGGGTCGAGCCGCGCCGCCGCGCGATCATGCCGCTCGACCGCTTTCATCTCTCCCGCTCGCTGCGGAAGGTGGTGGTCGCCGACCGCTTCCGCGTCACCGCCGACCAGGCGTTCGGCGAGGTCGTGAGGCTGTGCGCGCAGAGTGCCGACGACCGCCCCGAGACATGGATCAACCGCTCGATCGAACAATGCTTCCAGCGGCTGCACGACATGGGCCACGCGCACTCGGTCGAGTGCTGGGCGGAAGACCGACTGGTTGGCGGCCTCTACGGACTGGCGATCGGCCGGGCCTTTTTCGGTGAAAGCATGGTCAGTCGCGTCGCCAACGCGTCGAAGGTCGCGATCGCGACGCTCGTCGCGCGACTGCGCGTGGGCGGCTACACCCTGCTCGATTGCCAGTTCATGACGAGGCATCTTGCGTCACTCGGCGCGACCGAGATCAGCCGGCGCGACTATATGGCGTTGCTGGCCGCCGCGATCGGTTCATCGGCGGGTTCGTCGTCCGAGGTGTCCGCGGACGGCGATTTCGCCGCGCTCGACCGCCTGGCGGGCGACGGTGACGCGGCCGGTGCAGCGGGGGCGGTGCCCGGAAAGCTCATCGCGCAGCTCTTGGTCCAGACATCGTAGATCGGGTGCAGCACGACATTCAGCTGCGGACGCTCCTTGTAGAGCCAGCCCGAGAAGACGCGCTGCCACCGCCGGTCAATGTTCTGCACGTCCAATTGCACGAACGCACCGGTCAGTGTCTGCTGCTCCCATGGCGCGGTCTGCTCGCACGCCGACAGCCGCACCACGACGTCACCGACGCGTACCGCCTGCCCAGGCCTGAGCGTCAGGTCGCGGCTGACGCCATTGCGTTTGTTGAGCAGCCCGATCACCGCGACGCGCTGCGCCATCGGGGTCGTGCCCGCATCGACCGGGGCGGCGGCATCGGCCTCGATCACGTTCGTTGCACCGCCGGCGTTCTCCTCGGCCGTGCGCGACGCCGAGGCCGGTACCGCGCGGCTGACCCGCGCCTGCTGCGGCATCGCCTCGCCCGATCCGGCACGATCAACGACGTACCAGGTCGCCCCTGCGCCAGCCGCGAGCACCACCAGGCCGCCGATCGCGGCCGCACGCTTCACGCGTCCGGGCTCCACGCCTCATAGTCGCCGGTCGCGGAGGCGCGGTTGCCGCCCTTCTCCAGCGCACCCGACGGACGATAAGCGAGCGCCGTGCCGGTCATGTTAGGCACCGCGGGCTTCTGCCACTGACGCGGGGCGGGCAGCGACTGATCGGGCACGTCGGCGATCTGGTGATGCAGCCAGCTGAACCAGTCGGGCGGCACACGGCTGGTATCATTCGCACCCTTGTAGATCACCCAGCGGCGCGTGGTGCCCTGCGGCGTGGTGCCGCCTTCCCAGTAGGTGTTGCCCAGACCATCCTCGCCGACCTGCCGCTTGCCGCGCAGGCCGTAGATCATGGTGCCGATCGTTGCGCCATTCCACCAGGTGAACGGATTGAGATTGATGCCCATCGCCGTCCCGCTTACCGCCGCCTACCCTTGGGGTAAACCGGCTAATCGCGCTCGGGCGCGGCAACTGCGACGGCGAGCGGACCCTTGCGCCCGTCAACGATGCGCGCACGCAGCGGCTGCTCGGGTTCGACCTCCGCCACACCCGCGCGCCGCAACGTCTCCATGTGGACGAAGATGTCGCCCGGCGCGTCGCGGCGGACGAGGAAGCCGTAGCCTTTCAGGCGATTGAACCATTTGACCGCCACGTCCTGCCAGTCGCCCGCGTCCTCCGCCATCGCATCGGGGTCGATCCGGTCGCGGTCGCGGTCACGCACGATCGTGCCGGCGGCCGCGATGTCGATCGTGTGAACCGCGATCGCCTGGTAACCGCGCGCACGACGCACCGCGGACACCTCCATCCGCGTACCCTCGGGCAGCGTGCGGCGTCCGTGTTCCTGCAACACGGAGAAATGGATCAACACGTCGCCCACGCCGTCGCGATCGGCGATCAGGAAGCCGAAGCCGCGGGTCGCATCGAACCATTTCAACGTGCCGGACACCGTCACCGCCTCGACCACCTCGCCGAGAACGCGTGCGTGCTCATCCCTGCCGTCGGCCAAGGCCGCGTCTTCCGGCACCGTTGATCCAAGCTCCCGTTCGCACGCGCAGCAACCATCATGCGCCGCACAATCTTTTGGCCAATTAACGCGCACGTCAATCGTCGTTACCGTCGCACACCTCCTGCATGCGTACAATTTTCGCCGCCATCGCGAAAGCATGGCCCGCGCGCAGCATCGCCGCGAGATGCTTTCGACGCTGATCGTCGTCGACCGGCGCGCGGGCGAACGGGCCGATCCGCTTGCGCCGTGCAAACGCCATCGCCTGCTCGAACGCGCCGTCGCGCACCTGCTCGACCGCACTCTGCGCATCCGCGTCGCTGACGCGCGCGGCATGCAACGCGGCGGCGATCCGCCGCTCGCCGTAGCCGCGCCGGGCGAGCGCGTTGGTCTTCATCTCGGCATAGCCGCGATCATCGACGTAGCCGCGCTCGGCGAACCGCTCCGCCAGCGCCGCGATGTCGGCCGGTTCGCCCGTCCAGCCGCGCTCGCGGATCTTGCGGTTGAGATAATCCGACAGTTTCCCGCGCGTGGTCGCGAACCGTTCGACGTAGCGGAGCGCCAGTGCCTCGAGCGATCCGGCATCGAGCGGCGGCGGCGCGCGCCGCTCGCGCCGCTCGCGCCGCTCCGTCGAGCGGGCTCGCCCCTCGCCCGCGTCGGCGCGGCCGGAGCTTGCCCCCTTGGGCGATCGTGGCTTCCATGAACCGGTCACGCCTTGATTGTGCCACAGTGCAGGTGGATTTTGAACGTTCGGGTTTTGCCGCCCGTTTGATGCCGCCCATGATCCATGCACGTGCGCACCGCGCCGCGACAGGACCGACGTGAATGACCAGTGACTCCGCCCCGCTTCAGCCGACTTCGACCGTTGACGCGTTGCCGCGCCGGTTCTCCGATTTCGGTACGCTGGGCGAAGCGCTCGATTATGCGGCGCAAGGCACGCGCGGGCTGAACTTCCACGACGCGCGCGCCAGCTTGGTGCGGGTCTATCCTTATGCGCAATTGCGCGACGACGCGCAGGCGGCGGCCCACCGGTTGATCGCCGCCGGCATCGTACCGGGCGACCGCGTCGCGATGGTCGCCGAGACCAGCGCGGAGTTCGCGCAATTGTTCTTCGGTGCGGTGCTCGCGGGCGCGTGGCCGGTGCCGCTGCCGCTGCCGACCTCGTTCGGCGGCCGCGACTCGTACATCGACCAATTGCGCAACCAGCTATCGAGCTGCGATCCACGCATGCTGATCTACCCGGGCGAGCTCGACCAGATGGCGGGCGCGGCGGCGGAAGCCGAGGGTGTGGTGGGCGTCGACTGGAGCGAGCTGCTCGCGCGTCCCGCCGACGCGGTCGCACTGCCGACCGCGCAGGCGGACGATATCTGCTACCTGCAATATTCGAGCGGCTCGACGCGGTTCCCGCACGGCGTCGCGATCACGCACCGCGCGCTGCTGAGCAATCTGGCCGCGCACGCGCACGGGATGGAGATCGGCGACACCGATCGCTGCGTGTCGTGGCTGCCGTGGTATCACGACATGGGACTGGTCGGCTGTTTCCTGTCGCCGATCGCCAACCAGGTGTCGACCGATTACCTGAAGACCGAGGATTTCGCGCGTCGGCCGCTGTCGTGGCTCGACCTGATCAGCCGCAACGAGGGTACGACGCTGTCTTATTCGCCGACGTTCGGCTACGACATCTGCGCGCGCCGCATCTCGAGCCAGACCAAGGCGTCAGATCGCTTCGATCTGTCGCGCTGGCGGGTCGCGGGCAACGGCGCCGACATGATTCGCCCCGACGTGATGCAGGCGTTCGTCGACGCGTTCGCCAGCGCCGGGTTCAAGGCTAGTGCCTTTTTGCCGAGCTACGGTCTGGCCGAGGCGACGCTGGCGGTGTCGCTGATGCCGCCGGGCGAGGGCATTCGCGTCGAGCTGGTCGAGGAAACCGAGCTGTCGGGCATGAGCCACGGCGAGGACCGGCCGCAACGCTACCGCGCGATCGTCAATTGCGGCAAGCCGGTGCGCGACATGGAGGTCGCGGTCCGCGAGGAGGACGGAACACCGCTGCCCGATGGCGCGATCGGCAAATTGTGGTGCCGCGGCCCATCGGTGATGGTCGGCTATTTCCGCGATCAGCCGGCGACCGATGCCTGCCTGGTGGACGGTTGGCTCGACACCGGCGACATGGCGTACATGTCGGACGGCTACATCTACATCGTCGGCCGCGCCAAGGACATGATCATCATCAATGGTCGCAACCATTGGCCGCAAGACATTGAATGGGCGGTGGAACAGCTGCCCGGGTTCAAGGCCGGCGACATCGCCGCCTTTGCGATCACCACGCCGGGTGGCGAGGAAACGCCCGCGGTGCTGGTGCAATGCCGCAGCTCGGACGACAGCGAGCGGACGCGGCTCCGCGACGAGATCCGCGACCGCGTGCGTTCGGTGACCGGCATGAACTGCGTCGTCGAGCTGATCCCGCCGCGTACGCTGCCGCGTACCAGCTCGGGCAAGCTCAGCCGTGCCAAGGCGCGCAACCTGTATCTCGCCGGCGAGATCAAGCCCTACGACATCGCCGCCTGACCCGAGCCGAAGGGGACGCGGCGTGACAAAGGCGCGGCCCCTAAACCTTTAATCAACCCGAACCGCGTAACCCGACGGGGTGACGCCCCGCCTGCCCTCCCCTCTGCCGTCGATTTCGCTCGGCGCCCTGCTCGGGACCAGGGACGACGGCGATCATCAGACATGGGCGCAGATCCGCGCCGCGCAGCTCATCGTGGTGCGGCAGCGTGCCTTGCTCCTTCTGGCGGCGCAGCTCATCGCGGTGGCACTCGCGTTACCGTCGCTCGTCTCGACCGCGGGACGCTGGCAGATCGACCTCTGGACTGGCGCGGTCGTCGTGGCGGCAGTGACCGCGACCATCCGCAGGCTGCGCGTCGTGGATCCGTCGAGCGTCGGAGCGACTCGCCGCCAAATCCTGAATGCGACGTGGGACAGCCTCGGCTTGGCGCTCGCCTGGTCCGCACCGCTCGTTCTTTTCGCGGTCGAGCACATGCCCCCGCCCTCGCCGGGGCTGTGGATCACGCTGTCGGCGCTGTTGCTGGCGACGGCATTGACGCTCGCGCCCGTGCTGCTGGCGGCCCTCGTCTTCGTCGTGGTGGTCGTGGCGGCGATCGTCGCCGCGCTTGTCGCCGCGCAGGTCCATGTCGCCGCGTTCTCCGCATCGATTCTGGGCGGGCTGCTCTGCTGGCTGACGTTCGTGCTCGCGCGCGCGCTGGTTGCGCGTCACCTCACCGACGCGGCGCTCGACGAGCGCGACGAAACCGTCAGCCTGTTGCTGCGTGAGTTCGGTGAGACCGGCGCCGACTGGCTGTGGGAGATTGACGCCGCGCGCCGGATCGTCCGTGCGAGCGAGCGGTTCGCCGATGCCTGCCGCCTCGACGCGGCGGCGATGACCGGGCTGCCGTTCCTCCAGGTCCTGGCCGGACCGACGTGGGAAGCGGGCAATTTCTCCGCGGGACTGCGCCAGCTCGCCGAGAAGCTCAAGCAGCGCGAGAGTTTTCGTGATCTCGCCTTGCCCATCATACTGGGCGGCGAGGAGCGCTGGTGGGAAATCGCGGCACGCCCGCGCTTCGACGCGAACGGCGCGTTCATCGGTTTTCGCGGCGTCGCCTCCGACGTGACGGAGCAGCGGGCCTCCGCCGACAAGATCAACCGCATGGCGCGGTTCGACACGTTGACCGGGCTGCCTAACCGGCTGCACGTCAATGAAGCCTTGTCACGCGCTCTGACCGACGCGGAACGCTGGCGCTCGCGCTGCGCGTTCATGATGATCGACCTGGATCGCTTCAAGGCGGTCAACGACACGCTCGGCCACCCGATCGGCGACCGGCTGCTCGGCCGCGTATCGGAGCGGCTGAGCCAGTTGATGAGCGACAACGAACTGATCGGGCGGTTGGGCGGCGACGAATTCGCGGTGGTGGTGCGTGACGCGTCCGACCCGCAGCGCGTCGAGCGGCTGGCGCGCACGATCATCGATACCCTGTCGCGCCCCTACGAGGTCGACCAGCACACGCTGCTGATCGGCGCTTCGGTCGGCGTGGCGACCAGTCCGCGCGACGGGCGTACCGCGGAGACGCTGATCCGCTCGGCCGATCTCGCCCTTTACCGATCCAAGGACCGCGGCGGCGGCGTCTTCCACGCTTACGAGCCGCAGCTCCACGCCGACGCGGAGGAGCGGCGCGTGCTTGAGCTGGAGCTGCGCCAGGCGCTGGAGAGCGGGCAATTGGCGCTCCATTATCAGCCCGTGGTTGATGCGAGCAGCGGCAACCTGCGCGGGTTCGAGGCCCTGCTGCGCTGGAACCATCCACGCTTGGGGCCGATCGGACCGAACAAGTTCGTCGGAATCGCCGGGGAAACGCGGCTGATCGCGCCGATCGGCGAGTGGGTCGCGCGAACCGCGTGTGAGGAGGCGGCGCGCTGGCCCGGTGACCTGCGCGTCGCGGTCAACGTCTCGCCCGAGCAATTGACCAATCCCAATTTTGTTACGGTGATCGCCTCCGCCCTGGCGCAGAGCCGTCTGCCCGCGCAGCGGCTGGAGCTGGAGGTAACCGAAGGCGTCTTCATGCGCGAGGGGACGGGCGCGACCCGCGTGCTCGAACAGGTGCTCGACCTCGGCGTCCGCCTGAGCCTCGATGATTTCGGCACGGGCTATTCGTCGCTCGGCTATCTCAGCCGCACGCGTTTCTCGTCGATCAAGATCGACCGCGGCTTTGTGGTGTCCGCGGCGCAAGGCGTGCCCGAACCGCTCGCGATCATCCGCGCGGTGGTCGCGCTCGCGCGCAGCCTGGGGATGATGACAACGGCGGAAGGCGTCGAAACCGAGACGGAACTGGCGCTGGTGCGCGAACTCGGCTGTACCAACATCCAAGGTTATTACTTCGGACGACCGCTGCCGGTCGAGGAAACACGCGCCTTGATCGCCCGCGTGCTGGGCAACGCGCGCGCCGCCTGATCACGCGACAAGGTGGTTGACGCAACCCGCCGGTTGCGACAATAGCCGCAGCCGCACAGGGGTGTAGCTCAGTTGGTTAGAGCGTCGGTCTCCAAAACCGAAGGCCCTCGGTTCGAGTCCGAGCTCCCCTGCCATCCTTCACGACATTCATGCGCGCCGGTCAGCCAAGCGAGCTGACGTAGACCTCGCCCGCGCAGTGATCGGACGCCCAGGCGAGCCCGGCGGCCTCGGCATCGTCGTAGCTGGCATAGGGTTCGCTGCCGATCATCGAGATCGACTCCGCTTCCTCGGTATCGCCGCACGCCATCAGCGCGGTCCCGTTCAGGACGAACCGGCCGTCGTCACGTTGCTCGATCGTGATGCAATCGGCCTCACGCGGCGCGAGTTCGCCGGCGGGCAAGCGGATGATGTGCATAAGCGGGCTCCTGCGGATCGTGATCGATCTGCGGCCGAAACGTTCGTCGCGCGCGAACGTGCCCGATCCCCGCAGCTCAGCCCTTGGTGTCGGAGGGGAAGAAGTGCTGGACGATCTCGCGCGCCAGCCGCGCGGGGCGCAGCGTTTCGGCGTCGAGGCAGCACCAGCTCGACTTCACTTCGGCGAGCACGTCCTCACCGCGGCGGATCACCGTCTCGTAGAAGGCGCGCGCGCCCTGCACCTTTTCCAGCAGCACGGTCGCGACCACGTCGTCGCCGAGGAAGGTCGGCTTGCGATAGGTGATCTCGTGTTTCAGCGCGACCCACAGGTGCTGCGCCACCGCCTCGGCCGGCGCGAGCGCGCGCCAATGGTCGATCACCGCGTCCTGCACCCATTTCAGGTAGCTGGCATTGTTGACGTGGCCCATGAAGTCGATGTCGGTAGGATCGACGCCGATGGGGAAGCGATGAAGGGCCGCGCTGGTCACGGGAACCGGTATACGCCGCGCCGCAGGCGATGGCCAACGCAAACCCGGTTGCGCACGCCACAGGCTTTCTTGGGCGACGCGCCATGATGCTCACCCTTGTGTTTGCCCTGCCTTCTCGCTAAGTCCCGCACACATCCGACAGCACGGACGGCCTCCACCGCTACCTTCCAGCAAGGCAGCGGTGGAAAGCTCATGCCGGGCGATATCGAAGGTTCAACACGCGTGGCGAAGACGACCCCGATCGAATTCATCAACCAGGTTCGCGCCGAAACCGCGAAGGTGGTGTGGCCGACTGGTCGCGAGACGGTGATGACCGGCGTGATGGTCGTCATCATGACAACGGTGCTGGCGCTGTTCTTCCTCGCGGTCGATTCAGTGTTCAACGCGATCGTCAAAGCGCTGCTGAGCCTGGCCAAGTAAAGGGCGGAACACACAACACGATGTCACGCTGGTACATCATCCACGCTTACTCGGGTTTCGAGGGCAAGGTACGCGATTCGATCATGGCGGAGGCGCAGCGCCTCGGCCTGGAGCAACTCGTCGAGCAGATCGAGGTCCCGACCGAGACCGTGACCGAGGCGCGCCGCGGCAAGAAGATCGCGGTGGAGCGCAAGTTCATGCCGGGCTACGTGCTCGCCAAGCTGGCGATGACCGACGACGTCTACCACCTGGTGCGCAACACGCCCAAGGTGACCGGTTTCCTGGGTTCGTCGGGCAAGCCGCAGGCGATTTCCGAGGCAGAGGCCGCGCGCATGCTCAACTCCAAGGAGGAAGCAGCCGCCGCGCCGAAGCAGAAGGTCAAGGTCGACTACGAGATCGGCGACGCGGTCAAGGTGCTGGAAGGCCCGTTCGCGAGCTTCAACGGCACGGTCGAGGAACTCGATTTCGACCGCAGCCGCGTCAAGGTGTCGGTGTCGATCTTTGGTCGATCCACGCCGGTCGAGCTGGAGTTCGATCAGGTCGAGCGCAGCAAGTAAGCGTCGGTCGCACGCGAGTAGCGCAGCTAATCGCGAGACGACCAGCGCCGGCCAGCCTCGGCGCCGCCGAGGACTGACGACACGGGATTTACTCCCGTGTCGGCTTCCCACATCTGGGAGGCCAAAAAGAAATCACCCGGTCGGCCCAGCCGGCCAGTGACAAGCCGCGGGAGGCACCTTTCAGGCGCCGCTAGCACCGCTAAACTGAAGAGAGTGACATGGCGAAAAAGATCACAGGTTATATCAAGCTGCAGGTGCCCGCGGGCTCCGCGAACCCGTCGCCGCCGATCGGTCCGGCGCTGGGTCAGCGCGGCGTTAATATCATGGAATTCTGCAAGGCGTTCAACGCGCAGACCGGCGACATGGAGAAGGGCTCGCCCCTCCCCACCGTCATCACCGTCTACGCCGACCGCTCGTTCTCGTTCGTCACGAAGACGCCGCCAGCGACCTTCCTGATCAAGAAGGCGGCGAACCTCAAGTCGGGCTCGAAGGAGCCGGGCAAGGTGTCGGCCGGAAAGATCAAGCGCTCGGCGCTGGTCGAGGTCGCGCAGACCAAGATGAAGGATCTGAACGCCAACGACATCGAGGCGGCGACGAAGATCATCGAAGGCTCGGCCCGCGCGATGGGCCTCGAAGTGGTGGAGGGCTGAGCACGTGAGCAAGCTGACCAAGAAGCAGAAGACCTGGACGATCGACGCGGAGAAGCTGCACGGCGTTGATGAGGCGATCGGTCTGGCGAAGACCAACGCCACCTCGAAGTTTGACGAGACGATCGAGGTCGCGCTGAACCTCGGCGTCGACCCGCGTCACGCCGATCAGATGGTTCGCGGCGTCGTGACCCTGCCCGCCGGCACCGGCAAGACGGTGCGCGTCGGCGTGTTCGCGCGCGGTCCCAAGGCCGACGAGGCACGCGCCGCTGGTGCGGATGTCGTCGGTGCCGAGGACCTGATGGAAGAGATCCAGGGCGGCAAGATCGAGTTCGATCGCTGCATCGCGACTCCCGACATGATGGGCATCGTCGGTCGCCTGGGTAAGGTGCTGGGTCCCAAGGGTCTGATGCCGAACCCGAAGCTGGGCACCGTCACCATGAACGTCGCGGAAGCCGTCAAGGCAGCCAAGGGCGGTCAGGTCGAGTACCGCGTCGAAAAGGCCGGCATCATCCACTCGGGTATCGGCAAGGCGTCGTTCGCGCAGGAAGACCTGCGCCGCAACTTCGACGCGCTGGTCGAGGCGGTCGTGCGCGCGAAGCCGTCGGGCGCAAAGGGCAAGTACGTCAAGAAGGTCGCCGTGAGCTCGTCGATGGGTCCGGGGATCAAGGTCGACGTGGCGGAGATCGCGGGCGCGTAAGCGCCGGTGGCATCGCTGAACGGACCGAGGGGTCGGAGGCACATGCTTCCGGCCCCTTTTTCGTAGGTGTGTATGCCGGCACGGCGCTCGGACTGACTATAGCAGCGGCGGCTCACCCCTCACGCGGCCTTCCTCCACTCCCCGTCACCCCGGCCTTGAGCCGGGATCCCGCTAGCTTTCCGCGCACGCGAAGAAGCGGGACCCCGGATCAAGTCAGGGGTGACGACAATACACATCGAAAGCCCCCCCCTGTGGTCCGCGCGCCACAATGCGCCGACGATCGTACGACGACAGACCTCAAGCGCCACGCTCGCACGCGGAAAGGGTTTGTAACACTGACCTTTCTTCGCTAGCCGACGCGCCCCGGCAGCGACGCGGTCGCGCCGCACATCCTTGGAGTGTCAGCGCGCATGTTCTCGCGTTATCGTGTTTCCGCCGCCGTAACGGCGCTCGCCCTGTCCGCCGGCTTCGCAAGTGCCGCGCACGCGCAGGCCTTCTATCTTCAGGAGCAGTCGGCGCGCGGCGCCGGGCGTGCTTTCTCCGGTGAGGTCGCCGATACCGACGCCGCCTCCTTGTGGTGGAACCCGGCGGCGATCGCCGGCAGCACGGACGCGGAGGCAGCGGTCAGCGCGGCGGCGATCCTGCCCAAGGGCAAGGTGGTCGACAACGGCACCGTGATCCGCCGTCCCGGCCAGCCGTTCGCGCCCGTCGGCGGCAACGCGGTGTCGCGCGATCCGATCAACAACGGCGTACTACCCTCGGGTGCGTTCGCCTTGCCGCTGAACGACCGCGTCGCGCTCGGCCTCGCGGTCACCTCGCCGTACAGCTTCACCACCAATTACGAGACGGAGAGCTGGGCACGTTACGGCGCCGACCGCACCCACCTGCTGACGATCGACATCCAGCCCGGCATCGCGGTCGCGGTGACCGACTGGCTGCGCATCGGCGGCGCGGCCAACGTCGAATATACCGACGCGAGCCTCAGCAACGCGCTGCCCAACGTGCTCGCCTCGCTGCCCGACGGCAGCCAGAAGCTGGAAGGCGATGGCTGGGACCTCGGCTGGAGCGCCGGGTTCCAGATGCATAACGAGCACACCACGGTCGGCTTCAGCTACAAGTCGGCGATCAAGCATACGTTGAAGGGCAACCTGACGATCAGCGGGCTGGTCGGGCCGCTCGCGGGCGCGAATGCCGATCTCTCGGGGGTCAAGGCGCGCTTCTACACGCCGGCGCAGATCATCCTGGGCCTGCGCCAGCGTGCCGGATCGGCGCTGACGCTCAACGCGCAGGTGGTGCGCTACACCTGGAACAAGTTCGACGCGATTCGGCTGGGCGCTCCGCTCAACACCGCCATCCCCGAGAACTACCGCAACAGCTGGAGCTACGCCGGTGGCCTCGACTATGCCGTGTCGCCCAAGCTGACGCTGCGCGCGGGCGTCCAGCGTGCGATCACGCCGACGCGCGACGGCGAGCGCGACCCGCGGGTGCCCGACGCGAACCGCTGGAACTACGGCGGCGGCCTGTCCTTCCAGCTATCCCCCCGCTTCGGCATCGACGCCGCGGCCAATTACGTCGACTTCAAGGACGAGACGATCGACCGCGTCACCGCCGCTTATGCCGGCACCGCGGCGCAGACGCCGATCGTGACCAACGGCCGCCTGGAGGACGCGCACGCGGTCGTCCTGTCGCTCGGCGGGCGTTTCACCTTCTGACGCAATCGGGCGGGAGGCGGGCGCCAATGCCTGCCTCCTGCTCGCCCGATCGGCGCCCTGCCCTGGCGCCTCGACAAGCCATCCCGCGCCCGTCATGCTCGCCCGACATGATGGGAGAGGCGCGCATGGCGCATTTCGGCGATTTCCAGAACGCGATCTACTATGCCGGCCTGTCGGGCGTGCAGCCGACCTGGCCGGTCGATTATGCGACGCTGAAGGCGCGCGCGGAGGCGGCGATGCCGCCGTCCGTCCTCAACTACGTGCAGGGCGGCTGCGGCGACGAGTGGACGCAGGACGAGAATGCGCGCGCGTTCCGCCACTGGGGCATGGTGCCGCGCATGATGGTCGACTGCACGCAGCGCGACCTGTCGGTGGAGGCGTTCGGGATGCGGCTCGCCTCGCCCGTGTTCATGGCGCCGATCGGGGTGACCGGCATCTGCACGCAGGACGGGCACGGCGACCTCGCCGCGGGCCACGCGAGTGCGGCGACCGGCGTGCCGCTGACCGCCTCCACGCTGTCGAACGACACGCTGGAGGACGTCAACGCCGCGTGCGGCCAGACGCCGGCGATGTTCCAGCTCTACACCCCGCGCGACAAGGACGTGGCCGCCAGCCTCGTCTCACGCGCGGAGGCCGCGGGGTACAAGGCGATCGTCGTCACGCTCGATACCTGGGTGACCGGCTGGCGCCCGCGCGACCTGAACGTGTCGAACTTCCCGCAACTGCGCGGCCATGTGCTGCAGAATTACTTCAGCGATCCCGCCTTCCGCCGCCTGCTCGCCAAACCGCCTGAGGAGGACCTGCGCACCGCGATCGGGACTTGGGGTGCGACCTTCGGCAAGGTGCTGACGTGGGACGACATGGCGTGGCTGAAGTCGCTCACCGCGCTGCCGATCGTGCTGAAGGGCATCTGCCACCCCGACGACGCGCGCCGCGCGATCGATATGGGCGCGGAGGGCATCTACGTGTCGAATCACGGCGGGCGGCAGGCGAACGGCGGGATCGCGGCGATCGACATGCTCGCGCCGGTCGCGGAGGCGGTGGCAGGGCGCGTACCCGTGCTGTTCGACAGCGGCATCCGTTCGGGCACCGACGTGATCAAGGCGGTCGCGCTCGGCGCCGATCTGGTCGGTGTCGGGCGGCCGTACAGCTATGGCCTCGCGCTGGGCGGTGCGGACGGTTGCGCGCACGTGCTGCGGTCGATCCTGGCGGAAGCAGACCTGCTTATGGCGGTCAACGGGTGGCCGTCGATCGAGGCGGTTCGCGCCGCCGGGGCGACGCGGACCGATCGTTAGGGCTCAGCCCTCGCCTGCGGGGAAGTCGGTCGCGAGGCTCGCCGCGCGCTGCGCCTCGATCTCGTCCAGCCGCGCGCGCAGCCGACCGGTGACCGCGTCGATGCCGAACTTGCCGAGCACGAAGTGGCGCGGCGGGTGGTCGCGCGCGACCGCGTCGATCATCGCCTCGGCGGCGCGGACCGGGTCACCGGGCTGCTGCCCCGAATAACCGCTGGTCTGCGCCATCCGTGCGGCAGCCGTGTCGCCGTAATCGGCGATCCGGCTCGCGGTCTGCTTGAGCGAGCGCCCCGCCCAGTCGGTGCGGAACGGCCCCGGCTCGATGCAGGTGACCGAGATGCCGAGCGGCGCGACTTCGGCGGCGAGCGCGTCGGAAAAACCCTCCACCGCATGCTTCGACGCGGCATAATAGCCGGATGCCGGGAAGCCGACGAGCCCCGCCACCGAGGTGACGTTGACGATCGCGCCGCTGCGCCGCGCGCGCATGCCCGGCAGCATCGCGCGCGTCATCGCGAACAGGCCGAACACGTTGGCGTCGAACTGCGCGCGGATCTCTGCCTCATCGCCCTCCTCGACGCTCGACTGGTAACCGTAGCCCGCATTGTTGACGAGCACGTCGACGCGCGCGAACCGTTCGGTCGCGGAGGCCACGGCCGCGCGCACCTGCGCCGCGTCGGTCACGTCGAGATCGATCGCGAGCGCACGCTCGGGTGCGAGCGCGATCAGGTCAGCGATCCGATCCTTGCCGCGTGCCGTGGCTATGACGCGCCAGCCGCGCGCGAGCACGCGTTTGGCCAGCGCGCGCCCGAAGCCGGTGGAGCAGCCGGTGATCAGCCAGACGGGGTCGGCGGGGAGCGGCATGGGAAATCCTCGGGTTCGGCAAACGTGGAGATGCGAGCGCCAACGGCACGCGGCCGGCTACGTTCCGGCGTCCGCCTGCGTTATGGAGCGTCATGGCGGCGAGCGGGCGTGAACGAGCGATCAGTGCCGGCGGCGTGATCGCGCTTCATGCCGCGATCCTGTTGCTGGTGCTGCACGCGCGCCCTCCGTGCGCGCTTCCCGTGCCGAGCGCGTCGCTGACCACGTTTGACGTCGTGCCACCCTCGCCAGCACCGCTCCCGTCCCCGCCCAAGCAGCGCGACCCACGTCCGGCGGCCGCCAGCGGGCGGGCGGGTGTGACCGCGACGCGCAGCGCCGTGGTCGCACCGCTGCCGGTCATCGCGCCGCCGCTGCCCGTCACGGTCGCTCCGCTGATCGCCGACGACGGCGCGGCGCTCGCTGGCGGAACCGCGGCGCTCGGCGCCGGTACGGGAGCCGGTTCGACCGGCACGGGCTCAGGTAGGGGGTCGCGCGGAAACGGTAGCGGTGGCGGCGGCGGTACGCGGGCGCGGCTCGTGTCGGGCGCGATCAGCCCGCGCGACTATCCGAAGGAAGAGCGAAAGGCAGGCATCAGCGGCAGCGTAACGGCCAGTTTCGTCGTAGACGCGGATGGTAGCGTGCACGGCTGCTTCGTGGCACGATCGAGCGGGAACGCGGCCCTAGACGCCACCACCTGCCGCCTGATCGAGGCGCGCTTCCGCTACGCACCCGCGCGCGACCCGAACGGTACCGCGATCAGCGAACGGCGTGGCTGGCAGCAGCGCTGGTGGATCGAGCAGAACTGAGGTGGGCCGGGTGGACGCGGCGACGCGTACCCCGGCCGGCCTGCTTCATCGGATCAGCAATTCACCCAGCGACACCATCGCGGAGGCGGTTGCCTGCGCGAAGATGATGGCGGCGGCGGACAGGCCGAGTGCGGCAGCGGCGATGCCACCCGTATGTCCGACTTGCTTGATGGTAGTCATGTGGCGTCCTCTCCAAAACGGAGCCGGAGCCACCTGTCCGGGGTCTCCCGGTCCGTGGCGATGTTGTACGCCACATGAACGGCCGAGTCCAGAGCACGACCGACCCGGCCGTTCTCGTCATGGATTTGCCACAAACAAGGGTGGGAGGACGCTGCAAAGACGCCCTCCCATAACGCGATCAGATACCGACGATCCCGCCGTCGTTCTTGGTGATGACGATCGTCGCCGAGCGCGGACGGCTGGTGCCCGCTTGGCCCGATTGCGACGCGGGCCAGCTCGACGTGATGTTGCTCGCGCTGCCGTTCTCGCCAGGGTGCTGGATGTTGACGAACAGCGAGCGTCCGTCGGGCGTCGAGGTTATGCCCGTAATCTCGCACTCCTTGGGCCCGACTAGAAAGCGCTTGAGGTTCGCGCCCGGCGCGGCACCGATCCGCGTCGTCGTCATGCTGGTGGTGGTCACGCCCGCGGCGGTCGTCAGCGTGTTGTTGACCGTGCGCGTGCCGCCATCGCCGACCCGACCGGGCAGCGCGGCGAGCATCATGCAGTTGGTGACGTCGGTATAGGCGCCGTCGTCGGTCTGGATCCACAGCACCGGCGCGACCTGGCCGGTCACGTTGGTGTTGCGCCCGAACCACAGGCCGTCGGGCGACGAGAAGTCGTTCGACGCGTCGAGCCCCGACAGGTTGATGTTGGTGCGGTCGAGGTCCGCGCCCGAGCCGAAGGCGTAGACGTCCCAGGTGAAGGCGGTCGCCTCCGTCGTGTCGCCGTTCTCGCGCACGCGGATGACGTGGCCGTTGGCGTTGCCGCGCGTTGCCTGCGACGAGGTGGGCGGATCGGCGTTGACGGTGTCGCCCTGCGGCAGCTTGGGGTCGGTATAGGCGCGTGGGTTGGGCGCGTCGGTGGTCACGGGCGTGCGCGACGAGTTGTTGGTCAGCGTGCAATACATCTCGCCGTTGACCGGGTTGACCGCGGTCCACTCGGGCCGGTCCATCTTGGTCGCGCCCAGCACGTCGGCGGCGAGGCGGGTGTTGATCAGCACGTCGGCCTGGTCGGCGAACGGATAGGTGGTGTTCGCCGCGGTCAGCCCGTTCTGCCCGAACACGAGCGGCAGCCACTGGCCCGAGCCATCCGCGTTGAAGCGCGCGACGTAGAGCGTGCCGGTGTCGAGATACTTGTCGCCGATCGCCAGCCGGTCGGCGTTGCTCGCGTCCGCCTCGGCCCAGGCGGTGTTGGACACGAACTTGTAGATATATTCGTTCTGCGCGTCGTCACCCATGTAGAAGGCTGGACGCGTGCCCGCGACCGTGCGGCCCGGCCAGCAGCCTTCGTGGTTCATGCGGCCGAGCGCGGTGCGCTTGCGCGGGGGCGCGGCGGGGTTGAACGGGTCGATCTCGACCACCCAGCCGTATTGGAACGGCTCATTGCGGAAATCGGCGCTGCCGTCCGCCGCCAGGCCCGCCGTCGCGGTCGCGTTCCACTTGGCGAAGCGCGTGTCGCCCGCGGTCGCGGGTTGCACGGTCGACCAGCCGTAATTGCCGGTCGCCCCCTCGCGCACGCCGTAGCGCGCGAGCGAGACGTTCTGCTTGGCGAGTCCCGCGGCGGTGCGGACGGCCGCATCGCCCGCGGTACGGCGGAAGTAACCCGCCCAATTCTCCTCGTTGGTCAGGTAGGTGTTCCACGGCATCTGGCCGTTGGCGCAATTGTTGATCGTGCCGCGTCCCGCGGTCGCGTCCGCCGAGTAGAGCGTGCGCAGCTGCGCGTTGCCGCGCACCGGCCCGTTGATGACGGTCGGCGTGTTGGGCGTCACGCGGCGGTTGAGCGCGGACGCCTGGACGTAGCTCCACGCGCCACCGCTCGCGCGCGTCACCTCGATCGCGGACACGCCGTGCGCCTCGATCTCCTTGATCGCTTCCGCCTCGGGGCGGCGGCCGCCGACCGTCGTCGGGCCGGCGGGATGGAGATAGGCTTGCGTGATGTTCTCGTGATTGAGCACCAGCATGCCGCGCGTGTTGTTGGCGGCATCGGGCGTGCTGGCGGTGGCGCCCAGCCCGAAGAAGCTCATTCCGTCATGGTGGTCGCCCGCGCGCTGTGCGAAATTGGTGTCCTGCCCGTCATTGGCGAAGACGCCGACGCCGGACGCAATCGGATCACCCAGGCGGTAGAGGACCGCGACCGAATAACCCTCGGGCACCGTCACCACGTCGTTCAGGTTCTTCGACACCGCGGTAAAGGCGAGGGACGCCGGGTTGACGGTGACGGTCGTGTCGCTGCTGCTCGTCTGGCCGTTCTTGCCGGTCGCCGAGAAGCGGAACACCAGCGTGGTGGCGGCCGACACGGCCGGCGCGACAAAGGTCGTGACGCCGCCCGCGGTGCTGAGCGTCACCGCCGGCCCGCTGACCTGCGTGAAGCCCGACGAGGTCGCGTTATTGCCCGCGGTGCCGTTCAGCGTCACCGTCTTGCCCGCCGAGGTGGTGATCGACCCGCCCGCGCTCACCACCACGCCCGGATCGTCGAGCTCGTCGCCGCCGCACGCCGACAGCAGCACCGAGCCGAACGCCGCGGTGGTCATCGCCGACAGGCCGCCGAGCAGCGTCTGGCGCCGCGAGTAGCGCTGGTGGACGATCTCGTTCAGGTGCGGGTTGCGGCTGGCGTTGGTATCGATATCGCCATCGTCGTAGCCGATGGCGGTGAGGCTGAGCTCGGTCATGTGCATTCCCCCGGATCGCGCCACTCCCACGGCGCTACCCGGCCGCTTTGGCGGCTTCGCGCGACAGGGCGGTGGCAGTTCGGTGATGGATCGGTGACGGGCGTGTTGCAGTTGCGCGACATGCGGCAAGCCTCTTGTGCGCGGGACGATTTCTGCTAAAGGCGCGCTCGAACCGGCGTGGGCTCGCCCTGTCCGGCTCATCCGTCCAAGACAGTGGGTGCCGCGGATCTGCCGCGGCTTAATCTCCCGCCGAGACGGGGAAACAGGATTTGAACGCATCCGGATCGGCCCACGCGCCGCCCGTGATGCCGCTCCCAGCGGGCATCCCCTTCCCCATCGTCGGACACACCGTTTGCGCCGTTCGGCGCGGGCGGGACAAGCAACCGGGCGTGCGGCTTCGGCGGTACGCTCATGAACGTGGAGAATGGCATGGATCGTGCGCAGAAAAGCGCAGCCGTTGCCGAGCTGAACAGCACCTTCTCCGAGGTCGGCGTGGTGGTTGTCACCCGCAACCTCGGCATGACGGTCGCGCAGTCAACCGACTTGCGCAACCGGATGCGGGATGCCGGCGCGGTATACAAGGTCTCGAAGAACAAGCTTGCCAGGATCGCGCTCGACGGCACCGACTATGGCTCGATCGGCGACATGCTGACCGGCCCGGTCGGCTTGGCCACCTCGATCGATCCGGTCGCGGCGGCGAAGGTCGCGGTCGATTTCGCCAAGACGACCGACAAGTTCGAGATCGTCGGCGGCGCAATGGGCGCAACCGCGCTCGACCTGGCCGGCGTACAGGCACTGGCGACGCTGCCCTCGCTCGACGAGCTGCGCGCCAAGATCATCGGCCTCGTCGTGGCACCCGCCACGAAGCTGGCGACGATCGCGCAGGCACCCGCGGCTCAGATCGCGCGCGTCCTGTCGGCCTATGCCGAGAAGGAAGCCGCCTGAGTTTTCGGGCGAGTTCATTTTGTTGACGAACGGGACCCTGGGTCCCCGATAAACTGGGAAAAGTAACATGGCAGACCTGAACGCGCTGGTTGACCAGCTGAGCGAACTGACCGTCCTCGAGGCCGCTGAACTCTCGAAGATGCTCGAAGAGAAGTGGGGCGTCTCGGCCGCAGCAGCGGTTGCAGCAGCGCCGGCAGCCGGCGGTGGCGCTGGTGCGCCCGCCGCTGAAGAGAAGACCGAGTTCGACGTGATCCTGACCGGCGACGGTGGCAAGAAGATCAACGTCATCAAGGAAGTCCGCGCGATCACCGGTCTCGGCCTTACTGAGGCGAAGGCACTCGTCGAGGGCGCGCCGAAGGCCGTCAAGGAAGGCGTGTCGAAGGACGAGGCCGAGAAGGTCAAGAAGCAGCTGGAAGAAGCTGGCGCGACCGTCGAGCTCAAGTAAGCCGCAGCGGGTATCGGCCAGCAGGTCGATACCCCGCGAGGCCGGCTGTCGCGTGACCTGTTCCCGCGACGGCCAGAATCAGAAAAGGGCGGCTTCGCTTCGGCGGCGCCGCCCTTTTCGTTGCGCAACTGCACGGCCGCCTCGGCAGACGCCTGCTCACCCCAAGGGGTAATCGACCTTCCACTCAGCGAATGCGACGATCGCGTTGATCAAAGTTTATGGCTTTTTCGATGTTACGACATGCATTATCGTGACACAAAATTGGGAGAGGTCGGATGCTGTATCACGCGTCGAACCACGTCGAGGCCCGGCGGGCCTGGTCACTGCTCGCCATGGTGGTGACGTCGCTGATGCTATGGGCCGCGATCATCGAGGCCGCGCGCGCGTTCTTCTGAAACGGCGTTTTTTCAGCGGGTCTTTTGGATATCAGCAGCCCGCAGGAACGCTGACGCGGGCGCTACGCCCTCACGAGTCCGTCAGCTCGAGATCGCCAGCGCATGCGGTCGTGCCGCGACCGTCTCGAACATCCGCGCGGGTCCGTCCAGCCAGAATGGCGCCAGCTTGATCGCGCCCGGGCGCTCGATCCCGAGCGCAAACGCCTGCGCCGTCTGCCCTTCCCCTGCGCCTTCAACACCGCGCGCATAGCGGGCATTGAGTGTCACCACCGGCACGAACATCGGCCGCTCGGCCGCGGTCAGGACGTTGATGTCGCCGCGCGGCAGCGTCACCAGCGCGCGAACGCTTCGCTCCACACCGGGTGCAAGCGTGAACGGCGGCACGGCCCCGCGCGCCGCGACCTCCGCGAAAATCTGCCCGAGTTCCGCATCCTGGTCGCCGCGCGCACTGGTGAGCCGCACGTCGAGACGGACGCTGCGCGCCTCCGCGTCGCCGCGATTACGCACCAGCACTTCGACATCGGCGGTAGCGGTGACGAGATTGACGCCGGCACGCCGCGCGCGCAGTTCCAGTTCGATCCACGCGCGCGGCTGCGCCACGGCGACCGGCTCCGGCGCCGCCACCGCCGGACGTCGTGACAGCATACGCGGCGCCGGTGTGGCGATCGCTGCCGCTGCGGCCTCGGCGGGTAGAGCCTCGGGCGCGACTGCCGGCGACTCGGCCGGCTCGACCATCGCCTCGACCGGCGCGACAGCGCTGCGCCGCTGCCACCACCACCATCCCGCCCCCGCCAGCAGCGCCGCCCCGACCAGCCACAACCAGTTGAAGCCTCCGTTATCATCCTCGCGCGTCGCCATCGAGGCTGCTGGCGCAACCGGCGCGGGCGAGGTCGGTGAGGCGGCCACGCTCGGCGCAGCTACCGGCGTCGGCGTGGCAGACGCCGTCGCCGTCGTGGCGGTCGCCGCGGGGCTGGCCGATGCAGCCGGCGTAGGGGTCGCGCGCGCGAGCGGCGTTTCGCGAGCAATGGGGGTGGCGCGCGGTGTTGGCGTCGCACGTGGTGATGGCGCCGAACGTGGCGTCTCGCTCGCGCGCGGCGTCGGCGCTGGCGTGGGCTCGGCCGTGGCAGCCGGGGTCGGATTACCCGCCGGCAACGAGAAGGTGATCGGCGGCAACGACAGTGTCGGGGTCGCCGCCGGCGCATTGGTCTGCGCGAGCGCGGCGGGTGCGCAGGTCAGGAGCAGCACGGCAAAGGGAACACGCGCCAGTGGAGCGCGGACACAACGCGAAACGATCATGACCCGACGCGCTAATGGGAACGCGGTGGAGGTCAACCGTTTAGGCGCGGCGGCGGAGCAGCACTATCATCGCGTGCGCCGACCCGAGCCTGCGACACGCCGGGATCGTTCTTCCGCGCGCAACGTTGTGCGCGGCTGCCGGTGATTGACGATCCCGGTACGCGCGCCTATATCCGACACTCTTCCGCAGTTCCGGGACATGGGGTGCCGTCGCGCAGTGCCTCGTACGGATAGGAGCGCGGGAAACAGGACGCTAGAGGCTGCCGTCTCCCATCACGGGATCAGACGTGCGGCCTTTTGCCGTTCTTTGCGCTTCGTGATTTTCTTCGGCTGACGAGGCAATAGTCCACATGGCAACCAAGGCGATCGACGCGGGCACCGGCCGGCGCGACACCACCGGCGGGACGCGCAAGCGCCGCATCCGCAAGGTTTTCGGCAACATCCACGAAGTGGTGCAGATGCCGAACCTGATCGAGGTGCAGCGCGAGAGCTACGAACAGTTCCTGCGCTCCGATCCCTCGATCGGCTACGTCTCGGGTCTTGAAAAGACGCTGCGCAGCGTGTTCCCGATCCGGGATTTCGCCGGCACCGCCGAACTCGATTTCGTCAATTACGAGCTCGAGCCGCCGAAGTTCGACGTCGAGGAATGCCGTCAGCGCGGCATCACCTATGCCGCCCCGATGCGCGTCACGCTGCGCCTGATCGTGTTCGAGGTGGATCCCGATACGGAAACCCGCTCGGTGCTCGATATCAAGGAGCAGGACGTTTACATGGGCGACATGCCGCTGATGACGGAGAACGGCACGTTCTTCATCAACGGCACCGAGCGCGTGATCGTCAGCCAGATGCACCGCTCGCCGGGCGTCCTGTTCGACCATGACCGCGGCAAGACGCACGCGTCGGGCAAGTTCCTGTTCGCGGCGCGCGTGATCCCGTATCGCGGTTCGTGGCTCGATTTTGAGTTCGACGCCAAGGACATCGTCAACGTCCGCATCGACCGCAAGCGCAAGCTGCCGGTGACGGCGCTGCTCTACGCGCTCGGCCTCAATTCCGAAGAGATTCTCAACCAGTTCTACAACCGCGTCACCTTTGTGCGCGGTCAGGGCGGCTGGCAGATCCCGTTCGCGGCCGAGAACTGGCGCGGCGTGAAGCCGTCGTTCGACATCGTCGACGCGAAGTCGGGCGAGGTGATCTTCGCTGCCGGCACCAAGATCACCCCGCGCGCCGCCAACAAGGCTGCGAAGGACGGTCTGGAGACGCTGCTGATCCCGACCGAGGAAATCTACGGCCGCTACTCGGCCTATGACCTCATCAACGAGCAGACGGGCGAGATCTACGTCGAGGCCGGTGACGAAATCGGTCCCGACAGCATGGAAAAGCTCGACAAGGCCGGGCTCGACCGCGTCGAACTGCTCGACATTGACCATGTCACGACGGGTCCGTGGATCCGCAACACGCTCAAGGCCGACAAGGCCGAGGAGCGCGAGCAGGCGCTGTCGGACATCTACCGCGTGATGCGCCCCGGCGAGCCGCCGACGCTGGAAACCGCGGAGTCGCTGTTCGCCGGCCTGTTCTTCGACCCCGACCGCTACGATCTGTCGGCAGTCGGCCGCGTGAAGCTCAACATGCGCCTCGACCTCTACGCCGAGGACACGGTGACGACGCTGCGCACCGAGGATATTCTCGCGGTCGTCAAGACGCTGGTCGACCTGAAGGACGGCAAGGGCGAGATCGACGACATCGACAACCTCGGCAACCGCCGAGTGCGTTCGGTCGGCGAGCTGCTGGAGAACCAGTATCGCGTCGGCCTGCTGCGCATGGAGCGCGCGGTCAAGGAGCGCATGTCCTCGGTGGACGTCTCGACCGTGATGCCGAATGACCTGATCAACGCGAAGCCCGCGGTCGCCGCGGTGCGCGAGTTCTTCGGTTCGTCGCAGCTGTCGCAGTTCATGGACCAGACCAACCCCTTGTCCGAAGTGACGCACAAGCGTCGCGTCTCGGCGCTTGGGCCGGGCGGTCTGACGCGTGAGCGCGCGGGCTTCGAGGTTCGCGACGTTCACCCCACGCACTACGGCCGCATCTGCCCGATCGAGACGCCGGAAGGCCCGAACATCGGTCTGATCAACTCGCTGTCGACCTTCGCGCGCGTCAACAAGTACGGCTTCATCGAGACGCCGTACCGTAAGATCGTCGATGGCCGGGTGACTAACGAGGTCGTCTATCTCTCCGCGATGGAGGAGCAGAAGCACACCGTCGCGCAGGCGTCGGCCGAGCTCAACGAGGACGGTTCGTTCGCCGAGGAGCTGGTGTCCGCGCGTCAGGCGGGCGAGTTCCTGATGGCGCTGCCCGAGACGGTGACGCTGATGGACGTGTCGCCCAAGCAGCTCGTGTCGGTCGCGGCCTCGCTCATTCCGTTCCTGGAGAACGACGACGCGAACCGCGCGCTGATGGGCTCGAACATGCAGCGCCAGGCGGTGCCGCTGGTCAAGGCCGAGGCACCGTTCGTCGGCACCGGCATGGAAGAGACGGTGGCGCGCGACTCGGGCGCCGCAATCTCGGCCAAGCGCGCCGGCATCGTCGATCAGGTCGATGCGGCCCGCATCGTCATTCGCGCGACCGGTGAGGTCGATGCGAACGAGAGCGGCGTTGACATCTACACGCTGATGAAGTTCCAGCGCTCGAACCAGTCGACCTGCATCAACCAGCGTCCGCTGGTGAAGGTGGGCGACGTGGTGAAGGCGGGCGACGTGCTGGCCGATGGTCCCTCGACCGAGTTCGGCGAGCTGGCGCTCGGCCGGAACGCGCTGGTCGCGTTCATGCCGTGGAACGGGTACAACTATGAGGACTCGATCCTCATCTCCGAGCGGATCGTGAAGGATGACGTGTTCACGTCGATCCACATCGACGAGTTCGAGGTGATGGCCCGCGACACGAAGCTCGGGCCGGAGGACATCACGCGCGACATCCCCAACGTCGGCGAGGAAGCACTGCGCAACCTCGACGAGGCGGGCATCGTCTACGTGGGTGCCGAGGTCGAGCCGGGCGACATCTTGGTCGGCAAGATCACGCCCAAGGGCGAGTCGCCGATGACGCCGGAAGAGAAGCTGCTCCGCGCGATCTTCGGTGAAAAGGCGTCGGACGTGCGCGACACGTCGCTGCGCCTGCCGCCGGGCGTTGCCGGCACGATCGTCGACGTGCGCGTCTTCAATCGTCACGGCATCGACAAGGACGAGCGCGCGATGGCGATCGAGCGCGAGGAGATCGAGCGCCTGAAGAAGGATTCGGACGACGAGCGCACGATCCTCAATCGCGCGACGTGGAGCCGTCTGCGCGAGATGCTGCTGGGTCAGGTCGCGACCGCGGCGCCGAAGGGCGTCAAGAAGGGCTCGACCATCGACATGGACCTGCTCGACTCGGTCGACCGCCACGAGTGGTGGAAGTTCGCGGTGCAGGACGATGCCGTGCAGGCGAACCTGGAAGCCGTGAAGGGCCAGTACGACGAGGCGGCCAAGCGTATCCGCGACAAGTTCGAGGATCGCCGCGAGAAGCTGGAGCGCGGCGACGAGCTGCCGCCGGGCGTGCTCAAGATGGTGAAGGTCTTCGTCGCGGTGAAGCGCAAGCTGCAGCCAGGCGACAAGATGGCCGGCCGTCACGGCAACAAGGGCGTCATCAGCCGCATCCTGCCGGCGGAGGACATGCCGTTCCTCGCCGACGGAACGCCGGTCGACCTCGTGCTCAACCCGCTGGGCGTGCCGTCGCGCATGAACGTCGGGCAGATCTTCGAGACGCACCTCGGCTGGGCGGCGCGTGGTCTGGGTCAACAGATCGCACAGCAGCTCGACGAGTGGCGCGAGGCCAATCCTGACGCTTCGGCGGGCGCGATGCCCGACGCGGTCAAGGCGCGGCTGGAGGAAGTCTACGGCGAGCATTATCTCGACGACATCCAGGCCCGCTCGGGCGACGAGATCGTCGAGCTGGCGCAGAACCTGCGCGGCGGCGTTCCGATGGGCACGCCCGTGTTCGACGGCGCGGTCGAGAAGGACGTGTCGGACATGCTGGCGCTCGCGGGGCTCGACCCCTCGGGTCAGTCGGACCTGTTCGACGGGCGCACCGGCGACAAGTTCGACCGCAAGGTGACCGTGGGCATCATCTACATGCTCAAGCTCCACCACCTGGTTGACGACAAGATCCACGCGCGTTCAATCGGGCCGTACAGCCTCGTCACCCAGCAGCCGCTGGGCGGCAAGGCGCAGTTCGGCGGGCAGCGTTTCGGCGAGATGGAGGTCTGGGCGCTCCAGGCTTACGGCGCCGCTTACACGCTGCAGGAGATGCTGACGGTGAAGTCGGACGACGTGGTCGGCCGCACCAAGGTCTACGAGGCGATCGTCAAGGGCGACGACACGTTCGAGGCCGGCATCCCCGAGAGCTTCAACGTGCTGGTCAAGGAAATGCGCTCGCTGGGTCTCAACGTCGATCTCAAGTCGATGGAAGAGGCCGAGGACGACGGCATGGCCGAGGCCGCGGAGTAAAAAGGGCTGTGCGGGCGACGGTTTACCAAACCGTCGCCCGTCCTCTCCGCTCCCGCCTGGACAGCTTACCCCTAGAGGGACGAAATCATGAACGAACTGACCAATTTCGCCAATCCGCTCGCGAAGCCGGAGACCTTCGACCAGATCCAGATCGGCATCGCATCGCCCGATCGCATCCGCTCGTGGTCGTTCGGCGAGATCAAGAAGCCGGAAACGATCAACTATCGCACGTTCAAGCCCGAGCGTGACGGCCTGTTCTGCGCGCGCA
>ERZ1023261.36-NODE-36-length-77974-cov-7.611789_pt1 | contig 77974 bp, 74 predicted proteins | sample MGYA00521234_ERZ1023261 | MGnify/ENA primary metagenome ERZ1023261 (study PRJEB32759, sample SAMN07749871) | skin metagenome | biome: transportation; feature: city; material: polyester macromolecule | host: Homo sapiens | place: Hong Kong:TC line | collected...
GAGCCGGTGGGCTCCAAGTCGCTGGTGGAGCGCCACGGCCTGAAAGTCAGCCCCGCAACCATCCGCAACGACATGAGCGTGCTGGAGCAGCAGGGCTACATCTCGCAAACCCACGCCTCGTCGGGCCGCATCCCGACTGAGGCGGGCTACCGCGCGTTCGTGGACGCGCTGCACGACGTCAAACCGCTGTCCGCCGCGGAGCGCCGCGCCATCTTGGACTTTTTGGAAAACGGGGTGGACTTGGAGGACGTGCTGCGCCGCTCCGTGCAGCTGCTCGCGCAGCTGACCAACCAAGCGGCGGTGGTGCAGCTGCCAACGCTGACGGTCTCGCGCGTGAAGCACTGCGAGGTGGTGGAGCTGACCCCGACGCGGCTTTTGCTCGTGCTGATCACGGACGCCGGCCGCGTGGATCAGCGCAACGTGGAGCTCGCAGGCCCCATCGGCCCTGACGGGGTGCGGCTTCTGCGCGACCTGCTCAACGAGTACGCCGACGTCTTCGGCCAGCTCGAAGCCCTCGACAACGGCAAGGCCGCGACCATCGCCGGCGCCGTCGACGTCGCCCTGCGTGCGCACGACCTTGCCGGGCTTGCGGGCCGCGGCCTCCAGCTCCTTGCGGAAGGTCGTCGCGACCGAGACGCTGTCGAACACCGCGTCGACCGCGACGCGGCGCTTCGGCTGACCGTTTTCGTCGAGCTCCTCGACACCGGCGAGCATCTTCTGCTCGGCGATCGGAATGCCGAGCTTCTCGTAAACGCGCAGGATCTCGGGGTCGACCTCGTCGAGCGAGCCGAGCTTGGGCTTCGCCTTGGGCTCCGCGTAATAATAGGCGTCCTGATAATCGATCGGCGCGATGTTGAGCTTCGACCAGTCGGGCGTCTCCATCTCGAGCCAGCGCGCATACGCCTTCAGCCGCCAGTCGAGCATCCACTCGGGCTCGCCCTTCTTCGCGGAAATGTAGCGGACCGTGTCCTCGCTCAGCCCCTTGGGCGCGAAGTCCTGCTCGACGTCGGAGGAGAAGCCCCATTCGTACGTCTTGGAGACGGCCGCATAGGCTTCGGCGTTTTTGGTGGCCATTATGCCAGAACCTTTGTCGGAGTTTCAGAAGAAGCAGGCTGAACGGCGAGCTGCGCGAGCGTGATGCCCGCGAGCGCGCCGCGCACCGCTTCGTTGACCGCGTTCCAGTGCGGCTTGACGCGACACGCGCCGGAGAGATTGCAGTCGTGATCGCTCGCGTCGACGCAGGCGGTCATCAGAATCGGACCCTCGACCGCCTCGACCACGTCGGCAATCGTAATCGCCGAGGGCGGGCGCGACAGGCGAAAGCCGCCACCCGTGCCGCGCACGCTGTCGATCAGCCCCGCGGCGGACAAGCGGCTGACGAGCTTCTGCGCAGTCGGCAGCGGCACGCCGGTTTCCTCCGCCAGCATCGTCGCGTTCAACCGCGCCACGCCGCCGCAATGACGCGCGGCTGCGGTGAGCAGCACGACGGCGTAATCGGTGAGCGATGACAGGCGCATGTTGCGAATAATTCTCAAATCGGATCAGATCGTTCCGATTGGCAGATGGCGCGCGCGGCCGCGGAAATCAAGCGCGTGCTGCATTGCGGAAAGCTCGATCAGAACGATCGACGGCCCGCACACAAAAAAGGCCCGGCGGGAGTGCCGGGCCTGAGTGCAAGAGCCTCGCGGAACGAAGCCCTTCGGGTCGCAGATACGTTAGACCATGATTAATCGGCGAAGTATTGGACGGAAGAAGCGCCGGATCATACGTTCCTTACAACCGCGGCGCGAAATGCCGGTTTGATCAGGCCCGCGTGATCGGCGAAGAGGCGCGTCATGCCCGACGCCACCCGCCTGCTTCGCCTGCTCGATCCCGAACGCGCGCACGTCGCCGCGGTGCGGCTGCTGTCCGCCTGGGGCGCAGCCGGCGCGCCAATGCGACCCCGCGTGCCACGGCTGGAGACGCGCGTCGCCGGGCTGACCTTCGCCAATCCGCTCGGCCTCGCCGCCGGGGTCGACAAGGACGCGCGCGCGATTTCCGGCTGGTTCGCGCTCGGCTTCGGTGCGGTCGAGGTCGGCACGCTGACGCCGCTGCCGCAGCCGGGCAACGCGAAGCCGCGGCTGTTCCGGCTGGAGGAGGACGGAGGCGTCATCAACCGCTTCGGGTTCAACAACGGCGGACAAGCCGAGGGCATCGCGCGTGCGGCGGCAGCGACACGCGGCGGCGTGCTGGGCATCAACGTCGGCGCGAACAAGGACGCGGCGGACCGTGTGGCGGATTACGTCGCCGGCGTGACCGCGGCGGCGCGGGTCGCCGATTACGTGACGATCAATATCAGCTCGCCCAACACGCCGGGCTTGCGCGACCTGCAGGAGGGGGCGGCGCTGCGCGACCTGCTCGCCGCCGCCAGCACGGCCAAGGGCACGACGCCGCTGTTCCTTAAGGTCGCCCCTGATCTGTCCCACGCGCAGATCGACGACATCGCGCGCGCCGCGATCGATGGCGGGGTCGACGCGCTGATCATCGGGAACACCACCGTGTCGCGGCCCGCGCTCGCGTCGCGGCACAAGGGCGAGGCGGGCGGGCTGTCGGGCGCGCCGCTCAGGCCGCTGGCACGCGCGCGGCTGGTCGACTTTCGGCGGGCCACGGGAGCTGCGCTGCCGCTGGTCGCGGTCGGCGGGATCGATACCGGCGCGGAAGCTTATGCGCGCATTCGGGCGGGCGCTAGCCTGGTGCAGGTCTATTCCGCGATGGTCTACGGCGGCCCCGCCCTGCCCGCGCGGATGCTGCGCGAATTGGATACGTTACTGCGCCGCGACGGGTTCGCGTGCGTCGGGGACGCGGTCGGGGCGGATGGCTGAGCCCCTGATTCGCGGCACGGGCACCGCCTCGACCACCACCTTGCCCTCACGGCGCGGATCGTAGCCGCCGTCGTAGCGGTTGCCGCTGCGCACGATCATCGCGTGGACGCCCGAATCCTCCCCCTGCCCCGGTCTGAGCGCGACACCGCGGGCGGCGATGCCGGCGAGCACTGGGGCCGAGAACTTCGTCACCTCACCCTGGAACGCGTCACCGCGCGCAACGAGATTGGGCTGCGCAAGCGCGTCTTGCGCCGACAGGTTCCAGTCGATCGCCGCGACGAGCGATTTGGCGACATAAGCAAGAATGGCGTTGCCGCCCGCCGATCCGATCGCGCCCGCGAAACGACCCTCGCGATCGAGCAGGACGAGCGGCGTCATCGACGAACGCGGGCGCTTGCCCGGAGCCACCGCATTCACTGCGGCGCGGCCGTCAGCATTGCGGGGTGCGAACGAGAAATCAGTCATTTGATTGTTGAGAAAGAAACCGTCGACCATCCGGCCCGATCCGAAGATCGACTCGACCGTCGTGGTCATCGATACGAAGTTGCCCGCGCCGTCGCCGACGATGAAGTGCGAGGTGCCGGCGGGCTCACGCGTCGCGTCGGGACCGGTTGACGGCGCTCCGGGCGGCGTGCCCGCGACCGGCGCCGGGCCGGCGCGCGGGCCGATCAGACGCACGCGCGCGTCGAGATAGGCCCGATCGATCATCCCCGCGACGGGCACCCGTACGAAGGCGGGGTCGGCGACGTAGCGGTCGCGGTCGGCATACATCAGCCGGCTCGCCTCGGCGAACAGGTACCATCCCTGCGGATCGTTCGGCCCGCGCTTCGCAATGTCGGTACGCTCGAGCAGCCCGAGCAGCTCGATCAGCCCGACGCCGCTGGCGGGCGGCGGCGCGGCGCACACGCGGTAGACGCGCCACGCACCGCAAACCGGCGTGCGCGCAACAGGTGCGTAAGCGGCGAGATCGGCTTCGCTCAGGCTGCCGGCGAGCGGCGCGGCACGCACGCGCGCGACGATCCGCCGTGCCGTCTCGCCGCGATATAGGGCGGCCGACCCTTGCGCCGCCAAGCGTGAGAGGAAAGCGGCGTAGGCCGGGTTGCGCAATCGATCACCGGCCTGGAGCAACCCGCCGCCTGGCCGCGCGAAATAGCGCTGCACGTCGGGCGCGGACAATTCAGCGTAACTGCCGCCGAGCATGCGCGCGAGCCGCGGCGAGACAATGAATCCATTGCGCGCGGTCCGCTGCGCGTCGTCGAACAACGCGCTCCACGCGAGCGCGCCGTGACGGCGATGCGCCTCGGCGAGCATGGCGACGGCGCCGGGCACGCCGGTCGCGCGACCCGACAGCACGGCCTGCGCGAACGGCAGCGGCTGGCCCGTCGCGGGATCGAGGAACATGTCGGGCGTGGCCCCGGCTGGCGCGACCTCGCGGCCGTCATAGACGGTCACGTCCCGCGTCGTACCGTCGTAATAGGTCATGAACGCGCCGCCGCCGATGCCCGAGCTCTGCGGCTCGACCAGCGACAGCATCGCCTGCACCGCGATCGCCGCGTCGACCGCGCTGCCGCCGCGGCGCAGCACCGCCATCCCTGCGTCGACCGCGAGCGGGTTGGCGGCAACGACGAAGCCCGGCGCGCGGGGTGCGGCAGCGGTGTCCGGAGCAGCGCGCGGCGCGCCGGGGGGCACCTGCGCGCAGGAGCCAAGGAGGAGAGCAGCGGCGGCGAGGAGGCGGAAGCGCATCAGGCTGCGATAACGCTCGCGGGTGAGCGCGTCCATGATCGGGGCGTGAACGACCGCGGCGGCGATTTCTGACCTACGAAGCCGACAGGGTTCACCCAAATACAACGATCATTCGTCGTCTCCCGCTCGCTATCGGACGGAACAACGAAGCGGGATCCCGGATCAAGTCCAGGATGAGGCGATGATGGTCCCTCGCCCAAGTGTCGCTGCCACACACTAGCGCCTTTTCTCACCTGCCCCTAGAGCAAGGCCGAAGCGCGGCCGATCGACACCGCGCGCGGGAGGATGATCGGTGACACGCAGGCTTGAGCATTTCCCCAATCTGGTCGCGATGTTCCTCACCCGCGCAGCCGAGAAAGGCGACGCGCCGTTCCTGTGGGCAAAGCGCGACGGCGCCTGGACTGCGATCACGTGGCGCGAGGCGGCGGAGAAGGTCGCGCGCCTCTCCGCCGCGCTGACCGCGATCGGGGTGGAGCGCGGCGACCGCGTCATGCTGGTGAGCGAGAACCGGCCCGAATGGTGCCTGTCCGACCTCGCCATCATGGCGGCGGGCGCGGTGACGGTGCCGACCTACACCACCAACACCGAGCGCGACCACACCCACATCATCGAGAATTCGGGTGCGAAGGCGGTGATCGTCTCGACCGACAAGCTCGCAAAGACGCTGATGCCCGCGATCCTGCGCTCGATCCAGCCGCAGATCCTGATCGGGATCGATCCCGTGCGGCTCGGGCAGACGCCGTTCGACGTCTACGACTGGCAGACGCTGATCGACACGCACCCCGCGAGCGTCGAGGGCGCGCGCGCCAAGGCCGATTTCGCGCGCGAGGACCTCGCCTGCATCATCTACACCTCGGGCACCGGTGGGGCGCCGCGCGGGGTGATGCAACACCACGGCGCGATCCTGCACAATGTCGCGGGCTGCTCGGCCGTCGTGGCGGAGGATTTCGGCTGGGGCGACGAGGTGTTCCTGTCGTTTCTGCCGCTCAGCCACGCCTATGAGCATACTGGCGGGCAGCATTTCCCGATCGGGATGGGCGGGCAGATCTACTATGCCGAGGGGATCGAGAAGCTCGCCGCGAACATCGAGGAGGTGCGCCCGACGATCATGTTCGTCGTGCCGCGGCTGTTCGAGGTGCTGCGCACGCGGATCTCGAAGGCAATCGAGAAGCAGGGCGGGATGTCCGCGCGGCTGCTCGCGGCGGCGCTCGACATCGGTGCGAAGCGATACGCGGGCACGCTGCGCTTCGCCGACCGGCCTAAGGCGCTGCTCGTCGACGCGCTGTTCAAGCCCAAGATCGCGAAGAAATTTGGCGGTCGGATCAAGGCGATGATCTCGGGCGGCGCGCCGCTGACGCCCGAGGTCGGCGTGTTCTTCCAGTCGCTCGGGCTCACCTTCCTGCAAGGCTACGGCCAGACCGAGGCGGCGCCGGTGATCTCGTGCAACCGCCCGTCGGCCGGGGTGACGATGGACGGGGTCGGACCCGCGCTCGACAACACCGAGGTGCGGATCGCGGCGGACGGCGAAATCCTGGTCAAGGGCGAGCTCGTCATGCACGGTTACTGGCGCAACCCGGCGGAGACCGCGCGCGTGCTCCACGACGGCTGGCTCCACACCGGCGATATCGGCGAGATCGACGCAGCCGGGCGCATCCGCATCACCGACCGCAAGAAGGACCTGATCATCAACGACAAGGGCGACAATGTCGCCCCCGCCAAGGTCGAGGGCATGCTGACGCTCCAGCCCGAGATCGCGCAGGCGATGATCACTGGCGACCGCAAGCCGCACATGGTCGCGGTGCTGGTGCCCGACGCCGAGTGGACGCAGGAATGGGCGCGCGGACAGGGCCTGTCGGGCGGGTACAAGGGCTTGATCGACAATCAGGATTACCGCGCCGCGCTGCAAAAAGCGGTCGACCGTACCAACCGCGACCTGTCGGTGATCGAGCGGGTACGCCGCTGGGTGATCGCGGACGAGCCATTCACCATCGAGAACGAGCAGCTGACGCCGAGTCTCAAGATCCGGCGCCACGTGTTGCGGAAAATCTACGGCGAGCGGCTGGAGGGGTTGTACAAGGGCGCCTAGCCGCCCTGCCCGCTCCACGGATCGAAGCTGCGCTCGCGTATCCAGCGCGTCGCGAGCCATTTGGTGCCCGACGTGACCGGCAGCCCGGCATGTTCGGTGCGGCGGTCGATTTGACCGTCGTCGTCGAGGTTACGGAACACGATCGCGTCGCCAGTCCGCCCGCGTAGGGTCAGCCCGCCCTTGAACCACGTCTCCCCGCCCGTGAACGCGTCGTTCAGGTAGAGCAGGACCGTGACCGAGCGCTGATTGTCGACACCCGGCAGCGCATCGAGATGTGGCTTGTACTGCTGCCCGGCTGCGTAGCGCAGCAGGTGCAGCGGCTCGCCCTGCGTCCAGTCTGTGCCGGTAGCGGTCGCGATGCGGCGGTTGATCGTGTTCACGACCACGTCCTCCTCGACCGGCGAGACGTTGGTGCCATGCGAGTCGCGGACCGGATTGGGGATGCGCCGCCGCGTGGCGGGATCGACCACCATCGACGGTTGCACGCGCGGACCGATCGTATCGATCAGGTAGCGGCACTCCGCGGCGCTAAGCAGCCCTTCGATGACGGCAACATACGGATCGGCCTGGACCACGCGCGCCGGGCAGCCGACCGGCTGCGCTTCCATCAAGGCGATTTGGCGTGCGGCAAGCGGCGAACAATCGGCAAGGGTGCGTACGACCTCAAACGCCGCGGCAGGATTTTCCGCGACACCGGTGCCGGTCGCCAGCAACGCCGCGCGGGTCAGTGTTGCCTCGACCGATCCCGCCTCGGATGCGCGTGTCAGCGCCGCATGCCCAGCCGCCGCGTCGCGCGGGACGTAGCTACCCCACAGATGCCAGTGCGCTAGCATCTCCAGCGCAGGCACCTCGCCCGCATCAGCACGGGTACGCAGCAGGTCGATGGCGGCGACCAGCCCGGCGCGGCGTGCTGTCGCCTCCAACTCCTGCCGCAGCGCCGCCGCCGTCATCGCTGTGCCGCGCCTAATTGCTGCCGGCGGCGCCGGCCGGCGCGGCTTTCTTCGGCATGACCGCCAGCGTCCAGTCCTTGTTCGGGCGCAGGTATTTGGCCGCGGTGGCCTGGAGTAGTTCGGGCGTGATGCTCGTCATGTCGGTGACGATGCTCTGCGTCGCCTCGACCCGTTTGGGATCGTAGCTGCCGCCCTGCATCTGCATCAGCCAGAACTGGTTTCCCGACGAGGCACGCGCCATGTACTGGAGCATCGGCACGATCGTGCGCTTGAGCTCGTCGGGGCCGATCGGGGTCGACACCAGCTCGGCGGCGATCTGGCGCGAGAGCTGGAAGAACAAGGGCACGCGGTCGGGCGCGACCTGTCCCAACGCGACGAGCCGCCCGCCGCCGGGCAGTCCGGTCGGCCACTGGCTCTGCGCACTCGGTGAATAGCTCGCGCCCGCGACCGACCGTAGCCGTTCGAACAGGCGATCGGAGAAGACCGCGGCGAGCACGTCCAGGCGGCGCGCCTCGGCATGGTCGGCCGAGCCGCCGCCGGTCGGCCAGGCGATCACTGCGGCGGCCTGCGTATCGGCGCCGTCGTGCGTCAGCAGAACCGGCGTCGCGTTGTGCGCGGGGAAGCGCACGGGTGCGGCACTGGTCGGCGCGGGCGCGCGGGGCTTGAGCGCGCCGAAGCTCTTGGCGATCGCGGCGATCGCCTCGTCCGCCTTCACGTCGCCGAACACGTCGACCTCGATCGGGCCGGTCGCCAGCAGCGGTTCGAACAAGCGGCGGAAGTCGGCGGCGTTGAGCGCCTCGATCTGCTGCAGCGTCGGCGTGCCCCAGCGCGGGTCGCCGTCTCGCAACAGTCGCTCGAGGTCGCGCGACAGCACGCCGTCGGGCGAGGACGACAGCCCGGCATAGCCCGCGAGCGCGGCGGCACGCGCGCGCGCCACCGGTTGCGGGTCCCAGCCGGGCGCGGCGAGCTTCGCCGCCATCAGCGTCAGATTGTCGGCGTAATCGCCCGGCGTGGTGATCGCGCTGAAGGTGAACGCATCGTCACCGATGTCGAAATCGAGGCCCATGCGGCGGCCGACGGTGAGCTGGTCGAGATCGCCCTGGCGGAGCTTGCCAATCCCGCTCGCGACCAGCGCATTGTCGCCGGCCCAGGCGACGGTCGGCTTGTCGCCCGGCAGCGCGAGATTGCCGCGGCCGAAGCGCACGCGGACGTAGACGCGGCCCGTTTCCGATGTGTTTGGATACAGCAGCGCGCGCACGCCGTTCGAGAAGGTGACCTGCTCGATCCCCGGATCGGCGGAAACGGTGGCACGCGCGGTTACCTTCCCCGGCACGCCGAGCTTGGGCACCTTGGAGAAATCGACCGCCGCCTGCTGGCTGCGCTTGCCCGCGAGCTTCGACACGTCGGCTTTGAGCGCAGCGGCGAGCTTCGCCGCGGCGCCCGCGTCGGGGGTGCGCGTGTTGAGAAGCGCACGGGTCGCATCGCCCTTGAACAGGCGGTTGGTCGATTCGAGCATCGCCGCGGGGGTGAAGAACCCTTTCGCGCGAGCATCCTGCAGGATCTTGTACGAAGTCTCCGGTCCCGCGACCGTTTCGCGGATGTCGAGCGCGCCGACCATATCGTCGGCCTGCTTCGATCCCGCTTCGACACGCGCAGTGGCGACGTCGTTCTTCATCGCCGCGTCGAACTCGGTCAGCTCGCGATCGACCTCTGCCTGCGTTGGCGCGGTCGCCATCGCGTCGGCGATCACCGCGCGCACGTCCTTCAGCGCCGCCTCCCAATCGTCGCCCAACGGCACGATGTTGGTGAAGGTGCCGTTCGCCGAGCGCGACACGTCGTCGAGGCTGACCGATGCCTGCAGGAAGCTGCCGCCGGCGCGCGCGCGCGTTTCCAGCCGGCGGTTGATGACGCGCAACGCGACGAAATCGACCAGCCGCTTCTGATTGAAGACGATCGTGTCGTCGCGGTACTCCCACGGGCGCAGTACCGCAGTGGCAACGATCGGGGGCAGCGAGGGTTCGACCACCGTTTTCGTCGGCGCCGCCTTGGGATCAGGCTTGCCGAAATCGGGCGCGGGCACTGACGGGCCGTGACCGGTCCAGCTCGCGAAATTCTTGACGATCAGCGACGCGGCCGTGGCCGGGTCGATGTCGCCCGACAGGATCACGACCGTATTCTCGGGCCGGTACCAGCGATCGTGGAACGCCTGCACCGCTGCCGGGGTCGCAGCCTCCAGCGTCTTGATCGTGCCGATCGGCGAACGGTCGGCAAGCGGTTGCCCCGCGAAGAAGGTCTGGCGCAGCGCGTCGCCGTAACGCACCTGCGGCCCCGGCGCCTCGCGCTGCTCGGCGAGCACCGCGGGACGCTCGGCGGCGAGCCCCTGCGCGGTGATCGCGGGTTCCTGCATCATGCCGGCGAAAATCTTGAGGCTTTCGTCGAGATTCGCCTGCGTGGCCCCTGGCAGGTCGAGCTTGTAGACCGTCTGCGTCGGCGTAGTCGACGCGTTCGAGTCAGAGCCAAAGGTCGCCCCGAAGCGCTGCCACACGCGCTTGGCCTCGCCATCGGGCACGTATTTGGAACCGCGGAACGACAGATGCTCGATCAGGTGCGCGAACCCCTGCTCGTCGTCCTTCTCGTACAGCGATCCCGCGTCGATGCGGACGCGCACCGCGACCTGACCCGGCGGCACGCCGTTCTTGCGCACCGCGTAGCGCAGCCCGTTCGGTAGCCGGCCGAAATACCATGCCGGGTCGGGCGGAATGTCCGATCCCTTGAACAGCCAGGGTGCGGTGTCGACCTTGACCGAGGCGGGATCGACCGGAGTCGCGTCGGGCGTGGACGCCTTGACCGCCGGAGCCGGCTTGCCGTTCCCGACACGCTGTCCGGCAGCGGCCGGAACAAGCGCGGTGGCGAGGAGAAAGGCGACGAGCGGCTTCGACAGCGCGCGTGCGGATAGACTCATATGTAACCTGTGTAGGCCTCGCCGGGCGCGTCCGCAACGCCTGCGCGACACGGAGCCCGCCCAGGAAGGCGCGGGGAAACACATGCTTACCGGCCTGGCCGCAACTGCTCACGCTTCGCCGCATCGATGCCATCATTTCGTCGCGTTGCGTCGCTAGCACACCGCCACTGACCCCGGGCACGCGCATGGCCGGAGCGGATCGAGCGAAGCAGTGGACGTAACCATGATTGCAGAACAGGTCGTCGAACCCCGCACGTGGCAGCGCAGCACGGGCGCGAAGGCGACGACACCCGACCTGAACGTCATCTCGGGCGCGCCGAGCGCGGGCGCGGCGATGAAGGCGGAGGGCAATCGTCCGCTGATCATCCGGGTCGGCAAGCATCTGCGCGGTTTGTTCGATCGGCTGATCGCGGGATCGTCGCTGGTGCCGAACGATCCGGTGCTTGACATGCGTGATTTCGCGTGGACGCAAGGATTGCGCGATCACTGGCAGGCGATCCGCGCCGAGGCGACTGCGGTCGCGCTGGTCGGCCACGCCGCGCCCAGCCTCGCGACGATTTCGCCCGACCACCGCTCGATCGCGGAAGTGAACAAGTGGCGGTCGTTCTTCCTATGGGGCTACGGCTATCCGATCGACGACAATCTGGCGCGCTGCCCGCGCACCAAGGCGGTGATCGAGGCGATCCCGGGGCTGAACTCGGCATTCTTCTCGATCCTGGCGCCAGGCACGCACATACCGGCGCATCGCGGCGTGACCAAGGGGCTGATCACCTGTCACCTGGGATTGATCGTGCCGCGCGAGGGCGACGTGCGGATGCGCGTCGACGACCGCATCGTGCGCTGGTCGGAGGGGCAGACGCTCGTGTTCGACGACACCTACGATCACGAGGTGTGGAATGACACGCAGAGCACGCGCGTCGTGCTGCTGATCCAGTTCGAGCGCCCGCTGCGTCAGCCGGGCAAGTGGTTCGCCGACCTGTTCCTCGGCTTCGTCAAGCGCAGCGCGTTCGTGCAGGAGGCGCGCGACAACGTCGCCAAGTGGAACGCGGCGGTGAAGCAGTTGGACGTGTGAAGGCCGGGCACGCGCACTGAAACGATCGCTTTCGCAAGCGCCGCTTGATCCGGTCGCCCCACCACGCCACATCGCGGCGATGCTGATCGAGACCGAAATCACGCCGAACCCGGCGACCCTCAAGTTCCTGCCCGGCCGCGTCGTGATGGACGCGGGCACGCGCGACTTCGCGACGTTCGAGGAAGCCGAGGCCAGCCCGCTGGCGCAGGCGCTGTTTGACCTGGGCGACGTGACCGGCGTGTTCTTCGGGCGCGATTTCGTGTCGGTCACGGCAGCGCCCGGCACGTCGTGGGCGACGCTCAAGCCCGATGTGCTCGGTATCCTGATGGATCATTTCGCGGCGCAGATGCCGTTGTTCCGCCCCGCCACCGCCGGCTTTTCGGTACCGGCGGAGGAGGAAGCCTTTGCCGACGACCCCGCCGACGCCGACATCGTCGCGCAGATCAAGGATTTGATTGAAACGCGCGTGCGCCCGGCGGTGGCGAACGACGGCGGCGACATCGTCTATCGCGGGTTCGATAAGGGCAAGGTGTATCTGCGGATGCAGGGGGCGTGCGCGGGCTGCCCATCGTCGAGCGCGACGCTGAAGAACGGCATCGAGCAACTGCTGCGTTACTACGTGCCCGAAGTGAGCGAGGTGCGCGCGGTCTGATCCGCGGCACGCCCTGCCATCCCTGCCTCGACTAGCCGGAGTTTCCATGTCCCAGCCGCTCAACGACGCCGCGCTCGACCAGCTGTTCCGCACCGCGCGCAGCTACAACGGTTATACCGATCAGCCGGTCAGCGAGGACGATTGCCGCGCAATCTGGGAGCTGGCGAAAATGGGGCCGACGTCGGCCAACCAGCTGCCCGCGCGGCTGGTGTGGTGCACCTCGGACGCGGCCAAGGCGAAGCTCGCCGACTGCTGTTCGGAGGCGAACAAGCCCAAGGTGTTGAAGGCGCCGGTGACGGTCATCGTCGGCATGGACACCGACTTTCATGAGCATCTGCCCGAGCTGTTCCCGCATACCGATGCGAAGAGCTGGTTCGACGGCAATCGCGAACTGCGCGAGGCGTCGGCGTTCCGCAACTCGTCGTTGCAGGGTGCGTATCTGCTACTGGCGGCGCGCGCGCTCGGGTTCGATACCGGCGCGATGTCGGGGTTCGACGGCGGCGCGGTCGACAAGGCGTTCTTCGCCGATCAGCCGGCGGTGCGCACCAACTTTATCATGACAATCGGCCACGGCGATCCCGCCTCGATCTTTGATCGCAGCCCGCGCCCGGCGTTCGAGAAGTTCAACACGGTTGCATGAAGCCGCGCGGGCGGCGAAAGCCTGCGCGATGCATCTGATCCTCATCACCAAGCCGTTGACGTGAGCGACGCAGCCCGCCTGCTCGTCATCGACACCGCGACCGCCGCCTGCTCGGTCGCGCTGTTCGAGGGCGAGACCCTACTCGCACGCCGGCACGACGTGGTCGGGCGCGGCCATGCCGAGCGGTTGCTGCCGATGATCGCCGATCTGCCGGGCGGTGGGCGCGCGCAACACATCCTGGTCGATGTCGGGCCGGGCAGCTTCACCGGCATCCGCGTCGGGATCGCCGCGGCGCGGGCGCTGGCGCTCGGTTGGGGTGCCGAGGCGCACGGGTACAGCGCACTCGCGCTGATCGCCGCCGCGGCGTTGGCCGAGGACGATGCGGCTGAGGTTGCACCCGAACTTGCAGTGGTGACCGAAGGCGGGCACGGTGAGGTCTTCATGCAGGCGTTCGCCGCCCCTTTCCGCGCATTGGGCGAGGTGCAGTCGCTCCGCCCCGATGCCGCGCTCGCCGCGCTGGGCAAGCGCCGTTTGCTGGGTAGTGGAACGCGCTGGCTGGCGGACATCGATCCCGACGTTCCGGTCTCGGAAGCGTGGCCCGATGCCGCGAACGCATTGCTGCTGCCCGCCGAGTATCGCACGTTGCCCCCCGCGCCGCTCTACGGTCGCGCGCCCGATGCCAAGGTGCCGACGTCCAGGGCGGCGCCCAAGGTGGCGCGGTGAACACGCGGCTCCACCTGGTCGAACTGACGAGCGGCCGCGTCAGCGACGCCGACGCGGTCGACCGCGTGATGCAGGCGGCGTTCGAGCCGCGCTACGGCGAAGCGTGGACGCGTGCGCAGTGCGTCGGCATCCTGACCATGCCGGGCGTGTGGCTGACGCTGGCGCGGATCGAGGGCGATGTGGTCGGCTTCGCCCTGGTGCGCGCGATCATCGACGAGGCGGAACTGCTGCTGATCGCGGTCGATCCGGCCTGCCGCCGCCGCGGCGTCGCGGGTGCGCTGATGCGATCGATGCTGGCCGAATGCCGCGGACGCGGCGTGCGCCGTGTCCACCTGGAGGTGCGCGCCAACAACCCCGCGGTCGCGCTCTACGCCGCCCACGGCTTCGTGAAGGCGGGCGAGCGGTGCGATTATTACCGCGCCAAATCGGGCGAGAGCTTCGACGCGCATACCTATGCCCGCGACGTCTAGGCTTTTTGCGAGTCGGTAGCGCTTTTCGCAACAAGCCCGAGGCACTAAGAGCCCGTTCATGCCTCGCAACATCGATCTAGAAGCCCTGTGCCAGCAGAAGGGCCTGCGCATCACCGAGCAGCGCCGCGTCATCGCGCGCGTGCTGTCCGAAGCCGACGACCATCCCGATGTTGAAAAGGTGTATGAGCGCGCGTCGAAGATCGACTCCGGCATTTCGATCGCGACCGTCTATCGGACCGTGCGCCTGTTCGAGGAAGCCGGCATTCTCGATCGACACGATTTCGGTGACGGGCGCGCGCGCTACGAGCCGAGTCCCGAGGCGCACCACGATCATTTGATCGACGTCGAGACGGGCAAGGTGATCGAGTTCGTCGACCCCGAGTTGGAGCAGTTGCAGAAGGCTATCGCGGAGAAGCTCGGCTTCCGCCTGGTCGATCACCGGATGGAATTGTACGGCGTCAGCCTCAGCCGCAAGGATTGAGCGCGGCGCGGGACCCGCAACCGTGATCGGCGCGATGCGGACAGCGGCGCGGCTGGTGCTGCTCGTCGTCGCGCTGCTGGTCGACCTCGTGCTGCACGGTGCATGGCGGCTGGCGCGCGCGCCCTCTCCCTGGCCGCGCCGGTTTCTCGGCACCGTCGCGGGAATCGTCGGCGCGCGGGTGCAAGTGATCGGGCAGCCGCTGCACCGCGACGTGGTGGTGCTGTCCAACCACCTGAGCTGGATCGACATCCTGCTGCTCGCGGGCGCGAACGGCACCGCCTTCGTCGCGAAGGAAGAATTGCGCGGCGTGCCGCTGATCGGTTGGCTGTGCACGCTTAACCACACGATCTTCGTCGCGCGCGGCGACCGGATGAACGTCGCGGCGCAGGTGGCGCAATTGCGCACGGCGCTGGCGCAACCGTGGCCCGTCACGATCTTTCCCGAGGGCACGACCGGCGACGGCGTGACGCTGCTGCCGTTCAAGGCGGCGCTGCTCGGCGCGCTCGATCCCGCACCCGCGGGGCTGATGGTCCAGCCCGTGCGGATCGATTATGGTGCGGCGACAGCCGAGCTCGCCTGGGTTGGCGCCGAGCCCGGCATCGACCACGCGCGCCGCGTCTTGGCACGACCCGGGCGCTTCACCGCGACGCTGCACTTCCTCGAACCCTTCGCGCCCAGCGGCGACCGCAAGGCGATCGCGGCCGAGGCGCGCGCGCGGATCGCTGCCGCACAGTAGCGATCCGCAGCGCTTTGTCTTATGGGCACGCGCATGAAATCGCCCCCGAAAACCTTTCACGTCAAGTCGTTCGGCTGCCAGATGAACGTCTACGACGGCGAGCGCATGGCCGAGTTGATGGCCGCCGACGGCCTGGTCGCGACCGACGACGCCAACGTCGCCGACCTTGTCGTGCTCAACACCTGCCACATTCGCGAAAAGGCGACGGAGAAGGTCTATTCGGATATCGGCCGGATCAGGAAGCACGCCGGCAAGGACGGGCGCGCGCCGATGATTGCGGTGGCGGGCTGCGTCGCGCAGGCCGAGGGCGCAGAGATCGTGCGTCGCGCCAAGGTCGACGTGGTGGTCGGACCGCAGGCGTACCACAACCTCCCGCGCCTCGTCGCCGACGCGGCGTCGGGCAATGCCGCGCTCGACACCCACATGCCGCTCGCCTCCAAGTTCGGCGCACTGCCCGCCCGGCGGAAGGTCGGGCCGAGCGCGTTCCTGACCGTGCAGGAGGGATGCAACAAGTTCTGCACCTATTGCGTCGTCCCCTACACGCGCGGCGCGGAGGTCAGCCGGTCGTTCGCGCAGGTGCTCGACGAAGCGAAGGCGCTGGTCGACGCCGGCGCGCGCGAGATCACGTTGCTTGGGCAGAACGTCAACGCGTGGGAGGACGCGGATGGTCGGGGCCTGCACGACTTGATACGCGCGATGGACCGCATCTCGGGTCTGTCGCGCATCCGCTACACCACCAGCCATCCCAACGACATGCGACAAGGATTGATCGACGCGCACCGCGACGTGGAAAGTCTGATGCCATTCCTCCACCTGCCGGTGCAGGCGGGCGCGGATCGCGTTCTGAAGGCGATGAACCGCAGCCACACGCGCGACGGCTACCTGCGGCTGCTCGACCGCATCCGCGACGCGCGTCCCGACATCGCGCTGTCGGGCGACTTCATCGTCGGCTTTCCCGGCGAAACCGAGGCGGAGTTCGCCGAGACGCTGAGCCTGGTGGACGCGGTAGGCTACGCGCAGGCATTCTCGTTCAAGTACAGCCCCCGCCCCGGCACACCGGCGGCCGACATGACCGATCAAGTCGCGCCCGAGGTGATGGACGATCGCCTGCAACGCCTACAGGCCGCGCTCAACCGCGATCAGGCGGCGTTCAACGCGGCCACGCTCGGGCAGACGTGCAGCGTGCTGGTTGAGCGGCGCGGCAAGCTGCCGGGGCAGTGGCTCGGCAAGTCGCCGTGGCTGCAATCGGTGCATCTGATCGGCGATTACGCGATCGGCGACGTGGTGGAGGTCACCCTGACACAGGCGGGGCCGAACTCGCTGGCGGGCGAGCCACGCGTCGCGGTCGCCGCCTGAGCGCAGGGAGTGACGATTTCCTGATCTGGGCGATGCACGCGGCAGTTGCGCGCGCGCCCGCGAGTGCTCACCTTGGGGTGTGCAACGAAAGGACCGCATGAGTCGCAAGCCTGCTCCCGCCCAGACGGGGGAACGTGCCCGCGTCGAACTCCTGTTCGACAGGCCGCAACTGCTGGTGCAGTTATTCGGACAATACGATCAGCATCTGGTCGCATTGGAAAACCGGTTGGGGGTCTACATCACCGCGCGCGGCAATCGCGTCGGGCTGGAGGGAACCGCCGAGCAGGTCGCGCTCGCACGCGATGTGCTGAACGATCTTTACCAGCGGCTGCAACGCGGCGAGGAGGTCGATACCGGTCTCGTCGACGCGTCAATCGCGATGGCAGCGGAGCCGGTGCTGACCGGGATCATCCGCGCCGACGCCGGCCCCGGCGCGCCGTCGGTGATGATCCGCACGCGCAAGAAGACGATCGTGCCGCGCACCGCGGCGCAGGCGCATTACATGCGTGAGCTGACCACCCACGACATGATCTTCGCACTCGGCCCCGCGGGCACGGGCAAGACCTATATCGCGGTCGCGCAGGCGGTGGCGCAGCTGATCACCGGCAGCGTCCAGCGGCTGATCCTGTCGCGCCCGGCTGTCGAGGCGGGCGAGCGGCTCGGCTTCCTGCCCGGCGACATGAAGGAGAAGGTCGATCCCTACCTCCGCCCGCTGTACGACGCGCTGTACGATTGCCTGCCCGCCGAGCAGGTCGAGCGGCGGATCGCGAGCGGCGAGATCGAGATCGCACCGATCGCGTTCATGCGCGGGCGCACGCTCGCCGACGCGTTCGTGATCCTCGACGAAGCGCAGAACACGACGCCGGCGCAGATGAAGATGTTCCTGACCCGCTTCGGACAGAACAGCCGCATGGTGATCTGCGGCGACCCGAACCAGACCGACCTGCCCGGCGGCGTCCGCGCGAGCGGGCTCGCCGACGCGACGCAGCGGCTGGACGGGGTTGAGGGCATCTCCTTGTGCCGCTTCACCGCCGCCGACGTCGTGCGCCACCCGATCGTCGGGCGCATCGTTGAGGCGTACGAGGGGGTCGAGGCGTGATCCACGTCGAGCTGACGCGCGAGGAACCGTGGGAGGACCGCGCCGACTGGGAAGCGCTGATCCTCGCTGCCGCGCGCGCGGCGGTGTCGCATACGCCGCACGGCGAATTGCTCACCACCCCGGCGCACGTCGAGGTGAGCGTGCGGCTGACCAGCGACGACGAGGTGCACGCGCTCAACAAGCAGTATCGGGGCAAGGACAAGCCGACCAACGTGCTGTCCTTCCCGATGGTCCAGCCCGACCTGATCGATACGGTCACGCAGAACAGCGACGACGGTGAGGTGCTGCTGGGCGACATCGTGCTCGCGCACGGTGTCTGTGCGGCTGAGGCGTCAGAGCGCGGCATCTCGGTCCAGCATCACCTGTCGCACTTGGTGGTGCACGGCACGCTGCATCTGCTAGGCTATGACCACGGCACCGACGAAGAGGGGGACGCGATGGAGGAAATCGAACGCGCGGCACTCTCCGAGCTCGGCATCGCCGACCCGTATCTAATCCGAGAGGAATGACGCAGCCATCATGGCCGAGGACCGAAGTAGCGCCGCGCACGGCGGCGACCCCAATGAACAGAATATCTGGAGCGGTCTGCGCAACCTGATCTTCGGCGAACAGCGCGAGGAAACGCTGCGCGACCAGCTCGAAGAGGTGATCGACCGGCACGAGGACGATCCCTCCCCCGACGCCAAGGGTGACCTGACCCCGCTCGAGCGGCAGATGGTGCGCAACCTGCTCCATTTCGGCGAGCGTGACGCGGGCGACGTCGGCGTGCCGCGCGCGGACATCATCGCCGTGGAAGAGCGCACCACCTTCGACCATCTGGTGCAGGTGTTCGCCGAGGCCGGCGTCAGCCGCCTGCCCGTATATCGCGACAATCTCGATACGATCATCGGCATGGTCCACATCAAGGACGTGTTCAACATCCTGGCGGGCAGCGCCGCGCGGCCGGCCGACATCGCTGCCCTGATCCGCCAGCCGCTGTACGTGCCGATGTCGCGCGGCGCGCTCGACCTGCTCGCCGACATGCGCCAGACGCGCGTCCATCTGGCGGTGGTGCTCGACGAATATTCGGGCACCGAAGGGCTCGTCACGATCGAGGATCTGATCGAGGAGATCGTCGGCGAGATCGAGGACGAGCATGACGAGGCGCCTGCCCCGCTGCTGGTGCCGATCGACCGCGGCGCGTGGGAAGCCGACGCGCGCGTCGAACTGGAGGACATCGCCGAGGCGATCGATCCCCGGCTCGCCGAGGTCGAGAATGACGTCGATACGATCGGCGGGCTGACCGCGGTGCTCGCAGGCCATGTTCCGGTCGTAGGCGACTGCCTCGATCATCCGAGCGGTTGGAAGATCGAGGTAATCGATGCGGACGAGCGTCGCGTCAACCGCGTCCGCCTCCACCCTCCGGTCACGCCATCCGACAGCGACGATGATTGATCGAGCACGGCGATCAATACACGTGTGATTTCACGTTTCCCCGATCACTGGTCACGCGCTAGACATACATACCCATTATCACGAGCCGCAGCTTCCTCCGCCTATTCGCGGAGGCCAAGCGGCCGCAACGCGCCGACGAGGAGCCGATACTGATGGACGCGATTACCGAAGGCAGCCCGATCAACGATCCCAACAAGCAGCCCGCCGCGATGCGCTCGCTGCTGGGCCGCACTGCGCGCGACTGGTGGCCCGACACGCTGCCGCTCGAGATCCTGCAGACCGATGGCCAGCCTGCCAACCCGATGGGCGCCGAGTTCAACTATCGCGAAGCGTTCAAGACGCTCGACTATGCCGCGGTTAAGGAGGACCTCAAGGCGCTGATGACCGACAGCCAGCCGTGGTGGCCGGCCGATTACGGTCACTATGGCCCGTTCTTCATCCGCATGGCGTGGCACTCGGCTGGCACGTACCGCACCGGCGATGGTCGCGGCGGTTCGTCGTCGGGCGCGCAGCGTTTCGCCCCGCTCAACTCGTGGCCGGACAACGGCAACCTCGACAAGGCACGTCGCCTGTTGTGGCCGATCAAGCAGAAGTACGGCCGTGCGCTCAGCTGGGCCGACCTGTTCATCCTGACCGGCAATGTCGCGATCGAGTCGATGGGCGGACCGACCTTCGGCTTCTCGGGCGGGCGCGAGGACGTGTTCGAGCCGCTCAAGGACATCTACTGGGGCACCGAGGAAGAGTGGCTCGGCCAGACCCGCATCGACGAGGAGGCTGGTCTCGCGCTCGAGAGCCCGCTGGCCGCGATCCAGCACGGTCTGATCTACGTCAATCCCGAAGGTCCGGGCGGCAAGCCCAACCCGCTCGGCTCGGCGCGTGACATGCGCGAAACGTTCGCGCGCATGGGCATGAACGACGAGGAAACCGCCGCGCTGACCGCGGGCGGTCACACGTTCGGCAAGGCGCACGGCAACGGCGACTCGTCCAAGGTCGGGCGTGAGCCGGAAGGCTCGGACATCGCGGCACAGGGCCTGGGCTGGACCAGCACGCACGGCACCGGCATGGGCGACGATACGATCACCTCGGGCATCGAGGGCGCGTGGACGCCGACGCCGATCACCTGGGACATGACGTACTTCGACATGCTCCTGGACCACGAATATGAGCTGACCAAGAGCCCGGCGGGTGCGAACCAGTACCATCCGGTCGGCGATCCCGAGGACACGCTCGCCCCGTCGGCGCACGTCGAGGGCAAGAAGGTCCCGACGATGATGACCTCGGCCGACATGGCGCTGCGCGAGGACCCCGCCTACCGCGCGGTGATGGAGAAGTTCCGCGCCGATCCGGCGTACTTCGCCGACGCCTGGGCGCGTGCGTGGTTCAAGCTGACGCACCGCGACATGGGTCCCAAGCAGCGCTACATCGGTCCGGAAGTGCCGTCGGAGGATCTTATCTGGCAGGATCCGATTCCCAAGGCCGATTATCCACAGATCGACCAGTCGGACGTAGCCTCGCTCAAGCAGGCGATCGCCAATTCGGGGCTGGAGATCAGCGAGCTGGTCACCACCGCCTGGGCATCGGCCTCGACCTACCGCAAGTCGGACCACCGCGGCGGTGCCAATGGTGCGCGCATCCGCTTCGCGCCGCAGCGTGACTGGGACGTCAACGAGCCCGAGCAGCTCGCCCGCGTCCTCTCGGTCTACGAGGGGCTGAAGGCCGAGTTCGACGGCAAGGGTGACAAGAAGGTTTCGATCGCGGACCTGATCGTGCTCGGCGGCAACGTCGGGATCGAGGCTGCGGCGAAGGCAGCGGGCAAGGCGATCGAGGTGCCGTTCACCCCGGGCCGCACCGACGCGCTGGAGGAGCAGACCGACACGGCGAGCTTCGACGTGCTGGAGCCCAAGGCGGACGCGTTCCGCAACTACCTGCAGGTGCGCTTCACCGTGCCGACCGAGGAGCTGATGGTCGACAAGGCGCAGCTGCTCGGCCTGTCGACGCCCGAGATGACGGTGCTGATTGGTGGTTTGCGCGTGCTGGGTGCCAACCACTCGAAGGCGAAGCAGCACGGCGTGTTCACCGACCGTCCGGGTCAGCTGACCAACGACTTCTTCGTCAACCTGCTCGACATGAAGACGGCGTGGAAGCAGGTCGATGAGAAGAGCGATCAGGAATATGTCGGCACCGACCGCCTGACGCACGAGCATCGCTGGACCGCGTCACGGACCGACCTGATCTTTGGCTCCAACTCGCAGTTGCGCGCGGTAGCCGAGGTTTATGCGATGGACGACGCGGGCGACAAGTTCGTCGGCGACTTCGTGGCGGCCTGGAACAAGGTGATGAACGCGGATCGCTACGACCTGCTCGACGCGTGATGCTTGCGCTGCCGGGCACTGCCCGGTACCGAAACGAACCTGAGCTCGGCGGGGGGCGGGATGCGGTAAGCGCGCCCCGCCCCCTTCCCTTCGGACCGGCGGAACAAGCCCTTCGGGTCGCACCCGTTGGCTGAACCGCCGGGGGCCGCCGGTATGCCCCCCATGCCGGCGGTCCACCTCCGTTCTCCGCGTCACTGGCGACGGGGAACCTGCACAAGCTTGATGCATCGCACGGCGATCGCGCCTACATAGCGATCATGCTCAAGCACGTGCTCGCCGTCTTCGGCCTGATCGCCCTCGTCGCCGTTGGCATCTTTCTTTATCTCGCCTGGCCCGACAAGGCGCGGCTCGACGTCAACGCAGTCGCGGGCGGACGCCCCGACATCACCGCGCCGCGAGAGCAGGTGATCCCGACCGTCGGCACCGCCGACCCGATCGGGTGGAAGAACGGGGAGCAGCCGACCGTCGCCGCGGGCCTGACCGTTCAACCCTTCGCGACCGAACTCGCGCATCCGCGCTGGCTCTATCGCCTGCCCAATGGCGACGTGCTGGTCGCCGAAACCAACTCACCCCCGCGTGAGGGCGGCGGCATCCAGGGCTGGGTGATGAAGCACCTGCTCGGCAAGGTTGGCGCAGGGGTACCCTCGGCCAACCGCATCACGCTGCTACGCGACGCGAACGGCGACGGTGTCGCCGAGGTGAAGACGCCGTTCATGACCGGGCTTAACTCGCCGTCGGGCATGACCCTGTTCGATGGCGCGCTCTACATCGCCAACACCGACTCGCTGGTGCGCGTGCCCTACACGGCGGGCGAAACGAAGATCACCGCGAAGCCCGAGCTCGTCGTGCGTTATCCCGGCGGCGGCAATCATTGGGCGCGCAACGTCATTCCGTCCGAGGACGGGCGCACGCTCTACCTGTCTGTCGGATCGTCGTCGAATATCGCCGAGAACGGCCTCGATCAGGAGCGAAACCGCGCAGTCATCCTGCAGGTCTATCCCAAGGAGAAGACCTTCCGCATCTATGCCGCGGGCCTGCGCAACGCGAATGGCATGGCACTTAACCCCGACACGCGCGCCTTGTGGACCGTGGTCAACGAGCGCGACATGCTCGGCTCCGACCTCGCCCCCGATTATCTGACCGCGGTCGAGTTCGGCGATCACTTCGGCTGGCCATGGTATTATTGGGGCGGCTATCCTGACCCGCGGGTCGAGCCGAAGAACCAGCAATTGCAGCAATATTCCAAGCGCCCGGATTACGCGCTCGGGTCGCACGTCGCGGCACTCGGCCTGTCGTTCGCCAACGAGACTCGGCTCGGAGGGCAGTTCGCGCGCGGCGCTTTCATCGGTGAGCACGGCTCGTGGAACCGCAAGCCGCTGTCGGGCTACAAGGTCGTGTTCGTGCCGTTCACCCCGCAGGGCTGGCCGGTGAAGGGCGCCAAGCCGATCGACGTGATGACAGGCTTCGTCAACGCCGACGGCGAGGCGCACGGCCGCCCGGTCGACATCAAGCCGGACGGACGCGGCGCGCTGCTGGTGGCGGACGATGTCGGCAACACGATCTGGCGGGTCAGCGCACCGCAGCCGATCGCGACGGCGCGCTGACGATCGCATACGGCGCGCACGTTCAGCGGGTGCTGGCTCGATCGCGCCGTGTGCTTGGCGCGCTGCTGTTCATCGCGGTGAGTGTGACGCTGGCAAAGGTGGCGCAATATGCGGCGGTGGACCGGCTTGGTCCGACCATCGGCTTCGATGCGGCATCCTTTATCGGTGCCGCGCCAATCGTCGCAGCCGCGGCGATCGTGCGGGTCACGATGAGGCGACGCCTCGCCCGGCCCCATCAGGCGATCAGATAATCATCCAGCACGGCGGCGAGTTCGTGGCACGACGGGCAGCCCGGATGCGCGCACCGCGCGATCGTCGTTCGGATCGTCTCGAGCACATTCCTATGTAGCGCCAGCAACATGGCGGCATCGTCGCGTGCCGGCGTCGCCGACCCACCCACCGGCGCATCGAGCACCGGAATCATCATGTCACACATTCAACAAAGGTCCCTTCACATCCGGAAGCGACCGGCACGCGCCTTCGTTCCGCGATCCTCCAGAACGGAGGCAATTCGCTATTCGAGCAGCTTGGGCCCTTCCTTCTGCAACTTCGCGCGTAGTTGCTCGCCGAACATCGACAGGAAACCGGGTAGCTCGAACGAGGCGTGGACGTTGCTGTCGCCCACGTCGAGGCGCACCGCGACACGCTGGCCCATGCCCTCCGCGACGAAATGGAGCGTGTCGCCGGTCCACTGATGCTCGGCGACGTGACCGCCGGGGATGAAACCAGCCAGCTTGCCGAAGCCGCCCTCGATCCGCTGCTTCGCCGCGGCCTTGCCCAACCGGTGCGGCAGGTCGACTTCGATCGGCTGGGTCATGACGGCGTCTCCTCGGTCGCGAACAACATGGCGTCATCGGCGAACGCCTTGAACTCCAGCGCGTTGCCCGAAGGATCGCGGAAGAACATCGTCGCCTGTTGGCCGACCTGGCCCTTGAAGCGGACGTGCGGTTCGATGCCGAAGGTCACGCCCGCGGCGCTGACTCGGTCGGCGAGCGCCTGCCAGTCGGACATGGTCAGCACGACGCCAAAGTGCGGCACGGGCACATGGTGACCATCGATCGCATTCTCGACCATGACAGGTTTGGCCGCCGGATCAAGGTGGGCGACGATCTGATGCCCCATCAGGTCGAAATCGATCCACTGCGCGCTCGATCGCCCCTCGCCGCAGCCGAGCACGCCGGCGTAGAAGGCACGCGCCGCGGCAAGATCGTGAACGGGAAAGGCAAGGTGGAATGGCCTGAGTGTCATGCCCATATGCTACAGCGTAGATGCGGGCGCGTCACTCGCTTGTTGCAAGCCGGAACGAGGTGCTTGTGCGGGGCGAGCCGCTCGCCCAAACAGCCGCGACGTGCCGCCTGCCGCCACTCGGTCGGGCGGTGATCCGAGGAACTCCGATTGTTCGCATTGCTTACCCGTCGCCCTGCTCTTTCTGCCCTGTTGCTGGGCGCAGCGGCCGCGTGCGGGTTCGCGCCGCTGCAACTCTGGATGCTGACGCTCGCCTGCTTCGCAGGCTGGATGTGGCTGGTGCACGCGGCGCCGACGTGGAAGGCGGCGCTGTGGCGCGGCTGGGTGTTCGGGGTCGGCCATTTCACGATCAACGACAATTGGTTTCAGCATTCGTTCGATTTTCAGGACAAGATGCCGCCGGTGCTCGGCTATGTCGCGCCGCTCGCGCTCGCCTTGTACCTGGCCGTATATCCGATGATCGCGGCGGGGATCGCGTGGCGCTTTCGCCAGCAACGCATCGACTACGCCTGGGTGCTGCTGTTCGCTGCGGCGTGGATCGCCACCGAGTGGGTGCGAAGCTGGATGTTCACCGGCTATGCCTGGGATCCGCTCGGCGTCATCTGGGTGCCGGTGCAGCCCGCCGCGGCGCTGGCACGGTGGGTCGGCACCTATGGTCTGTCGGGGTTGACGATCGCGCTGGCGGGTGCGGCGCTGGTGCTGTCGCGGCGATCGGCGCTGGTGGCCGCCGGCGGCGTCGTGGCGGCGCTGCTGATCGCGCAAGCGTTCAGCTATCGCAGCGCTGCACCTCGCCTCGGCCCGACGACCCCGCGCATCGTCGTCGTCCAGCCCAACGTCGCGCAGGACCAGCGCGGCGAGAGCGATGGCGAAATGATGCTGCGGCGCTTGTCCGCGCTTTCCGGTCGTCCCGGCGCTGCGCCGCGGCTGGTGCTATGGCCTGAGGGTGTGGTGCGCGACTTCGTCGAGGACGGTTACCCCTACTGGGTGTACGGCGATCGCAGCCCCGCCGTCATTCGCGAGCGCATGGCCGCGCTGCTCGGCCCGCGTGACCTGCTGCTGACGGGCGGCACCGCGCTGACCTTTGATCGCTCGGGCGACATCGCCGCTGGCTATAATTCGGTGTTCGCGATCTCGCCCGACGCGCGCATCACCGCGCGCTACGACAAGGCGCATCTCGTCCCCTACGGCGAATATCTGCCGATGCCATGGCTGTTGAAGCCGCTCGGCCTCGCGCGACTGGTGCCGGGCGACGTCGACTTCCTGCCCGGGCCCGGGCCGCGGACGCTCCACACCGCCGGCTTCGGCGCGATCGGCGTCCAGATCTGCTACGAGATCATCTTCTCGGGCCGGGTGATCGATCCCGCGCATCGCCCGCGGCTGTTGTTCAATCCGTCGAACGATGCATGGTTCGGCCGCTGGGGGCCACCGCAGCATCTGGCGCAGGCACGGATGCGCGCGATCGAGGAAGGATTGCCGATCGTGCGCGCGACGCCCAATGGCATCTCCGCGGTGATCGCCGCGGACGGCGCGCTGCTCGCCACCGTGCCGCACATGCAGGCGGGCGCGATCGAGGCCGCGCTGCCGCCCGCGTCCGCGCCGACGTTGTTCTCCCGCCTGGGTAATCTCGCGGCGGGCGCGACCGCGCTCCTGCTCGTCCTCGCTGCCCTTGTCCTACGCCGCCGGGCGCGATAGGGGTCACTTAAAGCTATCTTTATATCGTTATCTGCTGCGGAGCTTTCATGCGCCAGTCGTTCCTGTTCACCTCCGAATCCGTGTCCGAGGGCCATCCCGACAAGGTCGCCGACCAGATTTCCGACGCGATCGTCGACCTGTTCCTGTCGAAGGACCCGCAGGCGCGCGTTGCGTGCGAGACGCTGACCACCACCAACAAGGTCGTGCTGGCGGGCGAGATCCGCGGCAAGGGCGTGTACGAGAACGGTGCATGGGCACCGGGTATCGAGGAAGAGATCGAGCGGACGGTGCGCGAGACGGTCAAGCGCATCGGTTACGAGCAGGACGGCTTTCACTGGCAGACGTTCGATTTCTCGAACAACCTGCATGGTCAGTCGGCCGAGATCGCGATGGGCGTCGACGAGGCGGGTAACAAGGACGAGGGCGCGGGCGACCAGGGCATCATGTTCGGTTACGCGACCGACGAGACGCCGGGCCTGATGCCCGCGACGCTCTACTACAGCCACCAGATCCTCGAGCGCATGGCGGCCGACCGGCACTCGGGCGCCGCACCGTTCCTGGAGCCCGACGCCAAGAGCCAGGTGACGCTGCATTATGAGAACGGCACGCCGACCAAGGCCACCGCGCTGGTCGTCTCGACCCAGCACAAGAAGGGTTTCTGCGAGAAGGGCGACAATGCCGACGCCGCCAAGTACGCGCAGCTGAAGGATTACGTCACCGGCGTGCTGCGCGACGTACTGCCCGACGGCTTCGTGGGTGACGACACCGCGATCTACATCAATCCGACCGGCGCGTTCGAGATCGGCGGTCCCGACGGCGACGCCGGCCTCACCGGCCGCAAGATCATCGTCGATACCTACGGCGGTGCCGCCCCGCACGGCGGTGGCGCGTTCAGCGGCAAGGACCCGACCAAGGTCGACCGCTCGGCCGCGTACGTCGCACGCTATCTCGCCAAGAACGTCGTCGCGGCGGGGCTCGCCAAGCGCTGCACCATCCAGCTCTCCTACGCCATCGGCATCGCCGAACCGCTAAGCGTCTACGTCGACCTGCACGGCACCGGAAAGGTGGACGAGGCAATTCTGGAGGAAGCGCTGCCGAAGCTCGTCCGCCTGACGCCCAAGGGCATCCGCGAGCATCTGTCGCTCAACGCGCCGATCTATTCCAAGACCGCCGCTTACGGTCACTTCGGCCGCGAGCCGGAAGGTGACACGTTCACGTGGGAGCGGACCGACCTCGTCGATCAGCTCAAGGCCGCGGTCGCCGGCTGAGCCAGTCTCTGGCGGGATAATGAAAGCCCTTCGCTATCGGCATGATGGCGGAGGGCTTTCGTGTTTAGCGTTGGCGTTCGGCGATGACGCGCGCGACGCGGTCCACCATCTGCCCGGCAATGCGCTCCGACAGCCATCCGACTGCCGCCCCGCTCAGCACGTCGGTGAGGTAATGCGCGCCGCGCGGCACCTGCGTCGCGCCCGCCACCCCGGCGATCACGCGCGAAGGCACGGCATAGCGGGGAGCTTCGTGCGCCACCGCCTGTGCGACCGCGACCGCGCCGGCGGTATGGCCCGATGGAAACGCATTTTCCGCCTTGTCGTCGGTGCCGCTGCCGGGGCTGATCGCGGGCTGGTCCTCGACCGCGTTCGGGCGCAGACGATCGACGCTGCCTTTCAGCACCGTCTTGGCGGCATTCGCGACCAGATGCGCGGCAAGCATCCGCGCACCAGTGCGAGCCAACGCCGGTCGTCGGAACAGGATGCCAGCGGCCACGGTCGCCCCGCTGATGATCATGAGCGGCATCTCGTCGGCCAGCTTGCACAACGGCGTCAGCGCGCCGACGATCGCGCTGTTCTTCCATCCGAGCACGGGTTCGAGCAACCGGTGCTCGGTCACCGCCGCCTGCTCGATCGCGCGCCCGACGCTCATCGGTCCGATCCTCCGTCGGGCATCTCGGGCCGCACCTGCCCGTGCGCCAACACCGCGAACAGCCCTGCTCCGCCGACCAGATTGCCGATCACCGCCGGTGCGATCTGCACCAGCAACGCCCGTGCGAGATCGATGTGGCCGCTCCACAAAAGGGTGAATGCCTCCGCCGATCCGACCACCGAATGGCTCAACCCCGTGATACCCACGGCATAAGTGACGGCGAAGATGACGAGAAACGACTGCTCGCGCGCGTTGGGGAGCATCCAGGCGATGGAGGCGATCATGAAACCGGCCGGGATCGCGGTCCAGAAGGTCGACCCCGCGTCGTGGCGCAGGATCACCTCCGACACGCTCACCATCCCATCTCGCAACGACGGATCGAGCATCGGCAGGTGCGTCAGCGCCAGCGTCGTCAGCGCCGTGCCGGCGAGATTGGCGAGAATGACCAGCGCCCATAGCCGTAGCGTGCGCTTCAACGTCCACATCGACGGGCGCGTAACGAGCGGCAGCATCGCGGTGATCGTCGACTCGGTGAAGAATTGCATGCGGCCGAGGATCACGATCACGAAGCCGATCGGGTAGCCGAGCGAGACGACCAGGGTCCGCCAAGGGGTGTCGCCGATGCTGGCGTGCAAGGCCGCTTCGGCGAGCAGCGACGCGTTGATCGCGAACCCCGCGGCCAGCCCCGACCACAACAGCGATGCGGCGGGGCGATTGACCTCCTCCTCGCCCTCCTCGCGCACGGCACGGTGCACCTCCTTGGCGTCGGCGGCCTTGAGTTCTTCGATCTCTTGGCGTTCGTCGTTGGGCTCGGAAGGGTCAGGCTTTGACATTGCTCCTGAACAAGCGACGGGGTTCAGGGTTGCAGTGCTGCCGTATCGAGGCCGAGCGGGTTGGCCAGCAGTGCGCAACCATCGACGACGCAGGCTGCTTTGCTCCTCCTGGTTCGAGCCGCCCTCGTTTTGGCCCGTTCCGTTTTTCCAGCACAGCGGTTAGGCGCGCGCAGATGAACGATCCCACCACGATCCGCCGGCTATACGGACGCCGGCAAGGCCATGTGTTGCGCGCGGGACAGGCCGCGCTTGTCGACGAGATGCTGCCGCGCGTTGCGGTACCCGATGACGGCCCCCTCACTGCCGAACGGTTGTTCGGCGATGCGCGCGCGATGCAGGTGGAGATCGGCTTCGGCGCGGGCGAGCATCTGGCCGAACAGGCGAAGGCTGCGCCGGGCACCGGCTTCATCGGCTGCGAGCCGTTCCTGAACGGTGTGGTCGGCGCACTGGGGCACATCCGCGATGGCACGCTTGGCAATGTCCGCGTCCACATGGGCGACGCGCTCGACGTGATCGAGCGTCTGCCCGACGAGAGCCTGGAGCGTGTCTACCTGCTCCATCCTGATCCCTGGCCCAAGGCGCGCCATGCCAAGCGGCGGATGATCAACCACGGACCGCTCGACCTGGTCGCCGCCAAGCTGAAGCCGGGGGCGGAGTTCCGACTCGGCACCGACGATGAGATTTACTGTCGCTGGGCGATGATGATCATGAACCAGCGCCGCGACTTCGTGTGGGCCGCACAGAGCCCGCGCGACTTTCTGGAGCGACCCCATGACTGGCCCGAGACGCGCTACGAGCGCAAGGCGCGCCGCTACGGGCACGAAGTCTGGTATTTCCGCTATCTGCGTGTCTGAACCCGGGGGAGGCTTTCCGGGTGAGCGGCCATCGCGCCGCTCACCCCCCTTGCAACGCCGGTCCGACCGGCGACATCCTCCTGCGCGCATTATTATGGCTTGCGGCTAAGATGGTCGCCTAGACGAGCGCGAGACCAAAAAAAAGGCCGGGAAGACCCGGCCTGTGAAAGTTTTTAGGAGAGGATGCCTGAAAGGCCCGATCCTTGTGCATCGCAGCAGCAATCGACGCAAGTGCAATGTCATCGCTGTCAGGATGCAAATTCTGCAACCGCAGCCTTTCTGTTGCTAACGTCTCGCAGAACCAGCGTCGCGACGGCAGCGGTCGGAACAGTAAAGGACATTGTCCCAGTCGCGCTCCCACTTCTTGCGCCACGCAAATGGCCGTTCGCATACCGGGCAGGTTTTGGTGGGGAGGTTTAGCTTCTTGTGCGCCATCGCTCCGCCCAACGCGCGAAGGTCAGTCGAGGTTCGGGCGCAGCAAGCGGGTGGCGCGCTCGCGGTCGACGCCGAGACGATGCGCATAATCCTCCAACTGGTCCTCACCGATCCGCGCGACACCGAAATATTCCGCCTGCGCGTGCCCGAAGTAGAACCCGCTCACCGCCGCGGTCGGCAGCATCGCAAAACTCTCGGTCAACTCCAGCCCCGCGTTCGCATCGGCGTTCAACAGGTCGAACAACGTACGCTTGAGCGAATGCTCGGGACACGCCGGATAGCCGGGCGCAGGGCGGATGCCGCGATATTGTTCGCGCACCAGCGCCTCGTTGGTCAGTTGCTCATCGGGAGCGTACCCCCACAACTCGGTGCGGACGTGCTGGTGCAGCCGTTCGGCGAACGCCTCGGCCAGGCGGTCGGCCAGCGCCTTGAGCAGGATGTCGTTATAATCGTCGTGCGCCGCCTTGTACGCTGCCAGATGCGGTTCGATACCGTGGATGCCGACCGCAAAGCCGCCGATCCAGTCGCCCGCGGGATCTATGAAGTCGGCCAGGCACATGTTGGCGCGGCCCTCTCGCTTGGCGATCTGCTGGCGCAGGAACGGCAGCCGGGTCGAATGTTCGTCGCGGCGGTCGAGATTGGGGACGCTGAACCCTGCCGGGATGGCCGCGCCATCGGGGCTGCGGTGCGCCTCGGCGTGGCGATCGTGCACCCAGACGTCGTCGTCGTGACGGTGGCACGGCCACAGCCCGGCAACGCCGCGCGCGGTCAGCCACTTTTCGGACACGATGCGGTCGAGCATCGCGCGCGCGTCCTCGTACAAACCCGTGGCGCTTTCCCCGACGATCTCGTCCGACAGGATAGCCGGGTAGGTGCCGGCGAGTTCCCAGGCGCGGAAGAAGGGCGTCCAATCGATGTAGCCGACCAGATCGGCGAGGCCCCAATCGTCGAACACGTGGACGCCCGGTTGGCGCACCGCCGGTGCCTTCATCGCCATGTCGGCCTTGAACCCGCGGCGGCGGGCCTCGGCGAGCGGTAGCAGCGCATTCTGCCCCTTGCCCTCGCGCGCGTCGCGCACTGCCTGATAATCGGCCGCGACCTGCGCCACGTACGGGTCGCGCTGCGTATTCGACACCAATGTCGTCGCGACGCCGACCGCGCGGCTGGCGTCGAGCACGTGGACAACCGGGCCTTGATATGCGGGTGAAATGCGCAGCGCGGTGTGGACCTTGCTGGTGGTTGCGCCGCCGATCAGCAGTGGCATCGACATGCCGCTGCGTTGCATCTCCTCGGCGACCGTCACCATCTCGTCGAGGCTTGGCGTGATGAGGCCCGACAGACCGATCATGTCGGCGTCATTCTCGTTCGCCGCTTCCAGGATCTTCGACCACGGCACCATCACGCCCAGGTCGACGACCTCGAAGCCGTTGCACTGGAGCACGACGCCGACGATGTTCTTGCCGATGTCATGCACGTCGCCCTTGACGGTCGCCATGATGATCCGGCCCTTGCCCTTGGCCCCCGGTTCCTTCGCCGCCTCGATGAAGGGCAGCAGGTGCGCGACCGCCTTTTTCATCACGCGCGCGGACTTGACCACCTGCGGCAGGAACATCTTGCCAGATCCGAACAGGTCGCCGACGACGTTCATCCCGTCCATCAGCGGCCCCTCGATCACCTCGATCGGGCGCGCGAACGCCTGCCGGCACTCCTCGGTGTCGTCGACGACATGCGCGTCGATGCCCTTGACCAGCGCATATTCGAGCCGCTTGGTGACAGGCAGCCCACGCCACTCCGCTGCCTGCTTCTCCGCCACCGCATCGGTGCCGCGGTAGCGTTCTGCCAGCGCGACGAGCCGATCGCCTGCTTCGGAATCGCGGTTGAGCACCACGTCCTCGCACGCGGTGCGCAGCTCGGGGTCGATCGTGTCGTAGACGTCGAGCTGCCCCGCGTTGACGATCGCCATGTCCATGCCCGCGGGGATCGCGTGGTACAGGAACACCGAATGCATCGCGCGGCGCACCGGCTCATTGCCGCGGAAACTGAAGCTCAGGTTCGACAGCCCGCCCGAGATATGGACGTGCGGGCAGCGCGCCTTGATCTCTCGGCAAGCCTCGATGAAGTCGACACCGTAATTATTGTGCTCCTCGATGCCGGTCGCGACCGCGAACACATTGGGGTCGAAGATGATGTCCTCGGGCGGGAAGCCGATGCCGGTCAGGAGCTTATAGGCGCGCTCGCAGATCTCGATCTTGCGATCCTTGGTGTCCGCCTGCCCCGTCTCGTCGAACGCCATCACGACCGCAGCGGCGCCGTAGTTCATGCACAGTCGCGCGTGATGGAGGAATGCGTCCTCGCCTTCCTTCATGCTGATCGAATTGACGATCGGCTTGCCCGACACGCATTTCAGCCCGGCCTCGATCACCTCCCATTTCGACGAATCGATCATGATCGGCACGCGCGCGATATCGGGTTCGGCCGCGATCAGTTTCAGGAACGTGGTCATCGCCTCGACCGCGTCGAGCAGGCCCTCGTCCATGTTGACGTCGACCACCTGCGCGCCGTTCTCGACCTGGCTGCGCGCGACCTCGACCGCGCGGGTATAGTCGCCGGCCATGATCATCTTCTTGAACGCCGCCGACCCGGTGACGTTGGTGCGCTCGCCGACGTTGACGAAATTGGCGGAAGTGTTGGTCATCGTGCCTTCTCTATCCTCCCCGGCACGGGGAGGGGGACCGTGCGAAGCATGGTGGAGGGGGGTCGCCGTGAGGAGAGCGTTCGCGGCGCTCCCCCTCCACCAGCCTGCGGCTGGTCCCCCTCCCCGTTTCGGGGAGGATAAATCACGCCGCCATGAAGAACGGCTCCAGCCCGGCGAGCCGCGTGCGGACCGCCGGCACCGGCACGGCGCGCGGTGCGAGCCCGCGCACGCCTTGCGCGATCGCCGCGATATGCGCGGGCGTCGAGCCGCAGCAGCCGCCCAGCACATTGACCTGCCCCGCCTCGGCCCACTGCCCGACCAGCCCCGCGGTCGTCGCGGGTGCCTCGTCGTACGCGCCTAGTTCGTTGGGCAGCCCGGCGTTGGGATAGACCATGATCAACGTGTCGCAGATCTCGCTCAGCGTCTTGACGTGCGGGCGGAGCTGCTCGGCACCGAACGAGCAGTTAAGCCCGATCGTCAGCGGTCGCGCGTGACGCACCGCGTGCCAGAATGCCTCTACCGTATGCCCCGACAGGTTGCGCCCCGACAGGTCGGTCAGCGTCATCGACAGCATGATCGGCAGGTCGCGCCCGAGCGCTGCGCCTGCCTCGATCGCCGCCATCACGCCCGCCTTGGCGTTCAGCGTGTCGAACACCGTCTCGATCAGCACGAAGTCCGCCCCGCCCTCGACCAAAGCATCGATCTGCTCGCGGTACACGTCCTTCAGGTAATCGAAGTCGATCTCGCGATAACCGGGATCATTGACGTCGGGTGACAGCGACAGCGTCTTGTTGGTCGGCCCGACCGCGCCCGCGACGAAGCGCGGGCGTCCGTCGCTGGCGGTGAACTCGTCCGCGATGGTCCGCGCCAGCCGCGCGCTCTCGACGTTGATCTCGCGCACCAGCGCTTCGGCGCCGTAATCGGCCTGGCTGATGCGGTTGGCGGAGAAGGTGTTGGTCTCGGCGATGTCCGCCCCCGCCTCGAAATAGGCGCGGTGGATCGCGGCGGGGACCTCGGGCTTGGTCAGCGCGAGGATGTCGTTGTTGCCCTTCTGATCGTGGCCGAGCGACAGCGTGCCGGCATAATCGGCCTCCGACAGTTTCCAGTTCTGGATCTCGGTTCCGAACGCGCCGTCGGTGATGAGGATGCGCTTGGCGGCTTCCGCGTTGAAGATGTCGCGCACGCTCGCGTCGCCCAACCCGCTCATGCCGCCGCCCTCGCTTGCGCAGCACCGCCCGCGCGGACGCCCAGCAGGTGGCAGATCGCGAAGCTCAGCTCGGCCTTGTTCATCGTGTAGAAGTGGAATTGCTTCACCCCGCCCGCGTACAGCTTGCGGCAAAGCTCGGCGGCGACGGTCGCGGCGACGAGCTGGCGCGCGGCGGGACGATCGTCCAACCCGTCGAACAGCCGCGTCAGCCACGCGGGCACGTCGGTCTGGCACATCGCCGCCATCCGCATCACGCCCGCGACGCTCGCGATCGGCATGATGCCGGGAACGATCTCGGCACTGATCCCCGCCGCAGCGGCCGCATCGCGGTAGCGAAAGAAGGTGTCGGGTTCGAAGAAAAATTGCGTGATCGCGCGGTTCGCGCCGGCGTCGATCTTGCGCTTGAGATTGTCGAGGTCGGCCGCGGCATCGCTCGAATCCGGGTGGCACTCGGGATAGGCCGCGACCGAAATCTCGAACGGGTGCAGCCGGCGCAAGCCCGCCACCAGCGCCGCCGCATTCTCATACCCGCCCGGATGCGGCGCGTAGCCGTCCGCCCCCGCGGGCGCGTCGCCCCGCAGCGCGACGATGTGACGCACCCCCGCCGCCCAATATTCCTGCGCGATGGCGTCCAGTTCCTCGCGCGTCGCCTCAACGCAGGTGAGGTGCGCGGCCGCGGGCACGTCGGTCTCGCGCGCGATCCGCGCCACGGTCGCATGGGTGCGGTCGCGCGTCGATCCGCCCGCGCCGTAAGTCACCGACAGGAAACGGGGTGCGAGCGGCTGCAGCGTCGCGATCGACTGCCACAAGGTTTCCTCCGCCTTGTCGGTCTTGGGCGGCGAGAATTCGAAGCTCACGTCGATATCGCCGCCGACATCGGCGTAGAGCGGACCGTCGTGCGCCAGCACCGCTTCGTTCACCTGCTTGGTCATGCCGCCTTCACCTCGCCTGCGCGCCCCGCCTGACGCGCGAGCCACAATTTCACCGTCAGTTCGCCACCCTCCAGCGTTTCGATCCGCGCGGGCATCAACCCGGCAGCGGCGAACCAGCCCTCGATCTGCGCGTCGGAGAAGCCCAGACGCGTGTGCGCGTCCTGCGTGCGCAATTCCTCACGGTCGTGCGGCGCGAAATCCGCAATCAGCAGCCGCCCGCCCGGCGACAACACCCGCGCCGCCTCCGCGATCGCCGCCCCCGGCTGCTGCGCGAAATGGAGCACGTGGTGCAGGATCGCGACGTCCGCGCCCCCGTCGGCGAGCGGCAAAGCGTAGAGATCGGCCTGGCGCAGCTCGGCATTGCCGAGCCCCTGCTCGCCGAGCTTCGCGCGCGCGAGCCGCAGCATTTCCGAACTGCGATCGATGCCGAGCGCGGTGGTGGCCGAACGCGCGAACAGCTCGATCATGCGGCCGGTGCCGGTGCCGATGTCGATCAACCGCCCGATCGGCTCGCCCGCCAGCACGCGAACCATCGCGGCCTCGACCTGCTCCTCCGCAACGTGGAGCGAGCGGATCGCATCCCACTCGCGCGCGTGGCTCTCGAACCAGCCCGCCGCCGCCGCCGCGCGATCGGCGCGCACCGCCGCCAGCCGCGCCGCATCGGCGCTCGTCTGCCGGTCGGACGTGCCCGCCTCCCACGCGTCGAGCGCGGCGAGCACCGGCGCGACGCGCGCTTCCTCGCCCAGCGCGACGAACACCCAGCTACCTTCCTTGCGCCGCTCGGCAAGACCCGCGTCGGTCAGGATCTTGACGTGCCGGCTGACGCGCGGCTGGCTCTGCCCCAGCACCTGCGCGAGCTCGCCGACCGACAGTTCCATCGTGCGCAACAGGCAGACGATCCGAAGCCGCGAATGATCGGCGAGGGCACGAAAGATGTCGAGCGCGGCGTCCATGATCTCAAGATATAAAGATATCTTTATATGCGGTCAACGCGGCAGCACGATATGAGAGCGCGGGAGCCTGCGCGATGTTGCGGCGTTGGCGCGGCACGATCAACGAAGGGGAAACATCATGAAGCTCGTCATCGCACTCGCTGCCGCCGCACTGTCGCTCGCCGCGTGCAGCCAGAAGGCGCAGAATGAGAGCGCCGAGGCGGCGAATGCAGTCGCGGCCGACACCAGCGCGACCACCGCCAATGCGGTGAACGACGTGCAGGCGGCGAGCGACGCCGCGCTCGATCGCGCCGCCAGCTCGATCGACCGCGCGGGCAATGCCGCCGCCAACACGGCCGATGCGGCAACGGACGCGACGGGCAACGCCCTGACCGACACCGGCAACGCGATGCGACGCTGATGCGGTGGATCGCGGCGGCAACGCTAGCGGCGCTCGGTGCCTGCTCGTCGCCCGACCAGCCGGGGCAACTGACCGCCGATCAGGACGCCCGCCTCAATCGCTCTGCCGAGATGCTCGACGCCAACAGCGTCGCGCTGGAAGACGAGCCCGACCAAATCGCCGTGGAGAACGAACAATGACCGACCTTCGCCGCCTGGGCGCTTCCGACCTCAAGATCGCACCGCTGGTGCTCGGCGGCAACGTGTTCGGCTGGACGGCCGACCGCGACGCCAGCTTCGCGGTGCTCGACGCGTTCGTCGACGGCGGCGGCACGATGATCGATACCGCGGACGTTTATTCCGCCTGGGTGCCCGGCCACCGCGGCGGCGAGTCGGAGACGATGATCGGCGAGTGGCTGCGGACCAGCGGCAAGCGCGACCGCGTGCAGATCGCGACCAAGGTCGGGATGCTGCCGGGCGACGGCGGCGAGAAACTGTCGCCGGCCCGCATCGCTGCCGCGTGCGACGCCTCGCTCCAGCGGCTCGGCACCGACCATATCGACCTGTATTTCGCGCATCAGGACGATGACGCGACCCCGCAGGACGTGGTGGCAGAAGCGTTCGCCCGGCTGGTCGAGGCGGGAAAGGTGCGTGTACTCGGCGCGTCCAACTTCCACGCCGCACGGTTGAAGTCGGCGATCGAAGGCGCGCGCGCCGCGGGGCTACCGCACTATCAGGTGCTCCAGCCCGAATATAATCTCGTCAGCCGGACCAAGTTCGAGGGCGAGCTGCAGGATTATTGCGTCGAGTTCAACATCGGCGTTGTGCCCTATTACGGGCTCGCCTCGGGCTTTCTGACCGGCAAATATCGCTCCGCCGAGGACTTGAACAAGAGCGTGCGCGGCGGGCGGATGGCGGAACTGCTCGAGGGCAAGGGGCAGGCGATGCTCGCCGCGATGGACGGCGTGGCGGAGGAAACCGGCGCCACCCACGCGCAGATCGCGCTGGCGTGGCTGATCGCGCAGCCCGGCGTCACCGCACCGATCGCGAGCGCGACCTCGGCGGAGCAGATCGCCGACCTGCTGCCCGCGATGGAACTGCGCCTGAGCGACGATCAACTCGCCCGCCTGACCGACGCAGGCGTTTGATCGCGCGACCGGCGGCAGTCCGCGGCGGGCTGCTGTTCGCTGCGTTCGCCGCGACGCCCGTGTCCGCGGGCGGCGTCCAGGTATGGTCGCAACTCCAGCTCACCGGCCGGGTCGCGGATGGCTGGTTGCTCGCCAGCGACATCTCGGGCCGGAGCGCGACCGACAATCGCGCACGGCAATTACTCGTGCGCCTGCAAGCCGGCCGCGCGCTGTCGGACGAGGTGACGATCTGGCTCGGCTACGTTCGTGCCGAAACGTTCAACCACGATCGCCGCCATGGCCTCGAACAGCGCGCCACGGGACAGCTCGACTGGAGGGCCGGCGCGCTCGGTCCATTCGACCTCACGCTGCGCAGCCGTGCGGAAGCGCGGTTCTTTCGCAACAGCGGCAACATGGCGTGGCGACTGCGCCAGCAGGTCCGCCTGACGCTGCCGATCAGCGACATGGTCGAGATCTCCGGCGCAGCCGAGCCGTTCGTGACGATCAACCGCAACAGCGACGCGCCGCGCACGCTCGACCAGCTACGGCTAACCGCGACCGTGTCGACCAAGCTGACCGACCAGGCGACACTCAATGTCGCTTATTACAACGAGCACGTGTTTCGCTCCGAACGAACGTACGTCAACCACATCATTCCCGTGACGCTCGCCTGGCGGTTCTGACTTTCAGCGCGCCGCCGTCACCTGCGCCGCCGCGGCATCGTCGACGATCGGCAGCAGCACCGAACTCGCCTGCGCACCACCCCAGGTCACGCGTTGCGTCGCAGCCTTATAGTCGCCGGGTTTCGCGTTGAAGATGTTAGGTACGAACGTCTGCGGATTGCGGTCGTAGAGCGGGAACAGGCTCGACTGCACCTGCACCATGATGCGGTGGCCCGGCAGGAAGACGTGGTCGACGTTGGGCAGCGCGAACCGGTAGTTCTCGATCTTGCCCGGAGTCAGCTTGGCGGGTGTCGCACGCCCGTGGACGTAGCGCCCGCGGTAGATCTCGATCCCGATCGGCAGTTGATAGCCGGTCATCGCGGGCTTCGACCCCTGGCTCGCCGGCTCGGGCAGGGTGTCGGGATAGACGTCGATCACCTTCACGACCCAGTCGCTGTCGCTGCCGCTGGTGGCGGCGAACAGATTGACCTCAGGCGCGCCCATGATGTGGACCGGCTTGTCGAGCGCGCCCGTCTGCCACTCGACCACGTCAGGGCGCCCGGCGACGAAGCGCTGGTCGCGCACCAGCCACGTCTTCCACTGGTCGCCGTCGCCGATGTCGATCGGACGCGGCAGGAACGGCACCGGGCTGGCGGGATCGGACACGTAGCTGGTGCTCCCCGCGCCCGCCGGCTTCGCGAACGAAGCGGTGCCGTTCGCGCCGAGGTAGAGCGGCGTCGGCGTCCCCATCGGCCACTTCGGCGACACCTGCCACCGGTTCGCGCCCGTCGCATAGGTCAGTACCGGCGGGATCGCGGCGGGGGTGCCGCGCAGGTAATGGTCGAAGAACGGCTTCATGTAGCGCTGGCGGAATTGCAGCGCGGTATCGCCGTCGAACGTCAGCGCGCCGAGCTCATATCCGTAATGGTTGACGCCCGAATGCCGCCACGGCCCGATCACCAGCGACACCATGTTGTTGGCGCTGTCCTTCGGCTCCAGCGCCTCGTACACCGCGGGGGCGCCGTAGCTGTCCTCCTGGTCCCATTGCCCGACCACCAGCATCGTCGGCACGGTCAGCGGGCGCGCCGCCATCCATTTGTCGACCGCCTGCAATGACCAGAAATCGGTGTAGGCCGGGTTCTCCATCACCTTGCGCACGGTGGGATAGTGCTCGATTCCCCAAGCCCGCGCGTAATCGCCGATCGATCCTGCGTTCAGGTAGGTCGTGTAATCGTCCCCTGCCCCGCGCGCGATCTTCGCGCCCGCGTCGCCGTGGCCGGTGCTCATCTCGACCGCATAATCGAGCGTGCCGACGCGGAACGCGCCATTGTGGAAATCGTCGTCGCCGATCCAGGTATCGACCATCGGGCTCTGCGGCATCGCGGCCTTGAGCGCGGGATGCGGATTGATCTCGGCCATCAAGGTGGTGAAACCCAGGTAGCTGCTGCCGATCACGCCGACCTTGCCGTTTCCTTCCGGCACGTTCTTCACCAGCCAGTCGATCGTGTCGTAGGCGTCGGTCGACTCGTCGATGCCCGTGTTGTTGAGCGGCCCCGACAGCGGCCGCGTCATGACGAACTGCCCTTCGGAATGGTGCATCCCGCGAATGTCCTGATAAACGCGGACATAGCCGTCGTCGACGAACTCGGCGTCCATCACCGGCAGGATGTCGACCAGCCGCTGGCTCGCGGTCCGCGCGGTCGATCCCGCCGCGTCATAGGGCGTTCGCGACAACAGGATCGGGCCGTTCCGCGTGCCCTTCTTCATCAGGATGACAGTGTACAATTTGGTGCCGTCGCGCATCGGCACCATCACCACGCGCTTGATGTAATCTGCCTGCGCGCGGACCTGATCGTAGGAGGCGACGACGTCGGGGGTCATCGGGGTTACGCGCTCTTGCGCGTGAGCTGCGGTTGCGGTGGACAGCGCGAGCGCGGCGAGCGTGAGGCGTGGCGTCATGACGCAGGCGTATCGCGTCGCCCTCGCCCCCGCAACGCGGCGATGAACGACTTGGCGACACATTTGTTTACACGCCCGAACTGAACCGGGAACCCGCACGCTGTCCGACCTTACCGCCCGTATCCGCGACAACATCGTCCTGTTCGGCGCGCTCGCCGCCAACCTCGGCATCGCAGTGGCGAAATTCGTTGCCGCCGGCATCACCGGATCGTCGTCGATGCTGACCGAGGGGGTCCATTCGGTCGTGGACAGCGGCAACCAGGTGCTGCTGCTCTACGGGCAGAAACGCGCCAAGCGCCCGGCGGACGCGGCGCATCCGTTCGGCTACGGACGCGAGCTGTATTTCTGGGCGTTCGTGGTCGCGATCCTGATCTTCGCGATCGGCGCCGGCGTCTCGGTCTACGAGGGTTATCTCCACATCATCGAGCCCGAGGAGCTGACCAACCCGACGATCAACTATGTCGTGATCGCGATCTCCTTCGCGCTGGAGGGATCGTCGTGGTGGATCGCGCGGCGCGAGTTCAAGCAATCAAAGGGCGATCTCGGCTGGTGGGAGGCGATCCACCAGTCGAAGGACCCGCCCGGCTTCATCGTGTTGTTCGAGGATTCGGCGGCGCTCGCCGGGCTCGTCCTCGCCGCGGTCGGCGTCTGGGCAAGTCACGCGTTCGGCGACCCGCGGATCGACGGCTACGCCTCGGTCGCGATCGGCGGCGTGCTTGGCATCGTCGCGGTGCTGCTCGCGCGCGAGGCGAAGGGCCTGTTGATCGGCGAGCGTGCCGACCCGCAGGTGGTCGCGCGCGTTCGCGAAGCAGTTGCGGCACATCCGGCGATCACCGCGGTCAACCACGTCCGCACGATCCACACCGCGCCCGACAGCATCTTCGTTGCGATCAGCGCCGATTTCGACGACAATCTCACGATGGGACAGGGCGAGACGATGATCGAGGAGATCGAACAAACGCTGAAGAAGGCGGAGCCGCGCTTGTCCTCGATCTACATTCGCCCTGAAAAGACGAGCGACGCGGTGTCGGACGGAGCCGCTGCGTGATGACGCTGTTCAACCGGCTCGCCAGCTCGCTTGGCGCCATGCTGCTGCTCGCCACCGCGCTGCCGGCGCAGGCGGCGGTCACGATCACCTTCTGGAACCGCGACTTCGGCAACTACTTTCCGCACGCCTTCTTCATGCTGCGCGGCGCACCCGATCGCGGCGGGCCGGCGGTCGACGCCAGCTACGGCTTCACCGCGCAGTCGGTCACCCCGGCGCTGCTGTTTGGCAACGTCAAGGGGCGCGTCGAGACGCCCAAGCTCAACTACATGAACGGCAGTCACGTGCGCTTCGCGGTCACGCTGACCGACGCGCAATATGACGCGGTGCTGCGGCTGATCGCGGGCTGGAGCGAAAAGACGGGCGACAGCACCTACAATCTGGGCAAGCGCAACTGCGTCCACTTCGTGCGCGAGGCGGCGCGGGCGAGCGGGCTGACCGGGCTCGATCACCCTAAGCTGATGAAGAAGCCGAGCAGCTTCCTGCTCGCGGTGGAGAACGCCAACGCCGGCCATGTCAGCGTGATCGAGAAGGCCGGAAAGGACTATCTTGCCACGCTGCCCGCAATCGACGGCGTGCGCCCGATCGACGCGCCCGTCTCCGACCCCGGCACGATGAAGGGCAAGCCAGACACCCAATAGTCCCGGCACCTCACGCGGGCACCAACTCCAGCACGTCAAGGGTCGACTCGAACGCCGGATAGGGTTGCGCGACGCGCCAGCGCGCCGGCGCGATCCGCTCGACCCAGCCCGCGACATCGCGGGTCGCGTCGCGCCCGTACCGCATCGCGCTCCGCTCGTCGCCGAGGGCGATCGTGCCCAGGAACACCGCGCGCGTCGTGTCGTGCGGATAGATGGTCCCGATCACGCGCTGCGATCCCGTAAGCTTGGCGAGCGTCACCTCGCCTCCTTCGGCGGCGACGCGACAGCGAAAGAACGGGTAAGCAACATAGTCGAGCCCGCCAGGCGTCTTGGCGCCGAGCTTCACCGTGCGACAGCGGTAATCGCCCGCGGGCGGCAGCGGATCGGGTAGCGCCGTGTCATAGGCGTAGAGCGGCGGATCGGCGTCGATCTTGGCCCCCGCACCGCTGCCGCGCGCCTTGCCCAGCGCCGCGATCCAGGCGGTACGCCATCCGCGCAGCCGCTGCCGGTCTGACCCGGTCGCGATCGTTCGCCAGCCACGCGCGTCACCCGCCGAGCGCCCGGCCGGCTCGTCCACGGCCGACCGCACACCCATGTCAGCACTCCCTCCACCGCATCCACCGAGCACCGCCAGCACCAGCCCGGCGCAGGCGAGCCGCTTGGCGCTCACGCCGCGGTCCAGCCGCCGTCCGCGGACAGGTTCGCACCCGTGATCGCCTTTGCCTCCTCGCGGCACAGGAACAGCGCGAAGGCGGCGACCTGCTCGGGCGTCACGAACTCCTTGGTCGGTTGCGCGGCGAGCAGCACGTCGTTCATCACCTGCTCGCGCGTCATGCCCCGCGCCTTCATCGTGTCGGGAATTTGGCTCTCGACCAGCGGGGTCCAGACATAGCCGGGCGAGATGCAGTTGACGGTGATGCCGTGCGTCGCATTCTCAAGCGCCACGGCCTTGGTCAATCCGGCGACGCCGTGCTTGGCCGCGACATAGGCCGATTTGTTCGGGCTGGCGACGAGGCTGTGCGCGCTCGCCGTGGTGATGATCCGACCCCAGCCCTTTTCGCGCATCAACGGCACCGCCGCGCGCATCGCGTGAAACGCACTCGACAGGTTGATCGCCAGGATCGCGTCCCATTTCTCGACCGGAAAGTCGTGAACCGGGGCGACATATTGGATGCCGGCATTGTTGACTAGCACGTCGGGCCCGCCGAGCTCCGCGTGGGCCCGCGCCACCATCGCCGCGATCTCGTCGGGCTTGGTCATGTCGGCCGCGTCGTGGAGCGCGCGCGCGCCGCTCGTCGCCTCGATCTCCGCGCGTGCCTGCTCGATCGTGTCGGCCTCGCCGAAGCCGTTCAGCATCACGCTCGCGCCCTCCGCCGCCAGCGCACGCGCGATCGCGAGGCCGATGCCCGAGGTCGATCCGGTAACGATCGCGCTCTTACCCTTCAGGAACATGGCCTTCTCCTCTCCGCTCTGCATCAACCACTAGCCGACGCGTTGCAACCCGGAGCCCGCCAAAGGGGTTCATGCCGCAACAGCAACGATTGCACCGGGGGGCAGGCCATGCGGCTCGACGATTACGAGAATGACATCGACGTCGGCGATGCCACATCGCGCGGCGGCTTCGGCGGCGGCGGCGGCGGGCTGCTGTTCGGGTTGCTGCCGCTGATCGGCAGCCGGTTCGGCTGCGGCGGGATCGTCGTCGTGCTGATCCTGATGGCGGTATTCGGTGGCGGCCTCGGCGGGCTGGGCGGCATCCTCGGCGGCGGCGGAGGCAGCGCCCCCTCGACGCAGGTCGGCCAGCAGTCGGGCGGCGGCAGCGTGCAGCAGATCTGCGACGCCAGCCCCGAACGACGCGCGACCTGCAACGCGTTCAGCAATGCCGAGAATACTTGGGAACAGATCTTCGCCGCCTCGGGCCAGCCTTTCCGCGCACCCGGTCTGCGCTTCTTCAGCGGCCAGGGTCAGTCCGGCTGCGGCGCGGCGCAGAGCGCGATGGGGCCGTTCTACTGTCCGACGGACAGCGACATCTATCTCGACACCAGCTTCTTCAACGAGCTGACCAACCGCTTCAAGGCGCCGGGCGACTTCGCGCAATATTACGTCGTCGCGCACGAATTCGGCCACCACATCCAGAACCTGCTCGGCACATCGGCGCAGGTGCAGCAGGTCCAGCGCAGCAGCAGCGAGACGGAGGGCAACGCCGCCTCGGTCCGGCTCGAGCTGCAGGCCGATTGCTACGCCGGCGTCTGGGCGGCGAAGAATCGCGATCGGTTAGAGCCGGGCGACGTCGAGGAAGGCATGCGCGCCGCGCAGGCGATCGGCGACGACACGCTCCAGCGCGAGGCGCAGGGCCGCGTCGTACCCGACAGCTTCACCCACGGCACCTCGGCGCAGCGCCAGTTCTGGTTGCGCCGCGGGATGGAAAGCGGTGACCCCGCGGCGTGCGACACCTTCTCGGGCGCGATCTGAACGAGGAACGGGCGAGCTGCTCCAGCATCTCGCCCGTTCATGTTTCCATTGATGGTCAGCCCGGCGCGTCAGGTCCGCCGGGCTCATGCGCAATCAGATACGGTGGCCACCCACGTAAGCGAACAGCAGGTCGGCATCGTTCGACGCGTGCAGCTTCTCCGTACCCGTCACGGTGACGCACTCGCCCGCCTTCCACGCGACGCCTGCGACGACGCCCTCACCCTTGATCGGCACCAGCCAGCCGGTCTTTCCCTCGGGCAAGTCAATCTCCCGGTCGCCGCCGGTCCAGCGCTCCAGCACGAACTTCGGCCCTTCGACCAGGATCGTGCGACCCGGCTCGACCTCGCCCGGCGCGCTCGGCGGCGTCCACGGCGTCAGCTCCGCGACCGCGATCCCGTCGTCCAGGTGCAGTTCGCGCGGGCGGCCGTAATCGTACAGGCGGTAGGTCGTGTCCGAATTCTGCTGCACCTCGATCAACGTCAGCCCGGCGCCGATCGCGTGGATCACGCCTGAGTGCGAGTAGAAGAAGTCGCCCTTCTTCACCGGCTTCCAATCGAGCTTGTGCTCGATCGACCCGTCGAGCGCGCTTTCCCGCAGTTCATCCGCGGTCATCGGCGCCAGCGGACCGATCGCGATCGTCGAATCGGGCTCGGCATCCAGGATCGTCCAGCATTCGTCCTTGCCGCGCGGCAGGCCACGCTTCTGCGCTTCCTCGTCCGACGGGTGATCCTGCACCGACAATTTCTCGCTGGTGAACAGATATTTGATCAGCAATTCCGACTGTTCCGGACGCGGTGACTGGAACCACACCTCGCCGATCGGCTCGCCTTCGGGCGACGGATCGGGAAAGCCGGGATAAAGCGTGTGCCGGCCCCACGGCTTCTCGACGCGCTTGGTGGCAAGCAGGGTGGCGGGCATGGGAACTCCTGTTGGTCGTAAGAGGCGGAACAACGCCCGCGGTAACACGTCCGTTGCGCAACGCGAGTGCAAACAGCTGATCGGTGAGCGTAACGCAAAAGCCGTTGTTCCGACGCGTTCGCATGCGCTAAGGCCTGCGCCGATGCGTACCCTTCCCGTTCGTGGCCTTTCGGCTCGTGGTCTGCCAATCGCGCTGATCGCCGCGCTCGCGCTCCCCATTGCTGGTTGTGCGCGCAGCCGCGCTGGCAGCGACCTGCCCTATGTCGCGCGCGACGTCGGCACCTTGTACACCTCGGCCAAGACGCGGCTGGATCAGGGGCGCTACAAGGAAGCGGCCGCGCTGTTCGACGAGGTCGAGCGCCAGCATCCTTATTCGGTCTGGGCGCGCCGCGCGCAGTTGATGGGTGCCTTCAGCTATTATCTCGCGCGCGATTACACCAACGCGATCCAGGGTGCGCAGCGCTTCCTGTCGGTCCACCCGGGCAATCGCGACGCGCCTTACGCTTATTACCTCGTCGCGATGAGCTATTACGAGCAGATCAGCGACGTGACGCGCGATCAGAAGATCACCACGCAGGCGCAGGAATCGCTCGGCGAGCTCGTCCGGCGCTACCCCAACACGCGCTACGCCGCCGATGCGCGGCTGAAGCTCGACCTCGTGCGCGATCACCTCGCGGGCAAGGAGATGGAGGTCGGCCGCTTCTACGAACGCCGCCGGCAGTGGCTGTCCGCGACGCTGCGCTTCCGCAAGGTGATCGACGAATATCAGACAACGACGCACGCGCCCGAGGCGCTGATGCGACTGACCGAGACCTATCTCGCGCTCGGCGTCCGCAACGAAGCGGAAAAGGCCGCCGCCGTGCTCGGCGCCAATTACCCGGGCTCCGACTGGTATCAGCGCGCCTACAAGCTGATGCGCGAATATCCCTCGACCGCGATCGCGCCGCTCGCGCCGGGCGCGCAGGTGGTGCCGCCGGGCACGCGCACCACGACGGTGGCGGGCGAAGCGACCACCAGCGTGCCGGCCAAGGCCGATGCGCCGAACGCGGTCACGCCGGCGACCACCGGCGGCGATCCCGCGGGCACCTTGCCGCCCGATACGACCTCGCCCGCGAACACCCCCAATCCGACGTCGAGCACGCCGACCCCGTAAGGGGCGCGACGTGCGTGTTCGCGGAACAAAAAGGGTAACTTCGCGTCCGATCTGCGCTAAAGGCGTTGGCGACCTATGCTGACCGCCCTTTCCATTCGCGACGTGGTGTTGATCGAAGCGCTCGACCTTGAGTTCGGCGACGGGCTCGGTGTGCTGACCGGCGAAACGGGTGCGGGTAAGTCGATTCTGCTCGACTCGCTCGGCCTCGCGCTCGGGCGGCGCGGCGACAGCGGGCTGGTGCGTCACGGTGCCGCGCAGGCGAGCGTCACCGCGACGTTTGACGCACCCGCGGGCGTCGACGCGGTGCTGGAGGAAAATGGCATCGACGCCGAACCGGGCGAGCCGCTGATTGTCCGCCGCATCGTCAAGGCGGACGGCGGCAGTCGCGCCTTCGTCAACAACCAGCCCGCCTCCGCCGCGCTGCTGCGCGAGATCGGGCAGATGCTGGTCGAGATCCACGGACAGCACGACGACCGCGGCATGCTCGCCCCCGCCGGCCACCGCGCGCTGCTCGATGCGTTTGCGCGCGCCGACGTGGCGAAAGTGTCCGCCGCCCATGCCGCCTGGCGCGCCGCCGCGTCCGCGCTGGAGGACGCGCAGGCCGAGATCGCGACCGCGCAGCGCGACCGCGAATGGCTCGAACACGCGGTCGCCGAACTCGACAAGCTCGCGCCCGAACCCGGTGAGGAGGAAGCGCTCGCCGAACGCCGCCGCGGCATGCAGCGCGCGGAGAAGATCGCCGACGATCTGAACGACGTGACCGGACACGTTGACGGCCGCGACGGCGCGATGACGCAGCTGCGCCAGGCCGCGCGCGTGCTCGAGCGCATCGCGGAGGATCACCCCGCGCTCGCCGAAGCGCTCGCCGCGATCGACCGCGCGGTGATCGAGGGGGCGGTCGCGGAGGAAAAGCTGCGCGATGCTGCCGCCGCGCTGATGCACGATCCACGTCAGCTGGAGGAGGATGAGGCACGGTTGTTCGAGCTGCGCGCGATGGCGCGCAAGCACCGCGTCCAGCCCGACGACCTCGCCGCGCTCGCCGATCGACAGCGCGCGCAGCTCGAACGTTTGAACGCGGGCGAGGAAGGTCTCGCCGGGCTGGAGGCGCGGGTCGACAAGGCGCGCGCCGCCTATGTCGCGGCCGCCGACGCCCTCACGAAGCAGCGCGCCGCCGCGGCGAAACGGCTCGATGCTGCAGTCGCGGGCGAGCTCGCGCCACTCAAGCTCGACGCCGCGCGGTTCCGCACGATCGTTGCCCCGCTTAGCGAGGGTGAGTGGTCGCCCGCCGGATGTGACCGCGTCGAGTTCGAGATTTCGACCAACCCCGGCGCGCCCTTCGCACCATTGGCCAAGATTGCGAGCGGCGGCGAGCTGTCGCGCTTCATTCTCGCGCTCAAGGTCGCGCTGGCGCAGCAGGGCGGTGCCGCGACGATGATCTTCGACGAGATCGACCGCGGCGTCGGCGGCGCGGTGGCGAGCGCGATCGGCGACCGGCTCGCGCGGCTGGCGACGCGCGCGCAACTGCTCGTCGTCACGCACTCGCCGCAGGTCGCGGCACGTGGCGCTGCGCACCTGCTGATCGCCAAGAGCAACGACGGCAAGGTCACACGCACCGGTGTCCGCCCGCTGTCAGCCGCCGAGCGGCGCGAGGAGATCGCGCGGATGTTGTCGGGCGCGACCGTCACCGACGAGGCGCGCGCGCAGGCCGAGCGTCTGCTCGAACCCGCCTGAGCGCCGCGCGCGCTTTCGCTTACCGCTCGCTCAGATAGTAGCGATCGGTCGCGTTCAGGTCCGCGTCGAGTTCGTAGACGATCGGCTGGCCGGTCGGGATCTCCAGCCCGGTGATCTCGTCGTCTGGAATGTCGCTTAGATGCTTGACCAACGCGCGCAACGAATTGCCGTGCGCGGAGATCAGCACGCGCTGCCCGTCCTTCAGCGCAGGGGCGATCCGCTCGTCCCAGTACGGCAGCACGCGCGCGATCGTGTCCTTCAGGCTCTCGGTCGCGGGCACGTCGATGCCCGCGTAGCGACGATCGCCCGACAGGTCGTACTCGCTCCCCGCCTCCATCACTGGGGGCGGCACATCGAAGCTGCGGCGCCAGATATGCACCTGCTCGTCGCCGTGGCGGGCCGCGGTCTCCGCCTTGTCGAGCCCGGTCAGCCCACCGTAGTGCCGCTCGTTCAGCCGCCAATGCTTCTCGACCGGCAGCCACAACCGCCCCATCGCCTCCAGCGCGAGGTTGAGCGTCTTGATCGCGCGCGTCTGCAGGCTGGTGAACGTTTGGTCAAAGTCGAGGCCTTTCGCCGCCATCAGTTCGCCCGCCGCACGCGCCTCGGCCGCGCCTTTCTCGGTCACGTCGACGTCCCACCATCCGGTGAAGCGATTCTCCAGGTTCCACGACGACTGGCCGTGGCGGATGAGGACAAGTGTGGGCATGGATGGAACCTCTGTGCGGGGCCGCACGGCGGCGGCGGTTTACCCCTCGCTAGGGGAAAGCGGCGGGCGCGGGCAAGCCGCGATGGCTACAGGTGCAGCACGAAGAAACGATTGTGCGGGCTGGGCCGATAATCGGCAAACGCATCGCAGGGGACGAAGCCGGCGCGCTTGTAGAGCCGGATCGCGGCGTCGTACGCCGGCGTCGTGCCCGTCTCCAGATAAAGGCGCGTCAAACCGCGCCGACGCGCCTCCCCAATAATCGCCGACAGGATCGCATGGCCCGCGCCGCGCCCGCGCGCGGCGGCCGTGCTGCGCATCGACTTCACCTCCCCGCCCCCGTCACCCAGTTGCTTGAGCGCGCCCATGCCGGCGACGACGCCATCGTTCCATGCGATGAAGAACGCGATCTCGGGCGCCGACAGCGCCCGCCCGTCGAGCGCGAAGGAGAAGCCCTCGGGCACCGCGCCGCGCTGTTCGGCGACATGCGCGGCGAGCAGCGCTGCGATCGCTGGGTTGGTGGGATCGTCGCGACGTACCTGCACTTGCGCGCTCCGCTGCCAAGGTGTTGTGTAGCGGTGTATCGCGCCGCGGCCGGCGGGCAAGCACGGAGGATCGCACATGGCAGTTGAGCGCAGGACGTTGATCCATGACGGCCCGGGTGGCCGGTTCGAGGGCGTGTTCGCCTGGGACAGCGCACACCCAGGCCCCCGCCCCGGCGTCCTGGTGATCCCCAACATCCTCGGCCAGAAGGAGGAGGACAACGCCAAGGCAGAGGCGCTCGCCGCGCTCGGCTACGCCTCCTTCGCGGGCGACGTCTATGGTCAGGGCAAGCGGACGCAGCGCGGACCCGAGGCATCGCGCTACATGGACGAGATGAACGCAGACCGCGCGCTGCTGCGCGACCGGTTGGACGCCAGCCTGTCGGCACTGAAGGCCCAGCCCGAGGTCGACGCGGCGAAGACTGCCGCGATCGGTTTCTGCTTCGGCGGCAAGTGCGTACTCGACATGGCGCGCAGCGGCCTCGACATCCTGGGCGGTGTCAGCTTCCACGGTGTCTACGATCGCCCCGATTACGACAATGTCTCACCGATCAGGACCAAGCTGCTGATCTGCCACGGCTGGGACGATCCGCTCGGCAAGCCAGAGACGGTGGTCGCGCTGGGACAGGAGCTGACGCAGAGCGGCGCCGACTGGCAGATCCACGCTTACGGCAACGCCGGCCACGCCTTCACCGACGCGAGCATGAGGGGATCGACCATCCCCGGCGTCGCTTACGAGGAGCGGGCCGACCGTCGGAGCTGGCAGGCGATGCAGAATTTCCTGAGCGAGGTCTTCGCATGAAGACGCGCGTGACCGAGATGCTCGGCATCGAGAAGCCGATCATCCAGGCGGCGATGGGCTGGATCGCGCGCGCGCCCTTGTCGAGCGCGGTGTCGAACGCGGGCGGCATGGGGATCATCGAAACCTCGTCGGCCGAACTCGACGTCATCCGCGGCGAGATCGTCAGGATGCGCGACCTCACCACCAAACCGTTCGGGGTCAACGTCGCGCAGGCGTTCGTGCGCGACCCCTGCATCATCCAGTTCGTGATCGATCAGGGCGTCCGCTTCGTCACCACCTCGGCGGGTGATCCGATGAAATACACCGCGACCCTGAAAGCGGCCGGGCTGACCGTCTTTCACGTCGTGCCCAATCTCGCCGGTGCCTTGCGCGCGGTCGAGGCCGGCGTCGACGGGCTGATCGTCGAGGGCGGCGAAGGCGGCGGGTTCAAGAACGCCAAGGACGTGTCGACGATGGTGCTGGTGCCGCAGGTGGTCGCGGCGGTCGACGTGCCCGTGGTCGCCGCCGGCGGCATCGTCGACGGACGCTCGATGGCGGCCGCCTTCGCGCTCGGCGCGGAGGGCGTGTTGATGGGCACGCGCATCCTCTCGGCCAGCGAATGTCCGGTGCACGACAATTGGAAACAGGCGATCATCGACGCCGACGCGACCGACACGGTGTTCCTGAACCGCAGCGGCCCGGGCCCGGCGCTGCGCGCGCTGCGGACGAAACGCACGACGCGGATCGAGGCGGACGGAAGCCCCAGCATCTTCGCCGAATTCGCCGACACGCAGGCGGTGTATTTTGGCGGCGACCTGGAAGCAGGTATCGCGCTGACCGGGCAGGTCGCGGGGCGGATCGACGCAGTGAAACCGGTGGCGCAGATCTTCGCCGAAACGATGGCGGAATATGACGAGGTGGTCGCCGCGCTACCGCGATAGTCGCCCGCGCTCGCGGTCAGTTCACCGTCCGCAGAATGTCCTCGAACTCCACGCGGATGTCGTCGGGCGCGCTGCGCAGCAGCACCTGCAACCGCTCGCGGATCGCGTCGGTCTGGCGACTGTCCGACATGCTCGCCATGGTCCAGCCGCTGAAGATGCGGCGCGAGTCGAGTTCGTCGTGCAGCGTCTTCACCTCGGCGTGGCGCGGGTCGGCACTGATCCGCGCGAACACATGCTCGATCGCCTCGGGCGTGCCCTCCAGCACCTGGAGAAAGCGCCGCCCGTCCGACAGCAGGATGCCCGAAATACCATTCAGCCCGTTGTTGGCGCGCGACTGGCGCAGGATGTCGATCTGCGTATCGTCGTCGGTCGGGGCGGTCGCCGTGCTGGAGTAGACGATGCGTCGAAACCGCGCATCTTGCTGGTCAGTCATCCTGGCGCATTAGCTAATCCATGTTACCAAGTCGAGACGATCATGACCTCGCGGCAGCACGGTGGTGACGGATCACCTCGTCGATGATGAATCGCAGGAATTTTTCGGAGAATTCGGGGTCGAGCTCGGCATCGAGCGCGAGTTGACGCAGCCGCGCGATCTGCTGTTCCTCGCGGCCCGGATCGGCGGCAGGCAGACCGCTCGCCGCCTTGTGCCGCCCGACCGCCTGCGTCACCTTGAACCGCTCGGCCAGCAGGCAGACGAGCGCGGCATCGATATTGTCGATACTCTTGCGGTAACCCTTCAGCACGTCGTCGGTCATGCGGCCCTCCGCGGCCCATGTTGCGCAGACACGCCCGGCTCGCAAGGACGATCGCGACTTGCCTTGCCCCGGCGTCCGCTCGTACACGCGCGGGGAGATGAGTGCATCGATCCACCGGCTCTCGGGCCGCACCCCTTCGCTCGATCCGATGGTCGATCTGGTCGCCGCCGACATGAATGCGGTCAACACCGTGATCCTCGACCGGATGCAGTCGCAGATCCCGCTGATCCCCAAACTCGCCGGGCATCTGATCGCGGGCGGCGGCAAGCGGATGCGGCCTATGCTGACGCTCGCGAGCGCGAAGCTGATCGGCTACACCGGCACGCGCCACCACCGCCTCGCCGCCGCGGTCGAGTTCATCCACACCGCGACGCTGCTGCACGACGACGTCGTCGACGGCTCCGACCTGCGCCGCGGCAAGCGCACCGCCAACATCATCTGGGGCAATCCGGCGAGCGTGCTGGTCGGCGACTTCCTGTTCAGCCGCAGCTTCGAGCTGATGGTCGAGGCCGACAGTCTGAAATCGCTCAAGATCCTCAGCCACGCGTCCGCCGTGATCGCGGAAGGCGAGGTCAACCAACTGACCGCGGTGCGCCGCGTCGACCTGGGCGAGGACCGCTACCTCGACATCATCGGCGCGAAGACCGCCGCGCTGTTCGCCGCCGCCTGCCGTATCTCGGCCGTGGTCGCCGAACGGCCCGACGCCGAGGAGGAAGCGCTCGACGCCTATGGCCGCTACCTCGGCATCGCCTTCCAGCTGGTCGACGACGCGATCGACTATACCTCGGACGCGGGCACGATGGGCAAGGATGCGGGCGACGACTTCCGCGAGGGCAAGGTCACCCTGCCCGTCATCCTCGCGTATGCGCGCGGCTCGGCGGAGGACCGCACCTTCTGGAAGGACGCGATCGAGGGCCGCCGCTCGAGCGACTCCGATTTCGCGCACGCGATCGAGCTCGTCCGCGCCACCCGTTCGGTTGACGACACGTTGGCGCGGGCGCGCCACTATGGTCAGCGCGCGATCGACGCACTCGGGCCGTTCGCGGGGGGTGCCGCCAAGGATGCGATGGTCGAGGCGGTCGAGTTCGCGGTGGCGCGCGCGTATTGACCTAGTTGGTCGAGGGATCCGCGGGTCAGACCCGTCGTTCGTCCGCCAGCTCACAACCGTGCACGCCGGTCTCGACCTGGATGGTCGCGTGGCCGATGCCGAACCGATCGTGCAGCATGGTCTGAATGCCGTGGAGGAACGCGTCGCCGGGATGGCCCGCGGGCACGCATAGGTGCGCGGTCAGCCCCGGCTCGGTGGTCGACATCGGCCAGATGTGCAGATCGTGCACCTCGGTGACGCCGGGCAAGTCGACGAGCGCGCCGCGCACCCCGTCATAATCGATGCCACGCGGCACCGCGGCGAGCGACATCTCGACCGTTTCGCGCAGCAAGCCCCAGGTCTGCCAGAAGATCACGCCCGCGATCACTAGGCTGACGAGCGGGTCGATCCAGCCCGCCCCGGTCGCCCAGATGACGATCCCTGCGACGACCACGCCCGCCGACACCAAGGCGTCGGACAGCATGTGGAGGAACGCGCCGCGAATGTTGACGTCACCTTTCCGCCCGCGCGCGAACAGCCAGGCGGTGATCGCATTGACCACGATCCCGCCCGCCGCCACTGCCGCGACCGACAGGCCCGGGACGTGCGGCGGCTCGGCGAAGCGCTGCACCGCTTCGGCCGCGATCGCGCCGAGCGCGACCAGCAGCAGCAACGCATTGGCGAGCGCGGCGAGAATGGTTGAGCCTTTCAGTCCGTAGGTGAAGCGCTTGGACGGTGGTGTCCGCGCCAGCGCCGCCCCGCCCCAGGCGATCGCGAGCCCCAGCACGTCGGACAGATTGTGCCCCGCATCCGCCAGCAGCGCGACCGAGCCGTAGAGCCAGCCCGCGACCGCCTCGACGATCAGATAGGCCAGGTTGAGCCCGATCCCGATCGCGAAGGCGCGATCCCAGCGCTCGGGCGGCGCTGCGTGGGCATGGCCGTGGCCGTGCGCGTGACCATGCGAATGGCCATGGCCGTGCGAGTGTCCGTGGTGGTGATGACCGTGCGCCATGCCGCGCCGTTAGAACAGACGCCGCGCGATATACTAGGACCCGGCCGGCGAAACGCGCGTGACCAGATGTGCGCGCTTCCCGCCGGTCGGCGTCGCAGCAGAAGCCGAGTCTAGGCGTCGACCGGCGCAGCCGCCGGCAGCCGCAACCGCACCAGCAGTCCGCCCAGATCCTCGCTTTCCTCGAGACTGACCGTGCCGTCGTAGATCTCGGCCACGTCGCGGACGATCGCGAGGCCAAGGCCCGTCCCGGGCTTGCCCGAATCGAGCCGAACGCCGCGATCGAAGATGCGCACGCGGTCGGCCTCGGGGATGCCGACGCCGTCGTCCTCGACCTGGATTTCCACGAAACCCGAATGCGCGCCGACGGTCACGAATACGCTGCCGCCGCCGTATTTGGCGGCATTCTCGACCAGATTGCCCATGATCTCGTCCAAATCCTGCCGTTCGATGTGCGCGACCAGATCCTTGGGTCCGTCCATGTCGACGCGGACGTGCGGGTAGAGCCGGCGCACCGCGCGCTCGACCGATTCGACGCTTGGCCACACTTCGGCGCGGCTGTGCGCGGAGCCGCGCCGCCCGACCGCGCGCGCGCGCGCCAGATGATGGTCGACCTGCCGCCGCATCGTGCGCGCTTCGCGGATCACGGTGTCGGCGAGATCGTCCGAGTTGGCGGTGGCGGCATTCATGATGACGGTCAGCGGCGTCTTGAGCGCGTGCGCCAGATTGCCGGCGTGCCGCCGTGCTTCCTCGGCCTGCCGCTCGTTATGTTCGACCAGCGCGTTCAGCTCGTCGATCATCGGCAGCACCTCGACGGGCATGTCGCCTTCGACCCGGTTCGCCTTGCCCGCCCGCATCCGCGCGATCGCCAGACGCACCCGCCGCAATGGCAGCAAGCCGTAGAAGGTCTGCAACGCGGCAAGCGCGACCAGCCCGATGCCCAGCAGCAGAAAACTGCGGATCAGCGTGCGGCGCAAAATGGTGATCTGCGCATCGAGCGCCTCGCGGCTTGAGGCGACCTGGAAGCGCCAGCGCACGGGCGATCCGGGCAGCTTCACGTCCTGCTCGACGACGCGCAGCTTCTCGTCCTTGAACTGGCGGCTGTCGTAGCTGTGGACGCTGCGGTCGTTGTGCGGCTGGCCGTAGGCGAGCTGACGATCCCACAACGAACGCGACGGCCAGGTCTCGTGCCCCGGCGCCGACACCTGCCAGTAGAGCCCCGAATAGGGTTCGAGGAAGCGCTGGTCGGCGGGTTCGCGGTTGAACGTCACCTCTCCCGCTGTGTCGATCTCCGCCGAGACGAGCAGCGAGCGCAGCACGTAGCCGAGCTGATCGTCGGCGTTGCGCGTGACCGCGGCGACCAGCACGCGGTCGAGCGCGAAGCCGCCGCCCGCCAGCAGGATCGATATCCACGCCGCCGCGATCAGGATCATCCGCCGCGACAGCGAGCCCTGCGTTCGTCGCCGCCTGCTCATCTCGTCGCGTTCCGGAACCATGTCGTCGCACGCCGGTTCAGCGACAAACAGGAGGAAAGACCATGCGGAGAGGTAGAAACATACCCGCCATGATCGTTGCAGTCCTGGGTGGAACCCTGGTGTCGATGCTGTCCGGTATGCTGCTCGCGTCCTACGCGGTCGCGGGTGTCACCCCCAATTACCTGCCGCCCCCCCCGCTTCGCACCGCGCGCGTGATCCCGGCCGAGCAGGACGGGTTCGCCGACCTGACCACGGTGCAGCAGATCGCCGCCCGCGTCGAAGCGGCGCACGCCAGCGGTCAGGAGCTGTAACGAAGCCGCCACGCCTCAGCCGTCCGGGTCCTCCAGGCTGTAGCCCAGCCCGCGGATCGTGGTAATGACGTCCTGCCCCAGCTTCTTGCGGATACGCGTCACGAACACCTCGATCGTGTTCGAATCGCGGTCGAAATCCTGATCGTAGATATGCTCGATCAACTCGGTTCGGCTCACCACCTTGCCCTTGTGGTGCAGCAGGTAGCTGAGCAGTTTATATTCCTGCGCGGTCAGCTTCACCGGCTCACCCGCCCGCGTCACCTTGCCGCTGCGCGTATCGAGCCGCACGTCGCCGGCGGTCAGTTCCGACGAGGCATTGCCCGAGGCGCGACGGATCAGCGCGCGCAGCCGCGCGATCAGCTCCTCGGTCTGGAACGGTTTCGCGACATAATCGTCCGCGCCCGCGTCCAGCCCCGCCACCTTGTCCGACCAGCTGTCGCGCGCGGTCAGCACCAGCACCGGGGTCACCTTCCCCTCCTTGCGCCAGCGATCGAGCACCGTCAGCCCATCGATCTCGGGCAAACCCAGATCAAGCACGATCGCGTCGTAATTCTCGGTCGAGCCGAGGAAATGCCCCTCCTCGCCATCGGTCGCGAGGTCGATCGCATAACCCGCCCCTTCCAGCGTCGACTTTAACTGCTGGCCGAGGTTCGGCTCGTCCTCGACGATCAGAACACGCATTATTGTCTCCCTGCGGCACGTCGGCACCCGCTTATCGGCGAGCGCCGGGCCAGATCAATGGTTAGCGGCCGGTCTGCCCCAGCACCTGCCCCGATCGCCCGTCCACGTCGACCCAGATCACCTCGCCGTCGTGGAGGAACTTGAGCGTGTAGACCGCCGACTGCGGATCGAGGTTGAAGCCGATATATTGCGCGCCCTTCATCGTCGGGATCACGCGCCGCTCGATCTCCTTGATCGGCAGCAGCTTGCCCGATCGCGTCGCGCGCCACGCGAACGCGCGCTCGCTCTCCTGCTCGCCGGGCGCGGCGATTGCGGCGGAGGGTGCCAGGGACAGCAGCAGAAGGAACGCGATCATCTTCACGAGGAGTTGCATAGCCACAACGGATTGAACACCCTGTGAATAACGCGGTCAGCGGTCGGTAACTTGCCCGGTCGCGGTCGGTTCCCTAGGTGCGCTGGCATGGCAGCTCCGATCCTAGCGTATGAAGACCTCGGCCTGGTGCAGGGTGCGGGATGGCTGTTCCGCCACCTCGACGTATACATCGGTCAGCGCGATCGGCTGGCGCTGATCGGGCGCAACGGCGCGGGCAAGTCGACGCTGCTCAAGCTCATCGCGGGCGCGATCGATAGCGACGAAGGCCGGCGCACGATTGTGCCGGGCACCAATGTCGTAATGCTGGAACAGGAACCGAACCTCGCCGGGTTCGAGACGCTGGCCGATTACGTCCTGTCGGGCGATCGCGCGCCCGAGCCGTACGAGGCGGAGGCGATCGCGGGGCAGCTCGGCATCGACCTCACCCGTGTCTGCGCGTCGGCGGCGGGCGGCGAGCGGCGGCGGGCGGCGATCGTGCGAGCGCTGGCGCTCAACCCCGACGTGCTGCTGCTCGACGAGCCGACCAACCACCTCGACCTCGGCGCGATCGAGTGGCTGGAGGAATGGCTCAACCGCTACACCGGCGCGTTCGTCGTCATCAGCCATGACCGTACCTTCCTGACGCGGCTGACGCGCCAGACCTTGTGGCTGGAGCGCGGGTCGCTGCGCCGCAACGAGGTCGGCTTCGGCGGGTTCGACGCCTGGACCGAAGCCGTCTACGCCGAAGAGGAGCGCGCCGCGCAGAAGCTCGACGCCAAGCTGAAACTCGAGGAACATTGGCTCCAGCGCGGCGTCACCGGCCGCCGCCGCCGCAACCAGGGCCGGCTGACCAAGCTGAAGGAGATGCGCGCCGAACGCGCCGCGATGATTGGGCCGCAGGGCGCCGCCGCGCTCTCGGTCGGCAGCGACGATGTGAAGACCAAGGTCGTGATCGACGCCGAACATGTATCGAAATCGTTCGGCGACCGCACGATCATCCGCGACCTCTCGTTGCGGGTCACGCGCGGCGACCGCATCGGCATCGTCGGCAGCAACGGCGCGGGCAAGTCGACCCTGCTCAAGCTGCTGACCGGCGAGCTCCAGCCCGACGCTGGCACCGTCAAGCTTGCCAAGACGCTCGACGGGATCGTCATCGACCAGCAACGCAGCCTGATGGCGCCCGAGAAGAAGGTGCGCGACGTGCTGGCGGACGGCGGCGAGTGGATCGACGTGCTCGGCACGCGCAAGCACATCCACGGATACCTGAAAGAGTTCCTGTTCGATCCCAACATGGTCGACGCGCGCGTCGGCACGCTGTCGGGCGGCGAGCGCTCGCGGCTGCTGCTCGCGCGCGAGTTCGCGCGCTCGTCCAACCTGCTGGTCATGGACGAGCCCACCAATGACCTCGACCTCGAAACGCTTGACCTGTTGCAGGAAGTGATCGCCGATTACGACGGCACCGTGCTGATCGTCAGCCACGATCGCGACTTCCTCGATCGCACCGTGACGGTGACGCTCGGGCTCGATGGCAGCGGTCACGTCGACGTGGTGGCAGGCGGGTACGAGGATTGGGTCGCCAAGCGCCGCCCGCGCGTCGAGGCGAAGCGGTCGGCGGCAAAGGCGAGCGCCACGCCGCCCGCGCCTCCACCCCCGACGCGCGTCAAGCTCAGCTACAAGGACCAGCGCGACTTCGAGCTGCTGCCGCGCCGGATCGAGGAGATCGACAATCAGATCGCGGCGAAGGAGGATCTGCTCGCCGACACCGGCCTCTACGCGCGTGATCCCGCCGCGTTCGACCGGCTGATGCGCGAAATCGCCGCGCTGCGCGATGAAAAGGACAGCGCCGAGCTGCGCTGGCTCGACCTCGCCGAGCAGGTCGAGGCACTCGGCTAGTTCGGGAGCGCGCGACCCTCGCGCCCGGCGAGGTCGACGACATACTGCCACGCGACGCGACCCGACCGGCTGCCGCGCCGTGTCGCCCATTGCACCGCGTCGGACGCGTCGAACGGCAGCGCATGCGCCTCGGTATAGCCACGCACGATGCCGAGATATTGTTCCTGATCGACGACGTGAAAGCCCAGGCTCAGCCCGAAACGATCGGCGAGCGCGAGCTGGTCGTCGGCGACGTCGCGCGCATTCACCGCGCGTTCCTGCGCGCCCATGTCGCGCGGCACGAGGTGGCGCTGGTTCGAGGTCACCACCAGCCGCGCGTTCGCCGGCCGCGCCTCCGCCCCGCCTTCCAGCAGCGAGCGCAACGCGCGCGCGTCGCCGACCGCGTCGAAACCGAGATCATCGAGGAACAGCACGAACGCGCGCGGCACGCCCGCGATCGCGTCGAACAGCCGCGGCAGCGTACCGAGCCAATCCGCCGCCACCTCCACCAGTGCCAGCGCACCGCCTGCCGCCTGCACCGAGCCGACGCTCGCCTTCACCAGCGCCGACTTGCCGGTGCCGCGCGCGCCCCACAACAGCACGTCCTGCGCCGCGTGCCCCGCCGCCAATCGTTCGAGATTGCCGAGCAACGCCCCTTTCTGCGCATCGACACCGTGCAGCAGATCGAGCCGGAGCGGGCGAAAGTCGCGCGCCGCGATCAGCACGCCATCGCGCCACACATAGGCCGGCTGCGCGATCGGATCGGCCGGCGCGGGCGGTGGCGGGCTCAACCGCTCCAGTGCGGCGGCGATGCGGATCAGGGCGTCGTCCATCAGGCGGCTATACGCCGGGTCAGCGCTCACTCAACCGAGTGTGCTCAATTGGGCGCGTCAGCGCGGCAGCGCCGCCAGCAGCCGTGTCGCCGCCACGCGCTGGGTGAACGTTCCATCCTTGAGCGCGAGCGCGATTGACTGCCGCGCCTCGCCGACCCGACCCGCATCGGCCAGCGCCTGCGCATAATGCCAGCGGATGTCGGCCGCCGCGGGCGCCAATCGCACCGCTTTGGTCAGCAGCTGCAGCGCGCCGCGCGTATCGCCCAGGCCGAATAGCGCGGCACCATAAGCGTCGCTCGTGCCCGCGCTCATCGGCGACAGTCGATAGGCCGCGCGGGCGAACGGCAGCGCCGCCTTCGGATCGCCCGCCTCGGTATAGGCTTGCGCAAGTTGCATCAGCACCAACGCGTCGCCGTCACCGATCTGGCGGCGCAATTGCTCCAGCGTCCTGACCGCGTTGGCGCTGTCGCCGGAGGCGAGCTGAAGATTGGCCAGCAGCCGCCTCGCGACCACCGATGCCGGGTTCTGCGCCAGGTACAGCGCGATCGCACGCGCGGCACCCGCCCGATCGCCCGTCTGCACCCATGCCTCCACCAGCCGCAGCAGCACCGGCTGATCGAAACGCAGATCCGCCGCGCGTGCGTAGGCGTTGGCCGCGGGCACGGACCGGCCGGCGGCGGTCAGCGCGTCGCCCAGCAATTGTTGCGCCGGCGGTGCGCCCGGAGAGGCGCGCGCCATCTCCTCGCTCCGCCGCACCGCCTCGGCGAACTGCCCGCGCTCGATCAGGCCGCGGATCGCGTCCACCGCCGCGGCGGGATCGCTCGGCGCTTCGGCAACGGCCTCGGCGAGCACACCCGCGTCGTCGTCCTGCCCGAACGGCGCCGCGCGCGTGATGGGCGCGCGGGCGGCACGATCAAGGAAGCGCGCCGCCCAGTCGCGCAGCCCCTGCGCCTCGAACGCGCGCCCGACCAGCGTCAGCGTGTAGCGGTCGGCGTCCTCGCGCAGCGCGATGGGACGTAGCACGTCGAGTGCCCCCTTGCTGTCACCCGACCGCAGCAGCGCGGCACCGAGCAGCCGCCGGGCAACGAGGTTCATCGGCTGTGCCCCCAACAGAGCCTGCCACTTGACCGCTGCCTGCTGATAGCGCGCATTGGCGTAATCGATCGCGCCCGACAGCAGCAGCCCGCCGGGCAGGCCGTCGAGCCCGCCGCTACTCCGATCGAGCAGGTCGCTCGCGAGCGACAGATCGCCCGCGCGTGCCGCAATCACCGCCAGCAGGTACAATGCCTGCGGGTCACCGGGCCGCGCGGCGAGCGCACGGCGCGCGGTCGCGACACTATCGGCGCTACGGCCTATATCTCCCAGTGTTCCGGCATATTCGATCAGCGCGCGGTGATAGTAAGCGTCGCGGGCGAGCGCGGCCTCGAACCACGGCAGCGCCGCGATCAGCCCATATTGGCCGCGCACCAGTTCGCCGCGCAGCACCAGCGCGGCAAGATCGTTCGGCTCGAGCGAGAGTGCGCGCTGTGCCGCCACGTTCGCGCCGCCGATATCGCCGATGTCGAGCCGGATGCGCGCGAGATCGCGCCACGCGCCCGCATCGCGCGGGTCACGCGCGATCAATCGTTCGAGCAACGCTGCACCCGCGGCGCGATCGCCCCGCGCGGCGAGCGCGCGTGCCTTTGCGCGCTGGGCGAATGCGGTATCTCCGCCGGTCGCCTGATCGGCTTCGACGATTGCGCCGTCCTCGTCACCTTGCAGCAGCAATGCCGCGGCGCGCAGGTGGTGGAGCCGGGCCGCCGACGCCCCTGCGCTGCGCGCACGGTCGATCGCGCCGCCGGCGGCGACGCCGTCCTCCAGCAGCAGATAGGTTCGTGCGAGCGCGATCTGCGCGGCCGCGTTGCCCGGCTCGGCGCGGGTTGCTTCGATGAAGTCGTTGCGCGCCGCTGAATAATTGGCGCGTGCGAGCGCGGCCTGCCCGCGCGCGATCGACTCGCTGGCGGCCGGAACGTCGGCGCGCCGCGCGAGGAGCGCGATGCCGAACGCGATTACCGCAGCGGCCGTTATGATCCCGGCACGCTGCACGACACGCGTGCGTATCAGAGCGTTCAATCGCTGCAGCCACCAGCCCCGCCGCCGCTTGCGCCGACCGCGCAGCAGCGGATAGGTCGCCGGGCCTTCACGCATGCAGATCGTAGCTTTTCAGCAGATCGTAGAGCGTCGGCCGGCTGATACCGAGCAGTCGCGCGGTGCCCGAGATATTGCCGTCGGCCTGCGCCAGCGCGCGCGTGATCGCGCTGCGGTCCGCCCGCTCGCGCGCGGCACGCAGGTTGATCGGTCGCGCGTCCGGCGTGCCCGGCAGGTCCAGGTCGGCAGCGGTGACGTATTTGCCTTCCGCCATGATCACCGCGCGCTTTACGCGGTTCTCCAGTTCGCGCACGTTGCCGGGCCAGCCCCACGCATCGATCGCGGCGGCGGCGTCGGGGCTCAACCCCTGCACCGCCGGATTGAGCGTACGCTTGTGCTGCTGCACGAAATGCCGCGCGAGCAGCGCCGCGTCGCCGCTCCGCTCGGCGAGCGCCGGGATGCGCACCACGATCTCGGCCAGACGGTAATAAAGGTCCTCGCGGAAACGCCCGTCCGCGACCATCGCGTCGATGTTCTGGTGCGTCGCGCAGACGATCCGCACGTCGACTGGGATCGCCCGTCGCCCACCGACACGCTCGATCACGCGTTCCTGCAGGAACCGCAGCAGCTTGACCTGCAACGCCAGCGGCACGTCGCCGATCTCGTCGAGGAACAAGGTGCCGCCGTCCGCGGCCTCGATCTTGCCCGCCGTTGTCTTAACCGCGCCGGTGAACGCGCCTTTTTCGTGCCCGAACAGCTCGCTTTCCAGCAACGTCTCGGGAATGGCGGCACAGTTGATCGCGACGAACGGCCCATCGCGGCGCGGGCTGGCGTCGTGCAGCCCGCGCGCGAGCAATTCCTTGCCGGTGCCGCTCGCGCCCAGCAGCATGACCGACACGTCAGCAGGGGCGACGCGCTCGATCGTGCGGGTAACGTGCAACATCTCAGGCGCTGCAGTGATGAGCCCGCCCAGCCCCGCGCCCGTCTGCGCGCGAGCGGCGAGCCGCCGGTTCTCGGCCTCAAGCGCGTGGACGTGGAACGCACGCGCGACGATCAGGCCGAGCGCGTCGATCTCGATAGGCTTGCTGTAGAAGTCCCACGCCCCGCCCGCAATCGCCGCCAACGCCGCGTCGCGCGCGCCATTCCCCGAGGCAACGATCACCTTGGTGTCGGGCTTGATCGCCAGTATTTCAGCCAGCGCGCGCAGTCCTTCGGACGCGCCGTCGGGATCAGGAGGCAGGCCAAGGTCGAGCGTTACCACCTGCGGCTCGGACGCGCGCACCGCGTCGATGGCGCTCGCGCGGTCGCTGGCGACGACAACCTCGTAATCCTCGTACGACCAGCGTAACTGGCGTTGCAGCCCAAGATCGTCCTCGACGATCAGCAGCGTCTTGGGTGCACTCATGCCGCCTGCTCCAGCGCGGGGGCGAGCGGCAGCGTAACGCGAAAGCTGCTGCCCTCGCCCACACGCGTCGTGACGGTGATGCTGCCACCCATCTTCTCAATCATCTGACGCGCCTCGAACGCACCCAATCCGAAGCCACCCGCCTTACCCGAGACGAAGGGACGGAACAGCTGATCGCGCACGAACGCCGGGGTCATGCCACAGCCGTGATCGACAACGGTGACCACGGCCTCTCCGGCCGCCGCCCCGCCCGCGATCGTCTCCACGTGCAGTTCGACCGGGGCGTCGCTCTGTGTCGCCTCGATCGCATTCTGCACCAGGTGGCTGAGCAGTGTCTCTAGCGCCGCGGCGTCGGCCAACGCGATCGCCTCGCCCCCGCTCACGCGCACCACATGCTGCGTGCGCCGCGCCTCGGCCAGGCGTTTGACAAGCCTGAGCAGCTCAACCGGCTGCACCGCATCACCAGCCGTCAGCTGGTGGTGCGACAATCGCGCGAGCAGTCCCGTCATCCGCTGCGACGTATCGCGCAATGTGGCGATCATGTCGGCGCGGAATGCAGGGTTGTCGGCGTGCCGCTCCGCATTGCGCGCGACCAATGCGGTCTGGCTGACGAGATTCTTCAGATCGTGCATAATGAAGGCGAAGCGGCGATTGAACTCGTCAAAGCGCTGCGCGTCAGCCAGTGCGGCATGCGCGCGCTCTTCCGCGAGATAGCTTGCCGCCTGCCGTCCGGCAGCGCCGAGCAGATCGAAATCTTCCCAATCGAGCGCGCGCGTGAGCGGCGGTCGCGCGAGCACGATGGCGCCGATCAGCGTATCGGCACGTAACAGCGGCACGACCGCCCAAGCCTCCGGGCGCGCGACCAGCCACTCGGGCAGTGCCGCGATCTCCGCGGCCGGTGCCTCGCCTACGCGGCAGGAATCGAGATCGATGATGCGTGCGGTGCGCGCCAGATAGTCGGTCAGAGCCGTGGTCGCCGCGATCGCGGGGGCTTCGTCCCAGCGCCACGCCGGACCGGCGACCATGCCGTCACGCTCGGCGAGCAGCAACAGGCCCGCCGGCGATGCCGTCAGATCCGCCACCGCCTGCACGACGCGGTTCGGCAAGGCCGAGACATCGTCGCCCGAGATGCCGAGCGTGTCGGTGAAACGCATCCACTCGGCGCGGTAATCGTAGCGGTGGCTGAACAGGTGCTTCGCGACCATCACCTTGGCCCAGGCGCGCAGCCACGGCGTCGTAAGGAACGTCAGCAACGCCGCGCCGCTTCCGAACACGAAGGCCGTCTGGATCACGCGCGCGTGCGCGCCCCCCACTTGGCCGAGCGCCCCCGTCACGCCGATCGCCGCCGCGACGTACAGCATTGCACCGAGCAGCAGAATCGCCTGTGCGGTTGCGGTCCGCGACACGCTCAGCGACCGATCACCCTCGCGTTGCAGCGCGATCGTGACCGCGAGTGCCACAACCACGGTCACGACGCCGCGCAGCGCAGTCAACCACTCCGACCAGCTACCCGCCGCATAGGCGAACACCAGCACGAGCAGGTCGGTCGACCACATCATCCCGATTGCCGCCACCAGCATTGTCTCACCGCCGCTGCGTCGCTTCGTAGAAGCGCTCGCGTGATGGTGAAGCAGGACCAAAGCGGTGATGGTCGAGAGCAGGCGCAATACCAGCCACGTCATCTCCGCTGCTGCGCGCGCGGCATTCGCCTGCAGGTTCGCAAGCGTGATCGCGACCACGCCCGCGAGCGCGGCGCAACCCGCCGCGGCAACAAACGCGCCCTGCCGCCCGCGCACATGCCGCAGCGTGCGGCGAGACAGAGCGAACAGCACCGCGAGCCAAGCGAGGTTGCGTAACGTCAAGGCGACACGCACCGGCATCTCGCCGTCGCCGATCCCCGCGACACCCAGCGCCCACAATGCGGTGATCCCAAGCGCCGCGAGCAGCAAGTGATGCCCAACGAAGCGCGACGGTCGCTGCGCTTCGACGATCGCCGCGCCGCAGAACAAGAGCGCCGACAATCCGTGCAGCCAGATGATGAACGCGCCGCCGGTCACCTCAGCGTGCGCCTTCGGGCCACAACACGACGCGCAGCGTCTGAAGCAGGATCAGCAGGTCGAGAAAGGGCGTGTAGTTTTTGGCGTAATACAGGTCGTATTCGAGCTTGTGACGCGCATCCTCGGTTGAGGCGCCGTAGGGATAGTTGATCTGCGCCCAGCCGGTGATCCCCGGCTTCACCATATGCCGCTCGGCATAATATGGCAGTTCGCGCTCCAGATCGGCGACGAACTGCGGCCGCTCGGGACGCGGTCCGACGAAGCTCATTTCGCCCTTCAGCACGCTCCAGCATTGTGGCAGCTCGTCGATGCGGACCTTGCGAATCCACTTGCCGATCCGCGTGATGCGGGGATCATCCTCCGCGGCCCATACCGCTGTTCCCGCGATCTCCGCATCCTGCCGCATCGAGCGCAGCTTCAGGATGTCGAACGGCTGGTTCAACAGCCCGACGCGGCGCTGGCGGTAGAAGGCAGGCCCCGCGCTCTCAAGCTTGATCGCGATCGCGGTAACGAGGATGACCGGCAACGCGAAGGCGAGCAGCAGCAGGCTCACCGCGACGTCGAACGCGCGCTTGGAGATGCTCGACAGCATCCGCCCCGACGAGAAACCATCGGAGAAGATCAGCCACGACGGGTTGACGCTGTCGAGATCGATCCGACCCGTCTCGCGCTCGAGAAAGGTCGAGTAATCCATGACACCGACGCCGGTCGTCTTGACACGCAGCAGGTCGCGCAGCGGAAGCGAGTTGCGCCGCTCCTCGATCGCAAGCACGACCTCGGTCACGTCGAGGTCAACGACGTGGTCCGACAGGTTCTCGATCGCATCGCGGCCGATTGCGCCGGGGATCAGCGTCGTCGGCTCGCCCATCGCGACATTGCCGACGATCTTGAAACTGGCGCGGGGACGCGCAGCGAGTTCCGCCAGCTTCGCCGCGCGACGCCCGGCACCCAGCACCAGCACCCGCCGCCGCAACGCGTCGCCGCGGATGAAGCTGCCGATCGCAAGACGGATCGCGACCAGACCCGCGACCGCGAAGATCATGCCGAGGAACAGGTTGGAACGCCAGAATGTGATCGACGGTAGCAGGAAGAACAGCACAGACAGAAAGATGACGCCGAGCGACACCGCCACGAGCAGCCGCGCAGTCGCGAACCGCCATGATTCAAACGCGTGAACTCCGTAAGCTCCGACCGCCACCATCGCGATCTCAAGCGGAAGTGCGAACGATAATAATTGCGGGATGCGGGTGCCGATCGCCCCAGCGCTCATCCCGATCTGCGACGCACGCACCTGCCAGCCCGCCTCCGCCGCCAGCAGCAGCAGGATGAAATCGAGCAGCCCGAGCAGCAACACCGCATTGGGCACGTAATGTTTGAACACCCGTGTCATGAAGGCGTCGACCTTGCGTTGTAAGCCTTTCCGACATCCTCTCGCCGAAATTGGCAAAGATTCCCTGAACGCCGGAGCTTTGTAGCATCACGGTCGTTACGCACGCGTTGCCGTCCTGAGCGGCAGCGGGGGCTCAAGGAGAATAGTCAGTGTCAGCAATCGTGCCGGTAATCCTGTCCGGCGGATCGGGAACGCGTCTGTGGCCGATGTCCAGGCCTGAGCGACCCAAGCAGTTCCTGGCGCTGACAGCGGCCGAGACGATGCTGCAACTGACAGCCGCGCGCGCGCATGGCGACGCGTTTGCCGCACCCATCGTGGTGGCCAATGCCGCACACGCCGATCAGGTGGAGACGCAACTAACCGAGATCGCCGCATCACCGCAGGCGATTATCCTGGAGCCTGCGGGCCGCAATACCGCACCTGCAATCGCGCTCGCCGCGCTGGAGGCCGACGGCAAGGCGCCCCTGCTCGTCATGCCGTCGGACCATGTCATTCTGGATCGCGACGCATTCCATGCCGCGATTCATGCCGCGCTGCCGCTGGTCGAGGAGGGCTGGCTAGTCACCTTCGGGATCACGCCCGACGCGCCGGAGACCGGCTACGGCTACATCAAAGTGGGCGAAGAGGTCGCGCGAGGCGTTAACCGCGTCGCACGCTTCGTTGAAAAGCCGGCGCGCGACGCGGCCGAGGCAATGATCGCGAGCGGCGACCATGCGTGGAATGGCGGCATCTTCCTGTTCTGCGCCGACGCCTATCTGCAAGCGCTTGAGCAGTTCCGGCCCGACATCCTGGCAGCGGCGAAAGCGTCACTCGAGGGCGCGCAGCGTGACGGCGTGCGCATCCATCCCGCCAAGGACGCGTTCGAGGCATCGCCATCCGACTCGATCGACTATGCCGTCATGGAGAAGGCCGACCGTGTCGCGGTGGTGCCGGTGGCAATGGGGTGGAGCGACGTCGGAAGCTGGGACGCGCTGCATGCAATCGCCGACACCGACGACCACGGCAACGCCATCAACGGCGACGCGATCGTGCTCGACAGCCGCAACTGCCTGATCCGCAGTGACGGGGCACGGGTTACGATGGTCGGCGTCGAGGACTTGATCGTGGTGGCGAGCGGCAGCGATATCCTGATCCTGCCGCGCGGACGCAGCCAGGACGTCAAGCTATTGCAGGATGAGATGAAGCGCCGCTGATGGGCAAGTGGCTGGTGATCAATGCATCAGCCACGCCCAACAGGCAGCGAGCCCGGCACTGCCGAGCAGGAACTGCGGTCCACGCAAGGCAGCGAAATAGGCCGGCGCGTTCCCGCGGCGTCCGGCCCGCCGGTCGAGCAATGCGACAAAGGCGTAACCGGCGGCGAGCAGCGCCAACGCGATCGACGCGAACGGCACGATCAGCGCCAAACCCGCGATCGAGAAATAAGACAGCGCTGCGGCGATCTCGATCGGCTTGGAGGCGGCGGGATTGCCGAACCCATACCCCCGCCTAACCCCGGCGACGAAGGCGAGAATCAGTGCGCCCCATACGATCGCGCAGTTGAGTGCGATCACTTTCCACTCACCCGGCAACGTCCATACACCGATGCCCGCCGCAACGAGCGGGAGCATGGGACCATAACCGAGGATCTTGCCGTCGAGGGGGATGCGTGAGCTCATGCGCCGCGGAACGCACGAGCACGCATTCAGTCGCGCGCGAAAATCTCGTCGTGCGGGATCGACAGCTCGAGTGCGGGCAGATCGATGTCGTGCGGTTGCGCGAACAGGTCATCGCGCCACGACGTGGGGCCGAGCCGCTGGACGACTCGGCTGAGTTCGTGCTCGGGATCGACGAAGACGATCGTGTCGACGGAGGCGATGGAGCGGTACTGCTCGAGCTTCTCGGCGCGGTCGACGCTTGCGGTCGATGGCGAAGATACTTCGAACAGGACCACCGGGTCGGAATAGATGCGCTCGGCCTGCTCGCGCTCGCGACTGGCGGGATTGCCGCAATAGACACTGACGTCGGGGTAGCGACAGTTCACGTCGTCGACGCGCAGCCCCATGTCACCGTTGTAGGCGCGGCAGCCGGTACCGCGCAGATGGCGATGCAGGAACGCGAGAATGTTGACCGACACGCGCGAATGCGCAGGGGTGCCGCCGGTCGTCATCTGGATGACGCCGTCGATCAGCTCGTACTTGCGATCGGTGCTGAAATCGATGTCGAGGAACTGCTCGACCGTGATCGGCTGATAGGCAGCATGGCTCCGCATGAGGCCAAAATAACGCGGATGATCCAACAAAAGAAGGGCCGGCGGATTGCTCCGCTCGGCCCTCTTTTCGGCAGGAGGCAGCGGCGGAGCCGCTACTGGACGTCGTACGGGTTCGGCCTCGGGCCGACCCGCCGGACGATCCGGTGCGTGTCTCCGGCCAGCGACGCTGGCCGGAGCCGCAGCCGGATCAGAAGTCCATGCCGCCCATGCCGCCCATGCCGCCGCCCGGCATCGCCGGCGCTGCCTTGTCCTCGGGCACCTCGGAGACGGTCGCCTCGGTGGTGATGAGGAGGCCGGCGACCGAGGCTGCGTTCTGCAGCGCGGTGCGCACGACCTTGGTCGGGTCGATCACGCCGGCCGAAACCAGGTTCTCGTAGGTGTCGGTCGCGGCGTTGAAGCCGAGCGACGTGTCGTTGCCGTCGAGCAGCTTGCCCGAGACCACCGCACCGTCGTGGCCGGCGTTCTGCGCGATCTGACGCACCAGCGCGGTCAGCGAGCGGCGAACGATGTCGATGCCGCGCGTCTGGTCCTCGTTCGCGCCCGTCAGGCCGTCGAGCGCCTTCGACGCGTACAGCAGCGCCGTGCCGCCACCGGGGACGATGCCCTCTTCGACCGCGGCGCGAGTCGCGTGCAGCGCGTCGTCGACTCGGTCCTTGCGCTCCTTCACCTCGACCTCGGTCGCACCGCCGACCTTGATCACCGCCACGCCGCCGGCGAGCTTCGCCAGACGCTCCTGGAGCTTCTCGCGGTCGTAGTCGCTGGTCGTGTTCTCGATCTGCTGACGGATCGCCTCGGTACGGCCCTTGATCGCGTCGGCTTCACCCGCACCGTCGACGATGGTGGTGTTGTCCTTGTCGATCGAGACGCGCTTGGCGGTGCCGAGCATGCCGAGCGTGACGCTCTCGAGCTTGATGCCGAGATCCTCCGAGATCACCTCGCCCTTGGTCAGGATTGCGATGTCCTCGAGCATCGCCTTGCGACGATCGCCGAAGCCCGGTGCCTTGACCGCTGCGACCTTCAGGCCGCCGCGCAGCTTGTTGACGACGAGCGTGGCGAGCGCCTCGCCCTCGATGTCCTCGGCGATGATCAGGAGCGGACGGCCCGACTGCACGACCGCTTCCAGGATCGGAAGCATCGCCTGCAGGTTCGACAGCTTCTTCTCGTGGATCAGGATGTACGGGTCGTTGAGTTCGACCGTCATCTTGTCCGGGTTGGTGATGAAATAGGGCGACAGGTAGCCGCGGTCGAACTGCATGCCCTCGACGACGTCGAGCTCGAAGTCGAGACCCTTGGCCTCCTCGACGGTGATGACGCCTTCCTTGCCGACCTTCTCCATCGCCTCCGCGATCTTCTCGCCGACTTCGCGGTCGCCGTTCGCCGAGATGATGCCGACCTGCGCGACTTCCTGGCTGCCTGAGACGGGCTTGGAGCGGCCCTTCACGTCCTCCACCACCTTGGCGACGGCGATGTCGATGCCGCGCTTCAGGTCCATCGGGTTCATGCCGGCTGCGACCGACTTCATGCCCTCGCGCACGATCGCCTGGGCGAGCACGGTCGCGGTGGTGGTGCCGTCACCGGCGGTGTCGTTGGTCTTCGAGGCCACTTCGCGCACCATCTGCGCGCCCATGTTCTCGAACTTGTCCTTGAGCTCGATTTCCTTGGCGACCGTCACACCGTCCTTGGTGATGCGGGGCGCACCGAAGCTCTTGTCGATCACGACGTTGCGGCCCTTCGGCCCCAAGGTCACCTTGACCGCATCGGCGAGGATGTCGACGCCGCGCAGGATGCGCTCACGCGCGTCGCGGCCGAATTTCACGTCCTTGGCTGCCATGTTGGCTACCCTTTCAGTTGGATTGGAAAGTCACGAAAGTCACACCCCTACGCATGTGCGCGAGGGTGCGACGAACCAATGAATCAGCCGACGATCCCGAGGATGTCCGATTCCTTCATGATCAACAGGTCTTCGCCGTTCACCTTGACCTCGGTGCCCGACCACTTGCCGAACAGGATCTTGTCGCCGGCCTTGACGTCGAGCGGGGTGATCGTGCCGTTCTCGGCGCGCGCCCCGGTGCCGGCGGCGACGACCTCGCCCTCCTGCGGCTTCTCCTTGGCGGTGTCGGGGATGATGATCCCACCGGCCGTCTTCTCCTCTGCCTCAACGCGACGAACGAGAACGCGGTCGTGCAACGGACGAAAGTTCATTGCTGTAACCCTTTTCGATTGATGACACTTTTTTGGCACTCGACGGGAGCGAGTGCCAGCGGAACGGCATATGTGTGGCGCCCTCCGGACCGTCAATGGGGGCCGAAGCCGTTTTCGGAACCTTTTTTCAGGCCGGGCGTGGCACGAGCAGGCCGAGCCGCTCGCGCGCCGACCAGCGCCACAGCAGCAGCACCGACACCGCCAGCAATCCCGCGGCGAGCCCGATCCAGATACCCGTACCGGCGAGCGTCGTCGCGAACCCGAGCACCGCTGCCGTCCCGAAGCCGATCACCCAGTAACCGAACAACGCCACCAGCATCGGCACGCGCGTGTCCTGCACCCCGCGCAGCACGCCGGCCGCCACCGCCTGCGCGCCGTCCACCAACTGGAACACCGCCGCGACGGCGAGATATTGCAGCGCGAGCGGCACCACCGCCGCATTCTGTGGAGCATCGACGTCGATATAGGCGGAAATGAACAACCGCGGCGCGAGCCACATCGCGACCGCGCTCACCCCCATGAAGCCGATGCCGAGCGCGAGCGCGGTGCGTCCCGCCCGCCCCACCCAGGCGTGGTCGCCCGCCCCGAACGCCAGCCCGACGCGGATCGTTGCTGCCTGCGCGACGCCGAACGGCACCTGAAACGCGACCGCGGCGACGTTGAGCGCGACCGCGTGCGCGGCAACCTCGGTCACGCCGATCAGCCCCATCAGGATCGCCGCACCCCCGAACAGCGCGCCCTCGAACAGCCAGGTGAGCATGATCGGTACGCCCAGCCGCACGATCTCGCGCGCGCGCGACCATTCCGGCCGCCACCAGCGGCCGAACAGGCGGTAGCGACGCAGCCGGTGGTCGGCGAAGAAGATGAAGATATAGGCGAGCACCATGCCGGTCGTGCTGACTACGCTCGCGATCGCAGATCCTTCGAGCCCAAGGCGCGGGAAACCCGCGTTGCCGAACACGAGCAGCCAGTTGACCAGGATGCTGAGCGCGAGGGCCAGCGCGGTCACGACCAACCCCCAGCCCGGGCGGCCAAGCGCCGCCGCCACCGTGCGCAGCACGCCCGCGAGCACGCCGGGCAGCACCGCCCACAAAAGGATGTCGAGGAAGTGCCCCGCGCGCTCGGCGACGCGCGGGTCCTGATCGGCGAGCAGCAGCAAGCGCTCGCCGCTCGCGAGCACCACCATGACCAAGAGCGAGGCGGCAACGCCGACCCACAAGGCCATGCGCGCGCTGCGCCGCACTTCGCGCACCGCGTGCGCGCGCTGACCCAGTTCGGCCGCGATCAGCGGTGCCGCGGCGCTGGTCAGGCCGATGACGCCGTAGAGCGGCAGCGTGAACAGGAACACGCCCATCGTCGCGGCGGCGAGTTCGAGCGTGCCGAGCCGCCCGACGAAGATCACGTCGACCGCCGCCACCGCCATCTGCAACAAATTGGCCGCGACCAGCGGACCCGCGAGCCGGGTGAGCGCCACCAGCTCGTCGCGCCAGCCGGCGGGGCGCGGCTCATCGAGCGGCGCAGGGGTAATCGGACCGGCGTGCATGCCGTCGGCGTTAGGCGGTTCGATACGTGTTGACCATAGAAGCGGCCACGATCGGTGGACTCGGGCCAGTAGAAGCGTATTGCTCAAGCCATACACGGCAGGCTAAACCGGCGAACAACGGGCGCTTCGCCCGCGAGGATCACGACAATGAAGCTGGTGCGCGCATGAGATTGGTAAAGGGCGCCTGGAAACTGCTGGTCGGCATCAAGGACGCGCTGGTGCTCGTCGCGATGCTGCTGTTCTTCGGCGCGCTGTTCGCCGCGCTGAACGCGCGCAGCCGCGCGCCGGCGATCAAGGACGGCGCGCTGGTGCTCGACCTCGACGGCCCGATCGTCGAGCAGCCCGAAGAGGTCACGTTCACGCAATTGCTGAGCGGGCAGCAGGCCGGGCGCGAGTACCGCCTGCGCGACATCGTCCGCGCGCTCGACGCCGCCAAGAGCGACGACCGCGTCAAGGCGGTGGTGATCGACCTCGAACGCTTCGGCGGTGCCTATCCGGCGGCGCTGGGCGAAGTGGCGGCGAAGCTCGCCGAGGTGAAGCGCGCGGGCAAGCCCGTGCTCGCCTGGGGCATCGCCTACACCGACGGCGGTTACCGGTTGGCGGCGTCGGCGAGCGAGATCTGGATGGACCCGCAGGGCGGCACCTTGTTCTCCGGGCCCGGCGGCACGCAGATGTATTACAAGGGGCTGATCGACAAATTGGGCGTCAACGCACACGTCTACCGCGTCGGCAAGTTCAAGTCGGCGGTCGAGCCGTACATCCGCGCCGACCAGAGCCCGGAAGCGCGCGCCGCGTCCGAGGCACTGTACGGCGGCCTCTTCGAGCAGTGGCGCAGCGCGGTGCAGCAGGCGCGGCCAAAGGCGCAGGTCGCCGCCCTCCTCGCCAATCCCGCGCAAACGGTGCAGGCGGCGGGCGGCGACGTCGCGCAAGCGAACCTGCGCGGCGGGATCGTCGATCACCTGGGCGACAAGGTCGCGTTCGGCCGGCGTGTCGCGCAGATCGTCGGCGGCGACGACAAGAAGGCGGCGGGCTATTTCAACAAGATCGACTATGACGCCTTCGTCGATGCCAAGCCGCTGCCGAAGGTCGGCAAGATCGGCATCGTCACCGTTGCGGGCACCATCGTCGACGGCAAGGCGAGCGGCGGCAGCGCGGGCGGCGACACCGTGTCCGACGCGATCTACAAGGGTCTGGCGAAGAACGACCTGAAGGCGATCGTGCTGCGCGTCGACTCGCCCGGTGGCTCGGTGCTGGCGTCGGAGAAGATCCGGCTCGCGCTGGTCGAGGCGAAGCGGCGCGGATTGCCGATCGTCGTGTCGATGGGCGGGCTCGCCGCGTCGGGCGGATACTGGATCTCGACGCCCGGCGACGTGATCTTCGCCGAACCCGACACGATCACCGGCTCGATCGGCATCTTCGGCGTGATCCCGACGTTCGAGAACACGCTGGCGAAGGTCGGCATCACCAGCGACGGCGTGCGCACCACGCCGCTGTCGGGCCAACCCGACGTGTTTGCGGGCACCAACCCGGTGATCGACAGCGTTATCCAGTCGACAATCGAACACGGCTACATGCAGTTCCTGACCCGCGTGTCGCAGTCGCGGCATCTGCCGGTCGCGCGCGTGAACGAGATCGGCCAGGGTCGAGTGTGGCTGGGCGGCACTGCGCGCCAGCTCGGGCTGGTCGACCGGTTCGGCTCGCTCTCTGACGCGGTGGCAGAGGCCGCCAAGCGCGCGAAGGTCGAGTCGACCGACATCGTGTATCTTGAAAAGCAGCCGGGTTTCGCCGCCACGATCGCCAAGCAGTGGAACCGCGACGGGGATGACGACGCCAGCGCCGGCCTAGACGTCATGTCGCGCATGGCGTGGCAGCAGCGGCAGGCGGCAGCGCTCGCGATCGGCGATGCGCGCCGGCTGCTGTCGGGCGCGGCGGTGCGCGCCGAATGCCTGGAGTGTGCCGGGTCCGGGCCGATGGTCGCGCGCGCCGGCGACTTGCGCCTGCTCGACCTACTGCTCGCCAAATTGGGCTTGTGAGCCGGGCGGCTCCGCGAGGCCGACGGGTCGCGCGGAGCCGAACCGGTCAGCCCGCGTTCAATCGGCCTCTGCTACGAGGATTGAATGCGCAGGATTTTACCCCTTACCGCGATCGCTGCAGCCGTCGTGCTCGCCCTTCCCTCGGCTGCGTCGGCACGGCTCACACCGGATGCGGAACTCGACAAGCTGCTCGCCGGACGCGTCGCAGGCAAGCCGGTGGAGTGCCTGTCGCTCCCCAACGTCACCGGCAACACGATCGTCGAAGGGCGTGCGATCGTCTACCGCGTCGGCACGCGCTTATACGTCAACGTACCGCCTGACGGTGCGCGACAGCTCCACCGCGACGACATTATCGTGACACGCACGTTCGGCACCAACCTGTGCCGACGCGACGTGATCCGCCTGCTCGACCGCACCTCGACGATCCCGCACGGCTTCGTCTCGCTGGGGCGAGTCGTGCCCTACACCAAGCCGAAGACGAACTGACCGCCTTAGCGTCGACCGCGATAGGCAGGCAGCGCCAGATGCCAGCGGATGGCGGCCGCGCGCAGGCTGAAGCCCATCGCCGCGGCGAGCACCGCGGCGACGCGCGGATCGACACCCACCACGCGCAACACGACAAAGAGTCCCGAAGCCAGCGCCGCCGCGGTGACGTACAATTCCGGACGCATCAGGATCGACGGCTCGCCTGCCAGCACATCGCGGATGATGCCGCCAACGCATCCCGTCACCACCCCCATCAACGCGGCGGGAAGCGGCGGTACGCCGTAGCCGATCGCCTTTGCCGCGCCGTAAACGGCATAGGCGGCGAGCCCGACCGCGTCGAACCAGTCGAGTGCCGCTCCGGTCCACCAGCGCTCCGGCGTCACCCACACCAGCACCGCGACACCCAGGCACACCGCCGACACGCGCGCATCATGAACCCAGAACACCGGCGCGCCGATCAGCAGGTCGCGCACCGTACCGCCACCGACCCCGGTGATCAGCGCGAAAAAAGCGAGCGTGACGAAGGTCTGCCCCCGCTGCGCCGCGGCGAGCGCGCCCGAGGCGGCGAACAGCGCCAGCCCGGCGATGTCGAACCACGGCGCGAAAACGGGCAGGAGAACCTCTGGCGGCATGGTGCGCGCGTAGCGGATGGATGCGGCGGCGCAAGCGTCGCGGCGCGCGTCAGGCCCGATCATGCTATTCGTGAAATTTCACGGAGCGCGCTGTCGCTCGTGTCACATCGCTGTGCCATAGCGCGCGGTATGATAGCGTTTTCCTCTCCGCCATCCCTAGCTTACCCGATGGAGCATCGGCGATGACCGCGATCGGCATCTACGGCAGCAACGGTCGCATGGGTCGCGCTATCGCGACGATCATCGGCGACGAGGGTGCGAGCGTCGCGGGCGGCGTCGATGCGGGCGGCGACCCGCTTCCCCTCGCCGCCGACGCCGACGTGCTGGTCGATTTTTCCACCCCCGCGGCGCTTGAGCCGCATCTCGCCGCCGCAGTCGCGGCCGGCACCCCGATCGTGATCGGCACCACCGGGCTGTCGAACGCACATCACGCGATGATCGACGAGGCCGCGCGCCGGATCGCGGTGCTGCAAACCGGCAATACCTCGCTCGGCGTCACCCTGCTCGGCATTCTGGTGCGCGAAGCCGCGGCGCGGCTCGGGCCCGACTGGGACATCGAGATTGTCGAAATGCACCACCGCCACAAGGTCGATGCGCCGTCGGGCACCGCGATCCTGCTGGGTGAGGCAGCGGCCCAGGCTCGCGGCACCACCTTGTCCGAGGTTCGCGTCGACGGGCGCGCTGGCCTCGTCGGCGCACGGACCGAGGAGACGATCGGCTTCTCGTCGCTACGCGGCGGCAGCGTCGTCGGCGACCATCAGGTGATCTTCGCGGGCGAAGGCGAGCGTATCGAGCTCGGTCACCGCGGCGAGGATCGCACGATCTTCGCGCGCGGGGCGGTGAAGGCAGCGCTGTGGCTCGCCGGCCGCGCCCCCGGCCGCTATCAGATGGCCGAGGTGCTCGGGCTGTAATTCATGAAGAAAGCGGATATTGTCGAATTCTACGCGCGGCTGGCGGAGGCGAACCCGCATCCCGAAACCGAACTGGAGTTCGTCAACGCTTATACGCTCCTCGTCGCGGTGGCGTTGTCGGCTCAGTCGACCGACGCGGGCGTCAACAAAGCGACACGCGCGCTGTTCCGCATCGCCGACACGCCCGAGAAGATGGTCGCGCTCGGGCTCGACGGTTTGAACGAGCACATTAAGACGATCGGGCTCTACAACACCAAGGCGAAGAACGTCATTGCGCTAAGCCAGATGCTGATCGAGCATCACGGCGGCGAAGTACCCGCCGACCGCGATGCGCTGGAAACCCTGCCCGGTGTCGGGCGGAAGACCGCCAACGTCGTGATGAACTCGGCATTCGGCGCCGAAACTTTCGCGGTCGATACGCATATTTTCCGCGTTTGCAATCGCACCGGCCTCGCGCGCGACAAAACCCCGCTCGCGGTGGAACTCAAACTCGATCGCGCGACACCGCAGCCCTTCCGGCTCCACGCACATCACTGGCTGATCCTGCACGGGCGGTACACGTGCAAGGCGCGCAAACCCGAGTGCTGGCGATGCATCGTATCTGATTTGTGCGCGTTCAAACCCAAGACGCCGCCTCCCGCCGTCAAGAAGACAGCACAAGAAGGCGAGACGTCGGGAGAGTGATCATGCGCCATGCCGTTCTCGCTATTTGCTGCGCCGCCGCTTGCGCTGCGCCGAGCGTCGCGCGTGATCGCAACGCCGTGCCCGCCGCGACGCCGATCGGCCCCGCTCGCAATTGCGTGCCGATCACGCAATTGCGCGAGAGTTTGGTACGTAACGACCGGGTGATCGATTTTCGGACTACGGGCGGCCGCGACCGCTACTACCGCGTCGAACTACCGCAATCCTGCCCCGGGCTCGGGTTCGAGCGTCGCTTCTCCTACGGGACCTCGCTTAGTCAATTGTGCGCGCAGGACATCATTACCGTGCTCTATCAAACCGGCCCGATGCGCGGCGCGAGTTGCGGCCTCGCGCCATTCCAGCCGGTGACGATCCCGCGTAAGCGCTGACAGAGCGGAATTGGGGTAGCGTACGCCTCAAGGCTGCGCTAACCGAAGTCGACCGGCACCCGTAGCTCAGCTGGATAGAGCGCTGCCCTCCGAAGGCAGAGGCCACAGGTTCGAATCCTGTCGGGTGCGCCAGCTTCACATACTTCAGCATCGGCGACGCTGGTACAGCGAGCGAGCCGCCTAGAACTTCGATCTGCACTGACGACCGCTTGCGCTACCGGACTCTGCCGTGAGGGTGGGGCGATCTGGTGCTGTGCGTAAGCTGGTTGGTGCCGGCTTCGTGCTGGCGTCGCGGGTAGAGCGTCTAGGCCATGTAGCTGATGTGGCTTGTGCTAAGCGCGACAATTCCCGCGCAGTTTTGCCACCTGCGGGCTTTGTGTTTTTTGTTGGTTGCGGGGGCTGGATTTGAACCAGCGACCTTCAGGTTATGAGCCTGAC
>ERZ1023261.37-NODE-37-length-77842-cov-13.850939_pt1 | contig 77842 bp, 72 predicted proteins | sample MGYA00521234_ERZ1023261 | MGnify/ENA primary metagenome ERZ1023261 (study PRJEB32759, sample SAMN07749871) | skin metagenome | biome: transportation; feature: city; material: polyester macromolecule | host: Homo sapiens | place: Hong Kong:TC line | collected...
GGCGCGAGTTCATCATGAAGGACTCCTACTCCTTCGACGTCGACGACGCCGGCCTGGACGCCGCCTACGACGCCCACCGGCGCGCCTACCAGCGGATCTTCGAGCGCCTGGGCCTGGAGATCGTCATCGTGCGCGCCCAGTCCGGGCCGATGGGCGGCTCCCGTTCCGAGGAGTTCCTGCACCCCACCGAGATCGGGGAGGACACCTTCGTGCGCTCGCCCGGCGGCTATGCGGCCAACGTGGAGGCCGTGACCACCGTGGCCCCCGAACCGGTGGATGCCTCCGGCACCCCGGCCGCGCACGTGGAGCACACCCCGGACTCCCCGACCATCCAGACGCTGGTGGACCAGGCCAACGCCCTGCACCCGAAGGCCGAGGGCAGCTGGAGTGCCGCGGACACCCTGAAGAACCTGCTGGTCGTGGTGACCCTGCCGGACGGGCAGCGCCGGGTGGTCGCCGTCGGCGTGCCCGGGGACCGTGCCGTGGATATGAAGCGCCTGGAGGTCTCCCTCGTCTCGGCCCTGGGGGTCGGCGGCGAGGTGGAGGTCGAGCAGGCCGGGGACGAGCAGCTGCGCGCCTACCCCCAGCTGGTCAAGGGCTACATCGGCCCGGGCCTGGCCCCCGACGCCGCGGTGCTCGGGGAGGACTCCGAGACCGGCATCCCGTACTTCGTGGACCCGCGGGTCGTGGAGGGCTCCGCGTGGATCACCGGGGCCAACCTGCCCGGCCAGCACGTCTTCGACCTCGTGGTCGGCCGGGACTTCACCCCCGACGGCGTCGTGGAGGCCTGCGAGGTCCGCGAAGGGGACCCCGCCCCGGACGGCTCCGGGCCGCTGTCCACCGCGCGCGGCATCGAGATGGGCCACATCTTCCAGCTGGGCCGCAAGTACGCCGAGGCCCTGGGGCTGAAGGTCCTGGACTCGAACGGCAAGCTCGTCACGGTGACCATGGGCTCCTACGGCGTCGGGGTCACCCGCGCGCTGGCCGCGATCGCCGAAGCCAACCACGACGAGAAGGGCCTGATCTGGCCCCGGAACCTCGCCCCCGCGGACGTGCACGTGGTCGTGGCCGGCAAGGGCGAGGAGATCCTCGCCGGGGCCGAGCAGGTCGTCGAGGAGCTGGAGGAGCAGGGGCTCACCGTGCTGTTCGACGACCGCCCCAAGGTCTCGCCCGGGGTCAAGTTCGGCGACGCCGAGCTGCTCGGCGTGCCCACCATCCTCGTCATCGGACGCGGATTCAAGGACGGGAAGCTGGAGCTGAAGGATCGCCGCACCGGCGCCACCCGGGACATCGACCTCGAGGACGCGGCGCGCACCGTGGCCCTCGAGGTGCGCGGGGACTGAGCGGAAAGGCCGGGACCGTGAGCGCGTCGTCGGCACTGGGACTCCCGCTGACCGCGGGGGCGCTGCCCGGTCTCGGCGCGCTGGCGGCCTGGCCGCCGGGCCTGTGGTGGCCCGAGACCGGGGTGGAGCCCTGGCTGGTGGCGCTGCTGCTGCTCGGCGGCTTCGCGGCGGGCTGGATCGACGCCGTCGTCGGCGGGGGAGGGCTGATCCAGCTGACGCTGGTCCTGATGCTGCCCGGCACCACCCCGGTCCAGGCGCTCGCGGTGAACAAGTGCGGTTCGGTGTGCGGGACCGCCGTGTCCACGGTGACCTTCCATCGGCGCACCCCCGCCCGGATCCGCCCCGCCCTGCCGATGGCCGCCGTGGCCTTCGCCGGAAGCTTCGGCGGGGCCTCCCTGGCCGCTGCCCTTCCCACGGCCGTGTTCAAGCCGGTCATCCTGGCCGCCCTGGTGGGGGTGCTGATCTTCACGGTGGCCCGCCCGCAGGCCGGGCGGGTGTCCCGCCCCGAGCGGTCCGCGGCGGCACAGGCGTGGATCTCCGTGGGCATCGGCCTGGTGCTCGGCGCCTACGACGGGCTGCTGGGCCCGGGCACGGGCTCCTTCCTCATCATCGCGATGGTCACCCTGCTCGGCTTCGACTTCCTGCGGGCCAGCGCCCGGGCGAAGGTCACCAACCTGGCCACCAACCTGGGGGCCATCTGCTTCTTCGCCCTGCACGGCTCCATCCTGTGGGGCCTGGGCCTGCTGCTGGGGGCGGGCAACATGCTCGGCGGGCTGCTCGGGGCGCGCAGCGCAGTGGCCCGCGGCAGCGGCTTCGTGCGGGCGGTGTTCCTCGCGGTGGTGACGGTGCTGATCCTGAAGACCGGCTGGGACGTGATCCGGGAGATCTCCGCCTAGCCGGCGGTGCCGGGCAGGGCCGGGATGTCCAGGTCCGCCGAGGCCTGCAGGGCGGTCTCCACCGCCAGCGTGCGCACGGCGAACCGGGTCCAGGCGGCGTCGCGATCCGCGTCCGCCTCCAGCTGCTCCCGCAGCATCGCGTAGCCGATCCCGGCCAGCTCCCGGCTCTGGGCGGTCACGAAGGCGCCGGGCTCGGATTCGGCCACCCGGTAGCCGGCCTGCGGGGCGGGCAGGGTCCCGCAGTCGGATCCGAAGGACTCGCGCAGCTGGGTCAGCTGCGCCTCGTGTCCGGTCTGGGCGGCGTCGGCCCGCTCCACGGCCCGCTCCGAGGCCCCGGTGATCCCGGCCCGTGCCCGCAGGACCTGCTCGGACCACACGGCCTCCTCCCACCCGGCCGCCAGCCGGGCGGCCGGCGCCTTCGCGTCCCGGTCGCCGGCGGGGCAGGTGCCGTCCTCCGTCAGCGGGCCGACGGCGGGCACGCCCGTCAGCTCGGCGAGGGCCCGGGACTCCGCGGAGCCCGGCTGACCCACCTGCACCAGGCGCCCGGTCAGCTGGCGGGCGGTGAGCCAGTGGGCGACCGCCATCGAGGTGAGGCTCGCGGCGCCCTGCGCGTCCACGTGCTCGCTGCGGGACAGCTTAAGCAGGCGGGCCGCGGAGTCGTCGTAGGAGGCGGCCAGGCCCGTCAGATCCGGGGTCGCTTGAGGCTGCGTGCCCGCGGCCTGCTCGACGACGCCCGCATCCAGGGCCTTCAGCTGCTCGTCCAGGTCCGCGAGCATCGGATCCTTCCGGGAGGCCTCCGCGGAGGAGGCGCGCACCTGGGCCTGCAGGCTCTTCAGATCCGCGGCGGCCTGGCGCTGGGCGTCGCGCGCGGGGCGGTTGTCCTGCACACGCCACCACAGCAGCCCGCCCCCGGCCAGGAGCAGGATGAGCACGAGGGTGAGGGTCTTCGGCACGGTGGCGCGCATGGGCGGGGGACCTCGCAGGTTCGTTTCGGCGGCGGGGCAGGGACCTGCCCATCATCCCACGAGGTCCCGGCCCGGCCCGCGATAGCCTGGATCCCGAAGCACCCGAGACCAGACCAGACCAGATCAGCGCAGACCGTCCGGATCGGAAAGGCGCGACGCCGCCCCGCCCGGCACCGAGCATCGCCCGCCCTCACCGCACCGGCCGGGGCGTGCCGAAGGAGAGCCCATGTCCAAGGACCACGCCAAGAAGTCCTCCACGTCCCGATCCCGGCGGAAGCTGGCCCGGCAGAAGGCCCACGCCGACTACTCCGAGCAGGCCCACCCGCGCCGAGGGCTGGCCGAGACCGTGGACCTGGAGCGGATCGAGCAGCTGATCCGCCCGGTGCTGGCCTCCTTCGACCTCGTACTGGAGGAGGTCACCGCCCGCGGGGCCGGCAACGGCCAGACCCTCGCCGTCGTCGTCGATCTGCCCGAGGACGCCGAGGGCTCCGTGTCCCTGGACACCCTGGGGGAGGTCTCCCAGGCGGTCTCTGCCGCGCTGGACGCGGATCCCGAGGAGCCGGAGACCGCCTACCTGCTGGAGGTCACCTCCCCGGGGGCCACCCGGAAGCTCATGCAGACCCGCCACTGGAAGCGGGCCCGCGGGCGCCTGCTGCGGATCACCCCGCAGGAGGGGGAGGCGTTCCTGGCCCGCCTGGATGCCGTGGAGGAGGGCGCCGACGGGGTGCGCGCCCTGATCCGGCGTCGGAAGAACACCCGCAAGGGCCAGCCGGAGTCCTATCACGAGCAGGAAGCCCTGGACCCGGCGTCGGTGCGCAAGGCCCAGGTGGAGGTGGAGTTCTCCGGTCCGGCGGACGCCGAGTAGACTGGCCCCGGACCGCGGGCCGGTCGCCTCCCGATCGCGGAGGCGACCGGCCCGCGCGATCAGCATCAGCGGGGTCCCGCCCGTGGGAGACGAGCAGCAGCGAGAGAGGTTCGACCGTGGATATCGATATGAGCAACCTTCGCCTCCTGGAGAAGGAGCGCGAGATCCCCGTGGAGACCCTGATCTCCATGATCGAATCCGCGCTGCTGCTGGCCTACGAGAAGAACCCCGGCGCCATCCGCGGGGCCCGCGCGCACGTGGACCGCACCACCGGCCGGGTGAGCATCTGGGCCCCCGAGGTGGACGAGGACGGCCAGCGCATCGGCGAGTTCGACGACACCCCGAAGAACTTCGGGCGCATCGCCGCGGCCACCGCCCGCCAGGTGATCTTCCAGCGCCTGCGCGAGGCCGAGGACGAGCAGGTGCTCGGGGACTTCCGCAACCGCGAGGGCCAGCTGGTCTCGGGGCAGGTCCAGCAGGGCGGTCGCGGGGGCATGGTCCACGTGGACCTGGGCACCGTGGAGGCCGTGCTGCCCGAGCACGAGCAGTCCCCGCGGGAGAAGTACCCGCACGGGACCCGGCTGCGCGCCTACGTGGTCGAGGCCCGCCGCGGCTTCAAGGGCCCGTCCATCACCCTGTCCCGCACCCACCCGGATCTGGTGCGCCGCCTATTCGAGCACGAGGTCCCGGAGATCGCCCAGGGCGAGGTGGAGATCAAGTCCGTGGCCCGCGAGGCCGGGCACCGCACCAAGATCGCGGTGCACGCGACCCGACCCGGCATCAACGCCAAGGGCGCGTGCATCGGGGAGATGGGCTCCCGAGTCCGGGCGGTGACCTCCGAGCTGAACGACGAGAAGATCGACATCGTCACCTGGTCCGAGGACCCGGCCCAGTTCATCGCCGGCGCGCTGAGCCCGGCCAAGGTCTCCCGGGTGGAGACGGACCCCGCGGGGCGCTTCCAGGCCCGCGCGATCGTGCCGGATGACCAGCTGTCCCTGGCCATCGGCAAGGAGGGGCAGAACGCCCGGCTGGCCGCGAAGCTGACCGGGTGGCGCATCGACATCGTCGCCCAGTCCAAGGCCGCAGGCTCCGGCGCGGATCGCTCCGCGTCCCCCCGCGGCTGAGGCCGCGGTCGCACCGCGCCTCACACGATCTGTGTCCTGCCTCTCGGTCTTGGGTTCCGCGCCGGGCAGGGGCTAGACTGGTCTGCGGTCGTCGAACCGTCGCATCCGCGCGCGCCCGCCGAGCACCGAAAGGGGTCGAACCGCTGTGTCCTCCCCCGCCGGTCAGCGCACGTGCATCGGATGCCGCCGGATCGAGGACCGCACCGCACTGGTCCGTGTGGTGCTCTCCCATCCCGCCGACGCCGCCGTGCCCCAGGTCGTCGCGGACCCCACCCGGTCCGCCCCCGGCCGCGGAGCGTGGCTGCACCCCCGACGGGAGTGCCTGGAGCGCGCGGAGAGGACGAGGTCCTTCGCCCGAGCGTTCCGCCGCGCCGTCGATCCCGCGCCGCTGCTCACCTCCTGGTGAGGTCAGCGCGGCCGCACGGCAGCGGGAGAGCTCACCCCACCGCCGATGTCGACGGGAGGCGCCTGCCGGCGCCGCCCCATGGAAAGCGAGTCAGAAGACCGATGGAAACCCGATGAGTGCCGCGCGATGAGTGCTTCAGTGTGCTCTGCCCACGGCGTGCTCGCGATGCCCGCGCACCGCGAGACCCTTATACGGATTTGACCGGCCCGAGCCTGTTTCGGCTCGGACCGAGACAGGAGTAATGTGGCCAAGCCCCGCGTCCACGAGCTCGCCAAAGAGCTCGGCATCCCCTCGAAAGAGGCCGTTGCCAAACTGCAGGAACTCGGCGAATACGTCCGAGGCGCCTCCTCCACGGTGGAGCCCCCCGTGGAGAAGAAGCTGCGCGCCGCCTTCGCGGACCGCGTGAAGAAGCAGGAGCCCGCCAAGGACTCCGCGGCCAAGGGCTCCGCCCCGAAGCCCTCCGGCGCGGGCAACCGCCCCGCCGCCACCCCCAAGACGGCCGGGAAGACCGCGCCCAGCCCCGCGCAGATGGGCAAGCCCGCCGGCCAGCAGGCCCCTGCCCAGCCCGCCCCGCAGGCCAAGACCGAGCAGGGCGCCTCCGAGTCGGCCCCGTCCGCTCCGGCGCGTCCCGCGGCCAAGCCGTCCAACGCCCCCAAGCCGGGGCAGAAGCCCGGGCCCAAGCCCGGCAACAACCCCTTCTCCACCCAGCAGGGCATGAAGGGCTCCGAGGCACCGACCCCCGGTCCGCGCCCGTCCGCCTCGCGCGGCTCCGCCCCCAAGCCGGGGGCCCCGCGTCCGGGCAACAACCCCTTCGCCTCCCAGCAGGGCATGCGCGGCTCCGGTGCGGGTCGCGGCGCCGGTCAGGGTGAGCGCCGCGGCGGTCCCCGTCCCGGTGCCCCGCGTCCGGGCCAGGGCGCCGGCCAGGGCGGCCCGCGCCCCGGCGGACCCCGTCCGGGCCAGGGCGGTCCCCGCCCGGGCGGTCCGCGTCCGGCTCAGGGCGCCGGTCAGGGCGGTCCCCGTCCGGCCGCCCCGCGTCCCGGCGGCGGCAACCGCCCCAGCCCCAACATGATGCCGGCCAAGATGCCGGCCGGGGTGGGTCCGCGCGCCGGTGCGCCGGGCTCCAACCACGGCCCGCGCCGGGGCGGCCCCGGCGGCGGTCCCGCCCGCGGTGGGGCCGGTCGCGGCGGCCGGGGCAACGCCCAGGGCGCCTTCGGGCGCGGGCACTCCCGCCGCAAGCAGCGCAAGTCCAAGCAGGCCAAGCGCCACGAGCTGGAGCAGATGCAGGCGCCCACGGTGGGCGGCGTCGTCGTCCCCCGGGGCAACGGCCAGACCATCCGGCTGCGCCGCGGCGCCTCCGTCATGGACTTCGCGGAGAAGATCAACGCCAACCCGGCCTCGCTGGTGACCGTGCTCGTGCACATGGGCGAGATGGTCACCCAGACCCAGTCCCTGGATGAGGACACCTTCAAGGTCCTCGGCGAGGAGCTGGGCTACAAGGTCGAGGTCGTCTCCCCGGAGGACGAGGAGCGCGAGCTGTTCGAGTCCTTCGACATCGACCTGGAGGGCGAGCGCGAAGCCGAGACCGAGGAGCAGCTGCAGGCCCGGCCCCCGGTGGTCACCGTCATGGGCCACGTGGACCACGGCAAGACCCGCCTGCTGGACGCCATCCGGCACACCAACGTCATCGAGGGCGAGGCCGGCGGCATCACCCAGCACATCGGCGCCTACCAGATCACCACCCAGGTGGACGGCGAGGACCGGAAGCTGACCTTCATCGACACCCCGGGTCACGAGGCGTTCACCGCCATGCGCGCCCGCGGTGCCAAGGTCACCGACATCGCCGTGCTGGTGGTCGCCGCGGACGACGGCGTCATGCCGCAGACCGTCGAGGCGCTGAACCACGCCCAGGCGGCGGACGTGCCGATCGTGGTCGCGGTGAACAAGATCGACAAGGAGGGCGCGAACCCGGAGAAGATCCGCGGTCAGCTCACCGAGTACGGTCTGGTGCCCGAGGAGTACGGCGGGGACACCATGTTCGTGGACATCTCCGCCCGCCAGGGCCAGCACATCGACGAGCTGCTGGAGGCGATCACCCTGACCGCCGACGGCGCGCTGGATCTGAAGGCGAACCCGGACAAGGAAGCTCGCGGCGTGGCCATCGAGGCCAACCTGGACAAGGGCCGCGGCGCGGTCTCCACCGTCCTGGTCCAGTCCGGGACCCTGCACGTCGGGGACGCGATCGTCGCCGGTGTGGCCCACGGCCGCGTGCGGGCGATGTTCGACGAGACCGGCGCCTCCGTGGAGGAGGCCGGCCCGTCCCGGCCCGTGCAGGTGCTCGGTCTGAACACCGTGCCGCGGGCGGGGGACACTTTCCTGTCCACCGGGGAGGAGCGCACCGCCCGCCAGATCGCGGAGAAGCGCGAGGCCGCGGACCGCAACGCCCAGCTGGCCAAGCGCCGCAAGCGCGTCACCCTGGAGAACTTCGACGAAGCCGTCTCCGAGGGCAAGATGGACACCCTGAACCTGATCATCAAGGGCGACGTCTCCGGTGCCGTGGAGGCCCTGGAGGACGCCCTGTACAAGATCGAGGTCGGCGACGGGGACGAGGTCCAGCTGCGCGTGATCCACCGCGGCGTCGGCGCGATCACCCAGAACGACGTCAACCTGGCGACCGTGGACAACGCGATCATCATCGGGTTCAACGTCCGTCCGGCGGAGCGCGTGCAGGAGCTCGCGGACCGCGAGGGCGTGGAGATGAAGTTCTACTCGGTCATCTACCAGGCGATCGAGGAGGTCGAGCAGGCCCTGAAGGGAATGCTCAAGCCCGAGTACGAGGAGGTGGCCCTGGGCTCCGCGGAGATCCGCGAGGTCTTCCGCTCCTCCAAGTGGGGCAACATCGCCGGGTCGATCGTGCGCGACGGCGTGATCCGCCGCAACGCGAAGGCCCGCCTGGTCCGGGACGGGAACGTGGTCGGGGACAACCTGACCATCGAGTCCCTGCGCCGCTTCAAGGATGACGCCACCGAGGTGCGCGAGGGCTACGAGTGCGGCATCGGGCTCGGCTCCTTCAACGACATCAAGGAGGGCGACGTCATCGAGACCTGGGAGATGCGCGAGAAGCCCCGGGACTGACCCCGGGCCCCGTGCCGGCCGCAGGTCGGTGCCACTGAGCGAGCCGCCGTCGGCGCGGATTCCCAGCTGTGGGATCCGCCCGACGGCGGCTCGTCGTCCTTCGGGAGGGTCGCGGATCCACTAAACTGACAGGGGCGCACCGCACGGTGTGCCGTCGTCGTGTGCAAGGAGAAGTCCCATGGCTGATGCCGCCCGCGCCGCCCGCCTGGCCGACCGGATCAAGGTCATCGTGGCCCGCGCCCTGGAGCGACGGGTCAAGGACCCACGCCTGGGCTTCGTGACCGTCACCGACGCCCGCGTGACCAACGACCTCCAGCACGCCACCGTCTACTACACGGTCTACGGCACCGACGAGGAGAAGGCCGGCACCCGCGCCGCCCTCGAATCGGCCAAGGGCATCCTGCGCTCCGAGGTCGGCAGGAACATCACCGCCCGGCTGACCCCCACCCTGACCTTCGTGCCCGACGAGGTCCCGGAGAACGCCAGCCACCTCGAGCAGATCCTGCGCACCGCCCGCGAGCGCGACGCCGAGGTCGCCGCCTCCTCCATCGGCGCCCAGTACGCCGGGGAGGCGGACCCGTACAAGAAGGACCGCGAGGACCAGGAGCACGACGAGACCGAGCAGATCCTCGACGGCTACGACCCCGTCGAGGAGGACTTCGACGACGAGGCCGCGGCCGAGCCGGACTCCGGGACTCCGCAGGTCCGCCGGGATGAGGACTCCGCGGAGGACGCCGACTAGGTGGCACGCGGCAGCAGGGACAGCACCGGGCCCTCCGGGCTGCTCGTGGTGGACAAGCCCGCCGGGCTGACCAGCCACGACGTCGTCGCGCGCACCCGCCGCCTGGCCGGGACCCGCCGGGTGGGTCACGCCGGCACCCTGGACCCCATGGCCACCGGCGTGCTGATCCTCGGGATCAACCAGGCCACCAAGCTGCTGACCTGGATCACCGGGGAGACCAAGAGCTACGACGCCGTGATCCGGCTGGGCGCCTCCACCGTGACCGACGACGCCGAGGGCGAGACCACCGCGACCGCCCCCGCCGGGGCCGTAGAGGCCCTGGAGGACGCCGCGGTGGACGCCGCCGTGGCCGGGCTGACCGGGGACATCCAGCAGGTGCCCTCCGCGGTGTCCGCGATCAAGGTGGACGGGAAGCGCTCCTACGCCCGGGTGCGCTCCGGGGAGCAGGTGGCGCTGAGCGCACGACCCGTGAGGATCGACGAGTTCACCGTGCACGAGCGCGTGCGCACCACGGGCGCGAACGGCGTCCCGGTGCTGGATCTGTGCGTGAGCGTGTCCTGCTCCTCCGGGACCTACATCCGGGCCCTGGCCCGGGACCTCGGCGCGGCCCTGGGGGTTGGCGGGCACCTGACCGCGCTGCGCCGCACCCGCATCGGGCAGGTGGGGCTGGCGGATGTGGCGACCCTGGAGGAGCTCTCCGCGCGGCGCGAGACCGGGCAGGGGCTGCCCCTGCTGCCGCTGCAGGAGGCCGCCCGGCGGCTGTTCCGCGAGCGCCGGCTCACCGGCGCCGAAGCCACCGACGTCTCCAACGGGCGATGGATCACCCCCAGCGGGACCCGCCCCGAGGGCCAGGCGCCCGCCCCCGCGGAGTCCGAGCGGGTCAGCACGGGCGCGGGGGAGGGGATCGTTCCGGTCGCCGCGCTGAGCGCGGGCTTCGCCCCGGACGGCACCCTCGTGGCCCTGCTGCAGGACCAGCGCCGCCGCGGACGGGAGGTCGCGGTGCCCCACCTGGTCTTCGCCTCCGGGCAGCGCTTCGACGGGCCCGAAACGGGGCCCGACGCCGGCGCATCGGCCGCCGCGGGGGAGGGGGCCCCGTGATCGCCGGATACGACCTGTGGTTCTGGCTCAGCGTGGTCCTCGGCGGGATCTCCGGGCTGATCTGCCTCGTGCAGTTTCTGCGGGGCAAGGCCCCGGATGACTTCTCCCAGGGGTCGGTGCTGGTGCTGGAGCTGTTCCTCATCGTGTACCTGGTCGGCTCGATCATCATGCAGATCGCCACGGACGGGCCCGCCGGGGACGCCTGGGAGTACTACGGCTACCTGCTGACCGCGATGATCATCCCCGCGGGCACCTTCATCTGGTCCCTGGCCGAGCGGACCCGCTGGTCCACCCTGATGCTCGCGGTGGCCGGACCGATCATCGCGGTCATGGTGCAGCGGATGAACATGCTCTGGTACTACTACTGACCCCAACGCCTCCAGGCTTCTGCGCGCCCGCGCCTGCGGCCGTGCGGGAGCAGGGCGTCCACGGGGCGAGGCTGCACCACCCAGCACGCGCCCCGGTGAGCCGACCGTCCCCGGAGACGGCGTCGTCGGCCAGCCCTGGGCTGCGGCGCAGACGATCTCAGGCCGCCTCAGCGCCGGTCACGCGGCCGCCGCTGGAGCTCCAGCTCGTAGACGCGCGTCCGGGCCCGGCGCAGGCCGAGGATGACGTTGATCATCAGGACAGCGGTGAGGACCTGGATGGGGAGGCCGAGGACCAGGAGGACGAGGAGCATCACTGCACCTGCCCGTTCTGCCCATTCCGACCGGTGGCGCGCTGCCCGTCGAGGCCCTGCTGCGTCTCGAGCTCGGTGATGCGCCGCTGCGTGCCCTTCAGCTGCGCGAGCGCCCAGATGGCCACGACGAGGTTGGATGTCCCGATGATGAACGGGATGGCGAAGAGGCAGAGGACCACCAGGACATGGGGCCCGGACTGATAGGGGGAGGAGGTGGCAGCGAGGATCATGATGGGGGTCCCTCTCGGAGTGGGGGGCTTCAGCGGCTGCGGTTCCCGGTCACGCAGCCGGAGGCGGGAGCGGCGTCGTCGCGCCGTGCATGACGGCGTGCATGAGGTTCTGCGCACCGCTGGATCTGCCGGTCGGGGGAGCGCGTACCATATTGGTGTCCTGTCGCCATCCGAGTGGATGAGGTCAGCCTACCGCCGGAATCGGATCCATGGTCGCTCGATCCGCGGATGACCAGCCTGATGCGCAGCGGCGGCGGACCCGCCGAGACCACACCCCGGGAGGCCGCTGCATCCAGCCGCGACTCCGGCACCCCTGCCGAGGCACCGCCGCCCCACCCATCGACGTCGCACGGGCCCACGGGCCCGGAAGGAAAGGCCACCCACGCCCATGAGCACCACCCCCGAGCAGCCCGGCCGGCAGCACGACGCCGCCTCGACGGCCCCGTCCCCACCGCCCGGCCCGGCCGCCAAGTCCTCCGGTCCCGGTCGGCTGCTCGTGGCGGTCTACGCCCTGTTCTCCTTGGCCGCAGGCTGCCGGGCGCTGATCCAGCTGATCTTCCGCTTCGACGAGGCCCCGGTCTCCTTCATCCTCTCCGGGGTGGCCGCCGCGATCTACGTGGTCGCGACCATCGCCCTGGCGAAGACCTCGCTGCGGGCCTACTGGGTGTCGGTGTGGACGGTGGGCATCGAGCTGGCCGGTGTGCTCGCCGTCGGGGTCCTGTCCCTGGCCGCCCCGGAGCTGTTCCCCAAGGCCTCGGTGTGGTCCCACTTCGGCTCCGGCTACGGCTACGTCCCGCTGGTGCTGCCGGTGATCGGCCTGCTGTGGCTGCGCCGGAACCGGCCCTCCACCCGCCGAGGCTGACTCGGCTAACCTGATCCGCCGGGGTCGCTCCGCCGACGCGGACCCGACCCGGCGAGCATGTGCTGGCGCGCACCGCGGTCGGCGGTGCGTACCCTGGAGACATCACCGCGCGGAGCGCGGCCCCGCAGCAGAAAGGCACCGATCATGAGCACTGAGCCCCGTCCCGAGTCCTCCCGCTCCGCCGCGGGGGAGCCCGCCGCCCGCGAACCCTGGACCGCCGGGTCCGGGGAGGGGACCCGCGGCGACGCCGCTGCGGCCTCCGCCCGGGAGGCCGGCGCCGGCCGGGCCCCTGGCTCGGCCCCGCGCAGCCCCTCCCGGCAGGCCACCTCCCGGGAGGCCGCCGCCGAGCGCGGCACCGCAGCACAGGGTGGTGCAATGACTCAGCCCGGGTCCCGCGGTGCCGACGGCGCGGCCGCGACGTCGAGCCGGTCCGCGGCCGCGGCGTCGGCCCCGGCTGGTGCCAAGACCTCCGCCAAGGCCCGCCGGGGCGCGGCCGGCTCCGCCCCCTCCGGGTCCTCCCCGGCCTCCAAGGAGGACGGCAGCCCGCACGACTGGTCCCTGTTCCGCCTGGCCATCGCCGTGTACGGCGTCCTGATCATCGCCTACGGGGTGTGGCAGGTCCTGGCCGGGGCCGGCTCCCTGCCGGGCGGGAACCCCGAACCCGGCACCACCATCGCCTCCGCATACGGCGGGCTGGCCGCCGTGCTGTGCGGGGTCGGTGCGGCGTTCGTCGGCATCGCGATCAAGTTCCAGTGGGCCAACACCCTCAGCTTCGTGTGCTGCACCGTGTTCCTCGGCGGGATCGGGCGCGTGCTGGCCTGGGCCTTCTTCGGGCTGCCGCACTGGTCCTCGATCGTGCTGATGATCCTGGACCTGGTCATCCCGCCGTGCCTGCTCGTCTGGTACGCGTGGATCACCAAGGCCAACCGCATCCGCCGCGAGATGGCCGCCGGCCCCCACGGGGTGCGCCCGGCGGGCTCCGAGACCGCGGGCAAGCGCTAGGGGCCGCGGGCGTGCAGTGCTTCACCAGCCTCGGGCAGGTGCCCGAGGACTTCGGTCCCAGCGTGGTCACCATCGGCAACTTCGACGGCGTGCACCGCGGGCACGTGCGCGTGCTCTCGCAGGTGGTGGATCAGGCCCGCGCCCGGCGGGCCCGCTCGGTGGCGGTCACCTTCGACCCGCACCCGGCCCAGGTGCACCGCCCCGACCGGCCGCACCACCCGATCATGGGGTGGGACGACTGCCGGCTGCTGATGGCCGACACCGGGCTGGACGCCCTGCTGCTGCTGCCCTACTCCCTGGAGTTCGCCCGGACCACGCCCGAGGACTTCATCCGGGAGACCTTCGTGGATGCCCTGGGCGCGAAGGCCGTGGTGATCGGCGCGGACGTGCGCTTCGGCCGAGACAACGCCGGGGATCTGGAGACCATGCGGGAGCTGGGCCGCCGGTACGGCTTCGACGTCGTCGTGGTGGAGGATCTCGCCGCCGACGGCGAGGACGGGGAGGAATCCCGTCGCTTCTCCTCCACCTGGATCCGGGAGCTGCTGGCCGCCGGCGACGTCGAGGAGGCCGCGCGGCTGCTGGGTCGGCACCACCGGATGAGCGGGGAGGTGGTGCACGGGGCGGCCCGCGGACGCGAGCTGGGCTTCCCCACCGCCAACATGGCCCCGGATTCGGACGGGCTGGTCCCTGCGGACGGGGTGTACGCCGGGTGGCTGTTCGATGAGGCCGGCACCCGCTGGCCGGTGGCGATCTCGGTGGGCTCCAATCCGACCTTCGAGGGTGTGTCCCGGCAGGTGGAGGCCCACGTCATGGACCGGCCGAAGGAGCGGGTGGAGGACTTCGACCTATACGGGCAGCACGTGCGCCTGGAGTTCGTGGCGCACCTGCGGCCCATGGTGGCCTACCGGGGCATGGAGGCCCTGATCGAGCAGATGCACCAGGACGTGGCCGACGCCCGCTGCGCCCTCAACCTGCCCTAGCCCCCACCCCTACCCGCGCTCGCCCCCTGCGCCGAGTCATCACTTCCAACAGAAAATCGCGCGGATTCTCGTCGAAAGCGATGACTCGGCGCAGTAGGGAAGAGAGGAGGTGTCTCAGAACTCCTCGTGGGTGCGGGGGTCGTAGCCCTTCAGCCCGATGCCGGTGTGCGCCAGGTGCAGCTTCTGCATGTCCTCCTCGGACAGCTCCCAGTCGAACACGTTGAGGTTCTGCTCCATCCGCTCCGGGTTCGCGCTCTTGGGTAGCGGGATGATGTGGTTCTGCACGTGCCAGCGCAGCACCACCTGGGCGGGGGTGGCCCCGATCTGATCGGCGATCTGCCCGACGGCGGAGTCCTCGGCCAGCGCCTTCATCCGCCCCAGCGGGGACCAAGCCTGGGTGATGATCCGGTGCTCGTCGTGGAAGCCGCGCAGGGCCTCCTGCTGGTACTGCACCTGCACCTCGATCTGGTTGACCACGGGCATCTCCCCGGTCTCCTCCTCCAGGCGGTTCAGGTGCTCCGGGAGGAAGTTGGAGGTCCCGATCGAGCGGACCAGGCCCTGCTCCCGCAGCTCGATCATCGCCTTCCAGGACTCCACGTACAGGTCCACGCTCGGGTTGGGCCAGTGGATCAGGTACAGGTCCAGGTACTCCAGGCCGAGCCGGCGCAGCGACTCCTTGCAGGCGGCCAGGGTCTTGTCGTACCCGTGGTCCTTGCCGGCCAGCTTGGTCTGCACGAACAGCTCGTCCCGCTCGACGTCGGGGGAGGCGGCGCGGATCCCGCGGCCCACGCCCTCCTCGTTGCCGTACTGGGCGGCCGTGTCGATCAGCCGGTAGCCGCGCCGGATGGCCTCGGAGACGTTCGCCTCGGACTCGGCGTCGTCCATGGGGTAGGTCCCGTAGCCGATGGCGGGGATCTCGTGTCCGTCGCGCAGGACGTGGTGGTTCATGGTGTTCTCTCCTCTCCGGTCGCCGCGGGGTGCGGCGGCGGTGGTCGGTGGTCGGGCGCGGTGTGCGCCAGGCCTCGGGTCGGTGGTGCGGGGGCTCAAGGCCCGCTCAGGCGGCGTCGAGCAGGGCCAGGACGGTGCGGGCGGAGCGCTCGGCGACGATCTCCACGGCCAGGTGGAAGTCCTGATCCGCGGCCGGTCCGCACAGATCCGAGATCCCGCGCACGGACAGGAACGGCACGCCGTACCCGGCGGCGACCTGGGCGATCGCCGTGGTCTCCATGTCCGTGCTCAGCGCCCGCGGGAAGGCCTGTCGGGTGTCGGCGATGTTCGCGGCGGTCACGAAGGAGCCGCCGGCCAGCATCGGCCCGAAGCGCCGGACGCCCTCCTCCTGGGCGGGCAGGGCGCGGGCGGCGGCCAGCAGGTCCTCGTCCCCGGGGTAGCTCGCCGGCATCCCGGGCACCTGCCCGCGCACGTAGCCGAAGGCGGTGGCATCCGCGTCCGTGTACGCGTAATCGGTGCCCACCACGACGTCGCCGACCTCCACCTCCGCGTGCAGGCCCCCGGCCGAGCCCGCGGAGACCACGGCCCGGGGCCGGGCCAGCAGGAGGGCTGCGGCGGCCGCGCTCGCGGCGTTGGCCAGCCCGATGCCGGTGCGCACCAGCAGAATCGTCTGAGCGCCGCAGCGCAGGGCGGTGGCGCGGGCGTGGCCCAGCCGGACCGGCTCGGCCAGGGCCGTGCCGCGGTCCAGGAAGGGCGCCTCCTCTTCATCCATCGCCACCAGGACGACGGCGCCGCCGCGCAGGGCCGCCGCGGTCTCCGGGTCGAGCGGCGAAGGCGCCGCGGCATCGGCGGCGGGGGTCGTCGGTTCGACGTCGGCAGCCGCCGTCGACCGCATGTGCTCCTGCTGGCTCACGCGTAGACCTCGTCCCAGGAGTCCCGGGCGGCCAGGAAGCCGCGCACGGCCTCCTGCGCCCCGGCCAGGGAGTGGTTCGCGCCCCAGCCGCACTGGGTCTCGTTGGCCGCGGGAACCTCGTCGGCGGCCAGGATGTCCCGGAAGGTAGCCTCCAGGATCGGGGCGAACCGCTCCGGCTCCAGGCCCAGGGTCAGCGCGTAGAAGCCGGTCTGGCAGCCCATGGGGGAGAAGTCGATCAGCGCGTCCGTGTGGTTGCGCATGTGCTCGGCGCTCAGGTGCTCGATGGAGTGCACCGTCTTCATGTCCAGGTGGTCCCGGTTGGGCTGGGTGAAGCGGACGTCGTACTTGATCAGCACGTCCCCTCCCGGCAGCTCCTTCCGGTCCGCGATCCGCACGTAGGGGGCGGCCACCTTGGTGTGGTCCAGGTTGAAGGATTCGACGTTCATCTTCTGCATGCTCCCCATTGTCCCGCATCCCCCCTGTCCCGCATCCGCCGCCTCGCGCGCGTGGCGCTCGCCGCAGTCGGTGGCCGCAGGGGGCGCGGGTGGGATATACCGGAGGGTGAGCACCGTTCGCCCGACCCCCAGGAGACACCCATGTCCGCTCTGACCAAGACCCTCGGCCCGACCCTGACCTCCGCCACCGGACTGATCGGCGGCTACTCCGTGGCCCGGGCCACCGGCAACCGCCCCCTGGGCGGGGCCGTGCTGGCGGTGGCCGGCGCGGCGGCCTTCCGCGGCTGGAAGCGCAACGCCGGAGCCGGGCGGGCCGCGCTGCTGACCGGCGCGTACACCGCCGCCTTCGGCCTGTCCCACCCGCTGGCCAAGAAGATCGGCGCCTGGCCCTCCGTCTACGCCGTCACCGGCGCCGTCGCCCTGGCCTCCCTGACCCTGGGCAAGGCCCGGAAGAAGAGCTCCTTCGAGCTGGTCACCGAGAACATCAAGCACGCCGCGAAGCAGGCGAAGAAGGGCAAGTAGGGCACAGCCCGCTCGACGTCGCCGAGGCGGCGCCGCGGCCGCCGTCCTCCCCTGGGAGGCGGCGAGCGCGGCGCCGCCTCCGCGCATCCCCCGGGGGAATGGGCGGCTGCGGCCGGGGCTACAGTGGGAGGGCACACACGCCGTCGCCCTCGAAGGAGGACTCCAGGATCATGACCGCCCCGCATCCCGAGTTCAGTCCCCGCATGTCCCGCGCCTTCGCCCAGACCGAGGACTCCCCGGTCCGGGCATTGCTGGATCTGGTGAGCCGCCCCGGGGTCATCTCCTTCGCCGGCGGCATCCCGGATCCCGCGTTCTTCGACCTGCCGGCCATCCGCGCGGCCTACACCGCGGCCCTGGAGAAGCCGGAGCGGGCCCTGCAGTACTCCTCCTCGGAGGGCGAGCCGGACCTGCGCGAGGCGATCGCCCGGAAGATGACCGCCGAGGGCGTGCCCACGGGGCCGGGGGACCTGATCATCACCACCGGCTCCCAGCAGGGCCTGACCCTGCTGGGCCAGGTCATGTGCGATCCCGGGGACGTGATCCTCGTGGAGGACCCCACCTACCTGGCGGCGCTGCAGACCTTCGGGCTGGCCGGGGCGCGGTTCGTCGCGGTGGAGTGCGACGACGACGGCGTCGTCCCGTCCGCCCTGCGCGCCGCGATCGCCGAGCACGATCCGAAGCTGGTGTACCTGATCCCCAGCTTCCAGAACCCCAGCGGGCGCACCATGAGCGAGGACCGGCGCCGCGCCGTCGCCGACGTGCTGCTGGAGACCGGCGTCATGCTGGTGGAGGACGACCCGTACTCCGCGCTGCGCTACGACGGCGAGCCGATCCCGACCATCGCCTCCTTCGAGGGCATGGCCGCGCAGACGGCGCTGCTGCAGACCTTCTCCAAGTCCGTGGCCCCCGGCATCCGGCTGGGGTGGGCGCGGGTGCCGGCAGGGATCCGGGACGCGATGGTCGTGGCCAAGCAGGCGATCGACCTGCACAGCTCGACCGTGGACCAGCTGGCCGCCGTGCACTACCTGACCCACCCCGAGACCCACATGGATCCGACGGAGAAGCTGGAGACCTACCGGGCCCGCCGGGACGCGATGGTCCGGGAGCTGCCGCGGGCCCTGCCGGAGGGGACCCACGTGACCCACCCGATCGGCGGGATGTTCCTGTGGGCCGAGCTGCCCGAGGGCTGGGACACCGACGCGCTGCTGCCCTACGCGATGGCCGAGGGCGTGGGCTTCGTGCCGGGCAGCTCCTTCCACGTGGACACCTCGATCCGCAACACCATGCGCATCTCCTTCGTGACCAACCCGGAGGAGGACATCGTCGAGGGCGTGACCCGCCTGGCCCGCGCGGTGCAGCGCTACCGCGCCGAGCAGCCCAGCTGACCCGCCCTCACCTCACCCCCTCGCGTCTGATCCCAGCGCCGAGTCATCACTTTCGACCAGGAAATCCGCGATTTTCGGTCGACAGTGATGACTCGGCGCGGGTTTGGGGGCGCACGGGGAAGGGAGTGGGCGGGGTCAGGAAACGGCCGTGCGGCGGGTGCGGGGGCTGGTGACCGTCGGGTCCCCGGGGATCCAGAAGCGCAGCGGGGCCTCGGCGTTCTTGGTGATGCCGATGCGCCGACCCCGCACCCACTCCACCCGGTGCGTCGGGGCGTGCAGCGCGAACTCGGGGGAGCGGGCATCCGGGGCCAGGGAGAGCGCGGCGCCGTCGTCCTCCAGGCTCAGGCCCAAGCAGGCGCCGACGTTGCCGGGCCCGCGGGCCAGTCCGGCGTCCTCGGGCCTCTCCCCGCGGCGGGCGCGCACGACGTCGACGCCGTCCATGACCTCGCCCGCGCGCATCAGCACCCCGCCCGCGGTGCCCTCCGGGGAGCACACCAGGTTCCCGGCCCGGTGGATGCCGTAGGAGGCGTAGACGTACAGGTGCGCGGGCGGGCCGAACATCGTGCGGCACCGCGGGGAGGGCCCCTTGTACGCGTGCGACGCCGGATCCGCGGTGCCCAGATACGCCTCCACCTCGGTCAGACGCAGGGCCACCGGGCCCCGGCGGATCACCGCGCCCAGCAGCTGCGGGGCCACGACGTCGGCGGGCTGGGAGAAGTCGATCATGGCGCCCATGCTCTCACGCGCCAGGTGCGCAACGCCGAGCCGTCACGGACGCGGCCCGGGCGCGGCCCATTCCCCACGGGGATGACGGCTCGACGCACCGGGGCCGCCCCTTCCCCCGGCACCGCGCATCCGGTAAGGTGAAAAGGACGTCTGGCTGCAGTCCGCGGTTGCCAGGCGCCCCGTCCCCAGCCTCGCCGGTGCGTCCGGCGTGCGGCGACGGGCGGGGTACCCGGCGGCGAACACGCCGTATCGGGACGTTCGCGGCACAACGCTCGAGGAGCAATCCCATGTCACTGGATCCCGCCGTCAAGCAGGAGATCATCAAGGAGTACGCGACCCACGAGGGCGACACCGGTTCGCCCGAGGTCCAGGTCGCCGTCCTGACCCGTCGGATCACCGATCTGACCGAGCACCTCAAGTCCCACAAGCACGACCACCACTCCCGTCGTGGTCTGATGATCCTCGTCGGTCGCCGCCGCAACCTGCTCGGCTACCTGCGTCGGATCGACGTCGAGCGCTACCGCACGCTCATCCAGCGTCTGGGCATCCGCCGCTAGTCCACCCGGACCTCTCGGCGCAGGAGTCCTCACGGGACGCGCCGCACGGCGCGTCCCGTGAGCGCATCCGCCCCCCGGGCCGCGGGCCCGGGAACCGCGCGCCCCATCGGGGTGCGGGCGCGAGCCGTCGCAAGTCCTCGGTAGTGGCCTCCGGACACCCGCCCCTCATCCACGCGGATGAGGCGGCGCACCGTCCGTGGGCCTCGATCGAAGGCTTGGAAGCTCCCCCGCACCCGACGATGGGCCTCGCCCGCGCGAGCATCATCCATCGAAGGAAAGGAAGGTGACCCATGGAGGGTCCCGAGATCCAGTTCGCAGAAGCCGTCATCGACAACGGCAGGTTCGGCCAGCGCACCGTGCGCTTCGAGACCGGCCGGCTGGCCCAGCAGGCCGCCGGCTCCACCCTGGTGTCCATCGACGACGACACCACCATGCTCTCCGCCACCTCCGTGGGCAAGCACCCGCGTGAGGGCTTCGACTTCTTCCCGCTGACGGTGGACGTCGAGGAGCGCATGTACGCCGCCGGGCGCATCCCCGGCTCCTTCTTCCGCCGCGAGGGCCGCCCGTCCACCGACGCGATCCTCGCCTGCCGCCTGATCGACCGCCCGCTGCGCCCGGCCTTCGGCAAGGGCATCCGCAACGAGGTCCAGGTGGTCGTGACCGTCCTGAGCATCGACCCGGACGAGATCTACAACACCGTGGCCATCAACGCCGCGTCCATGTCCACCATGCTGTCCGGCGTGCCCTTCCAGGGCCCGGTCGGCGGGGTGCGCATCGCCCTGATCGACGGCCAGTGGGTCGCGTTCCCCAAGCACTCCCAGCTGGCCGACGCCGTGTTCGACATGGCCGTGGCCGGGCGCATCGTCACCAAGGCCGACGGCACCCAGGACGTCGCGATCATGATGGTCGAGGCCGAGGCCACCGACGAGTCCTGGAACCTCATCCAGGACGGCGCCCAGGCGCCCACCGAGGAGATCGTCGCCGAGGGCCTGGAGGCCGCCAAGCCCTTCATCAAGGCCCTGTGCGAAGCCCAGGCGGACCTGGCCTCCCGCGCCGGCAAGCCCGCGATGGACCTGCCCCGCTTCGGCGGGTACGGCGACGACATCGCCGCGGCCGTGGAGTCCTACACCGAGCAGATCCGCGAGGTCTACTCGATCGCCGGCAAGCAGGAGCGCGAGCAGGCCTCCGCGGATCTGCAGCAGCGGATCCAGGAGGAGCTGGCCGGTGAGGGCAAGGAGTACGAGGAGCGCCTGGATGAGGTCAACGGCGCCTTCAACGCCCTGACCAAGAAGATCGTGCGCCAGCGCATCCTCACCGACCAGGTCCGCATCGACGGGCGCGGGCTGACCGACATCCGCCAGCTCACCGCCGAGGTCGAGGTCCTGCCGCGCGTGCACGGCTCCGCGATCTTCGAGCGCGGGGAGACCCAGATCATGGGTGTGACCACGCTGAACATGCTCAAGCTCGAGCAGACCATCGACTCCCTGTCCCCGGTCAAGGTCAAGCGCTACATCCACCACTACAACTTCCCGCCGTACTCCACCGGCGAGACCGGCCGCGTGGGCTCCCCGAAGCGGCGCGAGATCGGCCACGGCGCCCTGGCGGAGCGGGCCATCACCCCGGTGCTGCCCTCCCGCGAGGAGTTCCCCTACGCGATCCGCCAGGTCTCCGAGGCGCTGGGCTCCAACGGCTCCACCTCCATGGGCTCGGTGTGCGCCTCGACCCTGTCCCTGCTCAACGCCGGTGTGCCGCTGCGCGCCCCGGTGGCCGGCATCGCCATGGGCCTGGTCTCCGACGAGGTCGAGGGCCAGACCCGCTACGCGGCGCTGACCGACATCCTCGGCGCGGAGGACGCCCTGGGCGACATGGACTTCAAGGTCGCCGGCACCAAGGACTTCGTGACCGCGATCCAGCTGGACACCAAGCTGGACGGGATCCCCGCCTCCGTGCTGGGTGCGGCCCTGAAGCAGGCCCGCGAGGCGCGCCTGCACATCCTGGATGTGCTGACCGCGGCGGTCTCCGAGCCGGATGAGATGAGCGAGTTCGCCCCGCGCATCATCACCGCGCACATCCCCGTGTCCAAGATCGGCGAGGTCATCGGGCCCAAGGGCAAGATGATCAACCAGATCCAGGAGGACACCGGCGCGGACATCACCGTGGAGGACGACGGCACGATCTACATCGGCGCCGTGGACGGCCCCTCGGCCGACGCCGCCCGCTCCGCGATCAACGCGATCGCCAACCCGCAGGTCCCCGAGGTGGGGGAGCGGTACCTGGGCACCGTGGTCAAGACCACGACCTTCGGCGCCTTCGTGTCCCTGACCCCCGGCAAGGACGGCCTGCTGCACATCTCCGAGCTGCGCAAGCTCAACGACGGCCAGCGCGTGAACGACGTCGAGGACGTCGTCTCCGTGGGCCAGAAGGTCCAGGTGGAGATCACCAAGGTCGACGACCGCGGCAAGCTCTCCCTGGCCCCGGTCGTCCTGGATGAGGACGAGCAGGAGGGGGACGAGCAGTAGCTCGCCCGCCCGCCGGCACCGGCCCCGGTCCGCGCGCTGAGCCCAGCGCCGCGGCCCGGGGCCGTTGCACGCCCGCACCCCGCGCCATCCCCGCCCCACCACCGAGAGGATTCCCACCCGTGCCCTTCGATCTGCCCCTTGACGCCGCCTCGCTGACCCAGGAGCGCGCGCACCGCACCGGCCGCCTCGTCTGGGCCGGACAGGGCGGCAACGAGGTCCGCCGCTCCGTGCTGCCCGGTGGGGTCCGGGTGATCACCGAGCGGATGCCCGGTCAGCGCAGCGTGGCGGTGGGCTACTGGGTGGGCGTCGGCTCCCGGGATGAGCGCCCCGGGATGCTCGGCTCCACGCACTTCCTGGAGCACCTGCTGTTCAAGGGCACCCGCACCCGCTCCGCCCTGGACATCGCGCAGGCCTTCGACGCGGTGGGCGGGGAGTCCAACGCCCTGACGGCCAAGGAGCACACCTGCTACTACGCCCACGTGCTCGGGGAGGACGCGCCGATGGCCGCGGAGGTCATCGCGGACATGACGGCCGCCGCCGTCCTGGATCCGCGGGAGATGGAGCAGGAGCGCGGGGTGATCCTGGAGGAGCTGGCCATGGACCAGGACGACCCGATGGATGTGGCCTTCGAGCGGTTCACCGGGCAGGTCATGGGCGAGCACCCCCTGGGCCGGCCCATCGGCGGCACCCCGGAGGAGATCCGGGCGGTGGCCCGGGACGCCGTGGCCGAGCACTACCGCCGCCACTACACCCCGGATCGCCTGGTCGTCTCCGCGGCGGGGAACCTGGAGCACGGGGAGTTCGTCGGCTGGGTGCAGCGGGCCCTGACCGAGGCCGGCTGGGACCTGGGCGACGACGCCGCCGTCCCGGCAGCGCGCCGGGTGCGCCGCCCCGCCGCGCTATCCCCGCTGCTGGGCACCGAGACCGTGCGCCGCGACGTCGAGCAGGCGCACGTGCTGGTGGGCTCCACCGGGCTGATCGCAGGGCATGAGCAGCGCTTCGCGATGTCCGTGCTCAACGCCGCCCTGGGCGGGGGCATGTCCTCCCGGCTGTTCCAGGAGATCCGGGAGCGCCGGGGCCTGGCCTACTCCACGTTCTCCTACGCGGGCTCCTTCTCCGACGCCGGGTACTTCGGCCTGTACGCCGGGTGCGCCCCGGCCAAGGCGGAGCAGGTTCGCGCCCTGATGCGCGCGGAGCTGGAGCGGCTGGCCGAGCACGGCATCGGCGAGGCCGAGCTGGCGAAGGTCGCCGGGCAGCTGGGCGGGTCCACGGTGCTGGGCAGCGAGGACGTGGCCTCGCGCATGTTCCGGCTGGGCCGCTCCGAACTGGACACCGGCCGGTTCCTGCCCCTGGACGAGCTGCTGGCCGAGCTGCGCGCGGTGACCGCGGAGCAGGTGCAGGCCCTCGCCGCGGACCTGGCGGAGCGACCGACCGTGATCACCCTGGTGATGCCCTCCGGCGCCTAAGACCCGCCGGTCTCCCGCTGCAGGTCCGTCTGCGCCGTCTTGACCGCATCCGCGATGGTCTGGGCGTAGAGCCGCTGGCCCTCCGGCTGCGGGTGCACGCCGTCGGAGACCAGCAGCTCGGGCTTGCCGTCGGAGGCCTTCGCCCAGTCCGCCACCTCGATGCGCGGCTGCTTCGCGGCGGCCTCGCGCTCCACGTCGTTGGACTGGTCCACCCAGGTGAGGTTCTCCGGGGCCTGGCCGGTGACCAGCACGATCTGGCGGACCTGCCCGGCCTCGGCGATGTCGGTGAGCTGCTGGATGTCATCCGGGGTGATCGCGGAGTTGGTGGACAGGGAGATCACCACGATCCGGCGCAGCTGCCCTGACTTCTGCTCCTCGCGCAGCAGCTGGATCCCGGCGTCGATGGTGCGGGAGACCTTCGCGTCGATGGCGATCCCGGGCAGCTTCTCCTGCAGGGCCTGGGCGGAGGCCAGGGTCACCGAGTCCCCGATCATCGTTACGTCCTGCCCGCCCGGGGCCGGGTGGTACGCGCCGTCCTTCTCCTCCTTCCCACCTGCTGAGGCGGAAGCCGATGCCGACGCCGACGGCGAGGCCGAGGCGCTGGGGGAGGGCTGGATGCTCAGCTGCTGCTCGCCCTCGGCCACCACCCGCTCGGCCTCGGTCTGCTCGGGGGCCTGGACGCAGGCCACCGCGGTGCCGGCCACCAGCAGACCCGCAGCCCCCAGGGCGGCGGCGGTGGCCCAGCGGCGTCGACCCGGGAAGCCCAGATTCGCCAGCAGGTCCCGGGAGGCCCCGAGGAAGCCGCGGCGGCGCACGGGGTTCTCCAGGAAGCGGTAGGAGGCCGCGGCCACCGCCGTGGTCAGCACCAGCACGACGATCCCGCGCGCGGTGGCGGAGGCCTGCGGGGCGGCGTAGTGGGCCAGGACCATCAGCGGCCAGTGCCACAGGTACAGCCCGTAGGAGCGCCGCCCGATCCACACCAGCGGCGGCAGGCTCAGCAGCCGCCGCAGCCACTCCGCACCCAGCCCCCGCACATCCGGCAGCAGCGCCTGGATCAGCCCCAGCCCCAGCAGGGACGCGCCCAGCAGGCCCCACGGGAACAGCACCCCGGGGTGCTCCTCACTGAGCAGGCGCGCCGCGACCGGCAGCAGGGCCAGGCTCGCCCAGCCCACCAGGATCCGCGCGGCGTTGCGTCCGGGGGAGTAGGCCGCGTCCAGCCGGGGGATCCGGTAGCCGGGCTTCGGCGGGTACATGGACCAGGGGATCAGCAGGGCCAGGCACGCCCCGAGCATCAGCCCGAAGGCGTGGGTGTCCAGGCCGTAGTACACCCGGTCGGCGCTTCCGGTGACCCAGAACAGCACGAGCATCGCCAGCAGGGAGGCCGCGGCCAGCGCCGCGGGCACCAGGCGCCGACGCCGCCAGGTGTCCGCCAGCAGGCAGGTCAGCACCAGCAGCACCGGCCAGGCCAGGTAGAACTGCTCCTCCACGCCCAGGGACCAGAAGTTGGTGAACACCTCGGGGTTGGTGTCTCGGAAGTAGCCGTTGCCCGCGGCGATGTTGGTCCAGTTGGCGGTGTACGTCAGGGCGCCGAGCACCTGGCGGCGCAGCTGCACCGCGGCGTCCCCGCCCACCAGCCAGGCCAGGCAGGAGCACACCAGCACGCACAGCACCATCGCCGGGACCAGCCGGCGCAGCCGGCGCATCCAGAACTGCGGCAGGTGCATCTTCCGGGTGTAGGCGGCCTCGCGCAGCAGCAGCGCGGTGATGAGGTACCCGGAGATCACGAAGAACAGGTCCACCCCGATCAGCCCGCCGGGCAGCGCCTGGGGCCACAGGTGGAACACGACGACGCCGATCACCGCCAGGGCCCGCAGACCATCCAGGCCACGCAGCACGAACCGTGGATCTCCGGCCTGCGGAGGCACCGGGGTGGAGAAGGGATTCGGGTTGTGCATCGGGGAAGGACGTCCTGACCGGGGGAGGGGTGAAAGCGACCGTGACCATCGTAGTCGCCGGGTCCGCCCCGCGCGGGCAGCCGCGCCACCGTGACGCGCCGGCCCCTGACGGAAGCGCCGCAGCGCCGAGCCCGGCCCGCGCCCGCTGCGGGCGCGCGGCGGCACGATAGGCTGGCGGACATGACTGAGCGAATCACCGTGGCCGTGCTGGGCGCGGCCGGACGCATGGGCTCCCAGGCCGTCACCGCCATCGAGCAGGCCCCGGACCTGCAGCTGGTGGCCGCCCTCGGCTCGGGGGACTCCCTCGAGGAGCTGATCGAGGCCGCCCCCGAGGTCGTCGTGGACCTCACCGTCCCGAAGGCCACCGAGGACAACGTCGCCTTCGCCGTGGACCACGGCATGCACGCGGTGGTCGGCACCACCGGGTGGGATGCGGCCAAGCTCTCCGCGCTGCGCGAGCGCCTGGTCGCCCACCCCGAGCTCGGGGTGCTGGTGGCGCCGAACTTCGCGATCGGGGCGGTGCTGGCCGAGCGCTTCGCCGCGGTCGCCGCCCGCTACTTCGACTCCGCCGAGGTCGTGGAGCTGCACCACCCGGATAAGCTCGACGCGCCCTCCGGCACCGCCCGGCACACCGCCGAGGCCATCGCCGCCGCCCGCGAGCAGGCCGGCCGGGGCCCTGTGCCCGACGCCACCGCCAGCGACCCCGACGGGGCGCGCGGGGCCGTGGTGGACGGCATCCACGTGCACGCGGTGCGCCTGCGCGGACTCGTCGCCCACGAGGAGATCCTCCTGGGGGATCCCGGCCAGCAGCTCACGATCCGCCACGACTCCTTCGACCGGGCCTCCTTCATGCCCGGGGTGCTCCTGGGTATCCGGAAGGTCCGCGAGGTCCCGGGCCTGACCCACGGGCTCGACGGCTTCCTGGACCTGGACTGATCCGGGCGGGCACCCCCTCGTGAGATCCCTGCGCGCCTTCACGGCCCTGGCCTGCCTGCTGCTGCTGGGCACCGTCTGGCTGCTACCCCTGCCCGCCGCCACCCGCCTGGGCATCACCGTGGTCCTCGTCCTGTGCGGGGTCTTCGTCCTCGTGGACTCCACCGGCAAGGGCCGCACCTTCGCCGCGATCACCGTCGCCCTGCTGGTCCTGTACCTGGGGGTCACCGCCCAGCGCGGGGTGCTGCTGCTGCGCGGGGACGGCGGGATCCCCGGGATCCTGCTCGGCGTCGGCATGATCCTGCTGCCCGCACTCGGCGCGTGGGCCCTGGTGCGCGAGGTGCTGTTCGGGGTGCGCGTGCAGCGTCTGGGGCAGCGCCTCGGGCGGGAGGGCGGGCTGCCCGATCAGCCGCCGCGCACCGCCTCCGGGCGGATCGACCGGGAGGCCGCCGACGCCGCCTTCCCCGCCCGCCGCGCCGAGGTCGAGCGGGAGCCGGAGGACTGGAGGGCCTGGTTCCGCCTGGCCCTGGCCTACGACGCCGCCGGGGACCGCAAGCGCGCCCGCCGGGCCATGCGCGACGCCGTCGCCCTGGACCGGGGACGCCCCGCCCACCACCTGGCCGACGGCGAAGGATAGCCCCGGTGCGGTACCGTGGGAGCATGTCTGCGTCACCGGTGGAGTCCGCCCCCGAGCCCCAGCCCGTCTTCGGCCGCCTCCTGACGGCCATGGTCACCCCGTTCGCCGCGGACGGCTCCGTGGACGAGCAGGCCACCGCCGCGCTCGCGGCGGAGCTGGTGGACCGCGGCAACGACGGCCTGGTCGTGTGCGGGACCACCGGCGAGTACTCCACCATGACCGATGAGGAGAACGCCCGCGTCTTCCGCATCGTCAAGGAGGCCGTGGAGGACCGGGCCAGCGTCGTCGCCGGCGTCGGCTCCAACGACACCGCGCACACCCTGCACCTGGCCGAGCTGGCCGAGGGCGTCGGGGTGGACGGGCTGCTGGTGGTCACCCCCTACTACAACAAGCCCACCCAGGCCGGGCTGCGGGCGCACTTCTCCACCGTGGCCGACGCCGTGCACACCCCCGTGATGCTCTACGACATCCCCGGGCGCGCCGGCATCCCCATCGCCCCGGACACCTACCGGGCGCTGGCCGAGCACCCCAACATCGTGGCCGTGAAGGACGCCAAGGCGGACTTCGCCGCGGCCACCGAGGTCATGGCCACCACGGACCTGCAGTACTACTCCGGGGACGACGGGCTGACCCTGCCCTGGATGGCGCTGGGCGCCGTCGGGCTCGTCGGGGTCACCACCCACGTGGTCCCGGAGGCCTTCCGCGCGCTGATCGACGCGATCGTCGCCGGGGATCTGGCCACCGCCCAGCGCCTGCACCGACAGCTGCACCCCGTGGTCACCGCGACCATGACCCGGGTGCCCGGGGCCGTGGCCGCCAAGACCATCCTGGCCTGGCAGGGCCGGCTCGCCTCCGACGCCGTGCGCCTGCCGCACGTGGGCCCCACCGAGGAGGAGGTCGCCCGCATGCGCGCGGACCTGGCCGACTCCCCGGCCGCAGACACCCTGCGCTGAGGCGCAGACCGGACAGACCATCCATCGACCCGGCGTCGATGACATCCCCGGGCCGCCGAGCCGCCACGGCGTCGGCCGCCCCGCAACCGAACGAAAGGGGTCCCATGACCCAGATCCAGTACGACCTCCCCAAGCCGCCCAAGCTCGGCCGAGACACCCTGCGCGTGATGCCGCTGGGCGGGCTCGGCGAGGTCGGGCGCAACATGACCGTCTACGAGCTCAACGGCAAGCTGCTGATCGTGGACTGCGGGGTGCTCTTCCCCGAGGAGACCCAGCCCGGCGTGGACCTGATCCTCCCGGACCTCAGCCACATCCTGGACCGCCTGGACGACGTCGTCGCCATGGTCCTGACCCACGGGCACGAGGACCACATCGGCGCCGTGCCGTATCTGCTCAAGCGCCGCCCGGACATCCCCATCATCGGCTCGCAGCTGACCCTCGCCCTGGTCGAGGCCAAGCTGCAGGAGCACCGCATCAAGGCCAAGTCCCTCGCGGTGGTCGCCGGGGACGTGGAGGACCTCAAGCCCTTCGAGTGCGAGTTCGTGGCCGTGAACCACTCCATCCCGGATGCGCTCGCGGTGTTCATCCGCACCACGGCCGGCACCGTGCTGCACACCGGGGACTTCAAGATGGACCAGCTGCCCCTGGACGGGCGGATCACGGACCTGCGCCACTTCTCCCGCCTGGGCGAGGAGGGCGTGGACCTGTTCCTGCCGGATTCCACCAACGCCGAGGTCCCCGGCTTCACCCCCACGGAGAAGAACATCGGCGGGGTGCTCTCCTCGATCTTCCGGGACGCCCCCAAGCGGATCATCGTCGCCTCGTTCTCCTCGCACGTGCACCGCGTGCAGCAGGTCATCGACGCCGCCGCCGAGCACGGGCGCAAGGTGGCCCTGGTGGGCCGCTCGATGGTGCGCAACATGACCATCGCGGAGAAGCTGGGCTATCTGCAGGTGCCCAAGAACACGCTGATCGATCTCAAGGACGTCGAGCGGTACCGCGACGACGAGGTTGTGCTCATGTGCACCGGGTCCCAGGGAGAGCCGATGGCGGCCCTGTCCCGCATGGCCTCAGGGGACCACCGGGTGCAGATCGAGGAGGGGGACACCATCATCCTGGCCTCCTCGCTGATCCCCGGCAACGAGAACAGCGTCTTCCGGATCATCAACGGCCTGCTCAAGCTCGGCGCCAACGTGATCCACAAGGGCAACGCCAAGGTGCACGTCTCCGGGCACGCCGCCGCCGGGGAGCTGCTGTACTGCTACAACATCCTCGAGCCCGAGTACGTCATGCCGGTGCACGGCGAGGTCCGCCACCTGATCGCCAACGGCAAGCTCGCGGTGCAGACCGGCGTGCCGGAGGAGAACGTGCTGCTCGGGGAGTCCGGGATCGTCGTGGACATGAAGGACCACCGGGCCAAGATCGTCGGGGCCGTGGAGTGCGGCTACGTGTACGTGGACGGCAAGTCCGTCGGCGAGATCACCGACCAGGACCTCAAGGACCGCCGCACCCTCGGCGAGGAGGGCTTCGTCTCGATCATCACCGTGGTGGACCGCCGGTCCAAGCGCGTGGTGGCCGGCCCGGACATCCACGCCCGCGGCGTCGCGGAGGACGACTCCGTGTTCAAGTCCATCACCCCCAAGATCTCCTCCGCCCTGGAGGAGGCCCTCAAGGAGGGCGGCAAAGCGCCGAGCAACCACCAGCTGCAGCAGGTGGTGCGCCGGACCATGGGACAGTGGATCGCCCGGAAGCTGCGCCGCAAGCCCATGATCATCCCGGTGGTCGTGGAGGCCGGCAAGGACAAGTAGGAAGCCCCCGGGCCCGCGCCCAACGGTGCGGACCCGCGGTCGTGATGCGGGACCCGGACCCGCGCATCCCCTGAGACGGGGGTGCGCGGGTCCGGGTCCCGCGCGCATGAACTACCCTTGGAGGATATGGCGCCTCGAACTTCCCCCTCCGCGACCTCCGGCTCCAAGGGATCCTCCCGCTCCGCGAAGACCTCCGCGACGAAGACCGGCCGCGGCCGCTCCGGCTCCCGCGCACCCCAGCAGACCGGCCCCCGCCCCAACCCCCTGGTGCGGGCGCTCAGCGCCGCCTGGCTGGGCCTGGCCCACCTCGTCGGCGGGGCCGTGCGGCGCATGGGCACCCTGCGCACCGAGCTGGACCCGCAGGACCGGCGCGACGGCGGCGCCCTGCTGATGCTGCTGCTGGCCCTGATCACCGCCGCCGTCGAGTGGTGGAACCTCGCCGGGGCCTCCTCCCAGGCCATCGCCTGGCCGGCCGGGGCCTGGCACGCCGTGGTCGCCGGGACCTTCGGGCTGATGGCCCTGCTCGCCCCCGTCCTGCTGGGCGGATTCAGCCTGCGCGCCTTCCGCCACCCCACCGAGATGCGCGCCAACAACCGCATCGCCGTCGGGCTGCTGCTGATGATGATCTCCGGCTCCGCGGTCTTCGACCTCGCCGCGGGCTCGCCGACCACCCACGACGGGCTGCTGGCGATCCGCGAGGCCGGCGGCGTCGTGGGCCTGCTGGCCGGGGGCACCGTGGCCAAGCTGCTCACCGTGCCCGGGGCGTGGACCCTGCACGTGCTGCTGCTGATCATCTCCCTGCTGATCATCACCGCGACCCCCGTGCGCCAGATCATCCCGCGGCTGCGCGCCGGCCTGACCCGGCTGCTCGGGGAGCGGCCCGAGCGCCCCGGGGCCGACGAGCACGACCGCTCCTATCTGGACGGCCCCTACGTCGAGGACGCCCCGAGCACGCGCCGGGGCCGCCGGAAGAAGGGCAGGGACCGCTCCCGCCCGACCCCGGCCCTGGACTCCTACGAGGCGGATGAGCCCTACACCCGGGCGGTGGTGGACCGGGAGGAGACCGGAGCCTCCCCGGAGGCCGATTCGACGCAGCCGCAGGGTTCGCGCCGGAAGCGGAAGAAGTCCGAGCTGTTCGACCTCGGCAAGTTCAACCGCGCCCGCGCCGCCCAGGAGCAGCCCATCGAGACCGCCGAGACCGGGCCGATCCTGCGCGACCCCTTCGGCGAGCAGGAGGAGGCCACCCGGGTGCTGCGGGATCGGGACGCGGGCGCCCCCGACGCCGAGGACGCCGGGGCCGTGGACCCCGACGCCACCCAGGTGCTGGAGGACGATCAGACCCACACCGCCCCGGCCCGAGGCTCCTCGCACCGCGCCGCGCAGCCCGGGGCCCGCCGGGGTGTCTCGGCCTCCGCGGGCGACGCCGCCCCGGCAGCCGGGGCGGCCGCGGCCCCCGCCGGAGCCGCGACCCCGGAGGCCCCGGCCGAACACCCGGAGCACCCCGCCCAGGACGTCTCCCCGCTCATCGAGCGCGCCGAACCCGCCGAGCCCGCGGACCTCGGCGCGGGGACCGAGGCCGCCGCGGGGGAGCAGATCCCGCGGGCCCACCCCCAGCGCGGGGCCGCCCGGGAGACCGCGCTGGCCACCACCGATTACGTCCTGCCCCGCCAGTCCCTGCTCGTGCAGGGGCCCCCAGCCAAGGAGCGCTCGGAGGTCAACGACGCCGTCGTGGCCTCCCTGACCGACGTGCTCGAGCAGTTCAGCGTCGACGCGGAGGTCACCGGCTTCTCCCGCGGCCCCACGGTCACCCGCTACGAGATCGAGCTGGGCCCGGGCACGAAGGTCGAGCAGGTCACCCGCCTGTCCAAGAACATCGCCTACGCGGTGGCCAGCGCGGACGTGCGCATCCTCTCTCCGATCCCGGGCAAGTCCGCGATCGGCATCGAGATCCCCAATACGGACCGGGAGACCGTGGCCCTGGGCGATGTGCTGCGCTCCGGGAAGGCCCACGCCTCCCCGCACCCGATGGTCATGGGCGTGGGCAAGGACGTGGAGGGCGGCTACGTCGTTGCCAACCTCGCCAAGATGCCGCACATGCTGGTGGCCGGGGCCACCGGGGCGGGCAAGTCCTCCTTCGTCAACTCCATGATCACCTCGATCCTCATGCGTGCGACCCCGGACGAGGTCCGCCTGATCATGGTGGACCCCAAGCGCGTGGAGCTGACCGCCTACGAGGGCGTGCCGCACCTGATCACCCCGATCATCACCAACCCGAAGAAGGCCTCCGAGGCCCTGCAGTGGGTGGTCAAGGAGATGGACGCCCGCTACGACGACCTCTCCCACTTCGGGTTCAAGCACATCGACGACTTCAACCGCGCGGTGCGCGAAGGCCGTGTGCAGCCCGAGCCCGGCTCCAAGCGCACCATCCGGCCCTACCCGTACCTGCTGGTCATCGTGGATGAGCTGGCGGACCTGATGATGGTCGCCCCGCGGGACGTGGAGGACGCGATCGTGCGCATCACCCAGCTGGCCCGTGCGGCCGGGATCCACCTGGTGCTGGCCACCCAGCGGCCCTCCGTGGACGTGGTCACCGGGTTGATCAAGGCCAACGTGCCCTCCCGCATGGCCTTCGCGACCTCCTCCGCGACCGACTCCCGGGTGGTCCTGGATCAGACGGGTGCTGAGACGCTGATCGGGCAGGGCGATGCGCTGTTCCTGCCGATGGGCGCCTCCAAGCCGATGCGCGTGCAGGGCGCGTGGGTCTCCGAATCCGAGATCCACGACGTCGTCGCCCACGTCAAGACGCAGATGCCGGTCAGCTACCGGCCCGACGTCACCCAGGAGGCCCCGAAGAAGACCATCGACGAGGACATCGGGGACGACCTGGACGTGCTGCTGCAGGCCGCGGAGCTGGTCATCAACACCCAGTTCGGCTCCACCTCGATGCTGCAGCGCAAGCTGCGGGTGGGCTTCGCGAAGGCCGGGCGGCTGATGGACCTGCTGGAGTCCCGGGAGATCGTCGGGCCCTCGGAGGGATCCAAGGCCCGGGACGTGCTCGTGGCCCCGGATGACCTGCCGGCCGCCCTGGCCCGCATCCAGGGCCAGGAGCTCCCGGCCGCCCCTGCCGCGTCCGCGCCCGCGGACCTCGTGGGAGAATCGCAGCAGGAACCCGCCCGGGACTGGCAGGACGACGCCGAGTCCGCGGACTCCGAGGATGCCTGGCAGCTGACCGGGCGCTGATCGCCGCGGGGCCGCCGGGCCCCGCGGCACAGGAAGAGGGAAGGGACACCGATGAGCACCGCGCCGACCGGCGAGCCGAAGCCGTCCAACTGGAACCTGCCGAATGCGCTGACGACCGTGCGCATCCTCCTGGTTCCCTTCTTCATCTGGTTCCTGTGGGCCGGCGGCCCGTGGGGCGCGGACGCCCTGGGGATGCGCTGGGCCGCCGTCGTCGTGTTCGGCGTCGCGATGTACACGGACAAGCTGGACGGGGACCTGGCCCGCTCCCGCAACCTGATCACCGACTACGGCAAGATCGCGGACCCGATCGCGGACAAGCTGCTGACGGGCTCGGCCTTCGTGGTGCTCTCGCTGCTGGGGGAGCTGTGGTGGTGGGTCACGATCGTGATCCTCGTGCGCGAATGGGGGATCACCCTGATGCGCTTCGCGGTCCTGCGCTACGGGGTCATGCCGGCGTCGAAGGGCGGCAAGCTCAAGACGGTGCTGCAGACCATCGCCCTGGTCCTGCTCATCCTTCCGCTGGGCGCCCTGGGCACCGGCTGGCTGGTGCCCGGGTGGATCGTGATGGGCGCGGCCCTGGTGGTCACCGTGGTGACGGGGCTGGACTACGTGGTCCAGGCCGCGCGCCTGCGCCGCCGCGCCCTGTCCTCCGGGGGTGCGGCCCGATGAGCCCGCACGCGGGCCAGCCTGGGCCGGGCCGCACCCAGGAGCAGGCCGTGCGGCTGCTGCGCGAGCGGGGCCAGAGCGTGGCCACGGCCGAATCCCTGACCGCCGGGTTGATCAGCGCGAGCCTGGCCGAGGTGCCGGGGGCCTCCGCGGTGCTGCGCGGCGGCGTCGTCTCCTACGCCGCCGAGGTCAAGGAGGCGCTGCTGGGGGTGGACCCGGAGCTGATCGCCTCGCGCGGCACGGTGGATCCCGACGTCGCCCGGGCGATGGCCCGCGGCGCCCGCCGGGCCTGCGCCGCGGACTGGGGGATCTCCGCCACCGGAGCGGCCGGGCCGGAGCCCCACGACGGCAAGCCCGTCGGCACGGTGTACCTGGGGATCGCGGGCCCGGCGGAGGCCGAGACGGTCCTCGAGCTGCACCTGACCGGGGATCGTGAGCGCATCCGGACCGAGAGCGCTCGGCGGGCCCTGGAGACCCTGGTGGAGCAGCTGAGCCGCGGACGGTGACCGAACGGTGACCTGTTGTTCACCGATCTGCCAGGTTACTCCCAGGTCCCTGCCCGGCGCGGGGGGAATGAACGCACAGGTGAGGCGGTTGTAGTGGGTGATGACGGACCGGCAGGACCGGCCACTGCGTGGGCACCCGCCGCAGGCGGAGCCCCGAGGAACCACCCGGAGGACCCGGTCGGACCGTCGTTCGCTTCGAGTAGGGAGATAGGCAAGACCATGACCAAGCAGCCCGTGTCCGTCAACGGCGTCGTCCGCTGGAAGGACGTCAGCCGCCCCGAGACCGCTACCCCCGCCCACCAGGAGCCCAAGATGATCGTCCTGCGCCACGAGATCGGCGAGGTGCTGCGCGACGTCCGCCAGCGCCAGAACCGCACCCTGCGCGAGGTCTCCCACAGCGCCCGCGTGTCCCTCGGCTACCTCAGCGAGGTCGAGCGCGGCCAGAAGGAGGCCTCGTCCGAGCTGCTCGCCTCGATCTGCAGCGCCCTGGACATCCCCCTGTCCCAGATGCTGCGCGAGGTGGCCGACCGGGTCGCCGCCGGCGAGGGCCTGCGCATCCCGGACACCGTGCCCACCGAGTTCGACGAGGAGTTCCGCCGCGAGTACGGCGCCGGGGCCACCGGCACCAAGGATCTGCCGGGCGCGCCGCGTCCGCGTCCGATCGCGCACTGATCCGCCGCACCCTGCCGAGGCCCGCGCCGAGCACCGGCGGGAGGCGGCAGCCCGCCGGCCCGGCCCGCAGCCTGAGGACCCCGCGTCCGCACCCCACCTTCGGGGTGCGGATGCGGGGTTCTCGCGCGGACGGGCACCGGACAGCGGGCCCAGCTCGGCGGGCACCGCGCGGGCGCGATCTCAGGAAGGAGGAGGGATGAAGCTCTCGGAGTTCTGGCGCTCCATGGAGGAGGAGTTCGGCCGCGGCTACGCGCGCGTCGTCGCCGCCCAGACGGTGCTCGACGCCGCCGGGAACCGCACCGCCGAGGAGGCCCTGGCCGCGGGGATGAAGCCCCTGGCCGTCTGGCAGGCCGTGTGCCGCCAGCACGACCTGCCCGAGGACCGCTGGCTCGGGGCGGATCCGGGCGAGCCCCGCTGAGGCGAAGCCCGGCATCTCGCGGGGCGCCGGCGGCCGGTGTTCGAGCGCCGAAGCGCGTTCGAAGAGGTGTTCGAAGATCTGTTCGGACTGCGTTACACTGGCTGCAGAGGAGGCGCGGTCACCGCCCGGCGCGTCCCCGGCCCACCGGGACCCGGACCCGGGCTCCCGTTATCCACAGAGCGGGCGAGCCCCCCTTCGATCTGTCAGTCGGGGCCGTTACCGTGAGGATCGAACCGCAGGACCAACCACCGTCGCACCGGAACCGGCGCGGCGATGAGAATCGAGGAGACCATGGCTGCCAAAGCACGCAACAACGCCCCGGTGTCCCGGGCCACCGGCTCGGACCGGGAGAAGGCCCTGGAGTCCGTGCTCGCCCAGATCGACAAGAACTACGGCAAGGGCTCCGTCATGCGCCTGGGGGACCGGGAAGCCGTGAAGACGGAGACCGTCTCCACCGGCGCCCTGTCCCTGGACGTCGCCCTGGGCATCGGCGGCCTGCCGCGCGGGCGCGTCGTGGAGATCTACGGCCCGGAGTCCTCCGGTAAGACCACGGTCGCCCTGCACGCGGTGGCCAACGCCCAGAAGAACGGGGGGATCGCTGCGTTCATCGATGCGGAGCACGCCCTGGACCCGGTCTACGCGGAGAAGCTCGGCGTGGACACGGATGCCCTGCTGGTCTCCCAGCCGGACACCGGCGAGCAGGCCCTGGAGATCATGGACATGCTCGTGGGCTCCGGCTCCATCGACATCATCGTCGTGGACTCCGTGGCCGCCCTGACCCCGCGCGCGGAGATCGAGGGCGAGATGGGCGACTCCCACGTGGGTCTGCAGGCCCGCCTGATGTCCCAGGCGCTGCGCAAGATCACCGGGCGCCTGTCCCAGACCGGCACCACCGCGATCTTCATCAATCAGCTGCGCGAGAAGATCGGCGTGTTCTTCGGCTCCCCGGAGACCACCACCGGCGGCAAGGCGCTGAAGTTCTACGCCTCGGTGCGCATCGACATCCGTCGCATCGAGACCCTGAAGGACGGGGCCAACCCCATCGGCTCGCGGACCAAGGCCAAGATCGTGAAGAACAAGATGGCCCCGCCGTTCAAGCAGGCCGAGTTCGACATCCTCTACGGGGAGGGCATCTCCGTGGAGGGCGGCATCATCGACATGGCCGTGGAGTCCGGGATCGTCAAGAAGTCCGGCGCCTGGTTCACCTACGAGGGGGACCAGCTGGGCCAGGGCAAGGAGAACGCCCGCCGCTTCCTCAAGGACAACCCCGAGCTGGCCGAGGAGATCCAGCACAAGACGCTGATCAAGGCCGGGATCGTCGACGCCGAGGAGGGCGAGGAGTCCCAGGAGGCTCCCGCGGGCGTCGGCGCGGGGATCGACGAGCTGGGTGATGACCCGCTGGACGCCCTGCCCGAGAACTTCTGATGAGCGATTCCAGCCCGCACGGCCGACGCCGCGGACCCGTCACGGGCCGCGGCGTCGGCCGTCGGCGCACCGGACGCAGCCTGGGCGCTCCCGCAGCAGCCCCGGTCTCCTCGACGCCGTCCTCAGGGCCGAACACCGGGGACGGGCGGAGGGACGCGGGGCGGCCTCCAGCCGAGGGATCGGCCCCGCGCACCCCGGAGGAGGCGGAATACGCCCGGGCCAAGGAGATCCTGCTGCGCCAGCTCACCGCCGCCGCCCGCTCCCGCGCCCAGCTGGCGCAGAAGCTCGCGGAGAAGGAGATCTCCGAGGAGACGGCCACCCGCATCCTGGACCGCTACGAGGATCTCGGTCTGATCGACGACGCCGAATACGCCGCGATGTACGTGCGCAGCCGCTCCGCCAGCAGGAAGCTCGCCCGCCCGGCCCTGCGCCGGGAGCTCGCGCAGAAGGGCATCGACCCGGAGACCGCCGAGCGGGCCCTGACCCAGCGCACCGAGGAGGAGGAGCGCGAGGACGCCCGCGCGCTGGTGCGCCGTCGGCTGCGCCCCGAGCGGGACCTGGACGACCCGGCCCAGCGGGAGAAGGCCCTGCGTCGGCTGGTCGCGATGCTGGCCCGCCGAGGCTACGCCCCCGGCGTGGCCTTCGAGATCGTGCGCACGGTCATGGCCGAGCACGGGGAGACGGGTCTGGAGGAGCCACCGGGGCTGGCCTGACCCGGGCCGGTGGACTTGATCCGGCACGTCCCGGCGCCCGCGGCGGTCTTGTACCCTGGCACAGTGAATGCGAGCGCGAGCCAGACCCAGACCCTGCCGTCGACCCTGCCCGAGGTCCTCGACGTCCAGCCCTGCCCGCCCGGCATCGAGGAGCGGACGGGGCGGTCCCAGAGCTACGAGGTGCGCACCTTCGGCTGCCAGATGAACGTGCACGACTCCGAGCGGATCTCCGGGCTGCTGGAGGCCTCCGGGTACGTCCCGCACACGGGTGAGGGGACCCCTGACCTGGTGGTCTTCAACACCTGCGCGGTGCGGGAGAACGCGGACAACAAGCTCTACGGCCACCTCGGCCAGCTCGCCCCCGTCAAGCGCGCCCACGAGGGCATGCAGATCGCCGTCGGCGGGTGCTTGGCCCAGAAGGACCAGAACACCATCGTGGAGAAGGCCCCCTGGGTCGACGTCGTGTTCGGCACCCACAACATCGGCTCCCTGCCGCGGCTGCTGGAGCGCTCCCGGCACAACCGCGAGGCCGCCACCGAGCTGCTGGAATCCCTGGAGGTCTTCCCCTCCACCCTGCCGGCCAAGCGGGAGAACGTGCACTCCGGGTGGGTGTCCATCTCCGTGGGCTGCAACAACACCTGCACCTTCTGCATCGTGCCCTCCCTGCGCGGCAAGGAGAAGGACCGCCGGCCCGGGGACATCCTCGCCGAGGTCCAGGCCCTGGTGGACGACGGCGCCGTGGAGGTCACCCTGCTCGGGCAGAACGTGAACTCCTACGGCGTCGGCTTCGGTGACCGGCAGGCCTTCTCCAAGCTGCTGCGCGCCTGCGGGCAGATCGAGGGCCTGGAGCGCATCCGCTTCACCAGCCCCCACCCGGCGGCCTTCACCGACGACGTCATCGACGCGATGGCCGAGACCCCCACCGTCATGCCCGTCCTGCACATGCCCCTGCAGTCCGGCTCCGACCGGGTGCTCAAGGCCATGCGCCGCTCCTACCGGTCCAAGCGGTTCCTCGGCATCCTGGAGAAGGTGCGCAATCGCATCCCGCACGCCGCCATCACCACGGACATCATCGTGGGCTTCCCCGGGGAGACGGAGGAGGACTTCCAGGAGACCCTGCGCGTGGTCGAGGAGTCCCGGTTCTCCTCGGCCTTCACCTTCCAGTACTCCATCCGCCCCGGCACCCCGGCGGGTCGGATGCAGAACCAGGTGCCCCAGGAGGTCGTGCAGGAGCGGTACGAGCGGCTGGTGGCCCTGCAGGATCGCATCAGCGCGCAGCTGAACGCCGAGCAGGTCGGGAAGCGGGTGGAGCTGCTGGTCTCCGCGCAGACCGGACGCAAGGCCGAGCAGACCCACCGGCTCTCCGGGCGCACTCCGGATCAGCGGCTCGTGCACTTCAGCGTGCCCGACGGCGCCCCCGTCCCGCGTCCGGGGGACTTCGCGACCGTGCGGATCACCGACGCCGCACCCTTCCACCTGCTCGCCGATTCCCCGGCGGAGGACTACGCGGTGCGCCGCTCCCGCGCCGGGGACGCTTGGGATCGCGCCCAGGCCGATTCCTGCGGCACCGGCGCCCCGTCGGGTGGCGCCCCGGGCACCACGATGCTCGGGATGCCGGCCCTGCCGCCGCGCCGATGACCCTCCCGATCATCGCCGTCCTCGGGCCCACCGGCACGGGGAAGTCAGACCTCAGCGTCGCCCTGGCCCGCGAGGTGGACGGCGAGGTGGTCAACGCGGACTCGATGCAGCTGTACCGCGGGATGGACATCGGCACGGCCAAGCTCACGCCCGCCGAGCGCGACGGCGTGCCCCATCACCTCCTAGACGTGCTGGACGTGCGCGAGGAGGCCTCCGTGGCCCGCTACCAGCGCGAGGCCCGCGAGCGCTTCGCCGAGATCCGGGGGCGCGGGCGCACCCCGATCCTCGTCGGCGGGTCCGGACTGTATGCGCGCGCGGCCCTGGACGTGCTGGAGTTCCCGCCCACCGATGCGCAGGTGCGTCAGCGCTGGCAGGAGCTCCTGGAGACCGAGGGGCGCGGGGCGCTGGCCGCTCGGCTGGAGGCCGTGGACCCGGTCTCCGCGCGGCGCGGCCTGGACGACCGGCGCCTGGTGCGCGCCCTGGAGGTCCACGAGCTGACCGGGCGCCCCTTCTCCTCCTACATGCCGCGGCGCGAACACCGGGAGCCGGCCCTGCAGATCGGGCTGAACGGGCCCCGGGACCTGCTGCACGACCGCCTGGCCGTGCGGGTGCACCGGATGGTCGAGGCCGGTCTCCTGCAGGAGGTGCGGGACCTGGCCGAGCGGGGGCTGCGCGAGGGGCGCACCGCCTCCCACGCCCTGGGCTACGCGCAGTTCCTGCGCGTCGTGGACGGGGAGACCTCCGAGGAGGAGGCCGTGCAGGAGACGATCATCGCCACCCGCCGCTTCGCCCGCCGCCAGGTCACCTGGTTCCGGGCGGACCCGCGCGTTACCTGGATCGGATTCACCCTCTCCCCGCGCCAGCAGCTGGACCGGGCGCTGACCCTGATCGAGCAGGGGCGCACGCCGGAGACCGCGAACGACGGGGGAGCCGAGGGCTGACCTGACCGCGCGGGCAGGACCGGGAGCGCGGCCGGATTCGCCGGCCAGACCGGTCCTCGCTGAGCCGGCCCTTCGGTTGTCCGACCCGCCCGATAGACTGGCCGGGTGACGACCGAGAGCACCACCGCCGAGAGCACCACCGCGCAGACCGACGCCTCCCGCTGGGGCGAACTGGCCGGAGTGACCCTGAGCAAGGGCCACGGCACCGGCAACGACTTCCTCCTGCTCACCGATCCCGAGGGAAGCCTCGAGCTGGAGGGGGACCTGGTGGCCGCCGTGTGCGACCGGCACCGGGGGATCGGCGCGGATGGGCTGATCCGCGCGATCCGCAGCCAGCACCTGGAGGCAGGGCGGGCCCTCGCCGCGAACGGGGAGGACGCCCCGGAGTGGTTCATGGACTACCGCAACGCGGACGGCTCCCTGTCCGAGATGTGCGGCAACGGGGTGCGCGTGTTCGCCCACCACCTCATCCACGCCGGGCTGATCGAGCTGCCGGAGGGGGAGACCGTGCGCATCGGGACCCGCGGCGGGGTCAAGACCGTCGCCCGGGTTCCCGGCGGCTACGCCGTGGACATGGGCCCCTGGGGCTTCATCGACGGGGAGCAGGCCCGGGAGCACGGGGCCGACTGCACCGTCTCGGCCCGCGGCCTGCGCACCGCCCGCCCGGGCCTGTCCATCACCATGGGCAACCCGCACACCGTCGTCGCCCTGGCCGATGAGGCCAAGCTGGCCCGGCTGGACCTGGGCACCGCACCGACCGTGGACCCCCGGCCCAGTGCCGGCACCAACGTCGAATTCGTGGTGCCCCGGGACGCCGAGGAGGAGGACGACGGCACGGGAGCGCTGGTGCTGCGCGTCAGCGAACGCGGGGTGGGCGAGACCCTGTCCTGCGGGACCGGCGCGTGCGCTGCCGCGGCGGCGACCCGCTTCTGGGGCGGGGAGGACGCCCCGGATGAGTGGCGGGTCGGCGTGCCCGGCGGGGAGCTGGGCGTGACCTTCGTGCTCGGCCCGGACGAGCTGGAGCACGTGATCCTCTCCGGGCCGGCCGAGCTCGTGGGCACAGTGCGCCTGGGCTGAGCCGCAGGACCCGGGCAGGTCGCCGCGGGGATCAGGCGGCGCGGGTGACCCGCAGGATCCGGAAGCCCTTGGCGGTGGCGGCCCGGTCGACCGCGAAGGCGCCGGGCTCCCGCTCCCGCAGGGTCTGATCCAGCCAGCGCTGCAGGGAGTCCGCGCCCAGGTTCTTCTGCACCACCAGGTGCGCCTGCCCGGCCGGGGCCAGGCGCACCAGCCAGGTCAGCAGCAGCTCGTGCAGCACCTGCTTGCCCACCCGGATCGGCGGGTTGGACCAGATCGCGTCGAAGCGCAGCCGCGGATCCACCTCCTCCGGGATCACCGGGCGGATGCCGGTCAGCCCCAGGCGCGCGGCGTTGCGGCGGGTCAGCTCCAGGCTGCGCCGGTTCACGTCCACGGCCATCACCTCGGCGTCGGGCCGCTGCAGGCCCATGCTCAGCGCGATCGGCCCCCACCCGCAGCCGACGTCGAGGAAGCAGGACCCGGACCGGGGCAGGGCGGGGACCTCGTCCAGCAGCACCGCGGTGCCCTTGTCCAGGGCCTTCGGGCTGAAGATGCCGGGGGCGCTCACCAGATCCCGCTCGGCCCCGGCCAGTCGCACCCGCAGGGGCTGCTCGACGAAGGGCTCGTCCTCGTGCGCGGAGAAGTAGTGCTCGACCATGATCCCCCATCGTATCGGCCCGCCTCACCCGCCTCCTCGGCGTCCGCGCTCGCGGCGCCGGCTCCCCGGGACTCGGCGCTGGGGCGCGGCGTCGCGTGTTCGTCCACAGCACAGGCCCGCCCCGGGTGCGGCGCGGGGGCCGCCCGGTAGACTGGCAGGACGCATTGAGCGGTCCGCGCGCCCGATCCGAGGGAGTCAGCACCGGCCGCGCCCCCGCACGGAAAGGCACCCTTGCCCCAGCATCACCCCCGCACCGCCGACGACGCCGCCCCCGAGCACACCGACGAGCGCACCGAGCAGCCCCGCCAGCCCAGCGACGCCCAGCTGCGCGCGACCGTGGACCGGGTCCTCGGCCGCTTCTCCCCGGAGGAGGAGCACCAGGCCTCCATCCTGGACCGCCGTGCCCCGGAGCTGGCGGAGACCACCCAGCACACCGAGCACGACGGCGAGCAGCAGGACCTCGAGGAGCGCCGCGCCCTGCGGCGCGTGGCCGGGCTGTCCACCGAGCTGGAGGACGTCACCGAGGTCGAGTACCGGCAGCTGCGCCTGGAGCGCGTGGTGCTGGCCGGGATCTGGTCCGAGGGCACCCTGGAGGACGCCGAGAACTCCCTGCGCGAGCTCGCGGCCCTGGCGGAGACCGCCGGCTCCGATGTCCTGGACGGGCTGGTGCAGCGGCGGCTGAAGCCGGACCCCGGCACGTTCCTCGGCTCCGGCAAGGCCCAGGAGCTCAAGGAGATCGTGGCCGAGACGGGCGCGGACACCGTCGTCATCGACTCGGAGCTGGCCCCGTCCCAGCGGCGTGGGCTGGAGGACATCGTCAAGGTCAAGGTCATCGACCGCACCGCGCTGATCCTGGACATCTTCGCCCAGCACGCCAAGTCCCGGGAGGGCAAGGCCCAGGTGGAGCTGGCGCAGCTGGAGTACCTGCTGCCGCGCCTGCGCGGCTGGGGCGAGTCCATGTCCCGCCAGGCCGGCGGTCGGGCGGCCGGCGGCGAGGGGATCGGTTCGCGCGGTCCCGGTGAGACGAAGATCGAGCTGGACCGGCGCCGCATCCGCCAGCGGATGGCCAAGCTGCGTCGGGAGATCGCCGCGATGAAGCCGGCCCGGGAGACCAAGCGGGCCAACCGGCGTCGCAACCACATCCCCTCCGTGGCCATCGCCGGGTACACCAACGCCGGCAAGTCCTCCCTGCTCAACCGGCTCACCGACGCCGGGGTGCTGGTGGAGAACGCCCTGTTCGCGACCCTGGACCCCACGGTGCGCCGGGCCGAGACCCCGGACGGCATCGGCTACACCCTCTCGGACACCGTCGGCTTCGTGCGCAACCTGCCCACCCAGCTGGTCGAGGCCTTCCGCTCCACCCTCGAGGAGGTGGCCGACGCGGACGTGATCCTGCACGTGGTGGACGCCTCCCACCCGGACCCGGAGGGCCAGATCCGCGCGGTGCGCGAGGTCCTGGCCGAGGTGGACGCGCAGGACGTCCCGGAGATCATCGTGCTGAACAAGGCCGACGCCGCGGACCCCTTCGTTCTGGATCGCATCCGGCTGCGCGAACCCCACCATGCGATCGTCTCCGCGAAGACCGGGGAAGGGATCCCGGAGCTGAAGGAGCTGATCTCCCGGACCATCCCTCGGCCCAGCGTGCGCATGGAGATCCTGGTGCCCTACACCCACGGGGAGGTGGTCTCCCGGCTGCACGAGTGGGACGCGGAGATCCTGTCCACCGCGTTCGAGGAGGACGGGACCCGGATGAGCGTGCTGGTGCGGGAGGAGACCGCCCCGGAGCTGCAGCCCTACGCCGTGACCGCCCCGTGAGCAGCACCAACCCGGACCCCACGCGAGGCTCGGCACCCGCGGAGGCCGCCGAGGACGTGCACGCCCCGACCGGTGCGGAGCCGGAGACCCTGCCCGGGGCCAAAGACGCCCTGGCGCTGCTGGACACGGCGATCGAGCGCACCGGCGGGCAGCGCCGCGACGGGCAGCGGATCATGGCAGCGCACGTGGCCCAGGCCCTGCAGACGGGGCGGCACCTGCTGGTGCAGGCCGGCACCGGTACCGGCAAGTCCCTGGCCTACCTGGTCCCGGCCATCCAGCACGCCCTGGGCGCGGACAAGCCCGTCGTCGTCGCGACCGCGACCCTGGCCCTGCAGGCGCAGATCGTCGGCCGGGACGTGCCCCGGCTGCTGGAGACCCTCGAGGATCGCCTCGAGGGCGAGGTGGAGGTCGCCCTGCTGAAGGGGCGCAGCAACTACGTGTGCCTGCACAAGCTGGAGGGCGGCTACCCGGAGGATGAGGACCCGGACGCGCTGTTCAACCTCAACAGCCAGGGGCAGGCCGCCAGTGGGCATCCCCGTCCCGCCCCGGACTCGCTGGCCGAGGAGGTGGTGCGCCTGCGCGCCTGGGCGGACTCCACGGACACCGGGGACCGGGATGACCTGCGCCCGGGCGTCTCGGACCGGGCCTGGCGGCAGGTCTCGGTCACGGCCTCGGAGTGCCTGGGGCGCCGCTGCCCCCTGGTGGAGGAGTGCTTCTCCGAGCGGGCCCGGCAGCGGGCGGGGGAGGCCGACGTCGTGATCACCAACCACGCGCTGCTGGCGATCAGCGCCTTCGAGGGGATCGGGGTGCTGCCCGAGCACGACGTCGTGGTGGTCGACGAGGCCCACGAGCTGGTGGACCGCGTGACCGGCGCGGTGACCGGCGCCCTGTCCCCGCTGATGGTCCGCTCCGCGGCCCGGGCGGTGCGCACGAACACCCAGGCGGCCTCGGAGCCGCTGAGCTCCGCGGCCGAGGCCCTGGAGCAGGCCTGCTCCGGCCGGCCCGCCGAGCTCATGCCGCAGGGGCTGGAGCCGGGGATCGCCCGGGCCATGGAGCAGGTGCGCGACGCCGCCCGGGCCGCGCTGTCCGACACCAAGGCCGACGCGAAGGACTCCGACGCCGGGCGCCAGACCGCCCGCGCCAAGCTCACCGAGGTCCTGGAGCTGGCCGAGCGGATGCTCAGCGCGGACGGGCGCTTCGAGGTCGTGTGGATCTCCCGGGCCGGCGGCTGGGAGCCGGGACGCGGCTATGTCAGCGCCGCGGACACGGACCCGGCCGCGCTGCATGTGGCCCCGCTGTCCGTGGCCGGGCGGCTGCGCGAGGGGCTGTTCCAGGACCGCACGGTGGTGCTGACCTCGGCGACCCTGGCCATCGGCGACTCCTTCGATCAGGTCGCCGGCTCCCTCGGGCTGCAGGGGGAGAAGGCCCCGGCGTGGGAGGGGCTGGACGTCGGCTCGCCCTTCGACTACCCGAAGCAGGGGATGCTCTACGTGGCCCGGGACCTGCCCAAGCCGGGGCGCGGGGTCTCGGAGGAGCAGCTGGAGCGGATCCTGCAGCTGGTGGAGGCCTCCGGCGGCGGGGCGCTGGGATTGTTCTCCTCGCGTCGCGGCGCGCAGCAGGCCGCCGAGTACGTGCGCGAGCACTCCGACCTGCCGGTGCTGGTGCAGGGGGAGTCCTCGCTGCGCGGTCTCGTCGAGCGGTTCACGGCCGAGGAGGACACGTGCCTGTTCGGAACCATGAGCCTGTGGCAGGGCGTGGACGTGCCGGGGCCCTCCTGCCGCCTGGTGCTCATCGATCGGATCCCGTTCCCGCGCCCGGATGATCCGCTGGCCACCGCCCGGGCCCGGGCGGTGGGCCGGCGCGGGGGCAACGGCTTCATGGCGGTCTCCGCCTACCACGCGGCGATCCGGCTGGCCCAGGGGGCCGGGCGCCTGATCCGCTCCCGCGAGGACCGCGGGGTCGTGGCGGTGCTGGATTCCCGGCTGGCCACCGCCCGGTACGGCGGGTTCCTGCGGGCGGCCCTGCCGCCGCTGTGGACCACGGACCGCCTGCCCGTGGTCACGGGGGCGCTGCGGCGGCTGCACGCGGGCTGAGGCGAGGGCCTCAAAGCCCGGACTCAGACGGCGCGCAGCACCGAGACGACCTTGCCCATGATGCTGGCGTGATCGCCGAGGATCGGCTCGTACTGGCGGTTCTGCGGCAGCAGCCAGGTGTGCCCGTCGCGCTGTCGGAAGGTCTTCACGGTGGCCTCGTCATCGAGCAGGGCGGCGACGATGTCCCCGTTCTGGGCGGTGTTCTGCTGGCGCACCACGACCCAGTCGCCATCGCAGATCGCGGCCTCGACCATCGAATCCCCGCGCACCTCGAGCATGAACAGCTCGCCCTGGCCCACCAGCTGTCGGGGCAGGGAGATCGTGTCCTCCACGTGCTGCTCGGCCGTGATCGGCACACCGGCGGCGATGCGCCCCACCAGCGGCACGCTGATGTTCTGCCCCTGCTCCTCCTCGGCCTCCGGCGCGGCGGTGGGGAACAGCGGGACCACGTCGGCTGCGGCCTCGGCCGTCGGCTGCGCGCTCGGGGCGGGGTCCGACTGCTCCTCCTGCGCGGGGCCCTGCCCGGAGGGGCGGATGTCGGTGCGGCGGGGTTCGGCCAGCACCTCGATGGCCCGCGGCCGCTTCGGATCGCGGCGGATGTAGCCCAGGGCCTCGAGCCGGGAGAGCTGGTGGGTGACGCTGGAGAGGCTGGACAGCCCGACGACGTCGCCGATCTCGCGCATCGACGGCGGGTAGCCGTGCGCGCTGATCGAGGCGGAGATGGCCTCCAGGATGGTGCGCTGGCGCGCGGTGAGGGGCTTGCGGGCGGAGGCCTCGGCTCCGTGGGGGGCTGCTCCGTGCTCTCGGGCCACCGTCGGGTCCTTCCTGGAGGTGTTCGATCTGTCAGTCCGGGGGTGTGGACTGCTCCCATCAGCGTAGGCGAGACCGCGTGTCGGATCAAACACATGTTCTAGTCCCTCGACAGTCTTCGATCGCACTGGTAGAACAGATGTACGAACTCGAACACGTCTTCGACGGCGATCGAGCGTCAATCACCGCTAGGAGGCCGCCATGAGCATCGCGCTCACCGCACCCCGCCCGTTCCGCATCGGGTTCCGCACCGGGCCGCGCCGGGGTGCCCATCCGGCAGGCGCACCCGCCTGCACCCGCCCCGCCTGCGCCCGTCCGGCCGCGCGCCGCACCCGGCTGCTGCGCCGCCGTCCGGAGCGCGCGGCCCGCCCGACGCTGCGGCTCACCCGGCGCGGACGCCTCCTGCTCATCGGCCTGCCGGTGCTGCTCGGGGCCGTCGCGGTGCTGGCCGGGGCCCTGCTGCTGGTGCTGAGCCCGCAGGCCCAGGCCGGCGACGCCGCGCCGAGCGGGGCGCAGACCCGCGTCGTGGTGGTCTCCGCCGGGGACACCCTCTGGAGCCTCGCACAGGAGGCGGATCCGGAGTCCGACCCGCGGGCCGCGGTGGAGCGGATCGTGGACCTGAACGACCTGCAGGACAGCGCCGTGCGGCCCGGCCAGCGCCTGGTGGTGCCGCAGCCGGAGACCGCCGCGCCGTGAGACCGCAGGGTTCCGGGTTCACGCGAACGGGGACTCCACTAGGATGGCACCGTGAGTGATGCAGCCAGCCCCGATGCGGAAGCCGCCATCCTGGATTCCCTGCCGCTGCGAGATGACCTGCGCGGCCACAGGGCCTACGGCGCCCCGATGATCCAGGTGCCCTACGCCCTGAACGTCAACGAGAACACCCATCCGCTGCCCGAGGAGCTGATCCGGGCGATCGGCAGTGCGGCCGCCGAGGCCGCGGCCGGGCTGAACAGATACCCGGACCGGGACTTCCCGCAGCTGCGCCGCGAGCTGGCGGACTACCTCGGCCACGGCATCACCGAACGCCAGGTCTGGGCCGCCAACGGCTCCAACGAGATCCTCCAGCAGCTGCTGCAGACCTTCGGCGGGCCCGGCCGCAACGTGCTGAGCTTCGCGCCCACCTACTCCATGTACCCGCTCCTGGCCTCCGGCACCAACACCGAGTACATCGCCGGGCGGCGGGCCGCGGACTTCACCCTCTCCCCGGAGGATGCCGCGCGCCAGATCCGCCAGCACCGGCCGACCGTCACGATCCTGTGCTCACCCAACAACCCCACCGGCACGGCACTCTCCCCGGAGACCATCCTGGCCGCCTACGAGGCCGTCGAGGAGCTGGGCGGGATGCTCGTGGTGGATGAGGCCTACGCGGAATTCGCCCGCGATCCGGACACCACCGCGCTGTCCCTGCTGCCCGGGAGGCCCCGCCTGGTCGTCAGCCGCACCATGAGCAAGGCCTTCGCCCTGGCGGGGGCCCGGGTCGGCTACTTCGCCGCGGATCCGGCCGTGGTCGAGGCCGTCATGCTGGTGCGCCTGCCCTACCACCTCTCCGCGGTGACCCAGGCCGTCGCCCTGACGGCGCTGCGCCACCGGGACCAGCTGCTGGGGCAGGTCGGACGCATCCGCGAACAGCGGGACCGGATCGTGACCCGTCTGGAGCAGCTGGGTCTGGAGCCGGCCGCCTCGGACTCCAACTTCGTCTTCTTCGGGGGCCTGTCCGATGCCCAGGGCCTGTGGGAGGACCTGCTGGGCGACGGCGTGCTGATCCGCGACGTCGGGATCCCCGGGCACCTGCGGGTCACCGCCGGCACCGAGGAGGAGACCACCGCCTTCCTGGACAGCCTGGAACGGCACCTGCCCGACCGCCGCTGAGACCACCCCCGCCCCGGGCGCCCGGATCTCACGGGCCCCGCGGGGCGCGCCGACCCACCGCCGACACCGCTACGGAGCATCGAATGCAGACCCCTGACGCCCAGCCCGCCCGGGCGGGCCGCCGCACGGCCTCCCTGACCCGCGCCACCAGTGAGTCCACGGTCCGGCTCAGCCTGAACCTGGACGGCACCGGCGTCTCCCGGATCAGCACCACCGTGCCCTTCTACGACCACATGCTCACCGCCCTGTCCAAGCACTCGCTGATCGACCTGGAGGTCGAGGCCAGCGGAGACACCGAGATCGACGTGCACCACACCGTCGAGGACACCGCGATCGTGCTGGGCGAGGCCCTGCGCGAGGCCCTGGGCGACAAGCGCGGCATCCGCCGCTTCGGCCAGGCCACCGTGCCCCTGGACGAGGCCCTGGCCCGGGCCGTCGTGGACATCTCGGGGCGGCCCTACCTGGTGCACGAGGGGGAGTCCGAGGCCTTCGCCCACCACCTGATCGGCGGGCACTTCACCGGCTCCATGGTCCGCCACGTGCTCGAGGCCATCGCCTACCACGCCGGGATCTGCCTGCACGTGGACCTGCTGCGCGGCCGGGACCCCCACCACATCGCCGAGGCCCAGTTCAAGGCCCTGGCGCGGGCCCTGCGCGAGGCCGTCGAGCCGGATCCCCGCGTCCCGGAGGCCATCCCCTCGACCAAGGGGGCGCTGTGAGCACCACTGGATCGCAGCCCGTGAAGCCCACCGTCACCGTCCTGGACTACGGGGCCGGCAACGTCCGCTCGGCCGTGCGCGCCCTGGAGACCGCCGGGGCCGACGTCGTGCTCTCCCGGCGCCCGCAGGACGTGCTGGAGGCCGACGGCCTCGTGGTCCCCGGCGTCGGGGCCTTCGGCGCCGTCATGGACGGCCTGCGCGCCGTGGATGCCCCGCGGCTGATCGGACGCCGGGTGGCCGGCGGCCGGCCCGTGCTGGGCATCTGCGTGGGGCTGCAGGTCTTCTTCGAAGCCGGCACCGAGCACGGGGAGCACACCGAGGGACTGGGGGAGTGGCCCGGGACCGTGGAGAAGCTGCCCGGAGACGTGGTCCCGCACATGGGCTGGAACACCGTGCGCCCGCCGGAGGGCAGCCGGCTGTTCGCCGGGATCGAGCGGGAGCGGTTCTACTTCGTGCACTCCTACGCGGTGCAGCGCTGGGAGTTCACCCAGACCAGCCAGCACATCCGGCCCCCGCAGGTCACCTGGGCCGAGCAGGGGGTGCCGTTCATCGCCGCCGTGGAGAACGGGCCGCTGAGCGCCACCCAGTTCCACCCGGAGAAGTCCGCGGACGCCGGGCTGCGGCTGCTGCGCAACTGGCTGGACACCCTGCTGCGCACCGGCCGGATGGCCCCGCGCGGCCCCGAGTCCGAGGAGGACTTCCCAGACCCCGCCCGGGCGCAGGAGACCGCGCCCGCCGTCGACGCCGAGGAGGGCGAGCGCGCATGAGTCCCCTGACCTCCGGTCTGCTGCTGATGATCTTCGGGGCCTTCCTCGTCGGCGGCGGCATCTCCTTCCGCCGGCAGAAGCTGCCGCTCATCGCCCAGGTCGTGCTGTGGATCCTGGGCGCGGCCTTCTTCGCCTACGGCCTCTACGTCGTCACCCTCGACTGAGCGCCGGGCGCGGCCATCCCGCCCGCGCCCGCGCGCACCATCCGCAACGAACAGGAGCACCATCCCGATGAGCACCCCCCGCCTGCAGCTGCTGCCCGCCGTGGACGTCGCCGGGGGCCAGGCCGTGCGCCTGGTCCAGGGCGAAGCCGGCACCGAGACCGGCTACGGCGACCCCGTCGAGGCGGCCCTGGCCTGGCAGGAGGCCGGTGCCGAATGGGTGCACCTGGTGGATCTGGACGCGGCCTTCGGGCGCGGGGAGAACACCGAGGTGCTGCGCCGGGTCGCCGAGCGGGTGCGGCTGAAGATCGAGCTGTCCGGAGGGATCCGGGATGATGCCTCGCTGCGCCGGGCCCTGAGCCTGGAGCCCGCCCGGATCAACCTCGGCACCGCCGCCCTGGAGGACCCGGAGTGGACGCGCCGGGTCATCGCCGAGCACGGGGAGCGCATCGCCGTCGGGCTGGACGTGCGCGGCACGACCCTGGCGGCCCGCGGCTGGACCGAGGAGGGCGGGGACCTGTGGGAGGTGCTGGACCGGCTCAACGCCGACGGCTGCGCCCGCTACGTCGTCACCGACGTGACGAAGGACGGCACGCTGCGCGGGCCCAACACCGAGCTGCTGGCCGAGGTCGCCCGGCGCACGGATCGGCCGGTCGTGGCCTCCGGCGGCATCTCGGGGCTTGCGGACCTGGAGGCGCTGCGAGCCATGGTCCCGCACGGGGTCGAGGGCGCGATCGTCGGCAAGGCCCTGTACGCCGGGCGCTTCACCCTGGCCGAGGCCCTGGACGCGGCAGGGCGGCCCGAGGCATGAGCCGGCGGGAATTGCCGGCCCACATCCAGGCGCAGCTGCGCAGCGCCGGCCGGGAGATGGACACCGGCGGGCAGCCGTGGAAGGGCCGCAACCTGGGGGAGGGGACCTCCCACACCCACGCGTATCCGCAGGACGACGGCCTGACCCCCGCCCCCGTGGCCGAGGCCCTGGAGGCCTTCGCCCGGGCCGAGATCCCCGAGGAGTCGGTGCTGGAGGCGCTGCGCGGCACGCGCCTGTTCGCCCCGGTTCTCGCCGAGCTGTCCCAGGCCCACGTGACCGAGGACGGGCTGGTCTCGGACAAGGAGTCGGAGATGGCCCTGGTCTCCATCAGCGCCCCGGACGGGCGGCGGGCCCTGCCCGTGTTCACCAGCGTGGACGCGCTGACCTCCTGGCATCCGCAGGCCCGGCCGGTGGCCGCCGAGGCCCGGCGCACGGCGCTGGCCGCGGTGGAGGACGGCAACCAGCTGCTGGTCCTGAATCCGGGCACCGAACTGGTCTTCGTCCTGCGGCGTCCGGGGGTGTGGGCCCTGGCCAAGGGCGAGCCCTGGCTGCCGTCCTACTCGGATCCCGAGGTGCTGGCCGCCCTGCAGCGCGCGGCCGCGGGGATCCCGCAGGCCCGGGGCGCGCAGATGGCCCCCGGGGCCGGGGTGGCGGCCCGCGATGCCGAGGGTCGGCTGCTGCCCGGCGGCGGGCCCGGCCCGGAGCTCAGCGTCGAGCTGCTGCTGGTCCCCGGCCTGGACCGGGCGGGCCTGGACGCTGCGTCGGAGACCTTCCGGGCGGCCGTGGCCGCGGACCCGCTGCTCGCCGAGCGGATCGACTCCCTGGAGATCCGGGTGCGCCCGGTCGAGGACCGGGAGCCGCGCCCGGCGGGCTAGAAGACCGGGCCGGTCAGGTTCTCTCCGGGGCCCTTGCCCGGGGCGTCCGGGGCGAAGGAGGCCTCGCGGAAGGCCAGCTGCAGGGAGCGCAGGCCGTCGCGCAGGGGCCCGGCGTGCTGGGAGCCGATCTCCGGGGCCGCGGAGGTGACCAGCCCGGCCAGGGCGATGATGAGCTTGCGGGCCTCGTCCAGATCCTTCAGCTCCGCGGCGTCGGGCCCCTCGGCCAGGCCGCATTTCACGGCGGCCGCGCTCATCAGGTGCACCGCGGTGGTGGTGATGACCTCCACGGCGGGGACCTCGGCGATGTCGCGCATCTGCGCGTTCACGGCCTGGATCTGCTCGGCGCTGGGCTCCGGGGCGGCCTCGGGGGCCGCGGCGGCATCCGTGCCGCCGGGGAAGCGGTGCACGCCGGGATCGGGCTGGGCGTCGGCGGGATCCTGCGCGGCGGAGGAGGGGCGGGGTGTCTCAGTCATGGCCCCCACTGTCGCACATCGGGGGCAGTCGCGCCGCCTCGGGGCGAGACCGGCGCAGGGCAGACAACGGGGCGGCCATGGTGTAGAGTGTCAGGAGTTTCCAAGCGGGGATCTCGATCTCCCACCCGCGTCGACCGCAGCGGTCGCCGGGTCAGCGCTCGTGCGCCATCATGCCGTCCGCATCCTGAGGATGCGCGTCGTGTGCGGGCACGGGTCTCGAAGCCCCCGCTGGAACCGTCCCGCGGGGGCTTCTTCGCATCCCGTCGGGGCGATCCGCGAACCGTGCGGGAACAGACCCGCAGAGCCGACAGGAGCACCACATTAGCGATCCACGCATCAATGACCGCATCCGCGTACCGGAAGTCCGACTGGTCGGCCCCAGCGGCGAGCAGGTCGGGATCGTCCGCGTAGAGGACGCACTGCGTCTGGCGCGGGAATCGGATCTTGATCTGGTCGAGGTGGCGCCGAACGCCCGTCCGCCGGTGTGCAAGCTGATGGACTTCGGCAAGTACAAGTACGAGGCCGCCGTCAAGGCCCGCGAGTCCCGCAAGAACCAGACCAACACGGTCCTGAAGGAAGTGCGGTTCCGGCTGAAGATCGACGACCACGACTACGAGACCAAGGTCGGGCACGCCAAGCGCTTCCTCACCGCGGGAGACAAGGTCAAGGCCATGATCCAGTTCCGCGGCCGCGAGCAGCAGCGCCCCGAGATGGGAGTGCGCCTGCTGGAGCGGCTGGCGACGGACCTGGCCGAGGTCGGCAGCGTCGAGTCCAATCCGCGCCAGGACGGGCGGAACATGGTCATGGTCATCGGCCCGCTGCGCAACAAGGCCGAGGCGCGCCGCGAGCAGCAGCGCCAGGCCAAGCAGCAGGGCGGCAGCCGCCGTCAGCGCGAGCGGGTGGACACCCGCACCGCGCAGCCGGTGTCCAACTCGGTGGCCGCGGCCATGCCGGAGCAGCTGCGCCAGCAGGCGCAGGGCGGCTCGGCATCGCAGGCCCAGGAGGCCCCGGCCCCGAAGCCGCAGGCCGAGTCGAAGCCCGCGTCGGCCCCGAAGCCGCAGGCGGCTCCCAAGCCCCAGGCGGCCGCGAAGCCCGCGTCGGCTCCGAAGCCGCAGGCCGCGCCGAAGCCCCAGGCGGCTCCCAAGCCGCGGGCGCCGAAGCCCGGCCCCCGGCCGTAGCCGCCCCCGCCCGGGTCCGCCCCGGGCTGATGACCCTGCGGACCGGGTCGAGAAGGCGCCTCGTCCTCGACGTCGCCCTCGCAGATCCGGCTTCCGCTGCCTGAGACAGGCACCGTCCCCTCGGGGCGGTGCACGCCCTCCCGGCCCCGCGTGCCCCACGCGTGACCCGGGATGAAACGTAAGGAGAACGGCCCCCATGCCGAAGCACAAGTCCCACTCCGGTGCCAAGAAGCGCTTCAAGCTCACCGGTTCCGGCAAGGTCAAGCGCCAGCAGGCCAACCGCCGCCACTACCTGGAGCACAAGTCCTCCCGGCTGACCCGCCGGCTGGCCTCGGACCAGATCGTCACCGGCGGTCAGGCCAAGGTCATCAAGAAGATGCTGGCCAAGTAGGGCTCAAGCCCACCGCACCCATCGACCTCCCGGTCCCCGCACGGGACCGGCCCCGAACACGCCGCGCCGCCCCCAGGTGAGGGCCGCGCCAGAGCAGAAGGAGTACGCACGTGGCACGTGTGAAGCGGGCAGTCAACGCCCACAAGAAGCGTCGGACCACCCTGGACCGCGCGTCCGGCTACCGGGGGCAGCGCTCCCGCCTGTACCGGAAGGCCAAGGAGCAGGTCACCCACTCGCTGGTCTACAGCTACGACCACCGGCGCAAGAAGAAGGGCGACTTCCGCCGCCTGTGGATCCAGCGCATCAACGCCGCCGCGCGCGCCGAGGGCCTGACCTACAACCGCTTCATCCAGGGCCTGAAGGCCGCCGAGGTGGAGGTCGACCGCCGCATGCTGGCCGAGCTGGCCGTCAATGAGCCGGCCGCCTTCAAGGCGCTGGTCGGCATCGCCAAGGAGAACCTCCCCGAGGACACCTCCGCTCCCAAGGCCGCCTGAGACCGGCTCTCCAGCACGACGCCGCCCGTCCCGCGATCCGCGGGGCGGGCGGCGTCGTGTGTGGGCTCAGGCTCCGGTACCGCGGATCCGCCGAGCGCGGACCGACGCCGGACTCCGGGCGCGGGCGAGGCCCGGGTAGGGTGGCCGGGTGAGCGCTTTCCAGATCCTCGACCGCGAGCGGACCCTGATCAACCCCACCGCGGACCGGGTCCGCGACGTCGCCGCCCTGGCCCGGGCCCGCCAGCGCGCCCGTCGCGGGCTGTTCCTCGTGGAGGGGCCGCAGGCGGTGCGCGAGGCCCTGGCCGCCCACGCGCGCGGCCCGCTGCTGGACGCCGTGTACGTCACCCCGGCCTGCCTCGAGCAGGACCCCTCGCTGGGCGAGGCCATCGCGGCCGCGGCGGGCAGCCCGGCCCCGACCGCCCCCGGAGGCGCCTCGCGTCGGGTCTTCGCCCGGCTGGCGGCCCCGGAGGTGCTGGCCGCGATGGCCGAATCCCAGACGCCCCAGGGGGTCCTGGCCGTGGCCCACAGCGCCGCGGCGCTGACCGGCCTGCCCGGTGCCCGGGATTGGCCGGGCCTCGGGGCGGTCATGGTCCGGGTGCAGGATCCGGGCAACGCCGGAACACTGATCCGCGCCGCCGACGCCGCGGGCGCTGGGTTAGCGGCCGCGACCGCGGGCTCGGTGGACCTGCTCAACCCCAAGACCGTGCGCTCCACCGCGGGTTCCCTGTTCCACCTGCCCGTCGCGGCGCACCAGCGGCTGCCGGAGCTGCTCGAGGCGGCCCGGTCCGCGGGGGCCCAGATCCTGGCCGCCGACGGCCGTGCTGCCCTGGATCTGGATGAGCTGGCTGACGCCGCGGCCGCGCAGCGTCCCGGCGACGGGGCCGATCTGCGTCGGCCCACCGTGTGGCTGTTCGGCAACGAGGCCCAGGGCCTGTCGGAGGAGGAGAAGGGGCTGGCCGATGCCCGGGTCGCGGTCCCGCTGCACGGTCGGGCCGAATCCCTCAACGTGGGGATGGCCGCTACGGTGTGCCTGTACGCCTCCGCGCGCGCCCAGCGACGACGCACCCGCTGACCGTCCCGGCCCGTCCGGCTCCGCCCCCCGCCCGTCTCGCGTCGGCCCCGCCGAGTGCGGTCCCGACGGCCTCGTCCCCGCCCTCACCCGTCGCCTCGGCGGCGGGCGTCTCCCATCAACTTAGCCTCCCGATCTGCTCGGCGGGCCGATCCGAAAGGCCCTCCATGACCGAGAAGCAGCAGCAGGAGACCCAGCAGAAGCAGCAGAGGAAGAACTCCGGCGGGGCCGCGATCTTCGCGGCCCTGGCCGCCAACCTCGGCATCGCGGTGCTGAAGTTCGCCGCCTACCTGCTGACCCGATCCTCCTCGATGCTCGCCGAGTCCATCCACTCCGTGGCCGACACCGGCAACCAGTTCCTCCTCCTGCTGGGCGGGCGGGCCGCACGCAAGGCCCCCGACGCCGAGCACCCCTTCGGGCACGGGCAGAACCGCTACATCTACGCCTTCGTGGTCTCGATCGTCATGTTCTCCCTGGGCGGGCTGTTCTCCCTCTACGAGGCATGGGAGAAGTGGGCCGAACCGCACCCCATCGAGGACTGGGCGTGGGTGCCCGTCGTCGTGCTGGTCGGTTCGATCCTCATGGAGGGACGCTCCCTGCTCACCGCCCTGCGCCAGGCGCGGGGCAGCAAGGGTCAGCGGAGCTGGCTGGAGTACGTGCGCGGGGCCAAGGCCCCCGAGCTGCCGGTCGTGATGCTCGAGGACTCCGCGGCCGTGACCGGTCTGCTCTTCGCCCTGTTCGGCATCACCATGACGCTGATCACCGGAGACGGCCGCTGGGATGCCGCCGGATCCGGGGCGATCGGGGTGCTGCTGGTGGCCGTGGCGGTGTTCCTCGCGGTGGAGATGAAGTCCCTGCTGCTCGGGGAGTCCGCCAGCGCCTCCACCCTCGAGACGATCCGCCGGGCCGTGGACGCCGAGGAGCACATCGGGCTGATCCACCTCAAGACCATGCACCTGGCCCCCGAGCAGATCCTGGTGGCCGCCAAGATCTCCGTGGCCCGCCAGGAGACGGCCGCCCAGCTGGTGGCCGAGATCAACGCGACCGAGCGGCGCATCCGCGAGGCCGTCCCGGCCGCCCAGCTGATCTACCTGGAGCCGGACCTGTACCAGGAGGACTACGTCTCCGAGATCCCGCCGCAGCCCGAGCAGGACGAGGCCTGAGCCGGCGGGGGACCGCCCGATCCGCGCGCGGGCCCGGCCCCGCCCCGTGTCCCGCGATCCTCTAGACTGGGTCTGCCGCCCGCGCCGGAAGCAGCCCGACGGGCCCGAGCGCGCCGCACGCCACGACGCGTCCCGGTGCGCCGTGGACCGCGACGTCGGCGGCAGCGCACGACCCGCGACCCAGGAGAAGATCCCGTCCATGACTGAGAACCCGTCCTCGCCCGCGGGCGATGCCGCCGCGGCCCGCGAGGTGCTGGCCGACATCGGCGCCGCCTACGCGGCGGATCCGGAGAGCGCGCCGCAGCGCGTGCGGGATGCCTTCGACGCCGAGCTGTCCGAGGCCCTGCGCGCCGTGCGCGAGCAGACCCCGGACTTCGAGACGCTGAAGGCCGTGCGGCTGCGCTACACCGGCGAGGGCTCCGGCACCGATCTGGTCAACCGGCAGATGCGCTCGCTGGAGCCGGCGCAGAAGAAGGAGATCGGGAAGCTGCTGGGCCAGACCCGCGGCCGCATCACCCAGGCCGTGGCCGCCCGCGAAGCGGAGCTCGAGGCCGAGCACGCCGAGCGGATCCTCGTGGAGGAGGCCGTGGACGTGACCGCCTCCTCCGGCCGACGCCGCATGGGCGCCCGCCACGCCGTGTCCCTGCTGCAGGAGCGGGTCGGCGACGTGTTCGTGGCGATGGGCTGGGAGGTCGAGGACGGGCCCGAGGTGGAATCCGAGTGGTTCAACTTCGACGCCCTGAACTTCCAGCCGGACCACCCGGCCCGGGAGCTGCAGGACACCTTCTTCCTGGAGCCGGCCTCCGCCCACCGGGTGCTGCGCACCCATACCTCCCCGGTGCAGATGCGGGCCATGCAGCGTCGCCAGCCGCCCCTGTACATCGTGTGCCCCGGGCGGGTCTACCGCACCGACGAGCTCGACGCGACCCACACCCCGGTCTTCCACCAGCTGGAGGGCCTGGCCGTGGACCGGGGCCTGACCATGGCGGATCTGAAGGGCACCCTGGAGCACTTCGCCCGCCGCATGTTCGGTGAGCAGGCGCGCATCCGCCTGCGCCCCAACTACTTCCCGTTCACCGAGCCCTCCGCCGAGATGGACGTGTGGCACCCGCAGGCCAAGGGCGGGCCCCGGTGGATCGAATGGGGCGGCTGCGGCATGGTGCACCCCAACGTGCTGCGCGCCGCCGGCATCGACCCGCAGACCCACTCCGGCTTCGCTTTCGGGATGGGCATCGAGCGGACCCTGATGTTCCGCAACGGGGTCCCGGACATGCACGACATGATCGAGGGCGACGTCCGCTTCAGTTCAACCTTCGGGATGGAGATCTAGACCCATGCGAATTCCGCTGTCCTGGCTGCGCGAGCACGCCCCCCTGCCGGAGGGAGCCACCGCCGAGTACGTCCTGGAGACGCTGGTGCGGGTCGGCTTCGAGGAGGAGGCCGTGCACCGGCCCCTGGACCACATCACCGGGCCCGTCGTCGTCGGGCAGGTGCTGTCCATGGAGCCGGAGACCCATTCCAACGGCAAGACCGTCAACTGGTGCCAGGTGCGCGTGGTCCCCGAGGGCCGCGAGCAGACCCTGGAGGGGAAGGGCATCGAGGCCTCCGGGATCCAGGGCATCGTGTGCGGGGCCCACAACTTCTCCGTGGGGGACAAGGTCGTGGTGACCCTGCCCGGGGCCGTGCTGCCCGGGGACTTCCGGATCTCCCCGCGCAAGACCTACGGCCACGTCTCCGCAGGGATGATCGCCTCCGCCCGGGAGCTGGGTCTGTCCGATGAGCACGAGGGGATCATCGTCCTCGGTGAGCTCGGCCTGGACCCCGAACCAGGTCAGGACGCCCTGGAGCTGCTGGGACTGACCGATGAGGCCGCGGAGATCAACGTGACCCCGGACCGCGGCTACGCGTTCTCCGTGCGCGGGGTGGCCCGGGAGTACTGCCTGGCCGTGGACGCCCCCTTCGCCGACCCGGCCGGGCCCCTGGCCGAGCGGGCGCCGGCGGACAACGGGGAGGGCTACGTCGTGGACCTGCGCGACGACGCCCCCATCCACGACCGTCCGGGCTGCACCCGCTTCGTCGCCCGCACCGTGCGGGATCTGGACCCCACCCGGGCGACCCCGCCGTGGCTGGCCGCCCGCCTGCGCCTGGCCGGGATCCGCTCGATCTCCCTGCCCGTGGACATCTCCAACTACGTCATGCTGGAGCTGGGCCAGCCCCTGCACTTCTACGACGCCGAGAAGATCGCCGGACCCCTCCACGTCCGCCGGGCCCGCCCGGGGGAGACCCTGCAGACTCTCGACGGGAAGAACCGCGAGCTGCACCCGGAGGACCTGATCATCGCCGACACCGACGAGGCCATCGGCCTGGCCGGGGTCATGGGCGGAGCCAAGACCGAGGTCACCGGGCAGACCCGCCACGTGCTGATCGAGGCGGCGCACTTCGAGGAGGTCTCGATCGCCCGCACCCGGCGTCGGCACCGGCTGCCCTCGGAGGCCTCCAAGCGCTTCGAGCGCGGGGTGGACCCCCAGGTGGCTGCCGCGGCCGCCCAGCGGGCCGTGGAGCTGCTGGAGGAGCTGGCCGGCGCCCGGGCCGAGGACGGGGTCACCGACGTCGGCACCGCCGTCGAACCCCGCCAGATCACCCTGCCGGTGGGCTACGCCGCGGCGCGGGTCGGGGTGGACTACACCCCGGAGCAGATCCCCGAGGTGCTCGAGCGCATCGGCTGCACCGTGCACCGCGGGGGCGACGTCTGGCAGGTCGCCGTGCCCTCCTGGCGCCCGGACCTGACGGCCGAGGAGGACCTCGCCGAGGAGATCGCCCGCGTCGTCGGCTACGAGCAGATCCCCTCCCGCCTGCCCGCCGCCCCCGCCGGGCGCGGGTGGACCCCGGAGCAGGCCGGGCGACGCCGGGTGCTGGACGCGTTCGCTGCCGCCGGTCTCGTGGAGGTCGCGGCTTACCCGTTCGTCTCCGCCGAGGAGGACACCCTCTACTGCGTGCCCGAGGCCCCGGCCGAGGGGACCGTGGAGCACGTTCGCCTGGCCAACCCGATCAGCGACGCCCAGGGCTGGCTGCAGCGCTCGCTGCTGCCGGGACTGACCGAGGTGCTGCGGCGCAACCGCTCCCGCGGCTTCCGGGACCTGGCCCTGTACCAGGCCGCCACCGTGTTCCTGCCCGGGCAGGCGCTGGGGGAGACCCCGCTGCCCGCCGGCGGGACGCGGCCGGACGCGCAGGTGCTGGAGCAGCTGGAGGCCGGGCTGCCGGTCCAGCCGAAGCACCTGGCCGCCGTGTTCTGCGGGCATGACGCCCCGGAGGGGCCCGGCATCACCCCGCGGGTCCACGACTGGCAGGACGCCCTGGATGCGGCCCGGCTGGCCGCCGATGTGCTCGGCGTGGCGCTGCGGGTGGCCCAGGGCCGCCACCAGGCCTTCCACCCCGGGCGCACCGCCCGGCTGGAGGACGCCGAGGGGCGCCTGCTCGGCTGGGCCGGGGAGCTGCACCCCCAGGTGTGCCGGGATCGGGATCTGCCGGAGCGCACCTGCGCGATGGAGCTGGATCTGACCGCGCTGCTGGGCGGCGTCGGCGCCCCGGTCCAGGCGGGCCCGGTCTCCCCGTACCCGCCGGTCACCCAGGACGTCGCCCTGATCGTCGACGCCGACCTGCCGGCAGCACAGCTGCTGGAGACCCTGCGGGAGGGTGCCGGCGAGCTGCTGGAATCCGCCCGGGTCTTCGACGAGTACCGCGGGGAGTCCATCGGCGAGGACCGGAAGTCCGTGGCCTGCGCGCTGGTCTTCCGCGCCCCGGACCGGACCCTGACCAACGAGGAGGCCGGGCGCGAGCGGGAGGCCGCCGTCGCCCTGGCCGAGCGGCGCCACGGCGCCGTCCTGCGCGGCTGAGACCGTGGGCACCGACAGCGAGGAAGGGTGGGGACGAGGATGAGCGAGACGTTCTTCGGCTTCGATGAGGACGACGAGTTCGGGGCGCCCGCGCGGCGGCACCGCTCCCCGTGGCGGTGGATCACCGCGGCGATCGTGCTGGTCGCGCTGGTCGGGTGCGGCCTGCTGTGCCTGGCGGGGGTGCGCACCGTGGAGGACGCCCGCCAGAACCAGGAGTGGGTCGGGCGGTCCTGGGTGATCCAGGGGCAGTACGCCACGATGACCCAGGACCTGCAGACCACCTCGCACAACGCGGTCTACACCGGCACCCTGCCCTCCTCGATCGACCAGCACTACGACAAGTACTACGGCGGGATCGCGGACCCGAAGAAGGTCCAGGCCGGGGGCCAGATCCAGTTCCGCGGCACCCAGACCGGGGCCCAGCGGGAGGACTTCCCGGAGATCGTGGACGCCCTGCTGGTCAACGACGACGGGACGCTCACGGTGGAGCGGACCACCCCGGCGGGGGAGATGTCCCCGATCACCGAGGACGGGATCCGCGCCCAGCAGCGCCACGGCTGGCTGCTGGTCGGCGGCGGGGCGCTGGTCCTGGCCCTGGGTGCCGCCGGCACGGTCTACGGGGTGCGCCGGATGCGCCGCGACGAGGACTGACCCGACCGACCCGCACCGGCCCTGGGCCGGTGGCAGGCGGACGATGCGACGATGCCCCGCTCGCACACCCCGTAAAAGGGGGGGTCGCGAGCGGGGCATCGTCGCATCCGGCGGCCGCCGCTTACGGGATCAGCAGCACCTTGCCGCGCGAGCGCCGGTCCTCCAGGTGCCGGTGGGCCTCGGCGGCCTCGGCCAGGGGGAACGTGGTGTCCAGGGTCGGGCGCAGGACCCCGGCCTCGGCCAGGTCGAAGACCTCGCTCAGGCGGGCCTGCAGCTCCTCCCGGTCCTGCAGGTACGCCCCGATCGAGGGGCGGGTGACGTACAGGGACCCCAGGGCGTTGAGCCGCTGCAGGTCGAAGGGCGGCACCTGGCCGCTGGCCCCGCCGTAGAGCACGGCCGTGCCGCGCGGGCGCAGCGCCTGCACGGACTGATCGAAGGTGTCCTTCCCCACGGAGTCGTAGACGACGTCGGCCCCGCGCCCACCGGTCAGCTCCCGGACCCGCTCGGCGAAGCCCTCGTAGCCCAGCACGTGATCCGCCCCGTGCTCCCGGGCGATCCGGCGCTTCTCATCGGTGGAGGCGGTGGCGATCACCTCGGCGCCGAGGTGCTTGAGCAGCTGGATCAGCAGCCCGCCGACCCCGCCGGCCCCGGCCAGCACCACGGCCGTCTGGCCCTGCTGGACCGGCACGGTGGAGCGGGACAGGTACTGCGCCGTGATGCCCTGCAGCGGCAGGCAGGCCGCGGTGCGCGGGTCCAGGTGCTCCGGCACGGCCACGATCTTCTGCGCATCCGCGAGGAACCGCTCGGCGTAGGTCCCGGAGGCCTGGCAGGTGGCCACCCGGGCCCCGACCCGCAGCCCCAGGGCCTCCAGGTCGACGTCGGGCCCGGCCGCCTCGATCAGTCCGACCGCCTCCGCGCCCGGGACGAAGGGCAGCTCCACCGAGTACACCCCGGAGCGCTGGTAGGTCTCGATGAAGTTCACCCCGGTGGCCTCGGTGCGCACCAGCACCTGGCCCTGCCCGGGCTGGGGGATCTCGCGGGTCTGCGCCGTCAGGGCCTCCGGGCCTCCGGTCTGCTCGACGACGATGGCCGTCATCTGCCCGGTCGCGCTCGCCTCCTGCGGCCGCTTCTCCTGCTGTGCCATGCCCTGCTCCTCACCGGCCGGGGCCCTGCGGGTGCCCGGCCTCGCGGTTCTCGGTCCTCACCCATCGTAGGCCCGGGGCGGATCGCAGGGAGGGACGCCCTCACCCGATGCATAAATATTTAGGCCAATGCATAAATCTGCGGTAGGGTGGGCCCATGACATACACCGCAGCGGTCTCCGGGGCCACCGGATACGCCGGGGGAGAGGTCCTGCGCCTGCTCGCCGGGCATCCCGAGATCGAGGTCACCACGCTGGCCGCCGGGGCCAGCGCCGGCTCCTCCTTCGGCGCGCTCGCCCCGCACCTGCCCCGCTACGCCCACCTCACCGTGCAGGAGACCACCCCCGAGGTGCTCTCCGGCCACGACATCGTCTTCCTGGCCCTGCCCCACGGAGCCAGCGCGCGGGTGGCCGCGGCCCTGCCGGAGGAGACGGTCGTCGTGGACGCCGGGGCGGATCACCGCCTCGAGGACCCCGCCGACTGGGCGCGCTTCTACGGCACCGAGCACGCCGGGCACTGGCCCTACGGCCTGCCCGAGCTGCTCACCGACCCCGGAACCGGTGAGGCGAAGCCCCCCCGGCAGCGCGAGACCCTGCGCACCGCGCGCCGCATCGCCGTGCCCGGCTGCTACCCGACGGCCGTGCAGCTGGCCCTGGCCCCCGGCCTGGCCGCCGGGGTGGTGCAGCCGCAGGACCTCGTGGTCGTGGCCGCCTCCGGGACCTCCGGGGCCGGGAAGTCCGCGAAGCCGCATCTGCTGGGCAGCGAGGTCATGGGGTCGATGTCCCCGTACGGGGTCGGCGGCATCCACCGCCACGTCCCGGAGATCCGCCAGGGCTTATCCCGGGCCGCCGGAGCCGAGGTGAGCCTGAGCTTCACCCCGACGCTGGCGCCGATGCCCCGGGGGATCCTCGCCACCGCCACGGCCCGGCTGAGCCCCGGGGTCGGCCCGGCCGCCGTGCGCGCGGCGTGGGAGGCCGCCTACGCCGAGGAGCCCTTCGTGCACCTGCTGCCCGAAGGACTCTGGCCGGCCACGCAGAACGTGCAGGGCGCCAACTCCGCTCAGCTGCAGCTGGCCGTGGACGAAGCCGCCGGGCGGGTGGTCGTCGTCTGCGCGATCGACAACCTCGTCAAGGGCACCGCCGGCGGTGCCATCCAATCCGTGAACCTCGCCCTCGGTCTGCCGGAGACCACCGGGCTGCCTCAGGAAGGACTCGCCCCGTGAGCATCCCCGACCACTCCGATCTGCCCGTCGACCGCTGCGCCGGCCTGGAGACCGTCGCGGGGCTGGCCTGCACCGGGACCACCGCCGGGCTGAAGGCCAGCGGTGCCCCGGACCTGGCGCTGGTGCGCGTGCTCGGACCCGAGCACACGGCCGCGGCCGTGTTCACCCGCAACCGCTTCGCCGCCGCGCCTGTGCTGTGGTCCCGGGAAGTGGTCTCGGACGGGCGGGCCGACGCCGTCGTGCTCAACTCCGGCGGGGCCAACGCCTGCACCGGGCCCGAGGGCTTCGCCGCCGCCCACCGCACCGCCGAGGCCGCGGCCGAGCACCTGGGCATCGCCGCCGGGGACGTCCTGGTCTGCTCCACCGGGCTGATCGGGGAGCAGCTGCCCCTGGAGAAGCTGCTGGCCGGCCTGGAGCGGGCCTGCGGGGACCTGGCTTCGGATGAGGCCCACGCCCGCGCCGCGGCCCGGGCCATCATGACCACCGACACCGTGCCCAAGCAGGCGGGCCTCACCCTGGCCACCGAGCAGGGCGAGGTCCACCTGGCCGGGATCGCCAAGGGTGCGGGCATGCTCGCGCCCGGACTGGCCACGATGCTCGTGGTCCTGGCCACGGACGCCTCCCTGGATCCGGAGCGGGCCGAGACCGCGCTGCGCACCGCCGCCTCGCTGAGCTTCGACCGGGCCGATTCCGACGGCTGCATGTCCACCAACGACACCGTGACCCTGCTGGCCTCCGGGGCCAGCGGGATCGCCCCCGACCCCGAGGAGTTCGCCCGCGGGCTCACGGCCCTGTGCGAGGACCTCGCGCTGCAGCTGATCGGCGACGCCGAGGGCGCCAGCCACGACGTGCACGTGCGCACCGTGGGCGCGGCGAGCGAGGCCCAGGCCCTGGAGGTCTCCCGGGCCGTGGCCCGCTCCAACCTCGTGAAGACCGCGATCTTCGGCAATGACCCCAACTGGGGGCGGATCCTCTCCGAGGTCGGCACCACCGCCGCCGAGTACGAGCCCGAGCACGTGGACGTGAGCATCAACGGGGTCATGGTCTGCCGGGCCGGGATGATCGGGGAGGACCGCTCCCTGGTGGACCTGGCCGGGGACCGGAGGGTGGTCATCGAGATCGACCTGGCGGCTGGCCCGGAATCCGCGGTGATCTGGACCAACGACCTCACCCACGACTACGTCGAGGAGAACTCGGCCTACTCCAGCTGAGCACCCTTCGCATCCACCCTGACGAGGAGCCCCATGGCCCAGACCAGCCCCAGCACCCGCTACGAGACCGCCCAGCTGAAGGCGCAGACCCTGATGGAGGCGCTGCCCTGGATGCAGCGCTACGCCGGATCCATCATGGTCTTTAAATACGGCGGCAACGCCATGGTCGACGAGTCCCTGCGCGCGGCCTTCGCCGCGGACATGGTCTTCCTGCGCGCGGTGGGCATCCGCCCCGTCGTCGTGCACGGCGGCGGCCCCCAGATCACCGCGATGCTCGAGCGCCTGGAGATCCCCAGCGAGTTCCGCGGGGGCCTGCGCTACACCACCCCGGAGGCCATGGAGGTGGTGCGCATGGTGCTGACCGGGCAGGTGGCCCGGGAGCTGGTGGGGCTGATCAACGCCCACGGCCCGCACGCGGTGGGCATGTCCGGGGAGGACGGCGGCCTGCTGCGCGCCCGGCGCATCACCACCGTGGTGGACGGGCAGGAGACGGACCTGGGCCTGGTCGGAGAGGTCGTCGGGGTCAACACCACCGCGATCCTGTCCATGATCGAGGCCGGCAAGATCCCGGTGATCTCCTCGATCGCCCCGGAGATCATGGGCGAGCGGGCGCTGGCTCGGGGCCTGCCGCAGGACACCCTCACCGGCGAGGTGCTCAACGTCAACGCCGACACCGCCGCGGCCGCGGTGGCCGCGGCGATCGGGGCCGCCAAGCTCGTGGTGCTCACCGACGTCGAAGGGCTCTACGCGGACTGGCCGAACCGGGATTCGCTGATCAGCTCCCTGAGCACCGAGGAGCTGCGCGAGCTGCTGCCCGGGCTGGACGCCGGGATGATCCCCAAGATGGGCGCCTGCCTGGGAGCCGTGGAGAACGGGGTGCCCACCGCCGCCGTCGTGGACGGGCGCCGGGCCCACTCCCCGCTGCTGGAGATCTTCACCGACTCCGGCATCGGCACCCAGGTCACCGGCCCCGCCCCCGAACCCAAGCCCCTGGCCGATTTCGTGGTGATCGACCCGCTGCGCACCCACGAAACCCCCGCGGCCCCGCCCGCCGAGACCGCACCCCACGGAAGGACAGCATGAGCCAGCCCGCCGATTATCTGGACGCCTACCGGAAGGACCTGCTCGACGTGTTCGGGCAGCCCGCGCTGGTGCTCACCGAGGGCTCCGGCTGCGAGGTCACCGACGCCGCCGGGCACACCTACCTGGATCTGATGGCCGGGATCGCGGTCAACAGCCTCGGCTACGCCCACCCCGCCTGGGCCGACGCCGTCGCGGCCCAGGCCCACCGCCTCCAGCACGTCTCGAACTTCTTCACCACCCCGCAGCAGATCGAGCTGGCCCGCACCCTCCTGGAGATCGCCGACGCCCCGGCCGGCTCCCGCGTCTTCTTCGCCAATTCCGGGACCGAGGCGAATGAGGCGGCCCTGAAGGCCGTGCGCGCCCACGGCAACGCCCGCGAGCCCCGGGCCCGCCGGATCCTGGCCCTGGAGCACGCCTTCCACGGGCGCACCGCGGGGGCCCTGGCGGCCACCTGGAAGCCGGCCTACCGGGAGCCCTTCGAGCCGCTGCCCGGCGGGGTCCAGTTCATCCCCCCGACGGCGCAGGCCCTGGAGGAGGCGATGGGCGATGATGTCGCCGGGGTGATCCTGGAGCCCATCCAGGGCGAGGCCGGGGTGCACCCGCTTCCGGAGGAGCTGCTGCTGGCCGCCCGCCGGCTGACCCGCGAGCACGGCGCGCTGCTGGTGGTGGACGAGGTGCAGACCGGGATGGGCCGGACCGGGCTGTGGCTGGAGTCCCTGCGCGTGCTCGGGGACCCGGGGCAGCGCCCGGACCTGATCACCCTGGCCAAGGGCCTGGGCGGGGGCTTCCCCATCGGGGCGATGCTCGCCCTGACCCCCGAGGCCACCGGTGCCCTGACCCCGGGCAGCCACGGCACGACCTTCGGGGGCAACCCCCTGGCCACCGCCGCCGGGCTGGCCACGATCCGGGCCCTGCGCGACGAGGACCTGCTGACCCGCGCCCGCGAGGTCGGAGCGCACCTGCGCGAGGGCCTGGCCGCGACCCCGGGCATCGGCGCGGTGCGCGGGCGGGGCCTGCTGATCGGGGCTGACCTGACCGCGCCCGACGACGAGCGGGCCGCCCCCGCCGGGCCCGACGTCGTCGCCGCGGCCCGGCGCGCCGGATTCATCATCAACGCCACCGGCCCGAACACCCTGCGCCTGGCCCCGCCGCTGGTGCTCACCGCAGACCAGGCCCGCACCTTCCTGGACGCGCTGCCCGGCATCCTCGCCGACGCCGCCCCCGCCGACTGACCCGACCGAACCGCCGACCGACCGCATCCCGGCCCGGACCCTCAGAGCCCGGGCCGGCGAAGGAGCCCCATGATCCGCCACTTCCTCACCGACCTGGACCTCACCCCGGCCGAGCAGTCCGAGGTTCTGGACCTCGCCGCGCGCATGAAGGCCGACCCGTACGCCCGCCGGCCCTATGCGGGCCCGCAGACCGTCGCGGTGCTGTTCGACAAGACCTCCACCCGTACCCGGGTCTCCTTCCACGCCGGGATCGCCGCCCTGGGCGGGAACCCCCTGGTGATCAACCCGGGGGAGTCCCAGCTGGGGCACAAGGAATCCGTCGCGGACACCGTGCGGGTGCTGACCCGCATGGTCTCCACCATCGTGTGGCGCACCTACGCCCAGTCCGGGCTGGAGGAGATGGCCCGTCACGCCACGGTCCCGGTGGTCAACGCGCTGTCCGATGACTGGCACCCCTGCCAGATCCTCGCGGATCTGCTCACCGTGCGCGAGCGCTTCGGGGCGGATCTGACCGGGCGGACCCTGGCCTACGTCGGGGACTGCGCCAACAACATGGCGGCCTCCTACGCCGCCGGCGGAGTCACGGCCGGGATGCACGTGCGCCTGGCCGGGCCGGCCTCCCACCAGCTGCCCACCGCGGTGCTCGACGCCACCCGGGCGCGGGCCGAGGCCACCGGCGGGTCCGTGCTGCTCACGGAGGACCCGGCCGAGGCCGCCGACGGCGCCGACGTCGTCGTGACCGACACGTGGGTGTCCATGGGCCAGGAGGAGGAGAAGGCGGAGCGTCTGGAGGTCTTCGCGGACTACCGGGTGGATGAGGATCTGATGTCCCGCGCGGGGCGGGAGGCGGTGTTCCTGCACTGCCTGCCCGCGTATCGGGGCATGGAGGTCACCGAGGGCGTGATCGACGGGCCGCGCTCGGCGGTGTGGGATGAGGCGGAGAACCGCCTGCACGCGCAGAAGGCGCTGCTGACCTGGCTGATGGTCCGCTCGGGGCTGGCCGGGGAGGAGCTGCTGCGATGAGCGGGATCCCGGCGACGAAGACGGCCAGGCAGGCCCGCATCGTCGAGGTGCTGGAGCAGCGCTCGATCCGCTCGCAGTCGGAGCTGGCGCGGGTGCTGGCCGCGGACGGGCTGAAGGCCACCCAGGCGACGCTGTCCCGGGACCTGGTGGAGATCGGCGCGCAGCGCCTGCGCGGGCCGGACGGGGTGCTGGTCTACGCGGTGGCCGGCACCGAGCAGCCGCGCGGCCAGGAGCCGCCCCAGCGGCTAGCGGGGCTGTTCAAGGATCTGCTGATCACCGCCGAGGCCAGCGCCAACATCGTGCTGCTGCGCACCCCGGCCGGGGCCGCCCAGTTCCTGGCCTCGGCCCTGGATCAGACGGCGATCCCCGAGGCGATGGGCACGATCGCCGGGGACGACACGGTCATGGTCATCACCCGGGATCCCCAGGGCGGGGCGGCGCTGGCGCAGCGCTTCCTCGAGTGGTCGCAGACGCCGGCGAGCTGAGCCGGCGCCTCGCCCGGTCCGCGCACCGGCCGGCCGCGCACGGGGGTGGGAGGGCTGGCTCGGCCGCGGCTCAGGCGCCGCCGCGGTGCTCGGCCAGCAGGCGGGTCATGCCGGGCAGGCCGAAGAAGGCGGCCACGGCCTCCGGGCTCTGGTGGCCCTGGCTCGCGTCGGCGCCGGCCTCCAGCAGCATCCGGGCGATCGGCTCGTGGTTGCGGAACACGGCGCAGACCAGGGCGGTCTGACCGCGGTCGTTGAGCCGGTCCGCATCGGCCCCGCGCTCCAGCAGCAGGCGCACCACCTCGGGCTGCTCCCGGTAGGCGGCCAGGATCAGCAGGGTGTCGCCGTTGGCGTTGGTCAGGTTCACCGGGATCCCCTGCTCCAGCACGGCCGCCAGCTGTTCGGTCCGGCCGTCCCGGGCGAGGTCGAAGACCTGGTTCAGGGCCTCCAGCTCCCGGTCGGACAGCGGGGCGGCGCCGTCCGGGGTCTGCGGCTCGGCGTGCGGATTCTGCTCGGCGGACATGGGCGGGCTCCTTCGCGGTGGACGATGCACGGTGACGATGCCCCAACGTAGTACACCCGGGGCGGGAGCGGGACGGAGGAGGGCCGGGACGCCGGGCCGACACGCCGGGCGGGGTCTCGGGTGGGGCGGGATCGGCGCGAACGTGGTTGGATGAGATCGGACACACCGTCGTGGCTGGCCCGGGCCGCGGGTCGGCCCGCTGCCTCGAAGGACCCATCATGAACACCCTCGCACCCACCCGCCGCACCCTCGTGAAGGGGGCCGCGTGGTCCCTCCCGGTCCTCGCGGCGGCCTCCGCCCTCCCGGCCCTGGCCGTCAGCTGCCACCCCGTGGAATCCCGGTGGTACCTGAAGTCCCGGATCGTGTACACGGACGACAACTATTCGAACGTCAACTTCGACAACCTGGTCACCTACGACTCCACCCCTCCGGGGGAGGCCTCGATCCAGCACTGGGTCTCGGGTGAGACCCTGAACTGGCGGATCCCGCTGGGCTTCCCGCAGGGCCTGGAGGACGGTGCCGTGGTCACCATCCCCTTCGATCCCTCTTGGACCACCCCGACCACCCCCACCTCCTACAGCCTCGCGGGTTTCAAGAAGTTCGGGGCCGCGCATCCGGATGATTTCACCCAGGAGCTGCCCCCGGCCACGGTCGTCGAGAACGCCGATTCCTTCACCATCACCTTCCACGGTCAGGTGCCGGCCGGCTCCGCCGGCGGATATCAGTTCACCGCCAAGGCCGTGGGGGGCACGGCCGCGGTGCGCCGCGGGGACACCTACACCTGCCAGGCCACGGTGACCTTCACCCCGGTCACGTGCGACGCCCCGGGCGCCTGACCCCGGAGTGCATAAATAAACGAATATCTGTATAGTCATTCATTACGATGCGCGGCGCGGGCCCAGCGGGTCTGCGCCGCGCCACACCGCGAGGAAGGCGAGAGACATGACGGATCGGGTAGTGCTGGCGTACTCCGGAGGACTGGACACCTCCGTGGCCATCGGCTGGATCGGCGAGGCCACGGGCGCGGAGGTCATCGCCGTGGCCGTGGACGTCGGACAGGGCGGGGAGGATCTGGAGACCGTCCGGCAGCGCGCCCTGGACTGCGGGGCCGTGGAGGCCTACGTCGCCGACGCCCGCGAGGAGTTCGCCGCCGGGTACTGCATGCCCGCCCTGCAGGCCAACGCCCTGTACATGGACGCCTACCCGCTGGTCTCGGCAGTCTCCCGGCCCGTCATCGTCAAGCACCTGGTGGCCGCCGCCCAGCAGTTCGGCGCCACCACCGTGGCCCACGGCTGCACCGGCAAGGGCAACGACCAGGTGCGCTTCGAGGTCGGCATCCAGACCCTCGGCCCGGACCTGCAGTGCATCGCCCCCGTGCGGGACCTGGCCCTGACCCGGGAGAAGGCCATCGCCTACGCCGAGGCCAACGGCCTGCCGATCATCACCACCAAGAAGAACCCGTTCTCCATCGACCAGAACGTGTGGGGCCGGGCCGTGGAGACCGGCTACCTCGAGGACATCTGGAACGGACCCACCAAGGACGTCTACGACTACACCGACGACCCGGGCTTCCCGCCGGCCCCGGACGAGGTCGTCATCACCTTCGAGCAGGGCGTGCCCACCGCGATCGACGGGCAGGCCGTGACCCCGCTGGAGGCCATCCAGATCATGAACCAGCGGGCCGGGGCCCAGGGCGTGGGCCGGATCGACATCGTCGAGGACCGGCTGGTGGGCATCAAGTCCCGCGAGATCTACGAGGCCCCCGGCGCGATGGCCCTGATCGCCGCGCACCGGGAGCTGGAGAACGTGACCCTGGAGCGGGAGCAGGCCCGGTTCAAGAAGACCGTGGGCCAGCGCTGGACCGAGCTGGTCTACGACGGCCAGTGGTTCTCCCCGCTGAAGAAGTCCCTGGACGCCTTCATCGCCGACACCCAGCAGATGGTCTCCGGGGACATCCGGATGCAGCTGCACGGCGGGAAGGCCACCGTGACCGGGCGGCGCTCCGAGACCTCCCTGTACGACTTCAACCTGGCCACCTACGACGAGGGCGACTCCTTCGACCAGTCCCAGGCCAAGGGCTTCATCGAGCTGTTCGGGATGTCCTCCAAGGTCGCCTCCGCCCGGGACCAGCGGCTGGGGCTGTGATGGCCGAGCACGCCAAGCACGGCACCAACGACGGCGCCCTGTGGGGCGGGCGCTTCGCCGGCGGCCCGGCGGACGCGCTCGCGGCCCTGTCCAAGTCCACCCAGTTCGACTGGCGCCTGGCCCCGTACGACATCGCCGGCTCCCGTGCCCACGCCCGGGTGCTGCACGCCCGCGAGCTGCTCACCGACGCCGAGCTGGACGGGATGCTCGCGGCCCTGGACGAACTCGAGGCCGACGTGCGGTCCGGGGCCTACGCGCCGGCCCCGGGCGATGAGGACGTGCACGGGGCGCTGGAGAAGGGCCTGATCGAGCGGGCCGGGCCCGCCCTGGGCGGCAAGCTGCGCGCGGGGCGCTCGCGCAACGACCAGATCGCCACCCTGGGGCGGATGTACCTGCGCGACCACGCCGGGATCATCGCCCGGGAGGTGCTCGGCGTCGTCGACGCCCTGATCGGGCAGGCCGAGGCCCACCCGTACGCGCCGATGCCGGGACGCACGCACCTGCAGCACGCCCAGCCGGTGCTGCTCAGCCACCACCTGCTGGCCCACGCCTGGGCCCTGTCCCGGGACCTGCAGCGCTTCCTCGACTGGGATGCCCGGGCCGCGGTCTCCCCGTACGGCTCGGGGGCCCTGGCGGGGTCCTCCCTGGGGCTGGACCCCAACGCCGTCGCCGCCGAGCTGGGCTTCGACTCCGCCACCTGGAACTCCATCGACGGGACCGCCGGGCGGGACGTGTACGCGGAGTTCTCCTGGATCACCGCGATGATCGCGGTGGACCTGTCCCGGATCAGCGAGGAGATCATCCTCTGGGCCACCAAGGAGTTCTCCTTCGTGACCCTGGACGACGCCTTCTCCACGGGCTCCTCGATCATGCCGCAGAAGAAGAACCCGGACATCGCGGAGCTGGCCCGCGGCAAGGCCGGGCGCCTGATCGGGGACCACGCGGGCCTGCTGGCCACCCTCAAGGCCCTGCCGCTGGCGTACAACCGGGACCTGCAGGAGGACAAGGAGCCGATCTTCGACGCGATCGATCAGCTCGAGGTCCTGCTGCCGGCGGTCTCCGGGATGATCGCCACCCTCACGGTGCACGAAGCTCGGCTGGCCGAGTTGGCCCCGCAGGGCTTCGCCCTGGCCACCGACGTCGCCGAGTGGCTGGTGCGCCAGGGGGTGCCGTTCCGCGACGCCCACGAGATCGCCGGCGAGGCCGTGCGCGTGTGCGAGGAGCAGGACTGCGAGCTGTGGGACCTCACGGACGCGGATTTCGCTGAGATCTCCGAGCACCTGACCCCCGGCGTGCGCGAGGTGCTCACCGTGCGCGGCTCCCTGGAGTCCCGCTCCTCCCAGGGCGGCACCGCCCCCTCCGCGGTGGCCGATCAGCTGCGGGCCCTGCGCGAGCAGCTGGCACCCGCCCGGGATTTCGCCGCCCGCGAGCAGCGGATCTCCTGACCCCCTCCCCGCGGCCGAAGGGCCTGGCTCCCGGATCCCCCGGGGCCGGGCCCTTCCCGCGCCCCCTCGCCGCGGCGTCGGCTCCCGCCGCACCCGGCCGGTGGCGTAGCCTGTGGTGTGCCCTCTCCCCGCCGGGGAGCCCCGTCACCGGAAGACTGAAGCGCCGCCCATGCACGATGCCCACTCCACCGCCGCCCGCCTCATCGCCGACACCTGCGCCCAGATCCCGGACTACCCGAAGCCGGGCATCCTCTTCCGCGATCTCACCCCCGTCTTCGCCGACGGCCGGGCCTTCCGCACCGTCGTGGACGCGCTGGTGGAGCGCTTCGAGGGCACCTTCGACGCCGTGGCCGGGGTCGAGGCCCGCGGCTTCCTGCTGGCCTCGGCGGCCGCCTACGCCGCGGGCGTGGGGGTCGTGCCGGTGCGCAAGCAGGGCAAGCTGCCCCGGGAGACCTACGCCGAGGACTACGACCTCGAATACGGCTCCGCAACCCTGGAGATCCACCGGGACGACCTGCCCGACGGGGCGCGGGTGCTGATCCTGGACGACATCCTGGCCACCGGAGGGACGCTGGCGGCCGCGGTGCGCCTGGTGCGCCGGGCCGGGTACCGGGTGGCCGGCGTCGGGGTGGCCATGGAGCTGGACGGGCTCGGCGGGCGCGAGGCGCTGGTCGGCGCATCGGCGCTGACCCGCACCGAGGGCGCCCCGGAGCCCCTGCCCGCCGACGCCGTGCGAGCCCTGTACACCGTCTGATCCCCGCGCCCACCCCGGTCTTCTCTGAACAGGAGCGTGCCCGTTTCCATGACCCAGCACCCCGCTTCCGCCCCTCGCGACGCCGTCGAGGCCGACTCGGAGGTCAGCGCCCCGCCGCAGGACGACGCCGAGGCGCCCGCCTCCGAGCAGGCCTCGGAATCCGAGCAGGCCGCCTGGCGCCGCCAGCTGGAGGCCGCCCTGAGGGAGGAGGGGGCGTACGTGGATCGGCTCTACGCCCGCCTGGACGAGGTCCGCGAGGAGACCGCGGCCAAGCTGGCCGGGGTGCGGCGGGCCGGAGCCGCCGGATCGCACCAGAATCGCTCGGAGCGCGACGCCTACGCGACCCATTACGAGGACCGGCTGGCCCAGCTGGAGGCGGTGGATCACCGCCTGGTCTTCGGGCGCCTGGATCTGGAGGACCGCACGCGCCGCTACGTCGGGCGGATCGGGCTGACCGACGCCGAGCACGGCCGGCTGCTGGTGGACTGGCGGGCCCCCGATGCCGGGACCTTCTACCAGGCCACCGCCTTCGACCGCCAGGGCGTGGCCCGGCGTCGCCACCTGATCCTGGAGGGGCGCACCCTGCGCGGCATCGAGGACGACGTGCTGGACCCGAGCTTCCTGGACGACGCCGAGGCGCTGCACGGGGAGGGGGCGCTGCTGGCGGCCCTGAACCGGCGGCGCACCGGGCGCATGGGGGACATCGTGGCGACCATCCAGGCGGAGCAGGACCGCATCATCCGCGCCCCGCTGCCCGGGGTGCGCGTCGTGCAGGGCGGGCCGGGCACCGGCAAGACCGCGGTGGCCCTGCACCGGGCGGCCTACCTGCTGTACACCCACCGGGAGCGGCTGGGGAAGTCCGGGGTCCTCGTCGTCGGGCCCTCCACCTCGTTCCTGTGGTACATCGAGCGGGTCCTGCCCTCCCTGGGGGAGACCGGTGTGGTCATGTCCTCGCTGGCGGACCTGTTCCCCGGGGAGCACGGGGTGCCGGAGCGGGATCCCGAGGTCGCCCGGATCAAGGGATCGCTGCAGATGGCCGAGGTCATCCGCCGGGCCGTGCGCGACCGGCAGAAGGTCCCGACCCAGACCCAGCGGCTCACCGTGGGCTCGGCGGTCGTGGAGCTGACCCCGCAGCAGGTGCGCTCGGCCCGGGAGCGGGCCCGGGCCACGGGCAAGCCCCACAACCAGGCGCGGGAGACCTTCGTGAAGATCCTCGTGCGGGAGCTGGCCGAGAAGCTGCAGGAGCAGCTGACCCGGGAGACCGGCAACGACGTCGCCCGGGACTGGCTGCCCGAGGATGTGCGCACCTCCCGCGACGTGCGGGTCGCGCTGAACCTGGCCTGGCTGCCGCTGAGCCCGCAGACCCTGCTGCGCGACCTGTTCGCCAAGCCCCGCTACCTGGACTCGGCGGCCCGCGCGCTGGACCCGGCCCAGCGTCAGCTGCTGCGCCGGGAGGCCTCGTCCCCGTTCACCGAGGCCGACGCCCCGCTGCTGGACGAGGCCGCGGAGCTGCTCGGGGACTTCGAGACGGCGGTCGGCACGGCCGCGGCCCGGGCGGCCGCCCAGCGCAGCGCGGACCTGGAGAACGCGGCCAAGGCCATCGAGAACGTGGACGAGTCCCTGGCCGATGTCGGGGCCGACGGGGTGGTCACCGCCCAGATGCTCGCCGACCTCAACGCGGTGGGTCCGGCGCGGATGAGCGCGGCGGAGGCCGCGACGGCCGACCGCACCTGGGCCTACGGGCACGTGGTGGTCGATGAGGCCCAGGAGCTCTCCCCGATGCAGTGGCGGCTGCTGATGCGCCGGTGCCCCATGAAGTCCTTCACGGTGGTCGGGGATATCGCCCAGGCCTCGGCACCGGCGGCCGCCCACAGCTGGGCCGAGGCCCTCGAGCCCTTCGTGGGGGAGCGCTTCACCCTGGAGGAGCTGACCGTCAACTACCGCACCCCAGCCCAGATCGCCCGGGCGGCGGTCGAGGTCGCCCGGGCCTCGGGGCTGGAGGTCTCCGCGCCGCGGGCCGTGCGCGAGGGGCGGTGGGCGCCGCAGCTGGTGCGCACCGGGGACGTCCCGGCCGGCGTCGTGGAGGCCGTGGCCCGGGACCTGGAGCTGGTGCCCGGCGGACTCGTGGGCGTGGTGGCCGCACCCGAGCAGCACGACGCGGTGGCCGCGGCCGTGGTGGAGGCCTTCGGCGCGCGCAGCGGAACCGGCGGTGGGGCCCGGCAGCGCCAGATCCTGGTGCTCAGCCCGTGGGAGGCCAAGGGCCTGGAGTTCGACGCCGTCGTGATCGCCGAGCCGAACGCCCTGGTGCAGGCGGCCGACGGTCGGCTGGGGGACCTGTACGTGGCGATGACCCGCCCGACCCAGCGGCTCACCCTGGTCTCCTCCGGGCCGATGCCGGCGGGCCTGGACTGAGACCGCTGGCTGCGCGCGGGCCCGATGGTACCGTGTGTGCCGTGACGACTAACGCGAACATCGACGCCGTGCAGGGTCTGGACGAGCAGGCCAACGACCCCACCTTCCAGAACATCTGGCAGGAATTCCAGTGGCGGGGGCTCGTGCACGTGAGCACGGACCCCCAGGCCCTGGAGAAGGCCCTGACGGAGGACACCCTCACGTACTACATCGGCTTCGATCCGACCGCGGCCTCCCTGCACCTGGGGCATCTCGTGCAGCTGCTGAACATGCGCCGGCTGCAGCTGGCCGGGCACCGGCCCCTGGGGCTGGTCGGCGGCTCGACGGGGCTGATCGGGGACCCGAGGCAGACCTCCGAGCGGGTGCTGAACTCCCGGGAGGTCGTGGCCCAGTGGGTGGAGTCCCTGCGCGGGCAGATCCAGCGCTTCCTGTCCTTCGAGGGGGACAACGCCGCGCGGATGGTCAACAACCTGGACTGGACGGCGGGGCTGTCCGCCCTGGACTTCCTGCGCGACATCGGCAAGAGCTTCCGCGTGGGCACCATGATCAAGAAGGAGATCGTCGCCAAGCGGCTGAACTCCGAGGAGGGCATCTCCTACACCGAGTTCAGCTACCAGATCCTGCAGGGCATGGACTTCCTGGAGCTGTACCGGCAGTACGGGTGCACCCTGCAGCTGGGCGGCTCCGACCAGTGGGGCAACCTCACCTCCGGCACCGAGCTGATCCGCAAGGTGGAGGGCGAGCACGTCCACGCGATGGGCAGCCCGCTGATCACCAACTCGGACGGCACCAAGTTCGGCAAGTCCGAGGGCAACGCCATCTGGCTAGATCCCGAGCTGACCACGCCGTACGCCTTCTACCAGTTCTGGCTGAACACCGCCGACGCCGACGTCGTGGACCGGCTCAAGGTCTTCACCTTCCGCACCCGCGCCGAGATCGAGGAGCTGGCGCGGCTGACGGAGGAGGAGCCCTTCCGCCGGCAGGCCCAGAAGACGCTGGCCTATGACGTGTGCTCCCTGGTGCACGGATCCGAGGCCACGGACAAGGTCATCGCGGCGTCGGAGGCCCTGTTCGGCCGCGGCGACATCGCGGCGCTGGACGAGCCGACGCTGGTGGCGGCCACCGCCGAGCTGCCCCACGCACAGGTGCCGGCGGGGCGGCTCCCGCAGGTGGCGGACCTGCTGCTGGCCACGCAGCTGGCCTCCTCCAAGTCCGAGGCCCGCCGGTTCCTGCGCGAGGGCGCGGTGTCGGTGAACGGGGCCAAGGCCGCGGGGGAGGACGCCGTCGTGGCCGACGAGGACCTGCTGCACGGGCGCTACCTGGTGCTGCGCCGGGGCAAGAAGAACATGGCCCTGGTGACCGTGCAGGACTAGCCCGACGCCGGGGGCCGCAGGCTGTGACCGAGGACATCTCGTTCCGGCTTGCGTGGCCTGGTAGAGGTCTGTAAAGTCTTACAGGTCGCCGCGAGGCGGGCCGGTCCTGACCGGCCGGATCATCACCGAGGATCCGCAGGTTTGCGGGATGGTGTGAGGGTCTGGTACGGTGGACAGGTTGCCGCCGATCGAGACGGTGACGTTTTTCCGAGAGACCGATGGTCGTCTCTGGTTCCGAGTGTTCGGGGCTGGTGGTGGCTGTGTGGTTCGTTGTTTGAGAACTCAATAGTGTGCTTTGTTCACTCTGATGGTGCATACCAAGTATTTTTTGTGAATGACTGTGGTCATCATGCAGAGTGTTGGTGCAGCGTGGAGGCCACCCCGTGGCTGGTGATGCGCTGTGCTGTTCATTTATTTTGATGAGTCCAGTGTTCATGCTTTTTGTTTTTCAACGGAGAGTTTGATCCTGGCTCAGGACGAACGCTGGCGGCGTGCTTAACACATGCAA
>ERZ1023261.38-NODE-38-length-75676-cov-7.675289_pt1 | contig 75676 bp, 80 predicted proteins | sample MGYA00521234_ERZ1023261 | MGnify/ENA primary metagenome ERZ1023261 (study PRJEB32759, sample SAMN07749871) | skin metagenome | biome: transportation; feature: city; material: polyester macromolecule | host: Homo sapiens | place: Hong Kong:TC line | collected...
ACCTGTGGCTTGCGCATCACCTCGTCAGCAAGGCGGAGAAGACCGGACGCTTACGCCATACCAGCAGATTGGGACGCCTCCGCGCAGGAAGCGTCCCGGACCTGGTCAACCTTCCTGAAGCTTCTTGCCGATCAGCATCGCCTGGGCCGAGCCCGAGTCAGGCACGATCTCGCCGGTCCGATCGGTGATCTGCGCCCAATGCGCCGCGATCCCCTCGGGCGACAGATCATCGCCCTTGAGCGCGACACCCTGCGTCAGCGTGACGTAGCTCGCCTGGAACACGCCCGCGCCCGCACCCAGGATCTGGTTGGTCGGCGCATCCTCGCTGACGAGGAACAGTGCGGCGGGTACGACCTTGTCGGGCGCGAAAGCGTCGAACAATTGTTCGGGAAAGATGTCCTGCGTCATGCGCGTACCGGCGGTCGGTGCGAGCGTGTTGACCTTGATGTTGTTCTTGGCGCCTTCGAGATACAGCGTCTTGGTCAGGCCCGCGAGGCCGAGCTTCGCTGCGCCGTAATTCGCCTGGCCGAAATTGCCGAACAGGCCCGTCGACGACGCGGTCATCAGCACGCGGCCGTAATTCTGCTCGCGAAACGTCTCCCAGCACGCCTTGGTCGCGTTGGCCGAGCCGATCAGGTGGACCTTGACGACGAAATCGAAATCGGCCGGCTCCATTTTCGCGAACGTGCGGTCGCGCAACACGCCCGCGTTGTTGATCAGGACGTGGACGCCGCCCCATTTCTCCTTCGCCTGCGCGACCATCGCGACCATCTGGTCATATTCGGTGACGCTGGCACCGTTGGCGATCGCCTGACCGCCCGCGGCCTCGATCTCCTCGACGACTTTCTGCGCCGCGTCGGACGCGCCCTGGCCGCTGCGGTCACCGCCCAGATCGTTGACGACGACCTTCGCGCCGCGACGGGCGAGTTCGAGCGCATATTCGCGCCCCAGACCGCCGCCGGCACCGGTGACGATCGCGACCTTGTCATCGAAACGGATGGACATGGAAAAGGCGCTCCTTCGTGTGAACTGGAGCGCCTTCCCATACTCATCATTCAAACGGGCGCAACCGCCCGCGAACCGCGCTTAGCGGCGGCGGCGCGGAGCCTTGCGCGAACCGCGCGCGTCGCTCGCTTGGGTGCAGCCGTCATACTGGCCGGCCTTGCAGATCGGGTAGCTCGCCTTCGGCGCCGGCGGCGGATAGGCGGTGTTCGGGTCCTGTGCCGGCTGGTAGCGGACGGTCGCGCCCGGTGCCATCTGGCCGCTCATCGCGGGCTGCGAAGGCTGATAGCCGCCGGCCGGGGTCGACATCGTGCCGTCGCCGCCGGTCGTCGGCGCGGGCATCGTCTGCGACTGGCTCATCGGCGCGTTCGGCATCGACCCTTGCGTCGGCATGTTCGGGTCCGACGCGGTCGGCGGCGTCGACATCGACGGGTCGCTCTGCGTGGTGGACATCGTTGAATCGGTGGTGGTGGTCTGATCCTGCGGCATGGTCGTGCCGCTGTCGGCCGGAGCCGGAGTCGTGGTGGTCTGCGCGATTGCCGGGGCCGCGATGAAGGCCGCCGCTGCGAGAAGGATAGACTTCATGAGAACTCTCCTGCCGAATGTCGGTCGTGTGAAAGACACGCGGTCGGGGGAACGTGCGATCAGCAGGAAGGGTCCATCGTTGCGTTAGCGATCCGACGTTTGCGGCCGAACCGGTCCACCGACGCGCTCAGTGTCCCGCGTCGAGCGCGTAGCCGGCCGAACGCACCGTGCGGATGATATCGGGCCGCCCACCTTCGTTGATCGCCTTGCGCAGGCGGCGGATGTGGACGTCGACCGTGCGGCTCTCGATGTCGCTGTCGTGGCCCCAGACGCTGTCGAGCAACCGCTCGCGCGAGAAGACGTGGCCGGGGTGTTCGAGGAAATGCTTGAGCAGTCGGAATTCGGTCGGGCCGAGCGGGATTACCTCGCCGCCGCGCCGCACCTTGTGGCCGACCGTGTCCATCTCGAGGTCGGAATAGCTCAGCGCCTCGCCCGCCAGCGCCGGGCGGACGCGGCGCAGCACCGCGCCGACGCGCGCGACCAATTCGCGCGGGGAGAACGGCTTGGTGACGTAATCGTCCGCCCCCGTCTCCAGCCCGCGGACGCGGTCCTCCTCCTCGCCGCGCGCGGTCAGCATGATGATCGGCACGTTCTGCGTCTCGGCGGCGCGGCGCAGCCGGCGGCAGACCTCGATGCCCGAGATGCCCTCCACCATCCAGTCGAGCAGCACGATGTCGGGCGGCGTCTCGCGCGCGAGCAGCAGCGCTTCCTCGCCATCGATCGTGTGCTGCACGTCGAAATTCTCGCGGGCGAAATGCCAGACGAGCAGTTCGGCGAGGCTCGCATCGTCCTCGACCAGCAACATGCGTGCGCGTGCCATTGTGGGTCAGCTCCTTGGCGAAAAGGTGGGTTCGGACCGCTCGCGGTCGGCGATCGGCGTACCGTGCGCGGCGAAGTGGATCATCTCGGCGACGTTGGTCGCATGGTCGCCGATCCGCTCCAGATGCTTGGCGACGAACAGCAGGTGCGCGCACTGGCTGATCGTTTTTGGGTTCTCGACCATGTAGGTGACGAGCGTGCGGAAGATGCTGTCGTAGAAATCGTCCAGCGCGTCGTCGCGCTCGCAGATCGCGATCGCGGCGTCGGGATCGCGCGCGGCAAAGGCGTCGAGCACGTCGCGCACCATGTCCGCCGCCATCCGCGCCATCGCTGGCAGCGTCGAGATCGGATCGATGCGGTGCTCGCTGTCGATCTGCGGCACGCGCTTGGCGATGTTCTTGGCATAATCGCCGATCCGCTCGACCACCGTCGCGATCTTGAGCGCAGCGACGACCTCGCGCAGATCATTCGCCATCGGCGCACGCAGCGCGATGATGCGCACGACCGCGCGCTCGACCTCGTGCTGGATCGCGTCGATCTTGCGGTCGTCGGCGCGCACCTGCGCGGCGAGTTCGTGGTCGCCGCGCTGGAGCGCCAGCATCGCATTGCCGATCGCCGCCTCGGCGAGCCCGCCCATCTGCGAGATCAATCCGCGCAACTGTCCGATGTCTTGGTCGAACGCCTTGACCGTATGTTCCTGGCTGCTTGCCATTGCTCTATCCCTCAGCCGTACCGGCCGGTGATGTAATCCTTGGTCCGCTCCTGGCGGGGATTGGTGAAGATGTCGGAGGTGTCGCCGTATTCGATCAACTGTCCGAGGTGAAAAAAGGCGGTCCGCTGGCTGACGCGCGCGGCCTGCTGCATGTTGTGCGTGACGATCACGATCGCGTAGCGGCCGCGCAGATCGTGGATCAGCTCCTCGATCCGCGCGGTGGCGATCGGATCGAGCGCGGAGCACGGCTCGTCCATCAGGATGACTTCGGGATCGACCGCGATCGCGCGCGCGATGCACAATCGCTGCTGCTGCCCACCCGACAGCGCGGTGCCGGAATCGGACAGTCGATCCTTCACCTCGTTCCACAAACCCGCTCGGCTGAGCGAGCGTTCGACGATGCGGTCGAGCTCGGCCTTCGATTGCGCCAGCCCGTGTATCTTGGGGCCGTAGGCGACGTTCTCGTAGATCGATTTGGGGAACGGATTGGGTTTCTGGAACACCATGCCCACCCGCGCGCGCAACTGCACCACGTCCATCTCGCGCGCGTAGATGTCCTCGCCGTCGAGCCTGATGTCACCCGTCACGCGCGCGGTTGGGATCGTGTCGTTCATGCGATTGAGGCTGCGCAGGAACGTCGACTTCCCGCAGCCTGACGGACCAATGAAGGCGGTGACGTCCTCTTGGTACACGTCGATCGACACGTCGCGGATCGCATGGTTCGCGCCGTAAAAGACGTCGACGTGGCTGGCGGTCATCTTGGGCGGGTTGTTGCTCATCACCAGCGCGTCTCGAAACGGTTGCGTAGGAAGATCGCGACGCCGTTCATCGCGAGCAGGAAGACGAGCAGCACCAGGATCGCCGCCGACGTTTTCTCGACAAAGCCGCGGCTGACCTGATCGGACCACAGAAAGATCTGCACCGGCAGCGCGGTGGCGGGATCGGTCAGCCGGTCGGGCGGTGCTGCGATAAAGGCGCGCATCCCGATCATCAGCAGCGGCGCGGTTTCGCCCAGCGCGCGCGCCATGCCGATGATGGTCCCGGTCAGGATGCCGGGTGCGGCGAGCGGCAGCACGTGGTGCGACACGACTTGGATCGGCGACGCGCCGACCGCGAGTGCGGCATCGCGGATCGACGGTGGCACCGCGCGGATCGCGTTGCGCGACGCGATCACGATCACCGGCATCGTCATCAGCGCGAGCGTCAGCCCGCCGACGAGCGGCGCCGAGCGCGGCAGGTGGAGCGTGCCGAGGAACACCGCGAGCCCGAGCAGCCCGAACACGATCGAGGGCACGGCGGCGAGATTGTTGATCGACACCTCGAGGAAATCGGTCGCCCGGTTCCGCGGCGCATATTCCTCGAGATAGATCGCCGACAGCACGCCGACCGGAAAGGCGAGCGCGAGCGTGACGAGCATGGTCAGCAGCGATCCCTTGAGCGCGCCCCAGATCCCCGCGCGTGTCGCATCGGTCGAATCGGCGCCGGTGAAGAAGTCCCACGCCATCCCGCGCGACAGCCGCGGACCGAGCGCGGCGACGACGCGCTCCGCCGCAGGCGCGCCGTTGCCCTTTGCCGCGACGTCGATCGCGCTGGCGACCGGCAGGTCGATCGTGAACGGTTGCGCCAGCAGGTGCGGATCGCGCTTTAATCGGTCGCGCACGCGCAGCCACGCGCCGTCCGACAGCAGCGCCGCACCACCCTGGGTCGGATAAGCGCGGTTCGCGGCCGTATCCACCGCGCGCTCCAGCCCCGCACCCGACAGCGCGAGGTCGGCGCCGGGCCCGCGCAGCCGCTCCGCACTCAGGCCCAGTCGCGCCTGACGCAGATCGAGCGGCACGGCGACGCGCGTCTCGACGAAACCCAGGTGACCTTGCGCGATCATCACGATCAGCAGGAAGGCGAGGAACCCCGCGGACATCACCACCGCCCCGAGCCCGAGCAGGCGGAAACGACGCTCCGCGGCGTAGCGACGACGGATGCGCCGCTCCATCGCACTGCTGCGCCAATCGGTCGGGCGGTGCGGCTCGACCTCGGCGGCGCTCACCGGCGCTTCGGGGACGAGCGACTTACTCATACGCCTCGCGGTAGCGGCGCACGACCATCAGCGCGACGACGTTCAGCAGCAAGGTGACGACGAACAGCGTGAGCCCGAGCGCGAAGGCGGCGAGCGTCTTCGCCGAGGCGAACGCCGCCTCGCCGGTCAGCAGGTCGACGATCTGCTTGGTGACGGTGGTGGTGCTGGCGAACGGGTTGAGCGTCAGCGTGGCAACGCCCGAGGCAGCCATGACGACGATCATCGTCTCGCCGACCGCGCGGCTGACCGCGAGCAGCACGCCGCCGATCACGCCGGGCAGCGCTGCGGGTACCAGCACGCGCTTGATCGTCTCCGCGCTCGTCGCCCCCATCGCGAGACTGCCGTCGCGCATCGATGCGGGAACGGCGGCGAGCGAATCGTCCGCCATCGAGGAGACAAACGGGATGATCATGATCCCCATCACCAGCCCCGCGGCCAGCGCACTCTCCGACGAGGCCGAGGCGATGCCGAGTGCCGCACCCACCTGTCGCACCGCCGGCGCGACCGTCAGCGCGGCGAAATAGCCGTAAACGACGGTCGGCACGCCGGCGAGCACCTCCAGCAGCGGCTTCATCCAGCGGCGCGCGCCCGGGCTGGCGTATTGCGTCAGATAGATCGCGCTCATCAGCCCGAGCGGCACCGCGACCGCCATCGCAATCACCGCGCCGATGAAGAAGGTGCCCCAGAACAACGGCAATGCGCCCAGCGTCGCGCCGGGATCGCGCGGATCGATCACCCCCGGGCTCCAGCGCGTTCCGAGCAGGAAGTCGCCGATGGGCACGATCCGGAAAAAGCGCGCGCTCTCGATCAACAGGCTGACCACGATCCCCACCGTGGTCGCGATCGCGACAAGGGAGGCGGCGAGAAGCAGCCACATGACCAGCCGCTCGTTGCGTGTCCGCGCGGAAAATCCGGGCCGCACGCGAAGAAACGACCACGCGCCACCGGCAAAGGCCAGCAGCAGCGCGATGGCGGTGCCGATCGCATCGAAGCGCGCCTGTGCCGTGGCGTAAGCCGGTGCGAGCCGGTCGGCGAGCGGCGTGAACGCGCCAAAGGCACGATTGCCCGCGATCTCGCGCGCTTCGGACAGGATCGCCGCACGATCGAACCCCGCCGGGGGCAGCGCCGCGGCGCCCGGCGTGGCGAGCACGGCGTCGGTCACCAGCGCGGGTGACACGAAATACCAGATCAGCAGAAAGGTCAGTGCGGGCACCACCGTGCACAAGGCCACATACCAGCCGTGATGCTGCGGCAACGAACTGAACCGCTGGCGCGCGCCACGCCGGAAGCGCCGCGCCCGCGTCCGCGCCACCACCCAGGCGACGAGCCCCAGGGCAGCGATCAGGAACAGGAGCGTCAGCGACGACATCAGCCGAGCACGTCGGAGTCTAGGGCGCGGGGATCGAGCGCGCGATTGTGCAGGATCGTGTCGGCGGCGCGCGCGCGCACGCTCGCCGGGCTGGGGATCAGTCCGCGCCGGCTCAGCGCGCCACCGGGCGCCCAATTGGCGGCATAGAGCGCGATGAAGCGGCGCAGCCCGGGCACCGCGCGCAGGTGCGCGCGCTTGACGTAGACGTAGAGCGGGCGAGCACCGGGATAGCGGCCATCGGCAATCGCCTGATAGGTCGGCTCCACCCCGCTGATCGCGACGCCGCGCACCGCGTCGCTGTTCTCCTCCAGGTAACTGTAGCCGAAGATGCCGATCGCGTCGGGATTGGCGCCCAGTTTCTGAACGATCAAATTATCGTTCTCGCCTGCGTCGATATAGGCGCCGTCGTCGCGCACGGTCAGGCAACGCGCATCGAACGCGGCACGGTTTCGCTCGCGCAAGTCGGCCAGCTCGGGATCGAGCGCCTCGCACCCACGCGCCAGGATCAGCTCGGCGAACGCCTCGCGCGTACCGCTCGTCGCAGGCGGGCCGTAGACGCGGATCGGTGTTGCGGGCAGCGCCGGGTCGAGATCGCGCCAGATGCGGCTGCGATTGGGGTGGCCGTTCGGCGCGGCGGCGAGCGCGCGGAACAGCAGGGCAGGTGTCAGACGCATCGGAGGCCCTTGTCGCGCCTCGGCAAAGGCGATCCCGTCGATGCCGATCTGCACCTCCATCAGGTCACCCGCACCGTGGCGCGCGCATTCGTCATACTCGCTGCGCTTCATCCGGCGCGATGCGTCGACGAGGTCGGCGTAGGAGGCACCGATGCCGGCGCAGAACAGCCGTATGCCCGCACCCGTCCCGGTCGACTCGATCACGGGCGGCCGCGCATCTGGGTTGGCGGCGAGATATTGTTCGGCGATCAGGGTCGTGAACGGATAAACGGTTGAGGAGCCGACGACGCGGATCTGGTCGCGCGCACCCGCGCCGCCCCCCGCCGCCTGATCCACGCAGGCGCCGAGCGCGACCGGCAACCATGCCGCGAGCGCCAGGACGAGACGACGCATCGATTCCCCGAAGTATTGATCGCGCCCCCGCGGCGTCGACCCGCGCGAGCCCCCGTGTGACACTCGCGTTACCGCATGATGACAGCGCCTCGCGACGCGCGCCTCGATCAGTGCCCCGCCGCGCGCAGCGTCACCGTCACGCGTGTGCCCTTTCCGACGGTGCTCGCGATGTCGAGCCGGCCACGATGCCGCTCGACGATGTGCTTGACGATCGCGAGGCCTAGTCCGGTCCCGCCGAGCGAACGGCTGCGCCCCGCGTCGACACGGTAGAACCGTTCGGTCAGGCGCGGGATATGTTCGGGTGCGATGCCCTCGCTCTCGTCCTCGATCCGCACCATCACCGCGTCGCGCGCGCGCGCCTGGACGGTGACGGTCACCGGCGTGCCGGTGCGGCCGTATTTCATCGCATTGCCGATCAGATTGTGCAGCACCTGCGACAATTGCACGCGGTCGCCGGCAACCGGCGGCACATCCTCATCGAGCCGCAGCACCACGTCCTCGCCACGCGTGCCGCGGCTGTGCCGCAGCGCCTCGTGCACCTCGACCGCGAGCACGCCCAGGTCGACCGTTGCCGAGGGCAGGCGGAACTTCTCCGCCTCGATCCGCGACAGGCTCATCAGATCCTCGACCAGCCGCTCCATCCGTGTCGCCTCGTCGAACACGATGCTCAGGAACCGGCGGCGGATCGCCGGGTCCTCGCCGGCCTCGTCGCTCAGCGTCTCGACATAGCCCAGGATCGACGACAAGGGCGTGCGCAATTCGTGGCTCGCATTCGCGACGAAATCGACGCGCATTCGCTCGGCCGCGTGCTGCCCGGTCTGGTCGAGCAGGTGGACGATCTGCGTACCCGGCGCGGTATCGGTCGCGCGCATCTGCCAGCGGCGGTCCTGCGCGCCCAGCCCGACGAGTTCGATCGGCGCGGTGCCGCGCTCGTCCGCGGGCATCGACAGGTAATCGCTCGCGGCGGGATGCCGGATGGCGGTACGGACGTCCTCGCCGATAATGTGCTGGCCCAGCACCAGGCGCGCGGGCGCGTTCGCCGCGATCACGCGCCCGTCGCGCACCATCACCACCGGATCGAGGATCGCCTCCAGCACCGGCGCGAGTTCCAGCGGCGCGTCGCCCTCTGCCGGCGCGTCGGGCTCGGCCAGGTCGTTGTCGCCGATGCTGCGCGCGATCACGGTCGCGGTCGCGCCGCCGACCAGCACGATCAGCGCGAGCTGCACGTCGCGGGCATAAGTGTAGACGATCGCGGCGGTCACGACCGCGATCGTGCCGGCAAGCCAGGTGCGGAGCGCGAAACCTTCGATCACGCCGCGCTGACTAGCCGGTTCCAACCCCGCGGGCAAAGGGAGCGGCAAGGGGGCAGGGCTGTCATGGTTAACGTGCCCGAATGGCACGCCATGTCGGCCTGCCGGCGCGCACCCTTGTCGCCGCATTAGGAATGTGGAAGGGCGATGCGGCGTAGAAGAGGCCTATGGACGACGACGCTATTCCCAGTGCCGACCACCAGGTGGAACGCCCGACGCGCCGGCGCGCGCTGATGCTCGGTGCGGTCGGCGCGGCCTCGGTGGTGTCGATCCGTCCGGCGCTGGCGCAGACCGCGGGCTCGGTGCTCGCCTGCGACATCCCCGTCCCCGATGCGGGCCGCGCGGGCAGGTACATCAGCGCCGACGGCAACGTGGTTCCCGCAGGCACCGCGGGCGCGTTCGCTCCGCCCGGACGCCCGCTCAAGGGCGAGGACGTGCGCCGCGCGCTCGCCGGCGGATCAAACCTGCCCGGCTATGATTACGAGCGCAGCCGCGCCTATCTGAAATACGTGCAGCGGCTGCAACGGGGCACCGCGGGGTTCACCTGCTTCGCCTCGGTCCAGATGTTGCGGAAGTAACACCTTGTCCGCGACGCGCTTCCGCGCGCCGCCCGCTGACGCGCTGCTGCTCCGCGAGCTCGACGGATTGTTCGCGCTCTTTCATCGTCCCTCGGGCATGACCCACCTGCTCGCCTCGCCCGCGCCCGAATTGCTGGAGCTGCTCGGCGAGCGCGCGCTGACGCGGCGCGAGCTGCTGGGCGCCCTAGTCGCGCGCTACGACGTTCCCGACGCCGCGGCTGACCTGCTCGACGCGCGGCTGGACGAGCTGATCGCGGTCGGACTGGTGCAGGCGGTGTGAAGCACGTCGCCTCCATCCGCGTCGGGCCGATCGGCTTTCGTGTCGGCAGCGACTTCGCCGCGCCGATCGCGGCACTGCGCGCACTCTACGCCGATTACCCCAGTGCTACGATCGCACACTTCACCGTGCGTCTGCCCGCCAGCGCGCCGTGGCGACACCTGATTCGACCCGCGGTCGCGATCGAGGGCGACTATATGCTCCCCGACGCCGCACCCCTGCCGCTCGCGCACGGATTGCTCGCCGCCGAGATGGCGATGAACCTGCAGGTCGCGCTCGGCCACCGCCGCCACCTGCTGCTCCACGCCTCCTGTGTCGAGCGCGACGGGCGTGCGCTGCTGATGACCGGCGAGTCGGGGTCGGGCAAGTCGACGCTCGCGGCGCTGCTCGGCGCGCGCGGCTGGCGCTTCATGGGCGATGAGTTCGTGCTGATCGATCCGCTGAGCGGCGCGGCCTACGCCTTTCCGCGCGCGATCAGCCTGAAAAACCAGGCGATCGAGGTGGCCGAGCGCGGCTGCCCGGGCGGGCGGTTCGGCCCACGGCTGATCGCCACGCCCAAGGGCGACATCCGCCATCTCGTGCCGCCAGCAGACGCGATCGCGCGGATGGACGAGCCCGCGGCTCCCGCGCTGCTGCTGTTCCCGACCTTTGGCCAGGCGCGCGACATCCGCCCGGTCGGCGCTGCTGAAGCGTTCGTGCGCCTCACGCAGGCGTCGACCAATTACACCGCGCTCGGTGAACGCGGCTTTCGCGCGCTGACCGATCTGGTCGAGCGCGTACCCGCGCGCGCGATCGACTATCCCGACAGCGACAGCGCGATCGCAATGGTCGAGTCGCTGTGGCGCGCCGCGTGACCGCCGCACACCTGCTCGCCCGCGTACTCGCCGAGCCGGACCGTGCGACGCGGCTCGACGCCACCACGTGGAACGCGCTGATCGCGGTCGCGCGCGCGGAGCAGTTGATCGGCTCGCTCGCGCTACGCATCGACCGCCACGCGCTGCCGCCGATCGTCGCCGAGGTGCTCCACGACGCGCGCGACGCCGCCGCCGAGCAGCGCCGCGCCGCCTTGTGGGAGGCGGAGATGATGCGCCGCGTGCTGGCGCCCCTGGGTGTGCCGCTGGTGCTGCTGAAAGGCACCGCGTTCGTCGCGGCCGGTTTATCGGCGGGGCAGGGGCGGCACATCGGCGATCTCGACCTGCTCGTCCCCCGCGCGGCGCTGCCCGCGGTCGAGCCAGCGTTGCTGGAGGCAGGCTGGGAATGGGCGAAGCCGGACGCCTATGACGACGATTACTACCGCCGCTGGATGCACGAGCTGCCGCCGCTGATCCACCGCGAGCGCGACCGGATGATCGACGTGCACCACACGATCCTGCCGCCGACCGCGCGCCCGACGCCCGATGCCGACGCGCTGATCGCGGGTGCGGTGCCGCTCGGCAACGGTTTGGGCGTCCTCGCGCCCGCCGACATGGTGATCCACGCCGCGCTCCACTTGTTCGCCGACGGCGATCTGGCCGGCGGCCTGCGCAACCTGTGGGACATCGATCGCCTACTGCGCGAGTTCGCGGGCGACGATGCCGACTTCTGGCTCAAGCTCCACGCGCGCGCGGCCGAGCATCAGGCGAGCCTCTATGTGGCACGGGCGGCGCGACTATGCGCGCGCCTGTTCGACACCCCGGTCCCGCCCGCATGGAATCGGCCGCGGGTGGGCGACCGGCTTTATGCGCGGCGCCTGCTCGCGCGCGACGGTTGGGGGCGCGAGATCCGTCCCGCGACGCGGCTGGCCTTCTACGTCCGCTCGCACTGGATCCGCATGCCGCCGCTGCTGCTCGCGCGGCACCTGCTGATCAAGGCGCGACGCCGCGCCGACGACGCCCGAGCGCGATGACAGCCAGCACGACGATGATGATGAAGGTGTCGGCCACCCAGTCCATCACGTCGCAGTCGCGGTGGAGCGACGGGATCGACTGAAACACCTCGATCAACGCGCCCAGGAACGACAGCCGTTCGCCGATCCGCAGCAGCGGCGTCGCGGGGAAGGCCAGCGCGTAGAGGATCGTCAGCGTGCCGAACGCCGCCATGTGCTGGTATTTGTCACCGACCTCGACGACGCCCGGTGGGTGCGGCAGCAGCGCCATCGTGACGGCGAAGATCGTCGCGGCGGCCAGCAGCAGCCGCCAGACGAGCGGCGCGCGTTGGTTCGTCATAACCGCTCCAGCGTGGCGACCAACTGGCCGTAATCGTCGATGATCGCGTCGGCGCCGAGCTTGTCGATGCCGTCGCGGGTGAAGCCGCCGCGGTACAGGATCGCGGGGACGCCGGCGGTGTGCGCGGCCGCCACGTCGTAGACCGAATCACCGACGAACGCCGCGCGACCACCGCCCGCGCGCGCGATCATCGCTTCGATCGGCGCGGGCGACGGCTTGGTCATCCCCGGACCCAGCGTATCGCCGCCGATGATGGCTGCGAAGCGCGACATGAGTCCGAGTTGATCGAGCAGCGCGTGGGTGAACCGTTCGAGCTTGTTGGTCGCGACCGCCAGCGTCACCCCGCGCGCGGCGAGATCGTCCAGCGCGGCGACGATCCCCGGATAGGGCGCCGACTCGACGCAGATATGCGCCGCGTAATGATCGAGCAGCACGTCGTGCAGTCGGTCGAGTTCACGCTCGTCGCAGCCGCCCGTCGCGTCCAGCGCCTGCGCCAGCATGTGGCGCGCGCCGCCGCCGATCATCGCGACGATCCGCGGCACGGGCAATCGCGCGCGACCGGCGGACGCCAGCGTGTGGTTGACCGATGCCGCCAGGTCGCGCGACGTGTCGACCAGCGTGCCGTCGAGGTCGAAACCGACGATGTCGAACGGAAAGGATGCCATCGCCGCGCCCGTGCCCGTCGGGCGGTGGCATGGCAAGCGCCGACGCGTCACGTCACCGGTGGACCCGCTGGAAATCGAACGCGAGTGGTGGCAGGGCGCGCGGCATGAGCCAGCCGCCCCTCGCCATCGTGATCCTTGCCGCGGGCAAGGGGACACGCATGAAGTCCGACCTGCACAAGGTGCTCCATCCGCTGGCGGGCAAGCCGATGCTCATCCACCTGATCGACACCGTGCGCACGCTCTCGCCCGAGCGGACCGTGGTCGTCGTCGGCGCCGGGCGCGAGCAGGTCGAGGCCGCCGTCACCCCGCACGGTGCGACGATCGCGCACCAGGCGGAGCAGCTCGGTACCGGCCACGCGGTCGCGCAGGCGCAAGCTGCGCTGGCGGGGTTCGAGGGTGACGTGCTGATCCTCTACGGCGACGTGCCGCTGGTGCCGGCCGCGACGATGCAGCGGATGCTCGATCGGCTGCACGGCGCCGATGCGCCCGCCGCGGTCGTGCTCGGCTTCCGTCCGGCCGACGCCGCGGCGTACGGACGCATCATCACCGAGCCGGGCAGCGACCGTATCGCCACCATGGTCGAGTTCAAGGACGCGACGCCTGCCGAGCGCGCGGAAACCCTGTGCAACTCCGGGCTGATGGCAGTGTCCTCGCGCGACCTGTTCGCGCTGCTCGCGCGCGTCGGCAACGATAATGCCGCGGGCGAATATTACCTGCCCGACATCGTCATGCTGGCGCGCGCCGACGGCCGCGTCACCGCCGTGATCGAGACGGGCGAGGGCGAGGTCGCCGGCGTCAACAGCCGCGCCGAACTCGCGACCGTGGCGGCGGCATGGCAGGTCGAGCGCCGCGCGCGCGCGATGGCGGACGGCGCCACGCTGATCGCGCCCGAGACGGTCTGGTTCGCGCACGACACGGTGATCGGCCGCGACGTCGTGATCGAGCCCAACGTCTTCTTCGGCCCCGGCGTGCGCATCGCGAACGGCGCGACGATCCGCGCCTTCAGCCACATCGAGGGCGCCGAGATCAGCGCAGGCGTCGAGGTCGGCCCTTATGCGCGGCTGCGCCCTGGCGCGGTGCTTGAGGAAGGCGCGAAGGTCGGCAATTTCGTCGAGGTGAAGAAGGCGCGGCTCGGGCGCGGCGCAAAGGCCAACCACCTGACCTATCTCGGCGACGCCGAGGTGGGCGCGGGCGCGAACGTCGGCGCGGGCACAATCACGTGCAATTACGATGGCTTCTTCAAATACCAGACGGTGATCGGCGCGGACGCGTTCATCGGCTCCAATTCGGCGCTGGTCGCACCCGTCGCGATCGGCGACGGCGCGATCGTCGCGGCAGGATCGGTCGTCACGTGCGATGTCGAGGCAGGCGCGCTGGCGCTGGTCCGGCCCGAGCAGGTGAGCAAGCCCGGCTGGGCCGCGCGCTTTCGCGAAAAGATGCGCGCGCGCAAGGCGGCGAAATCAGCCGGGTGACGGCGTGTTCACGCGGCGGCAAGCGAGCGGTTACGTGAACGCGTTATTGGTGACTAGGCCGGCATGACGGCAGCGGGGCGCGGCAGTTCGCGCGCCCGCGTTTGAACGGGATTGATCGCATGTGTGGCATCGTCGGCATCGTGGGGCAGGACGAGGTAGCGGACCGGCTGCTCGACGGGCTCAAGCGGCTGGAATATCGCGGCTACGATTCCGCCGGCATCGCGACCGATCACGACGGCGCGATCGAGCGTCGCCGCGCCTCGGGCAAGCTCGTCAACCTGGCGCGTGAACTCGCCGAGCACCCGTTGCCCGGCCGCACCGGCATCGCGCACACGCGCTGGGCGACGCACGGCGGCCCGACCACCAACAACGCGCACCCGCACGCGACCGATGAGGTTGCGGTGGTCCACAACGGCATCATCGAGAATTTCAAGCCGCTGCGCGACGAGTTGATCGCGCGCGGCCGCGTCTTCACCAGCGAAACTGATACTGAGGTCGTCGCGCACCTGGTCAGCGAGCAGGTTGAGGCCGGGCTCGATCCCCAGAGTGCCGTTCGCAGCGTGCTGCCGCGGCTGCACGGCGCCTTTGCGCTCGCGATCTTGTTCCGCCGCCACCCCGACCTGCTGATCGGCGCGCGGCTCGGCTCGCCGCTGGTCGTCGGGCACGGCGACGGCGAAACCTATCTCGGCTCCGACGCGCTCGCGCTCGCCCCGCTGACGCAGCGGATCGCCTATCTCGAGGAAGGCGACTGGGTCGTCTGTACGCGCGACGGCGCGCAGGTGTTCGACCGCGACAATAACGCGGTTGAGCGTGCGGTGACGATCTCGGGGGTGACGGGCGAGCTCATCTCCAAGGGCAATCACCGCCACTATATGCTCAAGGAGATTTACGAGCAGCCGATCGTCGTCGCGCAGACGTTGCGTTCGTACCTGCAGCGCATGGACGAGACGATCACGCTGCCGATCCCCGAGTTCGAGCTGTCGGGGATCAAGCGCGTCACGATCGTCGCCTGCGGCACCAGCTTCTACGCCGGAATGGTCGCCAAATACTGGTTCGAGCAGTTCGCGCGCGTGCCGGTCGACTTGGATGTCGCGAGCGAGTTCCGTTATCGCGCGCCGGTGATGGAGGCGGGCGGGCTTGCCCTGTTCATCAGCCAGTCGGGCGAGACCGCGGACACGCTCGCCGCGCTTCGCCACGCGCGCAGCGAGGGGCAGACGATCGCGGTCGTCTGCAACGTGCCCACCAGTTCGATGGCGCGCGAGGCCGACCTGCTGCTCCCGACCCACGCCGGGCCGGAGATCGGCGTTGCCTCCACCAAGGCGTTCACCTGTCAGCTCGCGGTCCTCGCTGCACTCGCTGCCAATCTGGCCCGCGCCAAGGGGCAGTTGAAGCCGGGCGAGGAGCGCCAGATCGTCCGCCATCTGGGCGAGGCACCCGCCGCGATCAATGCCGCGCTCGCCTATGACGAGGCGATACAGGCGATGGCAGGCGTCATCGCGGCGGCGCGCGACGTCCTCTATCTCGGCCGCGGCACCGACTATCCGCTCGCGCTTGAGGGCGCGCTGAAATTGAAGGAAATCAGCTACATCCACGCCGAAGGTTATGCCGCGGGCGAGATGAAGCATGGTCCGATCGCGCTGATCGACGACGCGGTGCCAGTGGTGGTGATCGCGCCGTCAGGGCCGTTGTTCGACAAGACCGTCAGCAACATGCAGGAAGTCCAGGCGCGCGGCGGCAAGGTCGTGCTGATCAGCGACTATGACGGCATCCAGGCCGCGGGCGAGGGCTGCGTTGCGACGATCACCATGCCCAAGGTGCACCCGCTGATCGCGCCGCTCGTCTATGCGGTGCCGGTGCAGTTGCTCGCCTACCATGTCGCGGTGGCGAAGGGCACCGACGTCGATCAGCCGCGCAACCTCGCGAAGAGCGTGACCGTCGAATAAGGCGGTACCGGGCGCGTCGGATCGCGACGCGCCCCGCTCACGATGGCGTCAGGCGGCGTGGGCCAGCCGCTGGCCGATCGACGCGCCGCTGATGTGCGTGTCGATCGCTTCAACGATCTGCGGCAGGATCTGCGGCGGCAGCGTATGGCCCATGCCGTCGATCTCCAGCAATCGTGCACCGGGGATCGCGCGCGCGGTCTCGCGCCCGCCTGCGACCGGCACCAGCGGGTCGTCGCTGCCGTGGATCACCAGCGTCGGTGCGGTGATGCGCGCGAGCCGCTGGCTGCGGTCGCCGTCCGCGATGATCGCCGCCATCTGCCGCACGAACCCGGCGGGGTGACGGTTGCGCAACGTCTCGCTACGGATCCGCTCGGCGAGGAACGCGTCCTCCATCGGGAACCGCCCGCCGACGACGTTGGCGGCGAGCGTGCCGTGTGCGACGATCGCCTCCAGATCGTCGCTGCGCGGGTGCCGCAGCAGCACCGCGGTCGCGCGCATCGTCGGGCGCGAACAGTCCGAACGCCCGGTCGTCGACATGATCGAGGTCAGCGACAGCGTCCGCTCGGGCCACGAGGCGGCGACGAGCTGCGCGATCATCCCGCCCATCGACGCGCCGACGATATGGGCCGCCTCGATGCCCAAGGCATCCATCAGCCCGACGGCATCCGCCGCCATGTCCTGCAACGCATAGGGTACCGGCGGGGTGCGACCGAACTGCTGGATCATCGCGGTCCACACGATGTTGGGCGTGCCGGCATGATCGAATTTCGACGACAGACCCACGTCGCGGTTGTCGAACCGGATCACGCGGTAGCCGCGCGCGACGAGATCGTCGACCAGCTCGATCGGCCAGCGGACAAGCTGCGCGCCCAGCCCCATGATAAGCAGCACGGGCGGCGCGTCGACGTCGCCGTAATCCTCATATTCGATCGAGATGTCGTTCGCGCGGATCTGTGCCAATTCTTCCTCCGCCGCCAAAATGCGGAACCTGTCATGAAAATGCAATGAACGGCGGCATGTTCCGGCGCTTTGCGTGAGAGACGGTGCGTGTTAGCCACAACGCTTATGGCCGATCGCCTGATCCTCGACGAATTCGTCCCGTTCCTGCTGTCGGTCACGTCCAACCGCGTCAGCAGCCGCATCGCCACCGCTTACGAGGCGTTGTTCGGGTTGAGCATTCCCGAGTGGCGATTGATCACCGTCATTGCCGAAGGGCAGGCGACAACCCAGGCCGAGATCGGCGAACGGACGCGGATGGACAAGGTGACGGTCAGCCGCGCCGCGATCGCGTTGACGCAGCGCGGCTTGCTCGAGCGTAGTCCTAACAGCCAGGATCGCCGCTCGCATCACCTGATGCTGAGCGCTGCAGGTCGAACGCTCTACGGCGAGGTGGTGCCGAAGGCGAAAGAACTCGAAGCGCACATCTTTTCGCGCTTCGCCGACGACGAGATAGCGCAGTTCACGACCATGCTGCGGCGGATCGACGCGGCGGCGGAGGCAAGCGAATGACCGACGCACCGCTCGTCGCCGCACTGGAACTCGGCGGCACCAAATGCATCGCGATGCTGGCGAGCGGCCCGGGCGCAATCTTGGAAGAAGTGCGTGTGCCGACGACCCGGCCCGACGAGACGCTGCCTGCGCTGGAGGCGGTGCTCGATGGCTGGCGTGGCTTCGCCGCAATCGGGATCGCCAGCTTCGGTCCGATCTCGATCGATCGACAGTCGCGCGACTATGGCCAGATCACCTCGACGCCGAAGCCCGGTTGGGCGAACACCAGCGTGGCGCGGCGCTTCGCCGAGCGATACGACGTACCGGTCGGCTTTCACACCGACGTGGTCGGTGCCGCGCTGGGCGAGGCACGCTGGGGCGCGGGGCAGGGCTTGGACGCGCTCGCCTATGTGACGGTCGGAACCGGCATCGGTGCGGGACTGATCGCGCATGGTCAGCCGGTAGACGGGCTGACCCACGCCGAGCTCGGTCATATTCGAGTGCCACGACTGAGCGGCGACGATTGGGGCGGCATCTGCCCTTATCACGGCGCGTGCGTCGAAGGGCTCGCGTCAGGCCCCGCGATCGCCGCGCGTACCGGGATCAAGGGTGAGGATCTGGCCGAGGATCATCCCGCCTGGAACAGCGTCGTCGATGCGCTCGCTAACCTGATGGGCACGCTGGCGCTGACCGGCGTGCCGCGGCGTATCGTGCTCGGCGGCGGCGTCTTGGTCGGCAACCCGCACCTGCTGCCCCGGCTGCGTGCAGCGACCAGATTAACCCTGAATGGCTATGTTGCGCGTCCCGAGCTGGAGGACATGGACACGTTCCTGGTGCCCGCCGCACTCGGCGCGAACGCTGGACCGATGGGGGCGGTCGTGCTCGGGCAGCAGGCGCTGGCGGATCGCAGCGCGCTTACCTTTACGCGCGTTTAACCCTCTCCGCTTACCGTCTTGCCACACGCGCCGGCCCTCCGGTTGCGTGACCGAGAGGCGATGACGCATGCGTATTCTGATCGTGGACGACGAACCGGCGATGCACGACAGCTATCGGCGCAGCTTCGCGTCGGTGAGCGGTGCCGACACCGGTGCCTTGTCAGCGATGGCGGCCGAACTGTTCGGTGACGAGGGAGGTGAACCCGAGCCCGCGGAGAACATGATCGATTTCGATTGTGTCCATCATCTGCAAGGGCTCGATGCCGTCGCCGAGATCGAGCGTGCGCACGCCACTGACCAACCCTTCGCGGTCGCCTTTATCGACGTTCGCATGCCGCCGGGCATCGATGGCAAGGAAACCGCGCGCCGCATCCGCGCGCTCGACCGCGACATCAACATCGTGATCGTCACCGGCTATTCCGATTTCTCGCCGGTCGAGATCAGCAAGGTCGCGGGTCCGGCCGACAAGATCTTCTACATCGCCAAGCCGTTCGAGGTCGCCGAGATCGTCCAGACCGCGACCGCGCTCGGTCAACGCTGGGAGGCCGATCGCGCGCTGCGCGCCGCACGCGAGCAATTGTCGCGGCAGGTGATCCAGTTGGAGGAACAGGCCGCCGAGCTCGCCGCCAACGAGATGAAGGCCATCCACGTCGCCAACCATGATTCGCTGACCGAGGCACCCAATCGCCTCGCCTTCCTGCGCGCGCTGGGCGAACGATCGAAGCAGCCCGGGCGCTTCGCGGTCGGCATGATCGACCTCGATCGCTTCAAGCTGGTCAACGACACGCTCGGCCATCTCGCAGGCGACGAACTGATCCGTGAGATCTGCGCGATCCTGCAGGCTGCGGTGCCGACCGGCGGGCTGGTTGCGCGGCTGGGTGGCGACGAGTTCGGGCTGTTGTTTGAAACCGCGGGCGAGCAGGCCGCCGAGATGGCGTGTGCGCGCGTCGTCCACGCTTGTTCGGTCGAACTGAAGGTGCTCGGCCACGCGGTGCAGGCCGGCGCCTCGGCGGGTGTGGTCACCGCGGGCGAGGCCGACAATCGCGACCCGATCGACCTGATCCGCCGCGCCGATCTCGCGCTGAACGATGCCAAGCGGCACGGCCGCGGCGTCGCGCGCCTGTTTGACGAGAGTATGGACGAAGGCGTCCGCGTCCGCCGCCGGATCGAAACCGGACTGTCGCAAGCGATCGCGCGCGACGAACTCGCACTCGTCTATCAGCCGATCGTCGCGCAGAGCGTATTCGAGGTGGTCGGGTTCGAAGCGCTGCTGCGCTGGAACACACGTGAATACGGCCCGATCAGCCCCGCGACCTTTATCCCGATCGCGGAAGAGTCGAACTTGATCCACGAACTCGGCGACTGGGTGCTGGAGCGGAGCCTGGAGGTGCTGAAAACGTGGCCCGGCCAGTATGTCTCGGTCAATTTCAGCCCGCGCCAGTTCCGGCGGCACAATTTCGTCGGCTATATCGTCGAGCGCTGCCAGCGCGCCGGCGTCGAGCCGCAGCGGCTCCAGATCGAGATCACCGAAACCGCGATCTTCGACGATGCCGACCGCGCGTCGGAGACGCTGTACCGGCTTCGCCAGATGGGCTTCCGCATCGCGCTCGACGATTTCGGCACGGGTTATTCGTCGCTCTACAACATCCGCAAGTTCGCGCTCGACGCGCTCAAGATCGATCGCAGCTTCATCGACGGCATGTCGCGTGAGCGCGAGTCGGCGGCGATCGTGCGCTCGATCGTCCATCTGGCGCAGTCGCTCAACCTCACCGTCATCGCGGAAGGGGTGGAAACCGCGGCACAGGTCGACCTGCTGCGCGTCGCTGGCGCAAGCCACCTGCAGGGATACCATTTCGCCAAGCCGCTGCCCGAGGCACTGGCGCACGACATGGCGCACGCGCGCTTCATCGAGGTGGAGCCCGCAACGGGCACGCTCGGCTGATGGCCGCGCACGTCCGGCGCCACGTCGGCGCGCTCCGCAACCCGCAGTCGCTCGGCGCGCGCCTCGTCCTGATCCTGACGATGGTCGGGGCGGGCGGTGCGGTCGCGATCACGCTGCTGCTCGCCGCGATCATCACGCCCAGTTTCGGCAAGCTCGAACGCCGCTCGGTCGACGCGCATGTCGAGCGGACCCGCGCAGCGCTCACCGAATATGCCAACAAGGTCGAGAGCGCGGTCAAGGACTATGGCGACTGGACCGACAGCTACGATTACATGGCGCGGCCGACGGCCGCTTTCGAGCGTGAAAGCTTCTCGCCGCTGGCGATGGCGAACTTGGACGTCAACGCGATGGCCTATGTCGGCAACGATCGCCGGATCGTCATCGCGCGCTGGATCGACGAGGCGCAGCGGGATCAGCCGGCGATGCGCGCGCGATTGGCGCGAATGATCGCCGAACTGGATTTGGGACATTTGCTCGGGACCCGCAGTTCGACCAATTTCTACGCGCGGATGGGCGGGGTGGTCACCGCCGTTGGGGTCGCGAAGGTCCGACGCAGCGACGGCACCGGCAGCCCACGCGGTTTCGTGCTGATGGCGCGCGAGATCAGTTCGCGTCAGCTCGCCGATCTGCTGCAACTCGACGCCACGATCGACCTCGCGCCCGCGCGCGGCGAGGTCGTTCAGCAATCGCGCGCGCGCATGACGATCACGGTGCCGATCGACGGTGCGGGCGGCGCGCCGGTCGCCAGCGCGCGGTTCGCGGTGCCGCGCGACGTCTCGCTTTTGGGTCAACGAATGCTGCTGCTCGCGGTGGCAGGATCGGTGCTGCTGCTTCTGATGGTGCTGATGATGCTCAGGCGAATGATCGGGCGTCTGGTGCTCGCCCCGCTCGCCCGGGTCGAGCGCCACATGGAACGTGTGCGCGCGTCGGGCTCGCTCGCGCTGCTGGAGGATGACGGACGCCGTGACGAGATCGGCTCGCTGGGCATAAGCTTCAACGGCATGCTGACGCAGTTGAAGGATCTGCGCGAACAGCTTGAGGCGCAGAGTTTCGCGCTCGGCCGCTCCGAGAGCGCGGTGGCGGTCATGCATAACGTCCGCAACGCCTTGTCGCCGATCTCCACCGTGATCAGCCACGGTATAGGCCGCGCGGTGCCGGTCGATCAGGCGATGCTCGCGCGCGCGGTTGAGGAACTAGGTAAGGCGGACGTGCCGGCGGCGCGTCGCGAAAAGCTCGCGGCCTTCGTTCGCGCAGGTGTTGCGGCGATGGAAACGGCGCGGAGCGAACAGGTGGAGCAACTGGGCATCGGACACGACGCGCTGGGTCACGTGCTCGACATCATCGGACAACAGCAGGCCGCCGCGCACGAACGCCCGCACCTGTCCGAATGCGACATGACCGACGTGATCGCGCAGAATGCGACGATCGCGCGCTATTCGGGCAAGACCGACATCGCGTTCAGCTACCCGGCCGAGCCGTGCCCGGTGCTCGCCAACCGCGTGATCCTGAGCCAGGTGGTCGGCAATCTGTTCGCCAACGCCGCCGAGGCGATTGCGGCGGCGGGGCGCAGCAATGGCCGCATCACCGTGTCGTTTGCGTGCGTCGACGCGGGTGTCGAGGTGCGGATCAGCGACGATGGCGAGGGGTTCGATCCGGCAATTGGGGCGGCGTTGTTCCAGCGCGGCTATTCGACCCGCGCGCACAAATCGGGCGGGCTCGGCCTGCACTGGTGCGCCAATTCGATGAACGCGATGGAAGGATCGCTCAGGCTGGAAAGCGCGGGACGCGGAACGGGTGCGAGCGCAGTGCTGACGCTGCGCTCGCCCGTTGCCGCCGCGCTTGATGCCGCGGCGTAATCGCGCGACGTAGGTCGGGAGATCAGAGCGGTGAGGCGGGGTCGGTCAGGATGCCGCAGCCGGCGGCCGCCTTGCCGACTTCGAGCGCCACCTTGGGGTCCTTTACCTGACCGGCGACGCGGACGAAGTCGCTCGCGGTCAGGCGACCGGGCGTCGTATCGCCTTCGCGCGCGCCACGCGCGGCGCGGCCGAGCTGCTGCAATTGGCCGAGCGACAGGTTCGCCTCCAACCGATCACCGACGCACTGCGACTGCGCCGGCTGAAAACCATAACCTTCGAGCGAGCCCGCGATCTTCGCCGAGGGATTGACGCAGGCCACGAGGCCCAATGTCGCTGACAGCGCGCCGGTCGTTGCGATCATGCCGGGCAAAGAACGAATATTCATAACGCGGATCCTCTCCGTCGACATCGCTCGCCCGGCGATCGCGTGATCGGAGCCGTGAAGTCTCGAGCGCGAACCCGCGATCGTTCTGCGAATATCCCGATTGTCGTTGCACTAGTACGTATTGATGTACCGCGCTCGGCGACTGATCACTCCCGTCCAGCGTCGCCTAAACGTCTGTAAACGTCAGTGATGATGTCCGATCATGCTGCGACGTTGCTTCGCGCCGTGCACAGATACGGTGCGACGATTCCTTGAGAAAGGTACCAGCGCTGACGGTCGGCGGGCAGCGTGTCGAATGCCGTGATGACGCCCCGGCAGTCGGGCGCGCCGCACGCGCACGCCATGCGCCAGTCGCGATCGGAGAGTGTGGTGGAATAGTCCCAGGTGATCTCTTCCCCCGCGGCGATCTCGCGGAGCGCGACCAGGACGGGGACATCGCGATCGAAGCGTAAGCCCGCGTTCGGCGCGCAACTATGATTGATCAGGTCGTCGATCGCGCCCGACGGGCCGAGGTAGGTGTCACGCGCAATCTGGACGAACCGATCGGCCGTGCCGCTCAAGCGAGAGGGCAGGCGATCGGCGCGCAGGCGGGGTCCGGTGAAGGAGATGATTTCTTCGCCGGCGCGGAAACCCTCAGCCGCGAACACCGCCTTGCCCAGATGCGTGCGTCCAACCGTAAACGGGTTGGTCGCGGGCGCGTAAGCGTCGAGCACGCGCAGCCGCCCTTCGCGCCAGCCGAACGAGCGCAGCGGATTGACCGTGCCTAGCCCGATCATGAACCACACGCTGGCATGGCAGGCGAGCTCCACCAGGATGTAGCCATATTCGCCGATGCCCTGGCCGCCCGTGCGCGCCGCCAGCATCAGCGTGGCAAGGTCACCGATCGACCACAAACCCCAGGCGGGCGATCGCTCGCGTGCGCGGTCAGCCCAGACGCTGCGCCACGTCGGCCAGAAACTGACCGGCACGACCGCGACGACCAGCATGTGTGCCCAGAACGCCTCGCGAAAGACTAGCCACAGCAGGATCGCGGCGAGCGACGATCCCATGCAGACGCCCTCCAGCATGTCGGGGGCTGCCCAGCGCGAGCGCCGCCACAGCGCGACCGCGATCGTCACGCACGCCGCGGCCGAGAACAGGAACACGATCGACTGCGGCGTGCCCGGATTGACCGCGGCATAGGTGAACGCCTCCACCAATGTCGCGCTGCTCCAGATCAGCCACGACGCGCGGTTGGGCTCGACCAGTCGGCGCTGCAGACCTGCCAGATAGATGGCGTAGCCGGTGAAGCTGGCGGCGACGGCGAGAAGGAACCAGGGATCGGTGATCATGCTCGCAGCCGGACAGGGTTAACGCGAGCGTAACCACGCGATGCGCGCTCGTCCAGCGTGGACGCGAGCCGCGCAAAAGGATGGCTGGTCGGCTGCGTTTGAAAGCGGCTGCTATTCGCCGCCGCCGCGCGCGATCCACTCGGCGAGTGACAGGTCGCCCGTCGGCTCAACCGCCGCGCTCAACGTGTCGCGCATGATGTCGATCGCCCAGGCGGTGCGCTCGGGCGTGACGCCCGCCACCGCGTCGCTCGGAACCCATAGGTCATATTCGCGCATGTGCGCGTCGGCGGCGGTGAACAGGACGCAGATGTCGGCCGCGACCCCGGTCAGGATCAGGCGCGATACTCCTAGCCGCGGCAGGATTGCCGGCAAGTTCGTCGCGTAAAAGCCTGAAAACTCGGGCTTGATGACAAAATAATCCTGCTCGGCGGGCGCGAGCCGCCGTGCGATCTCGCCGCCCTCGGGATTGTCGCCGACCAGTTCGTCGATCAATTGCTCGGGCGTCGACTGCCACTGGCCGTAATTGTCGTTGACGTAGATCACGGGCACCTCGGCCGTGCGCGCCTGATCGCGCAGCGCTGCCACCGCGTCGGCGGCGCGGTGCGCGGCCTCAACGAGCGGTCGCGCATCCTCGAAATCGAAGCGGTTGAGCATGTCGATAATGAGCAATGCCGCCTTGTTCGCCACGCCTGCCTCTCTGTTTTGCTGGGATCGCCGACATAGGCGCGGGGACGGCTTCGCGTGATGACGCAGGTTAGCGCCGCTTCACGGCATGTGACGTTTGTCGAGTTTGCGCGCGAGCGTGCGCCGGTGCAGGCCCAAACGGCGCGCGGCCTCCGAGATGTTGAAGCCGGTGTCCGCCAGCGTCTGGTGGATATGCTCCCATTCCAGCGTTTTGATCGACGTGGGGCGCGTGGACAGATCGGCCTGCGCGTCCCCTTCGGTGCGCGCGAACGCGGCCTCGATGTCGTCGGTGTTGGCGGGCTTCGTCAGGTAATTGGTCGCACCCAGCTTGATCGCCTCGACCGCGGTCGCGATGCTCGCGAAGCCGGTCAGCACGACGATCCGCGTCGTGGCGTCCCGCTGGTGCAACCGCTCGACACAAACGAGCCCGGACGCACCGGCGAGCCGCAGGTCGACGACCGCGTGATCGGGTTTGAGCGCGTCGGCTACCTCGTCCAGCCGTTCGGGCCCGTTCAGCACCTCGACACGGTAGCCGCGGCGCTCGAACGAGCGCGCCAGCGTGCGGGCAAATACGGTGTCGTCCTCGATGATCAGCAGCCGCGGCTGGCTCACGCGGGCTCCTCCTCGTCGACCAACAGGGCGGCAATCGGCAGTCGCAACGTCACCTCCGCCCCGCCATTCAACAGGTTGCGCGCGTCCAGCGTTCCACCGAGCGTGCGGAGCACGTTGGTGGACAGGAACAGGCCCAGCCCGGCGCCGCGGCGATCCTTGCTGCTCTGATACGGCTTCCCGATGTTGCCGACAATCGAGGGCGGAAAGCCGTGGCCGTCGTCGCGGACGCGCAGGATCAGCACGTCGTCGGTTCGCTGCACGGTGACGTGGACGCGCGCAGCGCCCGCCTCCGCGGCATTGTCGAGCAGGTTGATCAGCGCCTGGGCGAGTGCGCGATCGGCGACGATGACCGCGTCCTGCCCAAGTTGGTCGTCGAGCGTGATCGCGACGGGTCCGCTCCAGCCGGTGACGATTTCCCGCACGAAGCGGCGAAGGCCGGTGCGCGCGGGCGCTTCCCCGGTCACCTCGCCCGCCGCAAAAAGGATGCCGGCCAGGATGTCCTTGCAGCGCGCGACCTCGACCCGCATGTCCTCGACCTCGGTGGCGAGCGCGGGATCGGCGCGAACCGCGGGCTCGCGCGTCCAGTCGCCGAGCGCGACCGACAATGAAGCCAGCGGGGTGCCGAGTTCGTGCGCGGCGCCGCTGGCGAGCAGGCCCATGCGGACGATATGCTCCTCCTCGACCGCGCGCTGCCGCAGCCGCGCCAGCCGGGCGTCGCGGTCGCGCAGATTGTGCGCGATGCGGGTGACGAACGCGACCAGAAGCACCGCGGCAAGCGTGAAGTTGAACCACGACGCGAACAGATACGGTGGCGACAGGTGGCTGGCGTAGAAACCCGGCAGCGGCACCGGACGAAAGATGATCGTCAGCGCGGCAAAGGCGAGGCTGGTGACCGCGACGAGCAGCCAACTCGACCACGCCTCCAGCAGGACGGCGCCGAGCACGACCTGGAGCAGGAACAGCGTGACGAACGGGTTGGTCGCGCCACCGCTCAGGAATAATTGCAGGGTCAGGCAAGCGACGTCGACGATCAGCCCGGCGAGCAATTGCAGGTTGGTCGGGGTGTGGCGCCGCTCAGCGATCAGCACCAGCAGGTTGAGGACGACGAGCAGCATCGCCGTCATCAACATCGTGTGCACCGGCAGCGGGATCTCGAGCAGGTAGCGTACCGCCATGATCGTCGCGACCTGCCCGCCGACAGCCAGCCAGCGCAGCTGTACCAGCAGCATGAAGTTGCGCCGCAGCGCGTCGTCGGGACTGGTGTCGAGTGCCGCGCCGCGGGGCGACAGCGCCGGCATCAGCGCTCGTCCTTCTCGGCGCGCAGCGAGCGCGCGAGCAGGAAGGCGACCATCGCCGCGAGGCCGAACCAGGTGAGTGCGTAAACGAGGTGGTTGTTGGGGAAGCGAACCACCGTCAACCCGCCGCGCGGCCAGGTGGCACCGCTCGCATCGGCGTCGATGAAATACGGCGCAACGCGGGGCGATCCGCGCTTGGCGGCGATGGCGGCGACATCGCGCGAGTACCAGCGGTCGGCGGCGGGATCGTTGCGGCGCAGGAAGCCGCCGTTCGGCTCGGTTACGCGTAACAGGCCGGTGACGCGCTGCTCACCCGCCGGAGCGGGATGGCGGCCACGCTCCCGCGGTGGCACGAAGCCGCGGTTGACCAGCACCGTCCAGCTACCGGTGTCGAGCGGGGTGATGACCCAGTAACCGGCGCCTAGATCGGTCGATGCCTGCGTGTAGGTATCGGCGTTGCTGCGATAACGCCCGGTCGCAACGATGCGGGTGTAGGCGTCGTCCTTGCCGATTGCCTGCCATCGGTTGGGGGCAGGGGCTGCGACCGGCGCGGCGGCAAGGCGGCGCTCGACCTGGGCGATGAGGTTCAGCTTCCACGCGCGTCGTTCGACCTGCCACACACCCAGCGCGATCAGCACCGCGATTGCAGCGGCGCCGAGCGCGAGCGGCAGAACGCGGACGCGCGCCAAGCTCACATCTGGTCCGACATCTCCGCCGCCGAAGTCGGGTTCATCGGCGGCATCATGTTCTGGTTCATGTGGAACATGACCCACAGCGAACCCGTCAGCGCGATCACGACGATGATGATCGTGAAGATCAGCGACATCAGCGTCCAGCCGCTCTCCGACTTGCGGTTCATGTGGAGGAAGTAGATCATGTGAACGACGATCTGCACGATCGCGAGCACCATGCAGATGCCCGCCACCACCGACTTGTCGCTGACCGCCCCCGACATGACGAGCCCGAACGGTATCGCGGTCAGGATCACCGACAGCACGAACCCGGTGACGTAGCTGCCGCGCGAGCCATGCGCCGCACCGCCGTCGACATGGTCGCTGGTGCCGCGGTCGTGCGCGTGGCGTTCCATGTCGACCGCCTGATGCTGGTTGGTCGGCGCGCTCATCGCAGCACTCCCAGAAGATAGACAAAGGTGAAGACGCCGATCCAGATGACGTCAAGGAAGTGCCAGAACAGTGATAGGCACTGGAGCCGCCGCATGTTCGCGTCAATTAATCCCTTGCGCGATACCTGCACCATCAGCGTGACCAGCCAGATGATGCCGAAAGTGACGTGCAGGCCGTGCGTGCCCACCAGGGTGAAGAACGACGACAGGAACGCCGACCGCCATGGCCCTGCGCCCTCGGCGATCAGGTTCGAGAATTCGTACAGCTCGATGCCCAGGAAGCAGAGGCCGAACACGCCCGTGATGGCGAGCCAGCCGAGCGTCGCGCCCTGTTTCTTCTCGTCCGCCGCCAGCATCGCGAAGCCATAGGTGATCGAAGAGAACAGCAGCATCGCGGTGTTGAGCGCGACGAGCGGCAGCTCGAACAGCTCGGACGGGCGCGGGCCGCCGGCGTAGCTGGCACCATAGACGCCCCATGCCGCGAACAGCATCGCGAAGATGAGGCAATCGCTCATCAGGTACAGCCAGAAACCGAGCATGGTGCTCTGGCCGGGCGGATGTTCGTGCGGATCGGTGTCGTAGAACGTCACCGCGCCTTGTGCGCCGGGGGGCACGATCGTCGTGCTGGTCATGCCTCAGGCCCCCGCGGCTGCATTGGCGAGGATGCGCGTGCGCTCCTCCTCGGTCCGCTCCACCTCATCCGCGTGGATGTGGAAGTCGCGGTCGTAGTTGAAGGTGTGGAAGATCGACACGGCCAGGATCCCTGCGAAGCTCAGCGCCGACAGCCACCACATGTACCAGATCATCGACAGGCCAAACGCCACCGACAAGCCACCCAGGATGATGCCCGTTCCGGTGTTCTTGGGCATGTGGATGTCGCGGAAGCCCGTCAGCGGACGCTCGGCGTTACGCGTCTTCATGTCGTAATAGGCATCCAGGTCGTGGATCACGGGAGTGAAGGCGAAGTTGTACGCCGGCGGCGGCGACGAGGTCGCCCACTCGAGCGAGCGGCCGTCCCACGGATCGCCGGTCCAGTCGCGCAGCCGTTCGCGATCGCGGAAGCTGACGTAGATCTGGATCAGGAAGGCGGCGATGCCAACCGCGATCATCGCAACACCGACCGCAGCGATGATGAACCAGATTTGCAGGCTCGGATCGTCGAAGTGCCGCAGGCGACGCGTCACACCCATCAGGCCGAGCACGTAGAGCGGGGTGAATGCGACCCAGAAGCCGACCACCCACGACCAGAAGCTGACCTTGCCCCACCACGGATCGAGCTTGAAGCCGAACGCCTTGGGGAACCAATAATTGATCGCCGCGAACATGCCGAACAGCACGCCGCCAATGATCACGTTGTGGAAGTGCGCGACCAGGAACAGCGAGTTGTGAAGCTGGAAGTCCGCGGGCGGCACCGCGAGCAGCACGCCCGTCATGCCACCGATGACGAAGGTGAGCATGAACGCCACCGTCCACATCATCGGCAACTCGAACCGGATGCGGCCCTTGTACATGGTGAACAGCCAGTTGAAGATCTTCGCGCCCGTCGGGATCGAAATGATCATCGTCGTGATGCCGAAGAAGCTGTTGACGCTCGCGCCCGAGCCCATCGTGAAGAAGTGGTGCAACCAGACGAGATAGGCGAGAATGCAGATGACCAGCAACGCGTAGACCATCGACGTATAGCCGAACAGCCGCTTGCCGCAAAAGGTCGAGGTCACCTCGCTGAACACGCCGAACGCCGGCAGGATCAGGATGTACACTTCCGGGTGGCCCCAGATCCAGATCATGTTCACGTACATCATCGGGTTTCCGCCACCGGTGTTCGTGAAGAAGTGCGTGCCGACATAACGGTCGAGGCTGAGCATCGCCAGCACCGCGGTCAGCACCGGGAAGGCAGCGACGATCAGCACGTTGGTGACGAGCGCCGACCAGGTGAAGATCGGCATCTTAAACATCGTCATGCCCGGCGCGCGCATCTTCACGATGGTCGCGATCAGGTTGACGCCCGATAACAACGTCCCCACGCCCGCGATCTGCAGCGCCCAGACGTAGTAATCGACGCCGACATCGGGTGAATAGTCGAGCCCCGACAATGGCGCCATCGCCAGCCAACCGGTACGCGCGAACTCGCCGACGAACAGGCTGGCCATCACGATCACCGCACCCGCTGCCGTCATCCAGAAGCTGAAGTTGTTCAGGAACGGAAAGCTGACGTCGCGCGCGCCGATCTGCAGCGGCACGACATAGTTCATGATGCCCGTCACGAACGGCATCGCCACGAAGAAGATCATGATGACACCGTGCGCGGTGAACACCTGATCATAATGGTGCGCGTTCAGATAGCCTTCATTCGCGCCAAACGCCATCGCCTGCTGCGCCCGCATCATGATCGCGTCGGAGAAACCGCGCAGCAGCATGACCGTGCCCAGGATCATGTACATGATCCCGACCTTCTTGTGGTCGACGCTGGTGAACCACTCGGTCCACAGCCACTTCCACAGCTTAAAATAGGTGATCGCGCCGACGAGCGCGATGCCACCCAGCATCACCGCGATGAACGTGCCGAGGATGATCGGCTCGTGGATCGGGAAGCTCTCCAGCGTCAGCCGGCCGAAGATGGTCTTGAGCAAGGTGTCGGACATATCGGTTCAGCCCTGTGCCACAGCCGCGACGCCGGGACGGCGTGCGGGTTCCAGGCGGGTCATGTTTCGGTTGCTCGGCGCGCCGCGCTCGTTCGATCCCTCGGCGGGGCCGCGCGGAGCAGTGAGGTGGGGTGCCGAACCCTTTTCGTTCGGATCCTTGCGCAGTGCGCCCTTGGGGGCGTCAACCGGCGGGCGGTCGTTGACGGGCGCGTGGCTGCCTGGCTCGGCCATGTCGTGCGACATGACGTCGCTCATGCACGGCACACCCGGCTTGACGCACATCTGCGTGATGCGGCGGAACAGCGTGTCGTTCACGCCACCGAAGCGGATCGGTTGCACGTTCTCGCTCGGCTGTTCCAGTTTCAGATAGGTGGCGTCGTTGAGGCGGGCCTGCGCCGCACGGGTCTGCGATGCCCAACGCGCGAAACCCGCATCGTCGACCGCGTAGGTCCAGAACGTCATGCCGGAGAAACCGGCGCCGCTGTAATTGCCCGAGCGACCCTCGAACCGCCCCGGCTTGTCGAGCACGGCGTGCAGTTTCGTCTCCATCCCCGGCATGGTGTAGATCATGCCGGCCATCGCGGGCACCCAGAAGGTGTTCATGACCGACGAGGAGGTCATGCGGAACCGCACCTGCCGGTTAAGCGGAAGCACCAACTCGTTGACGGTCGCGATCCCCTGTTCGGGATAGATGAACAGCCACTTCCAGTCGAGCGACACGACCTGCACCTCCAGTGGGCGGTCGTTGGCGGCGAGCGGCTTGTCGGGCGCCAGCCGACCGAGCGGACGGTAAGGGTCGAGCAGGTGCGTCGACACCCAGGTGAGGGCGCCGAGCGCGATGATGATCATCAACGGCGCAGCCCAGATCACCAGTTCGAGACCGGTGGAATGGTCCCAGTTCGGTGCGTATTCGGCGTCCTTGTTCGCGGCGCGGTATTTCCATGCGAACAGAACGGTCAGGACCATCACGGGGATGATGATCAACAGCATCAGCGCGGTTGACCACAGGATCAGGTGCGCCTGCTGGCGCGCGACGTCGCCCGCGGGGTTCATGACCACCATGTCGCAGCCCGACAGCATCCCCGTCGCGCCGATCGCGAGCACGGGGGCGAGCCAGGCGGAGCGCCGGTGCGAGGAGTGCCGGTTCTTCATCACGATCGAGCTAGGCTCCGTTGTGCGGCTGCGAAATAGGACAATTTGTCCTATCCCGCGGCCGTCGCGTGGAACCTAAAGCGCCTAGATAGCTTCGGAGTTTCATACCTATGGCACAGTCGATCACTTCGTCCGCGCCGCTTGAGCGGGATGCCCGCGCGGTCAACACGCGCGACGATCATGGTGTGAACCCGGGCGAGATCGCGATCGGCGTCATTATCGGACGCACGAGCGAGTTTTTCGACTTCTTCGTTTACGCGATCGCCTCGGTGCTCGTGTTCCCGCAGATCGTCTTTCCGCAACTCGACCGCGTATCGGGCACGCTCTGGTCGTTCGGGCTCTTCTCGCTTGCGTTCATCGCACGACCGATCGGCACGCAGATCTTCATGCGGATCGATCGCGAGCTGGGGCGTGGGACCAAGCTGACGATCGCGCTGTTCCTGCTCGGCACCGCGACGGTGGCGATGGCCTTCCTGCCCGGCTATGCCTCGGTCGGCATCTTCTCTCCGCTGCTGCTCGCGCTGTTCCGCATCGGTCAGGGTCTTGCGCTGGGCGGCGCGTGGGACGGTCTTGCCTCGTTGCTCGCGCTCAACGCACCAGACCAGAAGCGTGGGTGGTGGGCGATGGTGCCGCAGATCGGCGCGCCGCTCGGACTGATCGTCGCCGCCGGACTGTTCGCCTTCGCACTCGGCACGCTGTCGCCCGCCGACTTCCTGTCATGGGGCTGGCGCTACCCGTTCTTCGTCGCCTTCGCGCTGAACGTCGTCGCCTTGTTCGCGCGGCTGCGTATCGTCGTGACGCCCGAATATACCGACATGTTCAAGACGCGCGAGCTGACCCCGTCGCGCGTGACCGCGACGCTGAAGGCGCAGTGGCGCAACATCATCATCGGTGCGTTCGCGCCGCTCGCCAGCTTTGCGCTTTTCCACATGGTGACGGTGTTCCCGCTGTCGTGGGTCGCGCTCAACACCAGCGAGAACATCACGCGGTTCCTGCTGATCGAGATGTTCGGCGCAACCGTTTGCGTCGGCGCGATCGTGGCATCGGGGTTGCTCGCCGACCGGATCGGGCGCCGCTCGCTGCTCGGTTACACCGCGGCGGCGATTGCGGTGTACAGCGGGTTCGCGCCGCAGTTGCTCGACGCCGGCTACGTCGGCGAAGCCGTGTTCATGATCATGGGTTTCGTCCTGCTCGGCCTTTCGTTTGGCCAGTCGTCGGGCGCGGTGACCAGCAATTTCCCCAAGCGCGCACGCTATACCGGTGCGGCGATCACGTCGGATCTCGCTTGGCTGTTCGGCGCAGGTTTTGCGCCGCTCGCCGCGCTGGTGTTGGCGGAGGAATTCGGGTTGGTCGCGGCGGGCACCTATCTGCTGTCGGGTGCGGTCGGCACGCTGGTGGCGCTGGGGCTCAACAAGGAATTGGCACGCCGCCTCGATTGAGGCGGTGAGCAGTGCGCATGCATCCCAGCCGCGCGGGATCTGCCTTGTATCGCTGATCAACCATGCCGCTGGCTCCGTCGGAGGCATGGTGGCATGTCTTCCTCGATTTCTTCGAGGGAGTGGGTGATGTCGCAGGCGGCGAGCGAGGAGGCGACGAAGGCTAACGTCGACACATTGGTATCGTTCGTGATCGAACCATGCGCGTGAGCGGCCCTAACGATCACCGGCTCCGCTCGATCCTTGGCGGGGCTGCCGGGAACCTGGTCGAATGGTACGATTGGTACGCTTATTCGGCGTTCACGCTCTATTTCGCGCCGCACTTCTTCCCGGCCGGCGATCGCACGACGCAATTGCTCAACACCGCGATTGTCTTCGCAGTCGGCTTCGTCATGCGGCCGATCGGCGGGTGGGTCATGGGCATCTACGCCGACCGGCATGGGCGCAAGGCCGGGTTGACGTTGTCGGTGACGCTGATGTGTGCGGGCTCGCTGCTCATCGCACTGACGCCCACCTACCAGTCGATCGGCTGGCTCGCCCCCGCGATCCTGACGCTGGCGCGGCTGATGCAGGGGCTCTCGGTCGGCGGCGAATATGGCGCGAGTGCCACCTATTTGTCCGAGATGGCGGGCAGGGACCGACGGGGGTTCTTTTCCAGCTTTCAATATGTCACGCTGATCGCGGGTCAGTTGACTGCATTATGCGTGCTGCTGCTCCTCCAGGCGGTGATGAGCGCGGCAGCGCTGGAGGCGTGGGGCTGGCGCATTCCATTCGCGATCGGCGGCATACTGGCCGTGGTAGTATTCTGGTTGCGTCGCCGGCTCGCCGAGACGGAGAGTTTCACCAAGGTGCAGGACAGCGGTGCCAGGCGGTCGAGCCTCTTCGCGCTGTTGCGCGAGCATCTGCGCGAGTTCGTCACCGTGCTGCTGCTGACCGCGGGCGGCACGCTCGCCTTCTACGCTTACTCGATCTACATGCAGAAGTTCCTGGCGAACTCGGCCGGGTTCACGCGTGAGACCGCGACGTGGATCAGCGCGGGAACGCTGTTCGTCTTCATGTGCCTGCAACCGCTCGCGGGCGCATTGTCGGACCGGGTCGGGCGTAAGCCGTTGATGGTCGCGTTCGGCGTCGCGGGTGTCGTCTTCACCTGGCCGATCTTCTGGGCGCTGGAGCACACGAACAGCGCCGCGGTCGCGTTCGCGATCGTGCTGTTCGCGCTCGTGATCGTGACCGGCTACACCTCGATCAACGCGGTGGTGAAGGCGGAACTGTTTCCTGCACACATCCGCGCGCTGGGTGTTGCCTTTCCTTACGCCGTCGCGAACGCGTTGTTCGGCGGTACGGCGGAGGCGATCGCGTTGAAGTTCAAGCAGGCGGGGTGGGAGCAGGGCTTCTACTGGTATCTGACCGCGATGATCGCGGTGTCGTTGGTCACCTATCTGCGCATGCCCGACACGCGCGCGACCAGCCGGATCAGCGAGGACTGAGCGCGGGCACCGCGCGCGCCGCATCGGCGGGATCGATGCCGGGGCGTGCGCCCGCCGGGATCGTCTCGTCGCCGCGCATCGCGCGCCCGGCGCGCTGGATCGCGGCGATCAGCCTGGGGTAGATGCCGCACGGGCAGATGTTGGTGATCGCCGCCTTGATCTCCTCCTCACCCGGCTGCGTGTTGCGCTTGAGCAGCGCGGCCGCAGCCATGACGATGCCGGGAATGCAGAAGCCGCATTGCGTCACGTTCTCGGCCAGTAGCGCGAGCTGGACCGGATGATCGCGCTCGCGCGACAGTCCCTCGATCGTGGTGACGAACGCACCCTCGCAGCGCGCCAGCGGAAGCTGACACGATCGGACCGCGCGGCCATCGACATCGACGGTGCACGCGCCGCAGCTACCGCTGCCGCAGCCATATTTGGCGCCGGTCAGGTTCGACCCGTCGCGCAGCGCCCACAGCAGTGGGGTGTCCGCGACCATCAGATACTCGACCGGTTCGTTGTTGACGGTTAGACGGGTCATGGGAGATGCCATAGCGCAAGTCGCGGCTGGGGCATCGCTTTGTTACGGCAATAAGGGGCGGGCACGCCGAGGGCGCAGCACGCGAGGGGAGTATAGGAGCGCATGCAGGCAATGAATTCCGCACCCGCGGCCAGCGGTGATGCGAGCCACGGTTACGATGCGCCCGACCTGCGCATTTTCGTCTTCGCGCTGTTCTTCATCTTCGGCGGCATTACCAGCCTGAACGACATCATCATTCCGAAGCTGAAGGAGCTGTTCACGCTGACGCACGCGTCGGCGATGCTGGTGCAGACCGCCTTCTTCTTCGCCTATGCGCTCTTCTCGCTCCCCGCCGCCGGGATCGTGCGGCGCTTCGGCTATATGCGCACCGCCTCGATCGGACTGGTCACGATGACCGCGGGGTGCCTGCTGTTCATCCCCGCCTCGGCCAACGCCGCGTTCGGGCTGTTCCTCCTCGCGCTGTTCGTGCTGGGTGCGGGCATCACCATCGTGCAGGTCGTCGCCAACCCGCTGATCTCGCTGCTCGGCAAGCCGCAGAGCGCGTCGAGCCGGCTGACCTTCGCGCAAGGGTTCAACTCGCTCGGTACCACGCTGTTTCCGCTCGCGGGTTCGGCGCTGATCCTGGGCGGGCTCGCCAACCAGAGCGCGTCGACGCTCAGCGGCGCGGCGCTCGACGCGTACCGTGCGGAGAGTTCGCGCACGATCGTCCACACCTATCTCGGCCTCGCGGTCGCGCTGCTCGTCATCGCCGCCGTGGTGTGGACGCGGCGAAACCGTTTGAACGAGGAACAGGAGGATGCAGGCAGCATCTTCCACGCGCTCACCTTGCTCAAGCGTCCGCGTTTCGCCTGGGGCGTCGCGTGCATCTTCCTCTACGTCGGTGCCGAGGTGTCGATCGGGTCGCTGATCGTCAATTACCTGATGCAGCCGGGTGTCTGGGGTGTCGCCGACAAGGTCGCGGGCGATCACGTGCCCTTCTACTGGGGCGGCGCGCTCGTCGGCCGCTTCATCGGCGCCTGGGTGCTGACCAAGGTGTCGCCCGGCAAGGTGCTGGCCGCGGTTGCGGTCGCCGCGATCACGCTGATCCTCGTCTCCGCCAACGCGCACGGCGCGATCGCGGGCTGGTCGCTGCTCGCGATCGGTCTGGTCAATTCGATCATGTTCCCGACGATCTTCAGCCTCGCCAGCGAAGGGCTGGGCAAGCGCGCGGCCGAGGGCTCGGGCGTGATCGCGACCGCGATCGTCGGCGGCGCGATCGTGCCGTACCTGACGGGGCAGCTCGCCGACACGAGCGGCAGCCTGCAGTTCGCGCTGATCCTGCCCGCGCTCTGCTACCTCGTGATTGCGGCTTACGGCGTGTTCGCGCGCAAACCGGCGCCGGAACTCGCGGCGGCCTGATCACTTCGCCGGGATGCGCCGTCCGCCGCGTGGCAAACGGCGCACCCCCACGGGTCAGTGACCCAGCGCGGCGATCTCCGCGTCGCCGAAACCCAGCTCGCGCAGCAGCCCCGCGTCGTCACGCACGCCCGCCATTTGCGGCGCAACGGTGTCACTCACCGAATAGCGCGGTGCGGGGGCCGGCTGGGGCACGCCGCCCGCCTCGACGAACGCGCCGCGCGCCACATTGTGCGGGTCGGCGCGCGCCTCGTCGAAGCCGAGCACGGGCGCGAAGCAGATGTCGTGCCCCTCGAACAGCGCCACCCATTCGTCGCGGCTGCGGGTGCGGAACAGCGCGGTCAGCTCGTCCTTGAGCTCGGGCCAGCCACGCTGGTCCATCTGACGATCCCACTTCGCGTCATCCAGCCCGGCGACACGGCGGAACTCGGCGTAGAATTGCGGCTCGATCGCGCCGAGCGAGACGTATTTGCCGTCGCTCGTCTCGTATGTGTCGTAGAAATGCGCGGCGGTATCGAGCAGATTGGTGCCGCGCTCGTCGCGCCAGCGCCCCATCGCGCGGAACCCCCACATCATCGACATCAGCACCGAGGACCCCTCGGTCATCGCCGCGTCGACCACCTGACCCTCGCCGGTGCGCTGTGCATGAATGAGGGCGGCGAGCATCCCGAAGGCGAGAAACATCGCGCCGCCGCCGAAATCGCCCGCGAGGTTGATCGGCGGCGTCGGCTTCTCGCCCGCGCGGCCGAGCGCGTGGAGCACGCCCGACAGCGCCACGTAGTTGATGTCGTGCCCCGGTTCGTGCGCGCGCGGTCCCGTCTGCCCCCAACCGGTCATCCGCCCGTAGACGAGCCGCGGATTGTCGCCGAGCAGCACGTCGGGGCCGAGCCCCAGCCGCTCCATCACCCCCGGGCGAAATCCCTCGATGATCGCGTCCGCGTCGCGAACGATGCGCCGCACCGCCGCGATCGCGTGCGGGTTCTTGAGATCGAGCGACACCGACCGGCGGCTGCGCAGCAGCGGGTCCTTCGCATCGATCGCGAGCGACAGGCCCCCCGGCTTCGCACGGTCGATACGGATCACCTCCGCGCCGTGGTCGGCGAGCATCATGCCCGCGAACGGCCCCGGCCCGATGCCGGCGAATTCGACCACGCGGATGCCCGAGAGCGGTGGCTTGCTCATTCATTCCTCCCCGATCGTTTCGGGCGAGCCTAAAGCCACGTCGCAATCGGCACAACAAAAGTTATGGCGTAAGCTGGTGCGCGTAACGCGGCTGGTCGATCGCGAGCGTGTCGAGCGCGCATAGCCGCAGATGCTCGACGAGCGCGGACTCGTCGGGCGCGATCGTGCCGCCGCGGATCGCCGCCACCAGCGCGCGGTCGAGTTCGTCGCGCGTCCCTTCCTGTCCGAGCAGTTCGCGCATCCGCGCAGCGGCGCGCGCGTCGGCGGCGGGACCGAGCGTCAGGTCGCGGCCTGCGATCTCCAGCGCGTTGCGCGCCACGCGCATCGCGAAGGGCGGCGCGCTGCCGTCGACGGGCATCCAGGCGGCGACCCCCGCGACAAGCTCGGCAGCGGTCGGGTGCGTGATCACCCGCGCGAAGCCTCGATGATCGCGACGATGTCGGCTTCCGCCTCGGACAGGCGGCGGCCGATCACGCCGCGCTCGGGCCCGGCGGAGGGGTCCGCAGCGAAGCTTGCATACATCATGGTCGTCATCACCCCCCATTTCAGGCTGCCGAGCATCGACCAATACTCCACCCGCGCGGGGTCGATCGGCTCTCCGCCTGCTTCGGCATAGCCCGCGAGCAGATCGTCAACCTCGCCGAAGCCGCCGACGCGGCGATGCGGTTGCCCGAAGCGCCAGCTAGCGGTGCACAGCCAGCCGAGGTCTTCCGCCGGATCGCCGACGTGGGCGAGTTCCCAGTCGAGCACCGCGACCAGCCCGTTCGCCGGATCGACCATCAGATTGCCGTTGCGGAAATCGCCGTGGATCAGCCGCGGCGCGACCGCGTCGCGCGGCAACCGCCGCTCGAGCCAGCGGAACGCCGCCTCGATCGTCGGGCGGACGGCACCCGACGCGCGCCACGTCGCCTCGTAGCGCGCGAGCGTCGCGGCGGCGTCGACATACTCGAGCGTCGCGGGCGGCGTGACCGCGTGGATACGCGCGAGCGCTGCACCGCACTGGCGCGCGAGGCTCGGGCGGACCGTGGCTAACGCGGGATCGGTCGCGATCCGCTTGCCCAGCGTCTCGCCCGCGATGCGGTGCATCACATAAGCGTCGCCCAACCCGCCGTACGTGTCATCATCCTCGCAGACATGCACGATGCGCGGCGCGGGCACGCCCGCCGCGACCGCGCACGCGATCACCTCGGCCTCGCGGGCGAGCGGTGCGGTCGACGTGTCGGCGGATGTGGGGGCGGACGCGAGGGCGGCGGCGCGACGTCGCAGGATCAACGGCACACGTTCGTCTGGTGTCACCGCGTCGAACGACCAGGTCTCCATGCTCGCGCCGCCGGTCAGTCGCGTCATATCGGCGATCGCGTACGCGCCGGGGGCGAGCCGGGGCGCGATCCGGCCGAGCCGCTCGGCAATGTCGTCCCTGCTCAGCCGCTCGGTCATCCGTGCTCCCGTAAGGGGATGTAAAACCCGCGGACACGCGCTACGCAAGTTAAAAGACTCGACTTAATTCGGGAGAGGGCGATGGACTTCGATCTGCCGGCCACGTTGCGCGACTATCTGGGCGAGCTGGATGCCTTCATCGAAGCCGAGATCAGGCCACTCGAGCAGGCCGACGAAAATGTCCGCTTCTTCGATCATCGCCGCGAATATGTGCGAACCGATTTCGAGCGCGACGGACTGCCGCGTCCCGAATGGGAGGCGCTGCTCGTCGAGGCGCGGCGGCGCGCGGACGCGGCGGGGTTCCTGCGCTTCGCGATGGACCCGAAATTCGGCGGGCAGGGCGGCTCGAACCTTTGGATGTGCGTAATCCGCGAATATCTCGCCGCCAAGGGCCTCGGCCTCCACAACGACCTGCAGACCGAACATTCGATCGTCGCCAACAACCCGTTCGCGCGCATGTTCGACGATTACGGCACGCCCGCACAGAAGGCGGAGTTCATTTCGGGCATGTTCGACGGCACGCGCCGCATCACCTTCGGACTGACCGAGCCGAAACACGGATCGGACGCGACGCATATGGAGACGCGCGCGCGCCGCGAGGCCCGCGATGGCGTGCCCGGCTGGGTGCTGACCGGTGAGAAGATGTGGACGACCGGGATGCATGCCGCCACCCACTGCGCCCTGTTCGCGCGGACGAGCGGTGAGGACGGCGCGGCGCGCGGGATCAGTTGCTTCCTGGTCCCCGTCGATAGCGTAGGCGTGAAGATCGAAGAATATCTCTGGACCTTCAACATGCCGACCGACCACCCGCGGGTCCGCTTCGACCAAGTCTGGGTGCCCGACAGCGCGTTGTTCGGCGAACCAGAGAACGGCCTGCCGCTCGCGCAGAGTTTCGTGCACGAGAACCGGATCAGGCAGGCGGCGTCGAGTCTGGGCGCGGCGAGCTACTGCGTCGAGGAATCGATCCGCTACGCCCGCGCGCGCAAGCCCTTCGGCGAGGAGCTGGCGCGCAATCAGGCGATCCAGTTTCCACTGGTCGAACTCGCGACGCAGATCGAGATGCTGCGGCTGCTGATCCGCAAAACCGCCGCGGACATGGACGCCATGCCGCACGCCGAGGTCGAGCGCCGGCTGTCGGACAAGGTCAGCATGTGCAACTATTGGGCGAACCGGCTGGTGTGCGACGCCGCCGACCGCGCGATGCAGGTGCACGGCGGGATCGGCTATTCGCGCCACAAGCCGTTCGAGCACATCTATCGCCACCACCGCCGCTACCGCATCACCGAAGGTGCGGAGGAGATCCAGATGCGCAAGGTGGGTGCGTTCCTGTTCGGCTACATGGGCCCGCGGCGCGTCGAATTGTCGGCGCTCGACTGGTCCGACGTCGACTATCGCGCGCAGTCGCAGATCCGCCCGCGCTCGGGCGCACAGGCACTGGGCTAGGCTGCTACGCGCGAAGTTGGCGCGGGCACGATCATTGGACACGAAAACCATCGAAGGGGAGAGGGACGATGCTCAAGACGCGGTTCACCGAGGCGTTCGGGATCGAACATCCGATCGCGCAGGGCGGGATGCAATGGGTCGGCAAGGCGCATCTGGTCGCCGCGGTCGCGAACGCTGGCGCGCTCGGGTTCGTGACCGCGCTGACGCAACCGACGCCCGAGGCGCTCGCCGAGGAAATCCGCCGCACGCGCGACCTGACCGACAAGCCGTTCGGCGTGAACCTGACCATCCTGCCGACGATCAACCCGCCGCCCTACGCCGAATATCGCCGCGCGATCATCGAGGGCGGGGTCAAGATCGTCGAGACCGCCGGGTACAAGCCGCAGGAGCATATTGACGATTTCAAGGCGCACGGGGTCAAGGTGATCCACAAATGCACCGCGGTCCGGCACGCGCTATCGGCCGAGCGGATGGGCGCGGACGCGATCTCGATCGACGGCTTCGAATGCGCCGGGCATCCGGGTGAGGACGATATTCCCGGGCTGATCCTGATCCCTGCCGCCGCCGACAAGGTACGCGTGCCGATGCTGGCGAGCGGGGGCTTCGCCGATGGGCGCGGGCTGGTCGCGGCGCTCGCGCTCGGTGCCGACGGCATCAACATGGGAACGCGCTTCTGCGTGACGCAGGAGGCGCAGATACCCGATACGTTCAAGGAGCGCATGGTCGCCAACGACGAGCGGCAGACCGACCTGATCTTTCGCACCCTCCACAACACCGCCCGCGTCATGAAGAACAAGGTCAGCGAGGAAGTGGTCGCGATCGAGCGCGCGGGTGGCGCCGAATTCGCCGACGTGCAGCATCTGGTCGCGGGCAGGCGCGGCGTCGCGGCGATGGAGCGCGGCGACACCGACGACGGTATCTGGTCGGCCGGCATGGTCCAGGGGCTGATCCACGACGTGCCGACCGTCAGCGACTTGGTCGACCGCATCATTGCCGAGGCCGAGTCGATCATCGAAGCGCGGCTCGCCACGATGATGGCGCGCGTCACCGATGCTGTCCGGTAGCGTAAATCGGGACGCCCGCCTTGTTCGGGCACTAGCGCAGGCGCCTCGCTTTGCTCTAGGACAAGGACAAAGTGAGTACAGGAGCGGCGTTTGGCAGGCGATGGAGTGGCAGCGCGGGGGATGGCTGCGTCGGTTCAGCTCGATCTGACGGCGTGCGACCGTGAGCCGATCCACATTCCGGGCGCGGTCCAGCCCCACGGCCTGCTGCTGATCGCCGAGCCCAAAACGTTGACGGTTGTCGCCGGCGCAGGCCACATTGAACGCCAGCTTGCCCCCGACTGGCTCGGCCGCTCGCTGTCCGACCTGCTCGGCATTGACGTGGCGGGCGTGCTGGCGCGTTCGGTGGCAGGGCCGGGCGGGACGGTGATCGGCGGCGTCGTCGCCGGGCACGATGTCGCCTTTCACCGCTCGGGCGCGTATCTTATCGCCGAGCTTGAGCCGGCCGACCCGGATGCGAGAAGCGCTGCGGAAACGCTCGGTTGGCTCGATGCAACCGCGAGCGGGTTCGAGCGGACCGCGACGCTTAAGGCATTGTGCGAGCGTGCCGCGATTGCGTTCCGTGCGCTGACCGGGTTCGATCGCGTGATGGTGTACCGCTTCCTCGATGACGAGGCGGGCTACGTCGTCGCCGAGGATCGCGACCCATCGCTCGACACCTTTCTCAACCACCATTTTCCTGCCAGTGATATCCCGCGCCAGGCACGCGCGCTGTACGTGCGCAATCGAACCCGCGTGATCCCGACGATCGACTACGATCCGCAGCCGATCCGTCCGGCGGCGTTCTCTGGCATTGACCTGAGCGACGTCGCGATCCGCAGCGTGTCGCCGATCCACCTGCAATACCTCCGCAACATGGAAGTGGGTGCCTCTGCGTCGATCTCGATCGTGAAGGACGGGATGCTGTGGGGATTGATCGCGTGTCACCATCACGCGCCCAAGCAGCTTTCGCGCGACGTGCGAACGGTGGCGGCGGCATTGGCGGGCGGCTTGTCGCGGCAGATCACCGCCAAGGAGGAAGCCGAGAGCTACCGCGAGCGGCTGGCGCTTCGGACCGAGGAAGACACGTTGCTCCCTGCGCTGTTCGGGGACGAGCGGATCGAGCGCGTGCTGGCGCGGCGGCGCGAGGACATGCGCCGCATGATGGGGGCGGACGGCTTCGCGGTCCTCGGCGAGCGGATCGAGACGACCGGCTTCTGCCCGACCAACGACAAGCTGCGGCTGCTGGGCGAGTGGCTGGGCAAGCGCGACGATGCCGGCGTGTTTTTGACACGCGAACTGAGCGCCGACTGGAGCGAGGCGAACCTGCTGGCGCCGTTTACCGGCGTTCTCTCGATCAGTCTGCCGCAGCAGCGCCTGACGCTGCTTTGGTTGCGCGTGGAACACATCGAGCAGGTCGAATGGGCGGGCAATCCGCACAAAGCGGTGCAGCACGATCCCAAAGCCGCGCTGACGCCGCGTTCCTCGTTCGAGAGTTGGACGCAGACGGTACGTGGGCGCGCACGGCGCTGGACACTCGAGCAGGTCGACGCGGCGCAGCGGCTGCGGCGGATGCTGCGCGAGGCGGGGCTGCTTGACGAGCTACGCCGGGTCAACAGCGACCTGGGTCGCGCGATCGCGGAGAAGGACGCGGCGCTGGGTCAGAAGGATCTGCTGATGCGCGAGGTCGATCACCGCGTGCAGAACAGCCTGCAACTCGTTGCATCGTTCCTGATGCTCCAGGCGCGTGCGGCCGGACCGGGCGAGGTAGCGGATCAGTTGCAGGAAGCGCGTTCGCGGCTGTCGGCGGTCGCGCTCGTCCACCGCCGGCTCTACCGCGACGATCAGATCGCGACGATCGACCTGTCCCGCTACCTAGGCGAACTGCTGGACGACATGCGCACGTCGCTGGGTCGCGACTGGGGCAATCGGCTGTCGGCGGAGCTGGCGCCGGTGCTGATCCCGACCGACCGCGCGGTGAACGTGGGGCTGATCGCGGCCGAGTTGATCACCAACGCAACCAAATACGCTTATACCGCCGAGAATCCCGGGCCGATCGACATCGTACTGGAGCAGCATCGTAACAAGCTGCGGCTGATCGTTGCCGATCAGGGCCGCGGCAAGCAGGGCGACAATGTCGGGTTTGGCAGCCGGATGATGAGCGCAGTGGTGCAGCGGATCGGCGGCGAGGTCGAATATCAGGACAATCAGCCGGGCCTCCGCGCGGTGCTGACCGCGCCGATCGAGGAAGATTGATCGCGGGGTCGCTAACTGCTCAGCGCGGGGAAACCAGCGCGGGTTGGGTCACTTGGGCGGCCTTGGCATAGAGCTCGAACGTCGCCGCAGCGCCGGCGAGCAGTGCGTCATGCCAGTCGGGCGAGGCATGCGCGCCCGCGGTGTCGATCGCCTCGCGGATCGCACGCCATTGTCCGGGGGCGTGCGCGGCAGCGAGATAGCGTGACGGCAGATCGGTGCCAACCGAGCGCGCGAGCATGACACCGCCGAGTCGCGATCCTTCGACTACGTAGAGCGCGCCCCACGAACCGGCTTCGTCAAGGTACCCAAGTTGCAGCCGAGGCGGCATGTCTTCACCCAGATCGGCGAGGTCGCGCGCGAGTAGCGCCGTGCGCGGCGGGAGCGTGCGCGCGAACGGAAGCGCGGCGATTGCAGTTTCCGCCGTAGGCAGCGCGCGGGCGTGCGCGACGAGGAAGCGGCGATAGGCAGCGCGATCGGTCAGATCGAAGTTGCCGAACGCTGCGTCCACCAGATCGTGCGAAGCGCGGGTGGCGGTACGCAGCCGTGTTACCGCAGAGGTCGTGTCAGTCGAGACCATTCTCCAAGAAACGCTCAGCAAGCGCACAGTGCATCGCGATGCCCTTCGCCATTACCGACTCGTCGATCGTCATGCGCGTGTTGTGCAGCGGCGGATTGGTGCGCGGGTCGGTTCCTTCGGGTGCGACACCGATGAACGCCATCGCGCCGGGTATTTCGCGCAGGACGTAGGAGAAATCCTCTCCGCCCATCATCGGTGCGGGCATCACCGACCAGCCGCCATCGCCGCTGATCTCGCCGGCGAGGCTGCGCATCAGCCCGGTGGCGCGCGAGTCGTTCATCGTGACGGGATAGCCTTCCTCCAGTCCGACCTCGGCGGTGCAATCGTGCGCGGCGGCAACGTTCTCGCAAATACGGGCAAAGGCGGCGCGCATCGCCTCGCGCGTGGCGGGCGAGAGCGTGCGCAGCGTGCCCATCAGCTTGACCTCACCGGGGATGATGTTGTGCGAGGAACCGGCGTGAATTTGCGTGATCGTTAGCACGGCCGGGTCGGCGACGGGCACGCGGCGCGCGACATGGTTCTGGAGCGCGGTTACGATTGCGCAGGCGACGGGGATCGGATCGACGCATTCGTGCGGCATCGCGGCGTGGCCGCCGCGTCCCTTGATCGTTGCGAGCACCGTGTCGGTCGAGGCGAGCAGCGCGCCCTCGCGGCTGACGAACACGCCGGCGGGCGCGTTGGGCGAGATGTGGAGCGCGAACGCAGCCTCGGGCCGGGCGACGTCGAGGAGCCCGTCCTCGATCATCCGGCGGGCGCCGTGATGCCCTTCTTCGCCGGGCTGGAACATGAACACGATCGTTCCCGACAGCTTGTCCCGGCGCGCGCACAAGGACTTGGCGGCGCCAGCAAGCATCGCAGTATGCGCATCGTGGCCGCAGGCGTGCATCGCGCCGGGGATGGTGGAGGCGAAGGGGAGGCCGGTTTCTTCCGTCATCGGCAGCGCGTCCATATCGCCGCGCAGCAGCACGGTGCGTCCATTGGACCCCGCGCCTCCCGCGCGACCGCCGCGCAGGATTGCGACAAAGCCGGTAGTCGAGGTGCTGTCGTGAATTTCCAGCGGGAGGCTGGCGAGCGCGGCTTTCGCCTTCTCGGTGGTGCGCGGGCAATGGAGGCCGACCTCGGGCTCGGCGTGGATTGCGCGGCGCAGCGCAATCGTGTCGGCGAGCTGTTCGGCGCCGAGCGCGCTCCAGTCGGTGCGAGTGGCGAGGGTGGCGGTCATGCGAACGGCTCCTTTGGCGCTAGTTCTAGGCGCAAGCGCCGGCCGCGCCAAGCCGGTGGAAGGTCACGAACGTCACGCGTCACACGGGCGCATGGGCGCGCGCGCGTCCATGCGCGATCGAGCGGTGTAGACATGGAAACGGCGTGGAGGACAGCAGTGGATGAGGCGAGGGCGTAGTTTGGGTCACTGGCGGTGGCGTCCACCCTGACTTTATCCCGCATCCGCGCTATGACCGAGACCAGTAGCAAGCGGGATCCCAGATCACAGCGGGGATGACGGAAGGCGTGATCGGGCGGGGTCACGCCGCGTAGTTCACGTCATCGTGACCGCACTGGCGCAGACGGTCTTGCCTCAGCGCGGCAACACGACGCAGCCGCTGCCGGCACGCATGCAGGCGCGCTGGGCGTCCGCCTTGCTTGCGAAGCCGCTCACCTGAAGGCGCGTGATCCCGCCGCTGCGCGCAAAGCTGGGGGTTCCGCCAACGCGCGCGCCAACGCGCGACCACAAGGTACGCGCGTTGCCGTCCTCGGCGAAAGCACCGAGCTGGATGCGATACGCGCCGCCGCTTGCCTTAGGCGGAGTGCGGACAGGCACCGGGGCTGGCTTCGGCACCGCGGTGCGCTCTGCTACAGAGCGCGCGGGGGTGGTCGGGGCGGTGCCTGTTGACGGCTCCTTGCGCTCGCGCTGATCAGGTTGCTCACGCCGCTCGGGACGTTCTGCGTGCTCCGCGCGGCCCGGTTGCGTGTAGGATGCGCCGGGACGCGTCGTCGCAGGCACCGGGCGCGACGGCGCCGGCACCGGACGCGCGCCAGGCTCCGCCGAGGCAACCGCCGTCGCGGGAGCGGCCGCGGCCGAGCGCGCACGCGTCTCGATCTCTTGCGCGAGGGCGATCCCCTGGCGGCGCTGTTCCTCGGGAATGTATTTGTCCATCTGCGCCAGCGTCTGCGAACCCTGCGGCAGCCCCTGCTGCGACGAGCGGGTGACGAGCGCGTAGGCGCGGGTCCAGTCGCGCGGCACGCCGTCGCCGTTGAACAACATCGTGCCGAGCACGAGTTCGGTACGCTTTTCGTCGCGCGCCGCCGATTTCTCCAGCCACGGCAATGCTTCGGCCTTTTTGCCTTCCTGGAACAGCGACAGCGCGTAATTGTCGGTCGCTTGCGGGTGGTTCTGCGCCGCCGCCTTGCGGAACCACTCGGTCGCCTGCGTCTGATCGGCGGGAACGCCGCGACCCAGTTTGTAGGCCTGGCCCAAATTGAATTGCGCGTCGGCGTCACCGGCGACGGCGGGAGCGCGCCACTGCGCAACGGCGGCGGAATAGTCACCACGGCTCCACGCTTCTACGCCAGACTTCACGTCGGCGAGCGCGGGGGTTGCCGCCATCATCGCCGCTGCCAGCACCACCAAACGCGTCTTCATCACCGCTGCCCCTAAAGCTCGCGCCCATCATGCCCGAGGCTGCGCGATGGTGAAAGTGGCTTAGCCACGGTGACGACGTTAACGGTATGTTGAGCCTGCGCTGGCATTCCCGTTTCGACACAGGCGGGCGTTCGCGCCAACGGCATGCCGCCCGCCCGCACTTAACACCGCGCGTCCGCGAGCGGGCGCGCGCGAGGCGACGAAGCGGTGGGGACGACGATGGTGACGGTTTCTGCAAACGGGCTTTCGGCCAAGAGGCTTGCCGGCATCGGCTTGTCGGCGTTCCTGCTGGGCAGCGGTGGTCTGATGGCGGTGCAGGCGATCGACCCTGCCGTTGCGACGCAGCGGACCGACCCCAAAAAGGCGGCGAGCTACGCGCGCAAGGCCTCGGCACTGCTCGGCAAGCAGAAGTGGGACAAGGCGGTTCGCTATGCCGAAGCGGCGGTGCTGAACAGCCCGGCGGACGCAGGCTATCGCATGATCCTCGCCAATGCGTACCTCCGCGCAGGGCGCTTCGAGGCGGCACGCACGACTTACGGCGACGTGTTGTCGCTCCAGCCGACCAACGCCAAGGCGGCGTTGAACCTCGCGCTCGCGCAGACGGCGCTCGGGCAATGGGACGCCGCGCGGCAGATGCTCGACGCGCATGCGGGCGAGATCGCGACAGCCGACCGGGGACTCGCGATCGCACTTGCCGGTGACCCGAACACCGCGATCGAGCTGCTGACGGCGGCGACGCGCGCGCCGGGGGCGGACGCGAAGACGCGGCAGAACCTCGCACTTGCGATGGCGCTGGGCGGGCATTGGCAGGAGGCACGGACGCTGATCGGCGTCGACATGAGCCCGACCGAGGCCGACGCACGCATGATCGAATGGGCGACGTTTGCGCATCCGGCCTCGTCCGCGGCGCAGGTGGCCAGCCTGCTCGGCATCACGCCGGTCGAGGACACCGGCCAGCCGGTCGCGATTGCACTCAACGCGGCAGTCGCGCCAACGCGGGCGGCAGCGGTCGATTCGGTCGATCGCTTCATGCCGGGCCAGCCCGATCCGGCGCAGGTCGCCGAGGCTGCACCGCAGCCCGCCGTCGGCGAGGTCGCTGTCGCGCAGGTCGCGACGCCTGCCGTTGCCATGCCGAAGCCGGAGCTCGTGCGGCTCGCCAGCCTCATCAGGTCGGACGGCAATTACAAGGTCCGCAGCGGCGAGCCGGTCGTTCAGCCGCGCGGGGAACGGTTTGCTGCACTTAAGGCGCCCACACCTGGTCACTGGTACGTTCAACTCGGCGCGTACGAGAATGCCGCGGTTGCGCGCGATGGATGGGCGCGGGCGTCTCGGCGCTACGCCGGTTTTGCCGCGCTTACGCCCGCTGGCATGTCGGCGTCGGTACGCGGTGCGACCTATTATCGTCTGTCGGTCGGCGGCTTCGCACGCGCGGATGCGGAGCGGATGTGCCGCGGCTACCGGGTCAAGGGCGGGCGTTGCTTCGTGCGCCAGCAGGCGGGCGATCAGATCGCCGCCTGGGTCAAGGGCAAGGGCGTGCAGGTCGCCTCACGCTGAGGTGGCGCGTGACGCCGCGCTAGAGCGCGCGGCCGCCTTTCCACACGCGCAGCACGCGGCCCTGCACCGGCAGGCGGTCGAATGGCGTGTTCCCTGCCGCGCCGGGTGTCGCGTCGGCGTCGATCTGCCACGACGCATTCCGATCGACCAGGATGACGTCGCCGGGCATCCCGGGGACGAGCGCTCCGGCCTCGATCCCTAGCAGCCGGGCGGGCGCGTGCGCGAGCAACTCGGTCAGCCGCACGAAACTGACCACATCGTCGCGCACCAGCCCGAGCGCGAGCGGCAGCAGCGTGACCGCCCCTGCCGCGCCTGCGGTCGAGTCAGCGAACGGAAGGCGTTTCTCCTCCGGCCCATGCGGGTCGTGACCCGAGGCGAGCACGTCGATTGTGCCGTCGGCGAGCGCGGCGAGCGCGGCGCGGCGGTCAGCTTCGGATCGCAAGGGAGGAGACAGGTGCGCGAAGGTGCGAAAGTCGCTCATTGCGTTGTCGGATAGGAGCAGGTGCGCGGGCGTGATGCCGCAGGTGACGCGTACCCCGCGCGCCTTGGCGCCGCGGACAAGCGCGAAACCGGTTGCAGTCGTGACCTGACGCAGGTGGAGCCGCGCACCCGTTTCCTCGGCGAGCATCAGGTCGCGCACGATCGCGAGCGGCTCAGCAAGCGACGGTGCGGCGGGCAGGCCGAGCCGCGTTGCGGTCTCGCCCGCGGTCGCAACTGCGTCCGCGGTGAGGCTGCTGTCCTCGGCATGCGTGATTACGGCTAGGTCGAGATCGCGCGCGTAGGTCAGAACGCGGTGCATGACGCCGGTGTCGGCTATCCAGCCGCGTCCCGTGCCGACCGCGCGCGCGCCGGCCGAGGCGCAGATCGCCATCTCGGCGAGGTCGTTGCCCTTCAGCCCGCGTGTCGCGGCGGCGATCGGGTGGATCCAGAGGTCAGGGCGGCCGATCAGCGCCGAGCGCTGCACGATGCCCGGCTCGTCGAGCACGGGCGACTGGTCGGGCATCAGCGCGACGCGAGTGATGCCGCCGGCGCGAAAGGCAGCGCGGTCGATCTTGGCGACGCCCACGTCGACGATGCCGGGCAGGATCAGCTTGCCACCGCAATTGACGCGGACCGCGTCATCGGGTGCGAGGCCGTCCGAGATCACGCCATCGACGATCAGCAGGTCACCGTGGCGCTCGCCAGCCACGGGGCAGACGATGTGCGCGTTGACGAGATGGAGCGCGCTCATGCCCAACCCTCCACGCCGCGGGCGCGCCTGGTCAGCACGTCGAGGCACGCCATGCGCACCGCAACCCCCATCGCGACCTGCTCGGTGATCGCGGAACGCTCGACGTGATCGGCGACCGCTGAGTCGATCTCGACACCGCGGTTCATCGGACCGGGATGCATCACCAGCGCATCGGGGGCGTAGCGGTCAAGGCGTTCCATCGTCAGGCCATAGCGAAGGTGATATTCGCGCACAGACGGCACGTAGCCTCCTGACATGCGCTCGGTTTGCAATCGCAGCATCATCACGACGTCGGCGTGCGCGATCGCCTGATCGAAGTCGGTAAAGGCGGTAATGCCCATCCGCTCGATCTCGGGCGGCATCAGCGTCGAGGGCGCGCAGACGCGGACCTCGGCGGCGAGCGCGGTGAGCGCGAGGATGTTCGATCGCGCCACGCGGCTGTGAAGCAGGTCGCCGCAGATCACGACGCGCTTGTTGGCGATGCTACCCAAACGGCGGCGGATGGTGAGCGCGTCGAGCAACGCCTGCGTCGGGTGTTCGTGGCGGCCATCGCCCGCATTCAGCACCGGGCAGTCGACCTTGTCCGCGATCAGCCGCACCGCGCCCGAGCTCATGTGGCGGATAACGATCACGTCGGCGCGCATCGCATTCAGCGTCATCGCGGTGTCGATCAGCGTCTCGCCCTTCTTCACGCTCGACTGCGCGGCGTGCATGTTGACGACGTCGGCGCCGAGACGTTTGCCCGCGATCTCGAAGCTCAACAGCGTGCGGGTCGAATTCTCGAAGAATGCGTTGATCTGCGTGAGGCCGGCCAGCCGTTTGTCGGCGGTGGTCGGTGCGCGGTTCGCCTCGACCCATTGCTCGGCCTCGTCGAGCAGGAAGGTGATCTCGTGCGGTTCGAGCCCGTCGATCCCGGTCAGGTGACGGTGCGGGAACACCGCACCGCCGGGGATGAGGGTTCCGGGGCGGTGGTCCGAGCGTTGCATCGAGCGCGGTGATTATGGCGCGGGCCCGCGCGGTGCAAGGCTCGTGCGCGTTGCAGGGAAGGACAGGTGATGACGATCTACACGATCGGGTATGAAGGCGCGACCATGGATGGGTTCATCGCGGCATTGCACGAAACAGGCGTGCGACGCGTGATCGACGTGCATGGGCTGCCGCTGTCGCGGCGCCCGGGATTCTCGAACTCGACGCTCGCCGCCTCGCTCAAAGCCGAGGGGATCGATTATGTCCACCTGAAGGCGCTCGGCACACCCAAGCCGGGGCGCGACGCGGCAAAGAAGGGCGATGTCGCGACGCTGACTGCGGTCTACGACGCGCAGCTGGACCTACCCAAGGCGCAGATCGCGGCGGCGCGTATGCTCGCCCTTGCCGACGAGCTGCCCAGTGCGTTGCTGTGTTACGAACGCAATCCGTGCCACTGCCACCGCACCCTGCTGCTGGGCGCGGTGGGCAAAGGGCGCGCGGTGGTTGACCTCTACGTCTAACCCGCGACCGGCAGGCGTATGCTGCCGTCGTCGTGCCGTTCCAGCGGCGAGTAGGCCACCGCGGTTTCGAGCAGCAACGGCGCATAAAGGTGCGGAAAGAGCTGGCCCCCGCGAGAAGGTTCCCAGCGTGCCTTGTCGGCATAGGCTGCGAGATCGACCGCGACGATGTGCAGTTCGTCTTGTCCCGCGAAATGCTTGTCGATCGTCTCGGCCAGCTGGTCGGCGGTGGAAAGGTGGACAAAGCCGTCCTCCAGGTCGACCGGCGCGCCGGTGAAGCTGCCGTCGCGCTCCAGTGCCGCCATCTGCTCGCCGGTCAGCACTTTGTACGCGGTGAGGGGCTTGTTCCCAGCGTCGCTCATTCGCCATCCTCCGGTCCGGCCGCGGCATCGTCGCCGATCAAACCATCGTCGCTGGGTGCGGTTGCGCTGTCATCGGCCAGTTCGGCGGCGACCATTGCCTCGGCCGCATCCTCGGGCTCAGGCTCCTCGTCGATGCGTGCGGCGGAGACGACATGCTCGTCGTCGGCGACATTGAACAATCGCACGCCCGCCGATCCGCGGCTGATGATGCGCAGCGACGTCAGCGGCATACGAATCATCTTGGCCTGATCGGTGACGAGCATCAGCTGGTCGGCCTTGCTCGCGGGGAAGCTCGCGACGACGGGGCCGTTGCGCTTCACGTTGTCGATGTTTGTAATGCCCTGACCACCGCGGCCGGTGCGCCGATAATCGTAGGCCGAGGAGATCTTGCCGTAGCCGTTGGCGCAGACGGTGAGGATGAACTGCTCACACCCGCGCAGCCGCTCGAACAGCGTCAGCTCAATCTCGAGCTCGCCGTCGCGCTCCTTCCAGGGCGCGTTGCGCAAATATTGCTCTCGCTCCTCCGGCGTCGCGTCGACGCGATGGAGGACCGACAGGGAGATCACCGCGTCGTCGCCCTTGAGCGCGATCCCGCGCACGCCGGTGGAGTTGCGGCTCTGGAACTCGCGCACTTCCTCGGCGGCGAAACGGATCGCCTTGCCTTGCCTCGTCGCGAGCAGGACGTCGTCGCCCTCGTCGAGCAGGGCGACGCCGATCAGCCGGTCGTCGGCGTCGACGCCTTCGAACTTCATCGCGATCTTGCCATTCGACGGCACGTTGGTGAACGCGTCCATCGCATTGCGGCGCACGCTGCCCTTCGCGGTCGCGAACATGACGTGGAGCTTACCCCAGTCGGCCTCGTCTTCCGGCAGCGGCAGCACGGTGGAGATCGTCTCTCCGGGTTCGAGCGGCAAGAGGTTGATCATCGGGCGACCGCGCGTCGCCGGGCCGCCTTCGGGCAGGCGCCAGACCTTCATGCGGTAGACGCGACCGAGGGTCGAGAAGAACAGCACCGGCGTGTGCGTCGAGGTGACGAACAGCTTGGTGACGACGTCCTCGTCCTTGGTCGCCATGCCGGCGCGGCCCTTGCCGCCGCGCGCCTGCGCGCGAAAGGCGTCGAGGGGCGTGCGCTTAATGTAGCCTTCGAGCGTGACGGTGACGACCATCTCCTCGCGCTCGATCAGGTCCTCGTCCTCGATCCCGTCGGCGGCGGCGGCGATCTCGGTGCGACGCGGGGTCGCGAACTGGTCGCGCACTTCGCGCAGCTCGTCGCGCAGCACGCCGTAAAGCTTCACGCGGTCGGACAGGATCGCGAGCAGCTCGGAGATCGAGGCGGCGAGGCCTTCGAGCTCGTTGCCGATCTCGTCGCGGCCGAGTGCGGTCAGGCGATGGAGGCGCAGGTCGAGGATCGCGCGAACCTGCGTCTCCGACAAACGGTAGCTGTCGCCGGTGACCTCGACATCGGTCGCCTCGACCAGGCGGATGTAGGGCGCGATCTCCGCGATCGGCCACTCGCGCGCGAGCAGCTTCTGCCGCGCCTCGGCCGGGCTGGCCGAGCCGCGAATGATCCGCACCATCTCGTCCAGGTTGGTGACCGCGATGACGAGGCCGAGCAATATGTGTGCGCGCTCGCGCGCCTTGGCAAGCTCGAACTTCGAGCGGCGGGTAATTACCTGCTCGCGGAACTGCACGAAAGCGCTGATGATGTCGCGCAGGTTGAGCAGCTCGGGCCGTCCGCCGCGGATCGCGAGCATGTTGGCCGCGAACGACCCTTGCGCGGGGGTGTGGCGCCAGAGCTGGTTGAGCACGACGTCGGGCGTCGCGTCACGCTTCAGATCGATGACGATGCGCACGCCCTCACGGTTCGATTCGTCGCGAATATCGCTGACACCCTCGATGCGCTTGTCCTTGGCAGCCTCGGCGATCTTCTCCACCAGCGCGTTCTTGCCCTGCTGGTAGGGGATCGAGGTGAGCACGATCGAGCGGCGCCCGTCGCGCCCGCCGCGCTCCTCGATGGTGTGGCGCGAACGGACGATGATCGAGCCACGCCCGGTCTCATAGGCAGAGCGCGCGCCAGCGCGGCCGAGGATTATCGCGCCGGTCGGGAAGTCGGGGCCGGGAACGATCTGCATCAGTTCCTCGGTGGTGATCGCGCCATTGTCTAGATACGCGAAGCACGCGTCGATCACCTCACCGAGGTTGTGCGGCGGGATGTTGGTCGCCATGCCGACCGCGATACCGCCCGCGCCGTTGACGAGCAGGTTGGGGAAGCGCGCCGGCAGCACGGTGGGCTCGCGCTCCGACCCGTCATAGTTCGGCTGGAAGTCAACCGTGTCTTTGTCCAGATCCTCGAGCAGGTAGTTCGCCGCCTTCGCCAGCCGCGCCTCGGTGTAGCGCATCGCGGCGGGCGGATCGGGGTCCATCGAACCGAAGTTGCCCTGACCGTCGATCAACGGCACGCGCATCGACCAGTCCTGCGTCATGCGCGCGAGCGCGTCGTAGATCGCGGTGTCGCCGTGCGGGTGGTATTTACCGATCACGTCACCGACGATGCGCGCCGACTTGCGATACGGGCGGTTGTAGAGGAACCCACTCTCGTTGGCGGAATACAGGATGCGGCGATGGACCGGCTTCAACCCGTCGCGCACATCGGGCAGCGCGCGCGCGACGATTACGCTCATCGCGTAATCGAGATACGAGGTCTTCATCTCCTCGACGATGGAGATGGGGGCAATGTCGGACGGGTCGGCGAGGACGGTCTCGTCGGTCAAGGTGCTACGCTCTTCGCTGCTGCAGTGGAAAGGTTACAGCCTAGCTGAGCAACGGGCCTCTGACCACCCCCGCGCGCGTACGTGCACGCAGGCGCGCGCGGGAGCATATAAAGCAGGATTAGCGGCGGCAGGCTTTCTTGGTCGCGTTGCCGGCCTTTGAGCAATCGTAGGTCACGCTCTTGCCAGTCGCTGTCTTGGTGGCGACCATGCGACCGTTGGAGGTCGCGGTGTGCGTCTGGGTGGTGCGCGTGGTCGCCACCGCCGGCTTGGTCGTGCCGGTCTGGGTCATCGTGCGCGTGGTGCGCGTCGCGGTGGTGCCGTGCGCCGCAGGCGTTTGCGCAACCGCCATGCCGGCGGAGAATAGCGCGGCGGAAGAGAGAAGGGCGAAGGGCAGCGAACGGGTCATGTCGGGTCTCCTAGGCATCCGGCGCTTCAAGGCGCGCCTGATGAATGAATAGGAGCGCGCGGGTGACGCCGCGCTGTCGCGATGGTGAAGGTTGCGTAACGATCGCCTGCTTGAATCAGGGCGCGATCTCGCTGCCGTCCCAGGCAAAATGACGCCCGCTGTCGGTGACTTTCAGGCCGTCGATCACGTCGAGCAATTGCACTGCCGCGCGGTCGGGCTTGAACAGGTCGCGCCCCGACTGGCGGAACGGCTGCGACAGCGCGGTGTCGACGGTGCCAGGGTGCAGCGCGACGACGAGCCCGCGATCGTTTCGGCGCTTGTCCTCGATGGCGAGCGTCCGCACGAGCTGGTTGAGCGCCGCCTTCGACGCGCGATAGCCGTACCAGCCGCCCAGGCGATTGTCGGTGATGCTGCCGACGCGCGCGGACAGGAACGCGAGCACGCTGCGCCCGCTCCTAGGCATGATGGGCAGGAAATGCTTGGCGACGAGCGCGGGGCCGATTGCGTTGACCGCGAACTGGTGGGCGAGCCAGGCGGGGTCTAGTTCGCGGATCGCCTTTTCGGGGCCGTGATCGGCGTCGTGGAGCAAGCCCGTCGCGACGATGACGAGGTCGGGCGAGTCCGCACGTGCGGCGGCGGCGGCGATGCTCGCCTCATCCTCAAGGTCCAGGTGGCGCTCGCCTGAGAACGAGCGCGCGAACGGCAGGGTGCGGACGTCCTCGTCGTCGAGCGCCTCGACTAGCGCCGCGCCGATCCCGCCCGAAGCGCCGATGACGACCGCGGTCCGAATCTCGCTCATGCCGATGCTCCCGTCCGCGCGAAGGTCCAGCGATCGTCGCTGCTCGCGGCCGCGTCGTAGGAATAGCCGTCGCTGTCGAACCCGCGCATCGCGTCCGGATCGGTTACCTGATGCTCGACCATCCAGCGTGCCATCGTGCCCCGCGCTTTCTTGGCGTGGAAGCTGATAAATCGGCCGTCGGCCTCGCGGAATTCAACCGCGATGATGCGGGTGCCGGCGGGAAGCTTGCCATCGACGGCGGCGAAATACTCGTTCGACGCGAGGTTGAGGATCGCGCCCGATCCTTCCTCGGCGAGGTCGGCGGCGAGCGCGTCGGCGATGCGCGTGCCCCACCAGTCGGTCAGTTTCTTGTGCCTGGGCGCCCAGCGCGTGCCCATCTCGAGACGATAGGGACGCATTGCGTCGAGCGGACGTAAGAGCCCGTAAAGTCCCGACAGCAGCCGAAGATGATTCTGCGCGAAGCGGATCGCGGGTTCGTCGAGCGTCGCGACCTCGAACCCGGTGTAGACATCACCCGCAAAGGTGTAGATCGCCGGGCGCTCGGCGGCATCCGCGAAATCGCGAAAGCGATCGGCGTTCAACTTGGCCAGCGCGGGGCTGATGTGCATCAGCTCGCCCAGTTTCTTCTGTGTGAGGTGCGACGCGGCCTTGGCGAGCGTCGCCGCCTCGTTGGCAAAGCGCGGGCGGGTGGCATCGAACGGCGCGGGCGTGTCGAGGTCGAGCGTCTTGGCGGGGGAGAGCAGGGCGATCATCCCCGACGCGCTAGCGGGCGCAGCGGGCGCGTTCAATCGCGGTTCAGCGCCGGCTGGGTACACATCGTACCTTCCTTGAACCCGCGACGCAGGATCACTAGAGCATCGCGGCAGCAGGCACGCTCGCGGCCGTATCGGAGAGAATAGTCGATGAAGAGGTTCACCAACGCTTTGTTCGCAGCCGCCCTGCTCGCTGGCGGCGCGTCGCTGGCGATCCAGCCGGCGGTCGCACAGAAGAAGGACAAGAAGGCCGAGGGTCCCGGGCTGAAGCTCAGCAAGGAAGTTCAGGCGCCCGCCGCTGCCGCGCAGACCGCGCTCGCCGCGAATGATTATGCGACCGCTGAAACCTCGATCGCGCAGGCGGAAGCCGCAGCCAAGACCGACGACGAGCGCTATATCGCCGCGGCGATGCGGTTGAACCTGGAGGCGAAGAAGATCGGTGCCAATCAGGGCAGCGACGCCGCGCTGGCGGTACCGCTGAAGGCGTTGGTCGCGAACCCCAAAACCCCGGCCGCCGATCTCGGCCGCTACAATTACGAGCTCGGCCGCATCGCGACCAACGCGAAGGACAATGCCGGCGCGGCGCAGTATTTCGCCGCGGCGCAGGCGGCGGGGTACAGCAACCCGAACATGACGCTGCAGCTCGTGAAGTCGAAGGCAGATGCAGGCGACCTCGCCGGCGCCTCCGCCGAGATGGACAAGGTGATCGCGGCGCAGGTCGCGGCCGGGCAGAAGCCGGGCGAGGACCTGTATCGCTTCATGATTGCCAAGAGCAATCAGAAGCGCAATGGCGCGCTGACCTATGCGTGGCTCAAAAAGTATGTCGAAGCCTATCCGACCGCCAAGAACTGGCGCGACGTGGTCACGACGTTCGGCCTGACCTCGGGCGGCGTCGCGACGCTCGACAAGGGGCAGAAGATCGACCTGTTCCGCCTGCTGCGCCACGGCAAGGCGCTGGCCGATCAGTATGATTACGAGATCTACGCGCAATATGCGTTCGACCTCGGTATTCCGTGGGAAGCCAAGACCGTGCTCAGCCAAGGCACGTCCTCGGGCAAGATCCCTGCGGGCAGCGCGAATGCGACCTCGCTGCTGGCGGCGTCGAACAAGTCGATCGGTAACGAAGGTTCGCTGTCGGGGCTGGAGACGCGCGCCAGCGCAGCGGCCAACGGCAAGCTGGCGGCGAGCACCGCCGACGCCTTCTTCGGCACCGGCGATTATGCCAAGGCGGTCGCGCTCTATCGCACCGCGCTGCAGAAGGGGCAGGTTGACGCCGATGCGGTCAACACGCGCCTGGGCATCGCGCTCGCCTATTCGGGCGACAAGGCGGGTGCGCGCACCGCATTCGAGGCGGTGAAGGGGCAGCCCCGCGCCGACCTGGCAGGCTTGTGGATCGAGTATCTCGACCATCCGCCGGTCGGCTGAGAACTGCCTACGTAAAAGAATTGGGGCGGCCATTGGGTCGCCCCTTTTCGTTAGCGGTCTGTTTTCGTCAGCAACGTGAGCCGATCACGGGATCGGCACGCCCGTCTGCGCCTTGGCAGTACGGATCGTCAGCGATGATTTCACGCTCGCGACATTGGGCGCGGCGGTCAGTTGCGTTGTCAGCAACCGCTGGAAACTCTCGAGATCAGGGGCGACGATCTTGAGAATGAAGTCGATCTCGCCGTTTAGCATGTGGCATTCCCGCACCTCCGGTATGGTGGCGATATGCTGTTCGAATTGCGCGAGGTCCTGCTCGGCCTGGCTGCGCAGGCTGACCATCGCGAACACGGTGATCGGATAGCCGAGTTTCGCCGGATCGCAATCGGCGTGATAGCCGCGGATCACGCCGGCCTGCTCCAGTGCGCGGACGCGGCGCAGGCAAGGCGGCGCGGTCAGCCCGACCCGGTCGGCCAGGTCGACGTTCGTCATACGACCGTCCTCCTGCAGCAGTGCAAGAATTTCTCGATCGATTTTGTCCAACGCCATGATGATTCCTGTTTACGCACGCACGATGACAAGCCGTGCACGAACCGCCGCTATAGGATAATTGCGCGGCAACGCAATTGTGCCATGCTGCGACATGTGCGATCACGCGCACTGATGACGCGGACCGATCCGCGTTGTAGGCGGTTTGCTCGTCCGGTTGCGGTGCGATCGAGGTTCATTCCGCCAGGAGGTTGCGTGCGGTTCGATGACAGTCTGAAGACGGTTCTCGCTGCCGACGTGTCGACCTCCTTCGGCGCGCGCGCCGCGTTTCGCCAGCTGACAGACCTGATCGCGCGTGGTCGCGCGCCTGCCGACGAGCTGCTGCTCGCTCGGCTGCGCTCGCTCGCCGACGCGGTGCCTGCGGCGACGCGACTGTCGGTCGCGCGCGGCCTCGCTCTAACCGATCCGCCCGCCGCGCTCGTCGCTTTTTTCGCGCGCGACGAGGCCGAGATCGCCGCCGCGGTGCTGCGCGTCGCGCGGCTGACGCCGGAAGCCTGGGACGAGCTGATCCCGCACTTGTCGCCGTTGGGGCGCAGCGTGCTGCGGCAGCGCAGCGATCTGCCGCCGAGCGCGATGCGCGCGCTTGAGACGATGGGCAGTACCGATTTCGCGCTCAGCGACCAGCGCGCAACCGTGCCGCAGCCGGTTGAACCGGTCGTGTCGGCACCCAAGGCAGACGTAGTCGCGGCGCTGGTGCGGCCGGCACCGGTTCTCGAGCAGGTGGCGGTCGAGCAGCCGGTGGTCGACGCGGATAAGACGGGCGAGCGGTTCGAGATCGCCGATCTGGTTCACCGCATCGAGGAGTTCCAGCGCGGGCGCAACACGCCGCACACCTTGGCGCTTGTCGAGGACGCGCAGGTCGCGTTCTTCCGGTTCGAGAGCGATGCCGACGGGATGATCCGCTGGATCGACAGCGCGCCGCGCGGCGCGGTGATCGGAACGCATCTGGCGCACGCGGGCGTTGCGCGCACCAGCGTTGACGGTGTTGCCGCAGGTGCGTTTCGTAAGCGTGCCGCCTTTACCGACGCACGGCTCGTCATCGCGGGAAACTCGCCGCTCGGCGGTGACTGGCGGATCGCAGGAGTGCCGGTATTCGAGCAGAGCAGCGGTCGCTTCGTCGGTTACCGCGGCAGCGCCCGCCGTCCGCGGATCGAGGAGGATGCTGCGCGCGCACGCCCGGCTGCAGTCGCGACGATGGACGCGCGCGGGGCGGAAGGATTGCGCCGACTGGTGCACGAGCTGCGGACCCCGACCAACGCAATTGCAGGCTTTTCCGAGCTGATCGAGCGTGAACTGCTCGGTCCCGTGCCTGAGACCTACCGCGAGCGCGCCGCGGCCATCCGCGCTCAGGTAGCGGGGCTGATCGGTGCGATCGAGGATCTCGACATGGCGGCGCGGATCGAGGCAGCGGCGCTCGACCTGCGATCGGACGTGATCGCGCTTCACCCGCTGCTGGCGCAGGTGGCCGAAGAACTCGCGCCGCTTGCGGCGCGGCGCGGCGCGGCGCTTCTCTTGCCCGACGACGCGGACGCGCGCGTCGCCGCCGATCCGATCGCGGTCGAGCGGCTGCTGTCCAGGTTGATCGCGACGTTGCTGTCGGCGTCTGCGCCGGGGGAGGCGTTGCAGGTCGCGGTCAGTGCCGCAGGTGGCGACCTGGTTCATGTCTCGATCGATCGACCGGCGGCGTTCGTGGGGCGCGACGATCTGGGGCTGCTCCACCTCGACGACCAAGTCGACGAGGCCGATGGCGCGCCGCTGCTCGGCGTCGGCTTCGCGCTTCGGCTCGCGCGTAATCTCGCCGGCGAGCTCGGGGGGCATCTGCTGTTCGAGCCCGCGCAACTGACCGTCGCGCTGCCGCGTGCGGTGATGTCGCGCAAGGATGCCGCCTCTACGCTTCAACCGTGACGCACCACTTCGCGACGCGGGACGGCGCAGCGCTCGACTGGCCGCTGACATTCGGTCGTCGCTTTGTGGTGACGATCGACACCGAGGAAGAATTTGACTGGTCCGCGCCCGGCGCGACCGATGACTACGACGTCTCCGCGATCGCGGCGCTGCCCCCGATGCAAGATCGACTCGCTGCCTACGGTGTCAGCCCGATCTACATGGTCGATTACGTCGTCGCGGCGAGCGAACCCGCCGCGGCGATCCTGCGCGGTCTGCTGGCCCGTAATCCCGCCGCTGCGATTGGAGCGCAACTGCACAGCTGGGTCACGCCTCCGCTAGGCAGCGGTGCGCGCGTCGAGACGTTCGCGGGCAATCTGCCGCGCGAAGTGGAGGCGGCGAAGCTCGACCGGTTGGTGGCGATGATCGAGCGCACGCTCGGGCGGCGACCGTGCATCTACCGCGCGGGACGGTACGGTGTCGGGCCCAACACCTTCCAAGCATTGGCGGCGCGCGGTTTCCGCATCGACGCATCGGTGCGCGCGCGGTTCGACTATTCCGCCCAGGGGGGGCCGGATTTCACCTCGGTAAGCCCGCGACCGTTCGCGTTGGACGAGGCGGAGCTGGTCGAGTTGCCGTTGACGACGATCTACACCGGGCTGTTGCGGCAATATGGCGCGTGGCTGCACCCGCTGCTTGGTCGGCTGCCGCGCGCACGCGGCGTGTTCGCGCGGTCTAAACTGTTGTCGCGCGTGCCGCTGACACCTGAGGGCACGCCCGTACATGAGGCATGCCGCGCGATCGCGGTGGCGGCCGGAAGCGGCGAGCGATTGCTGCAACTGACCTTTCACTCGCCATCGCTGGTGCCCGGCCACACGCCCTACGTGCGCGATGCCGCGCAACTCGCACGATTTCACGCTTGGTGGGACGAGGTACTGCCCGCGCTAGCACGCTACGGCTACCTGCCGGCTTCTCTCGGCGAGGTTTTGAATGCGATCGAGCAACAGCGCGCGGTGGGCCCGGCAGGATTCGAACCCGCAACCTAGCCGTTATGAGCGGCCAGCTCTGACCGTTGAGCTACAGGCCCCCCGCGCGCTCGTGGCAGGTAGCGGCATGCGCGCGAACTTGGCAAGCGCTGCGTCGCGGTCGTGCTATCCGCGCACGATCGCCGCGGCAGAGGAAAGCACCGCCAGATCCTCGGCGAAGCCTGTCTTGGTTTGGCCATAACGTGGCAGCCACGCCATGCGCGTGCGCCAGCCCGGATAGGAGGCCATCACCGCGGTGGCGCCGCCGACCGCCGCGCCGAGCCAGCGCTGTCGCTTCGGCACCAATGCCGCGCCCGCGATCGCCGACGTGACGAACCGTGCAGCGAGCCCGATCGGCACGACGCGGTCGGGCGCGGTCTTCTGCTTGTCGCCCGCCATTTCGCCGATAGCGAGCGCGAGCGTTCCGGCCGCGACGAGCGGGTTGGCGAGCAGTTTGGGCGCGCCGTTGTCTGTGGGCAATTGCCCGCGCGCGGCGGCAATCGCGACGGTTGCAAGCGGGGTCATTGCGCGCTGGCCGCCGACCAGGCCCATGAGGAAGGACTTGCGCATCTCGTCTCCGTAATGTGTGTTCGTCGACGAAACGGCGAGCGATGGCATGGGTTCACGGGCGTGAGAGGCAGCAAACGAAAAAGGGCGTCCCGTGAACGGGACGCCCTCTATCTGGTGAACGGTGCGTGCTCGCCGCGCGCTAGAAGTTCGCGGCAGTATCAGACACGTTCAGCGTGTCCGACGCATTGTCGAGTGTTGCGGCCGCATCAGAGAGCGTGGCCCGCTCAGCCGCGTTGACTTGACCCGACGCTTCTGCCTCCAACTCGTTCGCCATCTGTTCCAGATTAGCGGACAATGCCTCGGCGCCGTTCTCGACCGAGACAGGTTCGGGTTTGCTGCATCCACTGAGCAACAGGAGCACGGCGGCAACCAGAGGAGCGATCCTTGGCATCGGCAAAACCCGAACCCGGTCGGATTACATGTTGGTGGTGGCGCCGTCAGCCGAGTCGCGGACGTTGTCGGCCGCGTCGTGGATGTTCTCGGCAACCGCCTCGGCGTTGTCCTCGGCGAACGGGTTGGCAGTGGTGTTCGACATGTCGGCGACGTTGTCGGCCATCGCGTCCATGTTGTCCGCCATCATGTCGGCGTTGTTCTCGACCGCAGCGGCTTCCGGCGACTTCGAGCAAGCAGCAACGGACATCAGGCCGGCAGCAGCGGCAACGAGCAGGATCTTCTTCATTCGAATGCTCCCAAGCATCACAAAAATCGCGGCCGACCCCAACGCCGTCGCGAAACGCCCGAATACCCTAGCGGTTCAGGGGGTCAATAAGGAAAATTCATCTGGGGTACAGGTTGCGACGAGCGGTTGCGCATCGTGCGTCACGGCCGGGTGACCGCTCCGATCTCCTCCGGTGCGTCGGCGACGACCGCGAGCATCGTCGTCCAGGCGGCGACGTTCTGCTGCAACTGCGCCGGATCAACGCGGTCGAGCGTGTCGTCAGGGGTGTGGTGAACGTCGAAATAGCGTAAACCCGACTGATTGAGGTCAATGCCCGCGACGCCGAGCGCGATCGTCGCCTCGATGTCCGAACCATCACCACCTGGCCCCGTCCCGCGAACGATGCCTAGTGGCGCAAGTGCGCTCGCCAGTCGATCGGCAACCGGCTTGGCGGCAGGCGGCAGCGTCGTTTCGAAGCGCCAAACGCGGTCGGCACCAAAATCGCTCTCGGCCGCGATCGCGTGGCGCTCGGCGCCGTGCTTGCGGGCGTAGTCCTCGCCGCCGAAGCCGCCGACTTCCTCGGCGCCGAACCAGACGACGCGGATCGTGCGCCGTGGACGCCGGCCCGAGTCGAGGATGCGCTTCGCAGCGGCGGTGGTGATGGCGACGCCGCTCGCGTCATCGATTGCGCCGGTCGCGAGATCCCAGCTGTCGAGGTGGCCGCCGACGAGCACGACGCCCGCCGCTGGATCGGTGCCGGGCACCTCAGCGATAACGTTGCCTGACTCGTGGCTGCCGGTCTGCTTCGGCGTGAGGAGCAGGCGCATGCGGATCGGCTTGCCGCGGAGCGCCATCCGCTCGATCAGCTCGGCGTCGGGGACCGACAAGGCGGCGGCGGGGATCGCCGCCATGCCCGTGGGAAAGTTGGTGACGCCGGTGTGGGGCAGGCGGTGCGTGTCGGTGCCGATTGAGCGGATCACGATGGCGGCGGCGCCCTTGGCTGCGGCCATCGCGGGTCCGGTGAAGCGCGCGGGGCCGTTCGCGCCGTAGCTCGATCCGTCCTGCGTCGGCTGCATCGAATTGCCGATATAGACGATCTTACCGCGGACCGCGCCGGCGGGGGCATTGGCGAACTCGGTCGTGCTAGGAAACACGACGAGGTCGGCAATCAATCCCTGTGCGCCGGTCGAGCCCGAGTTACCGAGCGCGGCGAGTTTCAACTTCTGCGCGAACGGCGCGATGATCTCGGCTTCCTCGGTGCCGCGCACCCAGACCGGCATCTGATAGGTCTCTATCCGCACGTTCTTGAAGCCCAGCGCCTTGAGCTTGGCAGCGCCCCAGGTGCGCGCGCGTGCTTCGGCCTCAGTGCCGGCCAGTCGTTGCCCGACCTCGGTCGTCAGGCCCTCGACGATATCATAGGCGACCTCGTCCTTGAGCGCGGCGTCACGCAGCGCGGCGACCCGCGCGTCGACGGGCGCTGGCGGCGTCGGCGCGGGGCGGGTGCCGGCGGGCTGGCCCACGGGCGTCGGTGCCGCCGCGGTCTGTGCCGCCACGGGGGCAGACAGCGTGATGGCGGGCAGGGCGGAAGCGGCGGTCGCCGCGAGCAGGATGCGCTTCATGGACCAGAGGCGTAACCGGCACCTGCCGGTTTGCCAACGCCGTGCGGGGGCCTTACATGCGAGCGGAACGAATTTCCCCGCAGCATCATCACGCGAGAAGGCGACCCATGGCCGTCCAGTACACCTACGTCATGAAGGGTCTGACCAAGACCTTCCCGGGCGCGAACAAGCCCGTGCTGAACAACATCCACCTGCAATTCATCCCGGGCGCGAAGATCGCGATCATCGGCCCGAACGGCGCCGGCAAGTCGACGCTGATGAAAATCATGGGCGGGATCGACACCGATTTCGTCGGCGAGGCGTGGGCGGCCGAGGGCGTGCGCGTCGGTTATCTACCGCAGGAGCCCAAGCTCGACGACAGCAAGACCGTGATCGAGAACGTGCGGCTGGGTGCCGGCCCGGTCGCCGACATGGTGGAACGCTTCAACGCGATCTCGGCCGAGATGGGTGATCCCCAGGACGACACCGATTTCGACGCATTGATGGAGGAGATGGGCGATCTTCAGGCGAAGATCGACGCCGCCGACGGCTGGTCGCTCGACAGCCAGCTCGAACAGGCAATGGAGGCGCTGCGCTGCCCGCCGTCCGATGCGCCCGTCACCAATCTGTCGGGCGGTGAGAAGCGCCGAGTCGCCTTGTGCCGGCTGCTGCTCGAAAAGCCCGACATCCTGCTCCTCGACGAGCCGACCAACCACCTCGACGCCGAGAGCGTGTCGTGGCTGGAAAATTTCCTGAAGGAATATACCGGCAACGTCATCCTCGTCACCCACGACCGCTACTTCCTCGACAACGTGGTGAACTGGGTGCTCGAGCTCGATCGCGGGCGGTATTACACCTACGAGTCGAACTATTCGGGCTACTTGGAAAAGAAGGCGAAGCGACTGGAGCAGGAGGAGCGCGAGGAGGCCGGGCGGCAGCGCGCGATCGCCGACGAGCTCGCATGGATGCGCCAGACCCCCAAGGCGCGCCAGACCAAGTCCAAGGCGCGTATCCGCGCGTTTGACGAGCTGATGGAGAAGCAGGAGAACCGCGTTGCGGGCAAGGCACAGATCCTGATCCAGCTGCCCGAGCGTCTGGGCGGCAAGGTGATCGAGGCGAAGGGGCTGACCAAGTCGTACGGCGACAAATTGCTGTTCGACGGGCTCGACTTCACGCTGCCGCCGGGTGGCATCGTCGGCGTGATCGGCCCCAACGGCGCGGGCAAGTCGACGCTGTTCAAGCTCATCACGGGGCAGGAGCAGCCCGACGCGGGGACGATCGAGGTCGGCTCGACCGTCAAGCTCGGCTACGTCGACCAGAGCCGCGATCACCTCGATCCGAACAAGAACGTCTGGCAGGAAATCTCCGACGAGCTCGAGGTGTTCCGCTTCGGCAAGCAGGAGCTGGGCACGCGCGCCTACGTCGGTGCGTTCAACTTCCGCGGGCCCGACCAGCAGAAGAAGGTCGGCCAGCTCTCGGGCGGTGAGCGCAACCGCGTCCACATGGCCAAGATGCTGAAGGAGGGCGGCAACGTCCTCCTGCTCGACGAGCCGACCAACGACCTCGACGTCGAGACGCTGCGCGCGCTTGAAGAGGCGCTGGAGACGTTCGCGGGCTGCGCGGTGGTCATCAGCCACGATCGCTTCTTCCTTGATCGACTCTGCACGCACATCCTCGCGTTCGAGGGCAACAGCCACGTCGAATGGTTCGAGGGCAATTACGAGAGCTACGAAGAGGATAAGCGCCGTCGTCTGGGCGATGCCGCCGATCGGCCGACGCGGCTGGCGTACAAGAAGCTCACGCGCTGATGCGCCGCGCCTCCGGCACCTGCGATGATCTGTCGCGCTGGCTGGAGGCGGAGGGGATCGTGCCGGTCGAGGGGCCAGGCACGATCGCCGACGTGGCGCTGGTGCGCGGCCTGCTGGTCGCGGCGGCGCGCGAGGGGCGGGCGGTGAGTTATTCCGAGCTGCTGCGCGCGCTCGGTCACCGCTTTACCCGGCCGAAGATGCGCGCGCTATGCAAGACGCTCGACGCGATCGATGCCGTGGACGAGGGAGCCGGAGAACCGGCGCTCGCCGTGCTCGTGGTGCGCGAGGGCGATCGGCTGCCGGGACAGGGATGGTGGACGACGCTCGCCGAACGGCTTAGCTATCGCGGTGCGTGGAAAGGCGCGGAGGCGGAACGCTTCGTCGCTGCCGAGCAGGGGAAGGCGTTCGCGTACTGGCGGGTGCGCTGACGGTCAGAGATGGTCGGTTTCGACCAGCAGATTGGCGATAGTGGCAGCCGCGATGACCGTGCCGAACCCATGCCGGACATGATCGCCGTAACCGTCGTTCATGGGCGACCATAGCTGGTGGATGGTCCGGCCGTTCACGTCGATGACCCAATATTCGGGCACGCCGTGCTGGGCGTAGAGGGTCGCTTTCCGGCCCAGGTCAGATTGCAATGTCGCGTCCGCAATCTCCACCACCAGCGACACGCTGGTGCCGGGAACCGGACCAAGGCCGCGCGGTTCGGAGGTGAGGAGCAGGTCGGGCTCGGGCACGTCCACGGGAGCCCACGTGACGCTGGCTTCCACCATGACGTGTAATGTCGAGCCCGCGGCACGAAGACCATCACGCAGCGCATCATACAACGTCATTTTCGCGAGCGCGTGCGGGCCGTGTTGCGCGTTGATGTATGTGACCTCACCGTCGATCAGCTCGGTCTTGCCGTAGCCGTCGAAGGCGCCGTCGCGGTCGAACGAGAGGTAATCCTCGACCCTCAGCTTGACGCGCGTCGGCACGTTGGTGATCGGCACATGCTCGGTCATGCCGGCGAAGCTATCATGGCCGCTGGATGGTTCCAACCTCGCCTCAATCGAGCAGGTGGAGCGGCAGCCGGGCTGCGACGACCTCGCGCAGGACGAAGCCCGATTCCATGCTGGTGACGCCGGGCAAGCGCGACAACTCCTCGCGATGGACTTCGGCAAAATGCGCTAGGTCGCGTGCCTGCACGGTGACCAGATAGTCGTACGAGCCTGACATCAGGTCGCAGCGCACGACCGAGGGGCTGTCGGCGATCGCGCGTTCGAACGCGTCAAGCACGTCCTTGCGCTGGCTCTCTAGCGTCATCTTAATGTGCACGGTGGTGCCGAGTCCAAGGCGCGCGAGGTCGAGTCGCGCGGCATAGCCCGCGATCACGCCCGCCTCTTCGAGCGCGCGCTGCCGCCGCGCAATGGCGGTGGCACTGCGGCCGATCCGCTCGGCAAGTGCGAAGGCGGTGGCGCGCGCATTCTCGACAAGGGCGCCGAGCAGGCGCCGATCGATGCGATCGAGCGGTTCGGATTGCAGCGTCATTGCAGACAATCATGCAGGAACCCGGTGCCGATCGGCAAGTCGGCATCCCGCTTCGCCGGGAAATTACGTATGCCACGCAGTAAAAGGCAGCAAACCAGAGGAGAGTCACCATGCGCGTCGGCGTACCCAAGGAAATCAAGAACCACGAGTATCGTGTCGGCCTGACCCCCGGGGCGGTGCGCGAATATGTCGCGCACGGGCACGAGGTGCTGGTGCAGGCAGGCGCCGGGCTCGGCATTGCGGCGTCGGACGATGTCTACCGCGCCGCGGGTGCCGAGATCGTCGAAACTGCGCAGGAAGTCTTCGCGCGCGCGCAGATGATCGTGAAGGTCAAGGAGCCGCAGCCGAGCGAGTGGGTGCAGCTGCGCGACGATCAGATATTGTTCACCTATCTCCACCTCGCCCCCGATCCCGAGCAGGCCAAGGGGCTGATGGCCTCGGGCGTCACCGCGGTCGCGTACGAGACCGTCACTGACGCTCGCGGGCAGTTGCCGCTGCTCGCCCCGATGAGCGAGGTCGCGGGGCGGCTGTCGATCGAGGCGGCGGGTCACGCATTGAAGGCGCCGAACGGCGGGCGCGGCGTGCTGCTGGGCGGCGTGCCGGGCGTGCAGCCGGGTCGTATCGTCGTGCTGGGCGGCGGTGTGGTCGGCACGCACGCGGCACGCATGGCGGTCGGCTTGGGTGCCGAGGTGACGATCATCGATCGCTCGATCCCGCGTTTGCGCGAACTCGACGAACTGTTCGGTGGTCGTGTCCGCACGCGCGTCTCGACGCTTGAGTCGATCGAGCAGGAGATCGCGGAGGCCGATGCCGCCATCGGCGCGGTGCTGATCCCCGGTGCGTCGGCACCCAAGCTCGTCACGCGTCCGATGCTCGCGCACATGAAGCCGCGTGCGGTGCTGGTCGACGTCGCGATCGACCAGGGCGGCTGTTTCGAGACCAGCCACGCGACAACGCACGCCGAGCCGACCTACGAGGTCGACGGCGTGATCCATTATTGCGTCGCCAACATGCCGGGTGCGGTGCCGCTGACATCGAGCCACGCACTCAACAATGCGACGCTGCCGTACGGCCTGGCGCTCGCCGACAAGGGTTATGCGGCGTGCGAGGAGAACCCGGGCCTGATGGAAGGCCTGAACGTGCGCGGCGGCAAGATCGTCAACAAGGTGGTTGCCGACGCGCTCGCTTGACCGACCCACATTGCTATTGTTTGGGGCGGCGTGTGGTGACACGCCGCCCTTTTCGCGTCAGCGGCGCTTGCCGCTCCGCTGGAACATTGCGTTCAGATAATCGGCGAGGCGTACGCCGCCCATCTCCAGTCGCTGCTCGACCCGTGCCTTGTTCTGGTAAACGTAAGCATAGGATAGCGCGGGGTCGGTCGGGTAGATCTGGTCGCGCAGGGCCGCACTCTCGTTGATCCAAGTATTCGGATCATTACTCGCCCAAGCGCGGCGATCCGCGGGTGTGATGCGCGCGCTGAGCCACACCGCCAGTTCGCTATAGGACAATTGCTCGTCGTCGATCAGGCCTGAATCCCACACCGAATGTAGGTTGGTCGGGCGACCGTAGAACGTCACAGCGACCTCGTTGCCACCCTTGTCGGTGCCGTTGCCGGCGTGAAGCGGTTGGTGCAGGTCGCCGATGATATGAATGATGAAGCGCAGTGCCGCCTGCCGCTCGGCGAGCGGGGCATGGGTGTCCTGCACGGTGGCGCTGAAATGGCGCAACGCGGTCGCCGCGTCGCCCTCAGATGGCGGTGTCATCTCCGCGTAGGTCTTGCCCTTGGGCACGGTGACATAATGCCACGGAGTCGACTCGCGCTGCCAATAGGGTGCCGGATCGGCGCGCATGAAGTCGGGCCAGTTCGACGCTTCGGCCATCGTCTCGACACCCAGGATGCTGCGAACCGCGGCGCGAGCGGTGGGAGTGAGCAGCGGCTCGGCCACTGCGCCGACGACGCGGTGTCCGGTCTTACCCCAGGCGCAAGCGGGGCTGGGAAGGGCGATGAGCGCCATGACGGCGAGAGCTAGGTAACGCATCGCCGGCCCCTGCCGCATAATTGTGACGGCGGCGTGATCGCGGGTGTTACCGCGCGATGCTGCGGGCCGGCGTCGTTGCTGTGGCGGAACAGTTCCGCTGGCTTCCGGGTTGAGCAAGCCGTTACCGGGTGGGTTTCCCTCTTGGCGACACCTTGTCGGACGCCACGCGCGTCGTGTTTCGGGAGGATGTATGAAGAAGGTGTATTTCGGTCTGGCCGCCATGATCGTGGCGATGCCGCTGGCCGCGTGCAGCGAGCGCGCGCAGGAGCAGACCTCGCAGGCCGCCGACGCAATTGGTGACGATGCCAAGAACATCGGGTCACGCGCCGCTGCGGCAACCGATCGCGCCGCCGACGATGTCGCCGCTGCCGCCGACCGCGCCGGTGAGAAGCTCGACCGCGCCGGTGATCGTGCTGCCGCCGCGACCAAGGACGCTGCGCGCAATGCCGACGCAGCTGCGGACCGTACCGGCGACAAGATCAATCGCGCTGGTGACCGTGCCGCCGACCGCACGGGTGCCGCGCTGCAGAACGCAGGCTCGGCCATTCGCGACTGATCGCACGCGACCGGCAGCGTGCGATCCACGCTGCCGGTTCACAAAGACGTCACGTCACTTGTTGGGACCCGAGAAGGTGGTGGACGCACTTGGGCTCGAACCAAGGACCCGCTGATTAAGAGTCAGCGGAAAAACGAGTAATATCAACGCCGCTTCCGTAATTATCTCGTTCTGTACCGCGTAGCTCCCCCCATCGTGGGCATCAATTTGTCGGAAAATGGCGCAGGGCGATTTTCGCGCCGTTGAGCAGCTGATCTTTCGGGGTACGCTACCCCCATGACCGACTCGCCCCTCACACCGGAAGCGCTCGCCACGTGGACCGACGAAGAGGTTCGAACGTTTTGGGTCAACAGCAGCTGGGAACTTGGGCACACCAACGGAGCGGCAATCGCGGTCGAGATGATGCGGCGCAATCTCGCCTTTGGGTCGGTCGTTGATGAGGATTTGGCAGCCGGCCCCGACAGACTGGCCGATCGCATCGTGACCACACCGGGTAGGGCGTGGGTCGCCTTCGCGGTCGTCTTCTCCGTCATCGCGATCATCACGATCTACGCGACGAGCCAGGTTTTCGGCTGATGTGCAATCGCGCGCGGCTGTCCTACGAACCCGAGACGATCCTGACGCATTTCGGCGCAGACTGGCTAGCCGACAAGCCGCGCGACAACCGGTTCGACCCGGGCGAGCTGCGCCCGAAGAGCCGGGCCTACGTGGTCCGCGAGCAGGGAGGGAAGCGCGGGCTCGATGTCATGGAGTGGGACGTGCTCGGCGGGGGTGCGAAGTGGCCGATGACGAATGTCCGCCAGCTGCACCTGCCGCAGTGGCGCCGCCTAGCGGAGAAGCCAGAGAACCGATGCTTGGTGCCGCTAAGCGAGTTCTGCGAGTGGACGCCTGACAAGCACGATCTCGGCGACAAAAAGCCACCGTTGAAGGGAGAGATGTGGTTCCAGGTCATCGACCAGCCGCTGTTCGCCGTCGCGGGGTTCTGGCAGCGCTCGGCCAAGGGTGCCGGCTTCACGATGGTGACATGCGATCCGAATGAGCTTGTCGCGCCGATCCATCCGAAAGCGATGATCACGATCCTGGCGCCTGATGATCACCAGCGCTGGCTGCGCGGCAGCTACGATGAAGTGGTGTCGCTACAACGCCCGTATCCGGCCGAGCAGATGACGGTGAGCGGGCCGGTGTTTCCGACGCGACAAAATCGAGGGACGGTCTGATTGCAGACGCTGCAATCTACGACCTCATCTTTTGCATTCGCCATCCGTTCGCGAGCGCAGCAAATTAATGGGGCCTTTCAGGCATCCTCTCCTAAGTAAACCTTTGGGTCGCTTCGGCGGCCCTTCTTTTTGCCCGGAGCTATCGCAGCTCCGCCCACACCGCATATCCGCGGTCGACCAGCTTCCGCACCATCCACCTGATGACCAGATACGGGTGCGAGCCGATGTCGTCGCGCTTGGTGATGGCGTGCTCCCAGAACTCAAGCATCAGCGTCTCGTCGCGCACATGCGGGTGCAGGACACGCAGCGCCAGCCGTACCGATTCCCGGCTGCTTTCGGGCGGCTTTCGGCAGGCCTGCTCCAGCACCTGAAGCGACAGATTAACCGCCAGCATCATCGCGCGCCGCTGCCGCACCTCGGGCATCGATTGACCGAAAGGCAGGGGCAGCACGAGGACGTCGCTGCTGGTGCACCCGGCCTTGCGGCAGATCTGGTCGTGCTGGACCGCGGCCCACTCCATCGAGCGCCGGCTATGCTTCCGGTCGCTGATCATCTCCTCGCGATCGAGCACCGCGACATGCCCGCACGTGCGGCACGTCACCTGCACCGCGGCCTCGACGCGACGCAGGTCATGCAGTGTCTTCGGGTGGCCGACCATGCCCCGCTTTGACACGGAACAGATGCAGAACAAAAGCCTGGAATTGTAGGATCGGGAGCGGCATCATGAGCGCATGATCGAGTCGCAATCCACCGCTCACGGCGCTGCGAACGGGCGCGCCATCAACCACCACCACGGCGAGACGTTCGGCGCCTGGCTGCGCGTCCAGGTCGATCGCGAGGGCCTTGTTGGGCAGTTGGTCGCCGGCGCGAAGGCCGATCGGCGTTTCCCACGCGATGGCAGCCCCGAGGACGTGCGCCGACACCTCGCCGCTATGCAGGCAGAGGGCGATCTGTTCGAAGCCGTCGACGAGGCCGAGATTGACTGGCGGGCGTACTAATGCCGGACGCGCGTACCGTAGTGCGTGAGCGGGCAGCCGCGCGCGGGCTCAGCTTTGCCGCGCTATCCCGACTGATCGGACGGAATGACGCCTTCGTGCAGCAGTGGCTCGAGCGAGGATCGCCACGAAAGCTCGACGAGGATGACCGCCTGCGTATGGCGATGGCGCTCGACGTGGATGAGGCGTCGCTCGGCGCGCGCATGCCGTGGCGACCGGTGACGCAGATGAAGGTTAGCCTCGCACTGACGGGGCAATGCGAGGCCAGAGGTCAAATCAGTAGCTCGGGCACTTTACCCGAATGAAATTGCAGGGGAGGCCGGGTATAGCCTGCTGTGGGCTCGACACGGCCGCCTTCGTTGGTGCTGGTGCCGCGAACGAAGGAACGGCAGCCACGGTCATTACCGCCATGGCGGTCGCAATGCTCAAGCGCTTCATGCTCACTCTCCGAATCGCCCCTGTAACCGGGGCAGGTCGAAAGGTACGCCTCTTGCGAAATGGGGCAATAGCCCTGCCCGAATTGCAAATCTTTGCAGGCCACCCGTGATCCACGACCACCGCGGCATGACGCGGTGCGCGCTGTGCCGCACGGACGATCGGCCGGTGCTGGTGGAGCAGCTCGCCCGCGACATGTTCGAAAGCCGCTGCGACGGCACGCACGATTACCGCTGGGATGAGTGCCCCGCCTATCGCGCGATCTTCCGCGGGTTCGCCGGCGTGGTCGCCAACAGCATCGACGCCGATCAGCACGGGCGCTGTCTGCTTTGCACTAGCAGCGATCGCAACGCGCTCGTGCTTATGGTCGCGCAGGCGTTGTGGGATAGCCGCTGGGAAGAGGGCGACCTGCCGTGGGAGCGGGCGGATCAGTGGCGAATGAAATATGCGGAGCTGGCGGCCGCGGCGTTCGCGTCGCTGGAGGGGCGGGCTGAACTGTAAGCCATTGCGGTTGCTTATGTGTCGCGGTCAGCCATGCTGATGGTGCGCGGCCTTGCCCCCAGCGAGCCGCGGCCCCGACCACACCGACCGACGCCTTTGGCGTGCTATCGAACCGGCAGGTGTGGTCGGGCTTTCCGCTTTCGCGTCAAAATGGTCATGCCCCCCAAAAAATGCCGGATTTGTAAATAAGTTAGGCTTCCTGTCATACATTGCCGCGATACGTAGGTGGCATGTTCTATGTGACGATCGCGGCTAGTGTTCTCGGCCTCACGTGGGCTGTTCAGATCGTCGCGGCCGCGGCAGGGGCGGGGTACGTCCTTTTCGCGCATCGTCGTGGACGCGCGAAAGCTCAGCGGCTCAGCCCGGACGCGGCTTCTTCGCGCCCTTGATCGCCTGCTTCACGGCAGGTGCCACCGCGATCGCGACGGGTGCGAGCGCCTTGGCGATGCGGAAGATAGTGGCGAGATTGATCTTCATGGGTTTTCTCCTTCGGGGGGGATTGATCAGGCGACTTCGCCTTGCGTGAAGCGGGCGACATTCGCGAAATCGCTGCGATAAAGCGCGGCCTCGGCCGAGCGGCGACGCACCAGCCCCGCCAGCACCTCGCCCCCCGCACGTATCCAGCCGCCGAAGGCGCCCGGCGTCGGGTCGCTGCCGCCCTTGCCGCCCGCGCCGGCATAGTCGCCCGCCCTGTGCCGCTTAAGCACGTCGGACTGGCGGAAGCCCTTCTTCATGCCGGGCAGCCAGAGCAGCGGCCCCATGCCAATGTTGTAGGCGAGCGCGACCATCGCGCCGAACTGCGCGGGGGTGGTCGCCACGGCGTCGACTGCCTTTCGCATCGGCCCGGAAAAATCGCGCTCGAGCAGCAGCGCGAACGTTTCGTCCGCCTGCGCCTGGGTGATCCTGTCGCCCAAGTGGACGCGTCGACCGTCGGGGTAATAGGTCATGCCCCACCCGATGGTCGGCACCTTCACCGAGTCTAGATAGGCGGCGAGCCGGCACTGCTCGAAATGGTGCATCAGGGCGAGCGCCATCGGCCCGACCCGTAGGCTAGTCGTTTCTTCCAACATGATCTGTGTCCTTGTGTCGCTGGCAGCACAGGCCGATGGACGGGGCTCAGCATGTGAACTCCCGGAGCGCCCTGTCGAAAGACGGGGCGCTTTGGCGTTCAGGCCTTCGGTTCGCCCGTCGTCTCATGGAACCAGCGGTCGACGTACGTCTTCGCGATCTTGATGATGCCCGCGCCCAGCGCGCCGACACCGGTGCCGAAGAGCAGTGCGGTAAGCGGCGCGGGCCGCGCGGTCACGATGATGCCCGCGGTGAACATGAGCGCCAGCGCGCTGACGGGTATGTCGAGCAGCCAGCGGTTCGCGCCCGCCCCATGCTGCACGACGTAGAAGCGCACCGCGATGCAGGCGCAGAGGGCGGCAATCATGCTGCCGGCCTCGAACGGATAGCCGAGCGCGTGCCAAACGACAGGTCCGGTCATGGTCGCCCCTTTTGAGATGGTAGCGGCCGCAGCTGCGACCGGTGCGGTGATGCCGGCGAGTGCCCCCACTCGCAGGCTCATCGCGTCACCGTCACGCCGACAGCCGCGACGAAGAACACGGCCGCCACGCCGAGCATGCGGCGAATGATCGGCCACGATTGCCAGATGTCGATCGGCAACGGCTCGCGGCGCAGCTGCGACAGCATGCCGGGGAGCGACATGATCAAGAGCGCCATGCCGGACACGCCGCAGGCGATCGCGACCGGGTCGACGAGGCGCTTGATGAAGAGCAGCGTGCCGGTCCGCGCCGGCTGTGTCGTGTCCCAGCCCCATAGCGTCAGCGCCTCGGCCCCGCTGCGCAGCGCGATGCCGGTCGCGAAGAGCAGGCCGATCCAGCGCAGAAGCCGCGCGGGTGAGATGCCCGGCACGTCGCGATGCCGGTGCTTCCGTCCGTCCGTCACCAGCGTGTAGATCGCCATACAGGCGAGCAGGCACGCCGCGGTCATCGCCCATAGATTGAGGGCGACCAACCATTCGACCCCGTTGAATGCAGCCGGCGCAGACGCGCTGGGGCTGCTCGCGACCGCCTTGGCCGCGAGGGACGTGTTGTTCATCGTCGGGACTCCGATGTGAGGAAGAGGCCTCGCCGGTCCTATTGCAACGAGGTAGACAGCCCGCATCGAACGGGAGTCGATGTCATGAGCGCGCTTGCCATTTCCGCTGCCGGGATCGCGATCAGCGGTTCAGTCATAGCCTTGCTGGTAAAGCAGCAGCGAGCGTGGCGTCGGGCGGCTCGGCGTGAGCGGTGGCTTGCTAAGCAAGCGGAGATTGCAGCGGCGTGGAAGCAGGCGGTGGAGCGCTAATTCCAGCGCGGTTTGACGGTCATTGGCGACAAACGCCGCTGGTGGGCCAGCCATGTACGCCGTGCAGGTGCGGCCGGCGCGAGCCTAGCCGCTCACGCCGGGGCTGCCGCAGTCGTTCGAACGGAGCGATTTGGCCCTAGGGCAAGCCAAGGCAGTAGCCTGAGCTTAGATGCGATTAGGTATATTGCGATGAGCTGCCCCCTTCTGAGTGGTCCATCGACTATGACAGTCTGGATCGAGGAAGG